>ERZ869909.1689-NODE-1689-length-17124-cov-3.525078_pt1 | contig 17124 bp, 16 predicted proteins | sample MGYA00520892_ERZ869909 | MGnify/ENA primary metagenome ERZ869909 (study PRJEB32215, sample SAMEA104723947) | bioreactor metagenome | biome: bioreactor; feature: anaerobic bioreactor; material: water | place: China | collected 2015-03-12 ...
TCTGACGGGCGGTCTTCTTATGCTCTGGAATATCGACGCAAGCCGCTGCACGGCGCTGGCAAGAGCGCTCCGCGATGGCGAGTCCCCCAGATGGCGCATAATGATGTCGCACACTGCGAGAAAGTAGCGGATCGTCTCGCGCTCGCCGGACCGGCATCGCGCGACTGTGAAGGTGCCGTCACTAGCATGGCCGCTTGCGTCCGTGATCCGGCAGCGCAGCTCAAACTGCGCGTCTAGGGACTCCAGCCGGATCGGCGGGGGCGCGCGTCTGCTGGCGTCAGATGTGCTTACGAGAAGGCAAGCCCTTCCTCCTGTGTCCTTGCCGACAAAATAGCATTGGAATCCGGGAACCGGTCTGACTGCAAAGAGTGCCGCACCTTCTTGGTCGACGGCGGGAACCGTTAGCCCCTCAAAAATGCCGACTAGTTCCACCGTCATGCATTTTGTCCAGGCTGGTCCTGATTAATCCATGCAACCCCAAGCCGTGCGGGCACCCAAACCACCAGTACGGGGATGTTGTCGGCAATGATCGGGCCGGTCTGCTCGCGTCGCAAATCCAATGTGTGTATCTGCACGTTCACCACGTCATCCTCGCGAATGTCGCGGTCTCCGGGGTAGATTTCGCCACGGCGCTCGCGTGGCCATTGCGGGTTGGCACCCTGATACAAGTTGATGATCGCGCCGTTCTCATCAACGGAGCGTCTGCGCCGGGAGCCGGGACTCATCCGGTACACCGTGCAAAGCTCGTCAGGGTCCTGCTCAAGTGCGCGGCTGAGTTGCAGGAGTAGTCCGGTAATCTGTTGCGAATCACGGGAGCTGGTGATGCGCATGGGAATAAGGAGTTGTTCCATCACGGCCCGCAGTGACAGTCCCGAGGCAACCAGGTGGCGCTGTTCGTCCGTTCTGTCCGCGTGACCCTCATCATCGTCAAAGCGGGTCGCCGCGATAAAGTCGGCGACGGTCTGACGGTTAGCACGAATGACCTCGTCTGCCGCCAAGACAACACGCGGAGCAACCCAGCTATCGGAAAAGCGCCCGCGGATGTAGTCGAACTCCAGGACGTTGTTCCGGCAGGGCCGAAGCGCGTTGTCCAGTACGAAAGCCCGTTTCCAGTCGTTAAGGGTACGCCCGCTGTCGCGGATCTGTTCGAGTTGGGCGCGCATGTCCTCTTCGTGCTCGACATAGCGCTGGAACGCGCGGTGTGTGCCCTGCTCCAGATAGACGCGGCAAAAGCCGAGATAGTCCCGCTTGTAACCGAAGAAGCGGGCGCGCTGCTGAACCGTATCGGCATTGCCGACGCCAATGCCGCGCGGCATGTAGGTGACGGTCAAGCCCTCTACTGTGAATCCCCGGTCCATGGCCTGCCCGCCAACCAGAATCCAGCCATAGACGCTGCGCCAGTCAACCGGCGGCGTCCTGCCTCCACGCGCATTGACCTCAAGTATGCGGGTACTGCGAAAGGCAAAGCGCAACGTCGGCGCAAGGTCCTCAAATGGCGGCAGTCCCCCGTCGACGGTCTCGGCAAGATCGATATAGGCGGTGCGCAGTTCGTCCAGGAGTTCCAGCTTGTCGGGGTCGGCATCTGGCAGGCTCAGAATGCGCTTCCATTCTTCGAATATGTCACGCACCCAGTTGTAGTATTCCTGGTGCTGCGCAGTCCGGTGCGAGGGATGCACCAGCATGGACCGGTTGCCCCTATTTCCGCCTTGATGAAGCCCCGCCGCTACACCGACCATGAAGATACGCAGCGCTTCCAAGAGCGAATCCGGTGGTTCTGTGAGGGGGTTGGCGTTGGTCGGCACATCCGCGGGCGGAATCGTCCTAACAAGATTTTGATTGTTCGCGAAGAAATCTCGACCGCCGACATAGGCCTCACCGGGTGTCAGAACCTCAACGAAGTTCGGCGAAAGCGAGTCCACGATGCTGACGAGCAGCGGGGCCTGCGGGGTGGCAGTATATTGGACATAGCTGTGAAGGGGCAGCGCATCGCGCATTTCCATCAGGCGCGAATAGGTGCTGCTCTCCTCGCCCTGTGCAACTTCTGTGTTGAGGCTGGCCTGGTCGGCTTCATCATCAATGATAAGCACCGGAACTTGGTTCATTCCCACCGCTTGCAGCAGGGCGGTAAGATTGCCAAGGCGTTGATGATGCTTGAGCACAGTTACCAGTACGGTCATCTTGTAATCGTCAGGCGTCCCCGGATCTCGCCAGGCTTCGAAGACATCTCGCAAGGTCTGGACGGTTGAGTCATCTTGCTCGGGATTCAGGAAGGGTATCCAGCCCCGCGCCCGGCCTGAGTCATCAAGGCGCAAGTCGCGGCGCACGCGCCCGGTCGATTGTTCGAGAAGTGGGTTGGACGTTCCGGCGATGATGATGACCATCTGGAAGCCGTTATCACGGGCCAGAGCAGCGACCGCCTCGAATGACATGGTTTTGCCGCTCTGCACGTAGCCTACGACGAGCCCCGTTTCGTGACCGTTCGCATCAGAAGGAGAAATGCCACGCCCAAGAATGGAAGCGGCAGCGCCACAGACGTCATCGCGGCTTTGCTCGGGCACAACGTGACCAAGGAAGTCCTGTGTCTCGGGGCCGACCGCGGGCTGCCAGCGCGCGCCCGGAGCACCTCCTGCGACAGGCTGTACAATCAGAGGTGCATCATCGGTCATCGGTCACCTTTGGGTGCTAGGCATCGGAAAGTGCGTTTCGAACAATATCGTTCACATTGCGGCGAATGGTTCCGGCGTTGCGCACCCCGGAATCGCGGGCGACAACCTCCGCCAAAGCTAGAGCCGCAGCAACGCGGAGTAAGGCCTCCACATCTTCACTGTCCGTCTGCGCAAAACGGACCATGAAGGGATGAACAAGGGACACCCTGATATCAAGATTCCGGGGCTGCTCAGTCGACGCGGCAACGTCGCTAAATGCAAGCCACTGGCTCTCCGCAGGATCTTCCGTCAACTCGATATTGATGCGCCAGTCTTTGTCGCGAAAGCGGATATCGAACTGCTTGCGCGCGAGGGTTCCCGCATGGGGCTGTTCTTCATCCGGCGCGTCGACAGGCGGGGCATCGGAAATCGCGGGCAAGGCTGCCGGTAGTCGCTCTGCTATGGCACGTGCTGTGTTGTCGATTGCTTGTGTCGCAGCCGCCAGGACAGTCGCGCGTGCCTCCCGTGCACGGTAGCCTTCGGCCTGCTTGAGCAAGGGCAATTCTTCGCTGTCGAGGTGCTCGCGCAGCAATTCGAGGAAAGGCTGCTCATTCTCGTCCCAGCGAAATCCGTCCTTGGTGTGGCTGACCTCGAAGCCGTCAAGATGGAGTTCGCCAAACAGGCGCTGGTAGCGATAGCTGTTTGAACTGCCGAAGATATACGCGGGCCGGTAGCCTTCGTCGCCGCTGCCTTCAATTACGCGCCCGCGCCGGAACAAGGAGAATCCCGCCTTCGCGGTATTGGCAGTCTCGCGCAGTGCTGCGAAGCCGTGGACGGACAGTCCGTCCCCAAAATCGAAGGCCAGGTCCTTGCGCCAAAACCGTACCGGACCTTCTTTCTCACGAAAATACGGGGCGTTCAGAACAGGCGGCTCCTGCGGTACAAGCGGATCACGGCCAAGTCGGAGTTCCAAGGCACCTTCGCGGATGAAGACGCGGTAGATGTCGGTCAGATGTTCCTTGAGCTTGCCGACCGTGCGTCCAACGGGAACATGGAATATGTTCTCTAGCACGATCTCGGTGTAGTGATGGTCGGCCTCCTCCGGTTCTTCATGGATGTCGAGTTCTTCGATTTCATCATTGACGATGTTGGCGATCTCAAAGCGCACGGTACGCGCGACCGTCTCCCCGAATGCCGAAGTGCGTACAGACCACTGTGGCGCGAACCAGCATGCGGCGCTTTTCATGCCCATGCCAAACTCGGCCAGCCCGGACCTGTCGGGCGGTATGGCAGCCGGGCGAAATGCGCGGCTAAAGTCCGCAATGGCTATTCCCGCTGCGTTGTCGCGAATCGAGATGCGGGCAGGTGTAGCAGTGTCGATATCGATGCTGACAACAAGCTTGAAGTCATCGCCGTGATGTGCGCGCAGCGCTTCTCTATGTCGCGAGAAGCTCTCGACCGCGTTGTCCACGAACTCAGCGAGCGCATACCAAGGCTTGTAGTTTAGATGCCGCAATACAGCGAGGACACTTACGCCGGGGCGAATATCAACTTTGTTGGCCGCCAAACTTGGGTTCCTTCCATTTCTGCATGCGTTCAGGCCGCGGAGATGAGCGCTGCAAACTCCGGCTCCCGTTGTGCGTTTGGCATCGATGAAAGTTCGGTTGCTTCGTCTTCGCCTGAAGGACCTGACAACAGTTGGCTGGCGATGGCGCGCACCACATCAACATTGACCGCATTGCCAAGCGCCTTGAAGGCAGCGGTCTGTGCCTCTGGTAGATGCTCCAGATCTCCCATGCTTTGCAGGCGGCTGCATTCGCGGGTCGTCATGTAGCGGCGCTCCCAGGCGATGACGGGCACCTGACTGGTGGTCATGGCGACAAGGGAAGGCGCAGTTGCAGGACGCTTTACGCGGATACCCGAGGCGCGAAACTGGATAACGTAGTCCCAGAGGGAGCGTTTTTCGCCTTTGCAGTTCCATTCGAATTTCTGGAAGCTCGGCGCGAAGCCGCGAACGCGGGGGAGCCAGTCATCGATCCAGTGCTTGTGCCGTATGTAGAGGTCACGGTTCTGCCGGATGAAGTCGATCTTCCACTTGGGAAAGGCACCGTGCGCGTCGCGGGCGTAGGCGGGTAGCGCAGACACGGTTTCATACTCGGACAAGCCGCGCAGTGTCTCTCCGAAACTGCCCTTGTACGATCCTATCTGCGCGTATCCGATGCCGTAGGGCGAGTGCTCGCGATAGGGATAGGTTGCTCCGAATTCCATCGCCCAAATCGGGAAAGAGGGAAGCTGCTCGTCCGCCGGGAAACGGTCAAGGAACTCTTGCCAGGCTTCCAGATAGCTGATGAAACTGTCCGGCAGCGCTCGCGCATCGGGCGGATTTTCATCAAGCACCTTGTAGATGGAAAGGTCGGCATCAGCGTGCGGCACCGGCCATGTGAAATCCGCAAGACCGCCGCGCCGTCCGACAATGAACGCGCGCTCGCGAATTTGCGGCACGCCAAACTGGTGGGGTGATAGCATCCCGTCATCGACGCTGTATCCTGCCAGCCGCAGGCGATGAACGATCGTTCGCCACGTTCGGCCGTGCCTGTGCCGGACAAGGTTAGGGACGTTCTCAATAATGAAGTATTGCGGCTTGTGCAGTCGCAGGATGCGGATGACGTAATCGATCAGATCGCCCCATTGGGGGCACTCAAAACCCTGCTGACCTCCGGCTTTCGAGAACGGTTGGCAAGGAAACCCTGCGCAAAGGATATCATGTGCGGGGACAGCGGACAAATCGAGGGCGCGAATATCGCCGTGCGGTCTGATACCGAAATTCTTCTGATAGAGAGAGGCTAGATAATCGTCTCGCTCGCAGGCAAATACGCACTCATGCCCGAGGGATTCAAGAGCAATATGAAAGCCGCCTAGTCCGGCGAACAAGTCTATAAAACGAAGGCTCTGCATGTTAATCGATGTCCAGCTTTAGTTGCTGACCTCTGTTCTCATCAAGAAAACGAAGAAGGGCGTATCTGACGGTGTATTGAAGGGTGAGCGGCGGGCGTTGCGACGCAGCAATTTGCTTTAGCTCCTCATAAGCAGAGGCTTCCAGTGAAATGGTAAAGCGGTGCATCTCGGATTTGCCGGGGCCGGACATGGTCGCTCCTTGTGCATCTTGATGCCATGCTACACGGGCCTGCACCAGATTGCACCAACCCAATCGCAGTCTCAGCGTTGATTTCAGCGCTGAGTGGTGTTCGCTGACCACACCCGAAATTGCTGCACCTGAGAATGGACGGCAGGTTCGGAAAAGTCGCACCGCGGCGGGACGGTTCCTGACGAACGGCAGGGGCCGACAATGGCTCAAAGTCGACCCGCCGCCACGGCGGAGGGGTGGAACTAAGAAGATTCCGCAGCGCGGATTTTGCCTCGAAACTTCCGTGATTCGCACCCACCCGCGCTGGGCGCTCAGGCCAAGCCATTGACACTACTGTGCGGATTTCGCCTCCGGCTTCAACTCCACCTTCCGCCTGTTTTCCGCCCCCTGCCCCGTGATCTGACTTGATAGAGGCGCGGATCCACGCCTGTGTCCATCGGGAAAGGAGGCCGGATACATGGCCAGACGAGTGAAACTGAGCGAGAAGATCCTGCGGGACGCCGAGCCTGTTGAAGGCAAGAGCTACCAGATCTTCGATACCGAAATCCTCGGCCTCGCCGCGAAGGTCCAGTGCTCGGGGACGCGCACTTTCACGCTGGATTATCGCTTCGCCGGCCGCCAGCGCCGCATGACGATTGGGCGCTGGCCGGAGTGGAGTGCGACCGCCGCGCGCGACCGCGCCCGCGAACTGCGCCGCATGATCGACGAGGGGCAGGATCCGCTGTCGGCCAGGGAGGGGCTGCGCGAGGCGCCGCGCGTGCGTGACATGATCGACCGCTACATCCGCGAACACCTGCCCAGGCTTTCGCCGGCGAATGCCGGTGATCAGATCGCCATGCTGCGCAAGATGGTCGAACCGGCCTGGGGCAATCGGCTGGTGACCGACATCACCAAGTCCGATATCGCAAAGTTCCTCGATTTCGTGGCCGAGGGCCGGCCACGCCCCTGCAAGCAGCAGCCGCGGAACAGGGCCCGCAAGCTTCAGGGCCACAAGCCCACGCCGATCCGCGCCAACCGCGTCGGGGAAATCCTGCGCAAGATGTTCACGCTGGCCATGGAGTGGGAATGGCGCGCGGACAATCCGGCGCAGGGCTTCCATCGCCGGATCGAGCATGCCCGCGAGCGGTTTCTCAGCCCGGAAGAGCTGACCCGGCTTGCCGCTGTCCTCGACAAGGCCGAGGACCAGCGCGCCGCCTCGATCCTCCGCATGTGCATGCTGACCGGCGCGCGCGTCGGCGAGGTGCGCACCGCGCGTTTTGAGCAGTTCAATCTCGATTACGCGATCTGGTCCAAACCGGCCTCGACCACGAAGCAGCGCAAGATCCACCGCGTGCCGATCTCGCAGGAGGTGGTCGCGATCGTGCGCCAGCGCCGGCTCGTGGTGCCGAGCGGCAATCCATGGCTCTTCCCCGGCGACGCCATCGGCAAGCCCGTGCGGGAAATCCGCCGCTTCTGGATCAAAGTCCAGAAGAACGCGGACCTGCCGGATGTGCGCATCCACGACCTGCGCCACACCTTCGCCTCGCTGCTGGTCTCGGGTGGCGCCTCCCTCGAAATCATCGGCCGCCTTCTGGGACACAGCCAGATGCAGACAACCCAGCGCTACGCACACCTCATGGAATCGCCGCTGCGTGCGGGCGTGGACAGCGTGGCGAGCATCTTCCGCCCACGCCCGCAGCTTGTTCATGATGCCGACAAGGATAAACGCTCGGCCTGAGCGGTGGGCCTCACTTTCCGCCGCGCAGAATGCGCCAGATCATGCTGATGCGTTTGCGGATCGTGCTGTCCTCCGGAACCTTGCCCGACTGTGAGTTGCGCACGAACCATTCCTGTGCCTCTCCCACCAGCGTGGCCTGGCTTTCGGGCAGCCCCTCGTCGTTGATGCGTTTGAAGAGCCAGGCATACATCGCGTCCCAGTCATAACGCGGCGCGGCGCCCGCGGTACTGGCACTCCGGCGCAGGAGATCACGCTCGTCCTCATAGCGCTGCACGTCCTGGCCCGGCACCAGCAGATCCGTGCCGCGGATCGGCACCCCCTCGGCCGGGTCGGTGATGTATATCCACTCGCCGCCTTCATAGGGCGCGATCCGTCGCAGCGTTGCCGCCTCATCACTGGGCCCGGAGCGGCGAAACATCGGCAGCATGTCGGCGATATTGATCCGTACCAGCCCGCCGATGCGCTGGTGCCCGCTGCTGACCGGCGGGATCCCCGTCACCACGCGCAGCTGCCCCAGGATGGCCGCATCCACCACCCGGTGCATCGTGCATTCCCAGCGGTTAGCCAGCTCCATGATCGAAAAGAAAGCACTCGTCGAGGCAGTCATCTTTGTTCTCCTGTCTCCTGCCACCACAACGTCAGCCGCACATGCTTCTCTCCGCACTGCCAGCGACAAACGCGGGCAATGCGCCGCCGGCCGGGCGCCTCGGGCGCGCAGGTGGGTGGATTGCGAGAACCATGTGCCAGGGGAGCGCGAGAATCGCCCCGGCCGACACCCGCAGTAGTTGCAAAACCCTTGCGGCAAATGCACTAGGCAGGGCGTAAAATTCTGGCATGGCCGCGCATGACCTATGTTCCCTTCACCAAGACCATGGAGCTGATGCGCCTTGCCGACATGGCCGCTGCACGCGCCGAGGGTGTCAGCCTTCAGGACATCGAAGCGAGCTTCGGGGTGAACCATCGCAGCGCGCAGCGCATGGCGCGGGCGCTGGAGACGGTGTTCACGACCGTGAGCGTGCGCGTGGACGAGAACCGCCGGAAATGGTGGTCCCTGGCGGGGGACGAGCGCCTGCTCCGCTTGCAGGGTATTCGCGACGACGAGCTGTCCGCGCTCGAGATGGGCATTCGCCGTGCCATGCGCGAAGGCGCGGCGACCGAGGCACGGGCGCTGGAAGCCCTGCGCAACCGGCTGCTTGCCGCGCATCCCTGTTGCGAGGTCCGTCGCGCGGAGGCCGACGCGGAAGCCCTGCTACAGGCGCGAGGCCACGCGTGCAGGCCCGGACCCCGCGCTGCCTATGGCCTCGAAATCCTCGAGGAGATCGACGCGACGCTCAAGGGACCGTTCCGGCTCGAAATCGCCTATCGCGGCGATCGCGACCTTGAGCCGCGCATGCGCCTCGTCGAGCCTTATGGCATTCTCTACGGGCCGCGATGCTATCTGGTATGCCGGGAGCCGGATGCTGATGACCACTTCCGGCATTTCCGGCTCGACCGTATCCTACAGGCCCGTCGAATGAAGCAGACCTTCCGTCGTGACCCGGAGTTCGATCTCCAGCGCTACGCGGCGCGCTCCTTCGGATCGTTCCATTCTGGCTCCGAGTTCGGCACCGTGACCTGGCACTTCGACAGCCGGGCAGCGCCCGTGGCGCGGGATTACGTGTTCCACCCCGATCAGGTCATGCAGGATGATGGCAATGGCGGGCTCGTCGTCACCTTCGATGCCTGCGGCTGGCTCGAGATGGCCTGGCATCTCTACGCATGGGGCGACACGGTCGAGGTGATCGCCCCGGCAGAGCTGCGAGCGCTCGTCGCCGGACATCGGCGTAGCGACTTCCCCTCACTGCCCTGACGGCGCGGCTTCCTCCGGGCGGAATGCCTCCGGGCGCGGTTCCGCAACCGGTTCGCCCGGCCTGATCCGCCGAAACCCCACGCGATCACGGCTGCGGCGCGCCCATGCCGAGACTCTCGTGAAGGGGGGGGAATTTGGCCGGGAAAATTCCGGAAACCTCGGCCGGATCGGCTGTGCTCAAGAGCCCCCGTGCGGGGAAAACCCAATAAGACAAGGGGTGGATTTCGATCCCGGCTTCAATTCCACCTTCCGCCTCGTTTCCTCCCCTTCGCCTCTGCTTCGATCTCCCCGGCCCGAACCGCATCGGGCCTGGACAAGGAGATCATTGATGCCGGAGACCCTGACTATTGATGCTGGCGCCGAGCCCCTGCATCTGTTGGCAGACTGGATCAGCCGCGAACAGCTCGCGATCGAGCTGTTCGTCACCCCCGACACGCTGGCGCGCTGGGACGCCCGGCGCGAAGGGCCGCCCTGCACCCGCATCGGCCGCAAGGTGTTCTATCGGCGCAGCACCGTCGAACAGTGGCTGCTGAGCCGCGAACAGGGCCGCCCCGCTCCCCAGCGCCGGGGGCGGCGATGACCGCGCCGCTGTCGCACCCCTGGCCGAAGGCGCGCGTGCTCGAGGCCCGCACCGTCATTGCCGATGTCGCGCATCATTCCGATCACCTCGTTCGACTCGCCTGCAACGTGCTGACCGCGCATGGCGAGACCGAGGCGGAGCGCCGGGATGCGCGCGCCCTGCTGTTCGTGGTCGAGGCCCGCTGCCCTGGCCGCGATCGCCGCGCCCAGCGCCCGGATCCGGAGGTACAGCGATGAGGCGTCGCGGTACCCCCGAGGCCGATCTTCAGCGCGTGGTGGTGCAGGCGTTGCGGCTCATTCTGCCCCGCACGGCCATCATCCACCACTGCGCCAACGAGGTGACCGAGCCGGGTCCGCGCGGCGCGAAGCGCCAGGCGATCCTCGTCGGCATGGGCGTCCATCCCGGCTTCGCCGATCTGATGGTGCTCTGCGACGGGCGCGTGCTGTTTCTGGAGCTGAAGGCCCCCAAGGGCCGGCTGCGCCCTGACCAGGGAGCGTTTCGCGATGCTGTGCTGGCGCAGGGCCATGTCTGGGCGCTGGTCCGGAGTCTCGACGACGCGCTGGGCGCGCTGGCCGATCACGGCTTCACCACGCGCATCGCCAACCCGGCACGGAGGCCCGCGCCATGAGCCACGAGGCCACCAACTGGGCGATCAAGCAGCGCGGCCTCAAGCCCACCACGAAGATCGTGCTCTGGCATCTCTGCGACCGGTTCAACCCCGACTATGGCTGCTTCCCCTCGCAGGAGCGGCTGGCGCACGATTGCGAGATCAGCCGCTCGACGCTGAACGAGCATCTCGGTCAACTCGAAGCCGCAGGGCTCCTGCGTCGGGTGCCGCGCATTCATCCCGTCTCCAGGCGGCAGATGCCCACCCGCTACATTCTGGGGTTCGAGCCGGGCTTCGCACCAGATGATCCCGACCCGTGTCCGGAAACCGGACACGGTGAATTGCCCTTCGATGACTTGGTGCATGAGGGTGCGAAATCCGGCGACGAGGCACTCGGTCTGCCCGAGCCGTGTCCGGAAACCGGACGCGGGAATGGCCGAGCCGTGTCCGATTTTCCGGCCGAGCCGTGTCCGGAAAATGCCGAAAGCCGTGTCCGGAATCCGGACACTAACCTTGTAAGGGAACCTCTAAGTAAACCAGTAAAGGAGGAGGAGGGCGCGCGGGCGCGCGAAGCGCTCTCCGAGGACTTTTTCGAAGAGCTGCTCCGGGCGCTGGGGCATGACCCCGACGCCGATCTGCCCGGCTGGTGGCAGGGATGGCCACCGCGGGAACACGTCCGCCGCTGGCGCGCCGAACTCGGCCTCGATGAGGACGCGATCCTCTCTGTCGCCGAGGCCTCGCGGCGCGACCATCCCGAACCGCCCGACGGGCCGAAGGCGCTCGACCGCGCCATGCAACGCGCTGCCCAGCGCCTCAAGCAGACCCGCGCGCCCGTGGCAGAGAACGTGTCGGCGAAGGGCAGCCGCGGCGGCGCCCCCCGACGCCAGGGGCGCGAAGACGGCCCGCAGCCGAGCATCGACGAGCTCGCGGCGTACTACGCCAGGCTTGTGAACTCCGATCGGTTTCTGGCTCCGAGCACAATCAGCAACACCATGCGCGACGCAATGCTGGCGCGCGGGCTGGTGACGCCGGAACGGCTGAGAGCGCGGGGGGTGCGGTGAATGGGATGGTGTTTCGTCCCCGGCACGGGCTCTCCCTCTGCGCCGGCGGCGGAGGCCTGGATCTGGGCCTCATGCTCGCCGAGCCCGGCTATCACACCCGCGCCTTCGTCGAATGGGAGGACTGGCCCCGCGCCGTCCTCATCGCGGCTCAGCGCGCGGGATATTTCGTCCCGGCCCCGATCTGGGACGATCTTCGCGGCTTCGACGCCTGCCCCTTCCGCGGGGCATTCGACACAATCCTCGCCGGATATCCCTGTCAGCCCTTCAGCGCCGCCGGAAAACGCGGCGGAGCCGACGATCCCCGCCACCTCTGGCCCGAGATCGCCCGCGTCATCGACGAATGCTGCCCCGAATGGGTCTTCCTCGAGAACGTCGCCGGTCACGTCACCCTCGGGCTCGAGACCGTGCTGCGAGACCTTTGGGGCATGGGCTACACGCCTGCGGCGGGCCTGTTCTCGGCGGCAGAGGTCGGCGCGCCGCACGAGCGGTTGCGGATCTTCATCCTGGCCCACGCCGGCCGCGCAGAACTGGAAGGGCTCGAGCCCGGCCAGCATCACCCGCGCCGATGGCAAGTCCCGGATGGACCTGCTGCACTACCGGGCGGAACAGGGCTTCACCCGCCTGGCCCCGGCGATCGCGCCGGATGGGCGGCGGTCCTCGCCGCACGCCCCGATCTCGCGCCCGCTCTGGGCTTCGATGATTGCCTCGCATGGGCGCGCCGTCTCGCGTCGGATCCTGACGGGCCGGTCTCGGCGGCGGCTCAGTCCGCTCTTCGTCGGATGGCTGATGGGCTGGCCCATCGGGCACGCGCTCTGCGCCTGCTCGGCAACGGAGTTCATCCGCTGGCAGCGGCACATGCGTGGCGCTCTCTCGCAGCTGCCCATGGCCTCGGGCCCGTGGATCTGGCGGCCGATGGTGGCGCCTTCGCGCCCAGCGCAGATGGATTTCCTTAAAGGATTGCAGCCATGAGTTTCCAGGGAAGGATCGGCCGCACGAGCGGCACCAAGGTCAAACGCGCGCTGGGCGTGCAGGCGGCGCTGGAATGGGCCTTCCGGGTCGAGAAGGCGCAGCTCGACCTGCCCGAGCGCCCGGATCCGGAGCGTGGCCAGGGTTTCGGCTTCAGCCTCGAATATGTCCTGCTGCAACGCGCCGCGCTGGGCTGCCGGATCGACGGCGGCAATTACAAACTCGGCAGCTACACCCATGCCGATGCCGAGGTGATCGCCGCCACGCTTGCCGGGCTGCCCGACGCGCTGGGCGGCAAGCGCATGGCGATCCGGGTGGCGGAGCTCGCCCGCGCCGGGATGACCCCAGACTGGATGCCCGGCGCCGTCCCGCGCTGCGTACCAGTAGAGGTGAAGCGCAATCAGCATGGCGACCGCGCCGCCAGCATCGTCGTCGGCACCGCGCGCGCTCTCGTCAACGGCAAATGGCGGACAGTCGACGTCCGCGCCTGTCCGGTCACCTTCTCGCCCCACCCGCATCAGATCGAGGCTGCACGACGCGCCTATGATGACTGGTGGCAGGCGCTGGGCTGGGTGCGGGATGGGCTGATCGAGGGCAGGATGCTGCTGGAAATCGAGGTGATGACAGCTATGCCGAGGGCGCGACCGTGGGCAACGAGCTGAACTGTCACAGAGAGCTGGCATCAGTCCGTCGCAGTAGCGCAGCATAGTTTGCAACGGGGGGCTGGGGCAGGAGAAGGGTTCACACCCTTTGCTCGCGGCAAGGACGGTGGGCGGGACGGCAAGTTCCACGGCACAGCGAACACCTTCCCCAGCGCCGCCGCACCGCTTGTTGGTCACACAGTGGCGCAAGCGAAGCATACTGCAGTAGACAATCGATCCTGCTCAGACAAGGAATTCGAGAGGCTTCTGAAAAGCGAGCACCCGAAGCTTGTTCGTTTGATTTCGGAGGAAATCTGCGACCATTATGTGGTTCTCACCAACCGCAAGCTGAGCGGCGGTGCCGACGAAGCCCTTATTCCCAAACTAAAAGACCTCGGTCTGCAGACTGCGCATATTGTGGGAACTGAACGCCTCAAGGTGGCCCTCGATGGCATGCCTGCATTGCGCGAGCGCCTCCCGAATCGTTCAGATACGATTCCTTTCCGCTTCGAAGAGTCAGATGTGGCAGAGGTAGTGGAAGCGTTTCACGCTTTTGTATCAGATGATCCTCAGTCCGCGTTTGATAGCGCGACGGACTTTGCCAAGATTCCGGTTAAAAAGAAAAATACGCTCAACGGCCTAAGTACGGCTTACTACGAGGACGTAATCCGCGCAGATTCCATGCCGCATTTCCAGAGATTAGAAGCATTTTTGCGAAACCCCCGTAGCCGGGCCTATGCAGAAAAATACTATGACGCGGCTGACGAACTGAAGCAGAAGATTGTCGTCGAGCGATCAAACTTCGAAACGTTCGATCACGTTTTGCTTTTTTTGATCGAGCGAGTTCAAAAAGCAAATCCCGCTCTGCGTGGCCGTCGCAGGCTTGCGTCGGTCCTGATGCACTACATGTATATGAACTGTGACATCGGGACAAAGTCCGAGGAGGAGATTGATGCTTCTACCTAGAAAACATCTCGATCCGAACACTTGCACACTTAGGATCGCAGCACTCGCGTTAGCAGAACTGCTAAAGCGTCGGGCGGTGCGATTCGATGATCTGCGCAACACTATGGTTCGGCGCGCGGGTGCCGATGCCGAACTTGCTTTCCTCCCGGCAATGGAGGTCCTCTTCCTTCTTGGCCGCGTCGAATACCGTGAGAAGACCGACAGCTTCGAATACGTCCAGGTTTGAGCCGTGCAGATCGAGCGCATCACATGCAACAGGCCAGACGTCTTTGTACCAATCGTCTTCAACGCAGGGGAGCGGTCTGACGTCCTCAATGTCGTGTTCGGTGACGTAAAGCGACCGAAGGACAAACACCGGGATTCGCACAACCTCGGAAAGACACGGTTGATAGAGGTGATTGACTTCCTGTTCTTGGCAACTGTTGGAAAGACTCACCTTTTCGGCCGACACCGTGAGCGATTTAAAGAACTCACCTTCTTCATAGAGCTAAGGCTGGCTTCGAATGACTTCGTGGGCGTGCGACGATCTGTAACCGAGCCAACACGGATTGATTTGGTTCGCAGTGAGGAGCCGCTAGGAGATCGGGTGGAGGCACCGGCACTCTCATGGTCGCACGTCGAGGTCGCATTTGATCGCGCTCGCCAAATCCTTGACGGCTGGTTCGCCTTCAGTGCTCTAGGAGGCTACTCTTATCGAAAAGCTATCACATACTTCCTACGGTCGCAGCAAGACTGGAGCGACGAGTTGCAGCTTCAGAAGTTCTCCGCAGGCGCGGACCGCGACTGGAAGCCGTTCGTGGGGCAACTCTTCGGCTACGACCACGACAAATTGCGCCGCAAGTACGACTTAGACCTCAAGGTGGAGGAACTATCAGCTGAGCGGGCTCGACTTGCTAATCGCACCGATGATGGTGAGGCCGATCTACCCAAACTGCGTGCAGAACTCGCGTCCCTGAAAGGTTCGCTCGACGCAGTGGAGAAGGAACTGGACGCATTTCAATTCGAAGAGGCTGAAAGGCGACTTATTCGTGAGTTAGTCGATGACATAGAGACCCGCATTTCGGTTCTCAACCAGACAGCTTACAATGCCCGCTACGATGCGGAGCAAATACGCGCAAGTCTTGAACAGCCGGACAAGCTTGATCTCGACCGGGTTGATGAGACCTTTCGGGAAGCGCAGCTCGCATTCCCTGAACAACTCAAGCGCGACTACGAAGCCCTGCTCGCATTCCGAAGAAGCGTGACGACAGAACGTAGGTCGGCACTAAAAAAGCGCTTGGTGGAGATCGAAGAGATCTTGGCGGCGGTGAGGGTCGAACGTACCAAACTCGATTTAGAGCGTCGAAGACGACTTGCGGTTATCGACAGCGAGGACACAGTCGAGAAGTTCAAGGGCCTGCAGCGCGAGCAGGCGAATTTAAGAAGGCGTTTTGAGCGGCGCGAGGACGACGCGAATCGGCTCGAGGAACTTCGTCAGGCATCACGCCGCTGGCGTGACAAGAAGCGCGAACGCGACGAGTTAATTGAGCAGATCAACGAGATGTTGGCGGCGACCAACGAGCGGCTGACGCACTTTCAGGCCAGCTTCGACGGATTTTGTCGAGCGGTTCTTGGCCTTGAGGGAATCTTCTCGTTCAGGATGAACGATCACGGCAATCTAGAGTACCGTATTGGACTTGGTTTGGATGGGAAGCGCGGCGAGACTTCGGCACAAGGCGACGGCACAAGCTATCGGAAACTCCTGTGCGCGCTCTTCGACTTGGCACTGCTCCGAATGTATAGAGACGAGCGCTTTTTCCAGTTCACGTACCACGATGGAGTGCTTGAAGGCTTGGATAACCGAAAGAAACGTGCGTTTCTCGATCTCGTAAGGACCGAAATCGGATCGGGTGGGCTGCAGTATATCTTCAGTGCGATCTCATCCGACTTGCCAGTGAATGCTGCCGGGCGGGCTGAGCCCTTCGATGACTCGGAAATTGTCTTGCGCCTTGATGACACAGGCGATGACGGGCGTTTGTTCAGAGGTCCTGCATTTTGATCTGGGGAAGGATCTTCAATGGTTTCCGTGAAAATCGCAGAAACAAGGCATTTTTAGACTCCCGCCGCTGCACTCGGTCAGAACCGACTGCCTGAAATGAGCTGTTTCTTTGTGACGTCCCGCCCCCTCCCATGGTTCCTCCCAGGCGCGATCGGTATACGGGGGGGCTGAGCGCGGCAGTTTTCCAGCGTCTGGCCATTTCGCCGGGGAATCCACCTGGAAGCCACCTTCGCCCGCGCGCCCGAAATTCTGATTCGAGTTCAAACACTTGCGCGAGGGGCGCTCTACAGGAGTGGATTCCCGACGGGGAGCCAGGGAAGCCACGTCCGGGGAAGCCAAGTGGCCAGAAGCCATCGCGGGAAGCCACTTCGTGAGAACCTATTGAATCCACCTCGCTTTTCAGATTGACAGACCTGCCCCCCTTGCCCTACCCCTTGATCATCGAAGAATTGCGCCCGCAGGAACCCCGTCGCGGGCGCTTTTCGTTTTCATCCCCACATCCTGAGCCCCGCCCCATGGACCTGGTCTTTGCACCGAGCCAGATCGAGAGCTGGCCGATCGAGCGCCTGCGCCCCTATGCCCGCAATGCCAAGATGCACGGCGACGACCAGGTGGCAAAGATCGCCGCCAGCATGGCGAAGTTCGGCTGGACCGTCCCCTGCATGGTGGCCGACGATGGCGAGCTTATCGCGGGCCACGGCCGCGTGCTGGCCGCGACCATGCTCGGGCTGACCGAAGTGCCCGTGATCCGGCTCAGCCACCTCGACGAGGCCGAGCGTCGCGCCTACCGCATCGCCGACAACAAATTGACCGAGCTCGGCGAATGGGATGAGGCCCTGCTGCGCGACGAGATCGCGGGGCTGCTGGCCGAGGATTTCGACCTGTCTCTGCTTGGTATCAGCGACGATG
>ERZ869909.1690-NODE-1690-length-17115-cov-9.395293_pt1 | contig 17115 bp, 14 predicted proteins | sample MGYA00520892_ERZ869909 | MGnify/ENA primary metagenome ERZ869909 (study PRJEB32215, sample SAMEA104723947) | bioreactor metagenome | biome: bioreactor; feature: anaerobic bioreactor; material: water | place: China | collected 2015-03-12 ...
CCCACCACGAGGGCGGGGCGCCGCGATCGACGCGGCGCCCCGTTCGCGTCACCACCCGACCCCGGGTGACGACCGTCGCAGGCTCAGTTGAGCGGTTTCGCGTCGAACATCCACAGGTACTCGTCCGGGCGCGGCTTCCAGTCGATGGCGTTCGAGACCCCCGCCATGTTCTCGAGCTGGAACAGGTGAATCCAGACGCGCTCCTCCGCCACGATCGTGAAGATCTCGCGGAACAGCTCGGCCCGCCGAGCGTCGTCCAACTCCACGAGCGCCTGCGCGTAGAGCTCGTCGAAGTGCGGGTTGCACCAGTTCGACATCATCGCGTACGTGTCCCCGCAGCGGATCGAGGTGTAGGTCAGCGCGGCATCGCCGAGCGAGTTCCCGAGGCCGATCAGCGCCATGTGCTGTACGTTGTCCGTCTGCCACACGAGGCTCTGGTACGCGCTCCACTCGAGGATCTCGAGCGTCGTGCCGATCCCCACCTCGTTCAGCATCACACCGACCAGTTCGACGATCTCGGTGTCGAGCGGGTAGCGGCCCGCCGGACCCTGGATGTGGATCGTCAGGTCGCCGGGGCCGTAGCCGGCCTCGGCCAGCAGGGCGACGGCGCGTTCGGGGTCGTAGAGGTAGGTGTCGTAGAACTCCATCGGCGCCGCGGTGATGCCCGGGCTGGCCCGGCCACGGACCGGCGCACCCAGGCCGTCGAACAGAGCGTCGATGAGGAGCTCGTTGTCGATGGCGTACTCGATCGCCTCGCGGACGCGCGGGTCACTGGTACCGACGCCCTCGGTGTTCATGATGAACATCATCACGCGCGGCGTGGGCCACGGCTCGATGCGCACGGCGGCCGCGGACTCGACGCGGCCCATGTCCGCCGGTGGGATGTTGGTCGCGATCTGCACGCCGCCGGTCAGCAACTCCGCCACGCGGGTGGAGGCCTCGGGGATGCGGCGGTGGATCAGGCGGTCCCACACGGGACGACCGCGCCAGTGGTCGTCGAACGCCTCCATGACGATCCGGTCGTCGCGCCGCCACTCGACCACCTTGAAGGGCCCGGTTCCGACGGGCAGGTGATCGCTGATGTTCTCCCAACCGCCGATCGCCTCGATGTGGTGCTTCGCCAGGATCGACGAACCGATGCGGCTGAGTCGACTCAAGAGCACCGGCTCGGGATCGTGGGTGTGGATGATGATCTCGTGTGGGCCGACGATCTCGACCTCGCGGATCTGTCGGTACTGGCCGTACTCGCGCAGCGAGCTGTCGTTGGCCACCCGCTCGAGCGTGAACTTCACGTCCTCGGCGGTGAAGGGCGCCCCATCGTGCCACAGGACACCCTCGCGCAACATGAAGCGCATGGACAGATCATCGATGCGCTCCCACGAGGTGGCGAGCGCAGGCCCGAGCACGCCATCGGCGTCCTTGAACACCAGGTAGTCGAAGATGTTGACGTGGATGGCCTCGTACGCGGTGGTGTTGTGGTTGTGGATGTCCCAGCCGTCGTGGTCGACGCCCTGCGCGATGACCAGCTCGCGGACCCCCTGCGCCGAGGCGAGGCTCAGGGCCCCCACCGCGACCACCAGCAGGGCGATCCGACCCACGTGCTTCGGCAAACGTCTCATGCGGCCTCCTCCATGCGTTCGATCGAACGCAACCGGGGACGACGCGGGCGAGCGCCCCTGCGGCGCCTGCTCCTCGATGCCCTCACGACTCCGGCCCGCGACCACGGTAGCCGCATGCGCACGTAGCGGTCAACCGCGGTGGCCGGCGGGACCGGCGCGCGGACGGTGGTGGTAGCGTGCACCCATCGGCCCGACCCGCTGCGAGGAGGATCCATGGACCTGAGCGCCGCCCACGCACTGCGCCGAGACCTCGTCGCATGGCGCCGGCAGTTGCACGCGAACCCGGAACTCGCGTACCAGGAGCACGCCACCTCCACCTTCGTTCGCGAACGCCTCGAACGGATGGGCCTGCGCCCGTCGCCGCCCCTGGCGGGCGGCACGGGACTCACGTGCCTGATCGAAGGCGCCTCCGACGGCCCCACCGTCGCCCTCCGTGCCGACATGGACGCGCTGCCGATCCAGGAAGCCGGCGACGTGCCGTACGCGTCGCGCGTCCCGGGGATCGCCCATCTCTGCGGTCACGACGCCCACACGACGATGCTGCTGGGCGCGGCCGCGTTGCTCGTGGACAGGCGACCGCCGAAGGGCCACGTGAAGCTGCTGTTCCAACCGGCCGAGGAGGGTGGCGCGGGCGCCGCCCGCATGATCGCCGATGGCGCGCTCGAGTCGCCCCCCGTCGGCGCGGTGTTCGGGTTGCACGTCGACCCGAACCAAGACGTCGGTCGCCTCAGCGCCACACCGGGCCCGGCCACGGCGGCGTCCGACGGCATCGACATCGTGGTGATCGGCGAGGGCGGGCATGCCGCCCGACCGCACCAGGCGGTCGACGCCATCGCGGTGGCGGCGCAGGTGGTGACGGCCCTGCAACAGGTCGTCAGCCGCCACACCGACCCGTTGCTGCCGCTGGTGGTGACCGTCGGACGGATCGAGGGCGGCTTCGCGCGCAACGTGATCGCTCCCAGCGTCCGCATGGAGGGGACCGTCCGCTCCTTCGACCCGGGCCTCCGCGAACGCCTGCCGGGCCTCCTGCAACGGGCCGTCAGCGGCGTCACGCAAGCGTTCGGGGCGCGCCACGAGTTCGCCTACCGACACGGGTACCCCTCGCTGCGGAACGACCCGGCGTTGATCCCGACGCTGGCGACGGTGGTCGCCGAAGAGGTGGGCGAGGGCAACCTGGGCGTGGGGGGCCCGTCGCTGGGCGGGGAGGACTTCTCCTTCTACGCCGAGCGCGTGCCCGGCCTCATGGCGCGCCTCGGTGTGCGCAACGAGGCACGCGGGATCGTCCACCCCCTCCACCACCCGCGATTCGACCTCGACGAGGACGCGCTGCCCATCGGCGCGGCGGTGCTGGCTGGGTTCGCACGTCGCTGGCTCGCCGGCTCCTGACGGTCAGCGCGGGTCCGGCGGACGCAGCGCCGACCGCCCGGTATGCTCGGCGCCATGAGCGACCCCGCCGCCACCGCGGACCTTGCCACCCGCCTCGGCGCGATCCTGCGCCGCGACCAGATCGACACCTCGACGAGCGCCCTCGACCTGCATGGCCGCGGTGAGTCGTGGGACGCCGTCCGCCGGCCTGACGTGGTCGTGTACCCGGAGTCGACCGAGGACGTGCGCCGGGTGCTCGCGCTCGCGTACGAGACGCGGACGCCGGTGACGCCCGTCGCCGTGAACTCCAGCCTGGGCGGTCACACGGTGCCCGTCGCGGGCGGCATCTCGCTGGACCTCACGCGCATGGACCGCATCCTCGAGATCGCGACGGAGGACTTCCTCGCGGTGGTGCAGCCGGGCGTGACGTACCCGCGCCTGAACGAGGCGCTGCGGGCCACGGGCCTGTTCTTCCCGGTGGACCCCGGCGCGGAGGCGAGCCTGGGCGGGATGGCGTCCACGAACGCCTCCGGCACGCTGGCCGTGCGCTACGGCGTCACCCGCGACCTGGTGCTGGGGCTCGAGCTCGTCACGCCCACGGGCCGCGTCGTTCGAACGGGCGGGCGCGCGCCGAAGTCGTCATCGGGGTACGCCCTCACCCAGCTTCTGTGCGGGGCCGAGGGTACCCTCGGCGTGATCACGGAGCTGACCGTGCGGCTCGTGCCTCGGCCCGAGGCGGTCATGGGCGCGCGCGCCGCCTTCGGCGACGTGCGGGGCGCGGTCGAGCTCGTGAACGCGGTCCTGCAGGCCGGCCTGCCGGTGGCGCGCTGCGAACTTGTCGATGCCGCCGCCATCGGGGCCATCCGCGCGCACCTGGGCCTCGAGCTCCCCGAGGCGCCCACCGTGTTCCTGGAGTTCCACGGCGACGACGCCGCGGTGCGCTCGGCCACGGACGTATCGCTGGACCTCGCGCGCGAGAGCGGCGCGACCGCCGCCGAGCGGGCCACCGACCCGGCGGCGCTCGCCGCGCTGTGGCGGGCTCGCCACCAGGCGTACTACGCCACGGTGGCCGTGAACCCGGGGATGGAGAACGTCATCACCGACCTGGCCGTGCCGGTGTCGCGCCTGGCCGAGGTCATCGAGGCGTCGCTCGCGGCGGCCGCCCGGACGGGCGCGCCCACCTACCTCATCGGCCACGTCGGCGACGGCAACTTCCACCTGAACCTGTTCTTCCCGCCCGGCGACGCCGCAGCACGCGCGCGGGTGGAGGCGGCGTACGCCGAGATGGTGAACCTGGCGCTCGCGGCCGGCGGCACCTCGACCGGCGAGCACGGGATCGGGCTGCGCAAGCTGCCGTTCGTGCGCGCCGAGCACGGCGACGCCGTCGACCTCATGTGGGCGATCAAGGACGCGCTCGATCCGGCCGGGATCATGAACCCAGGCAAGAAGCTGCCGCCACGCACCGGCGCCTGAGCCGCATGGCCCCCCGGCGGCGGCGCTGGCGGACCTGAACCCCGGCGGTCGTCGTGGCGCTGGCGGAGGGGGGCAGGGTCGTCGCGTGGAGGACACGGCGCCGCGCCACGGACGTCACGGCGCGCCCGCGACCGCGCTCCTGGCCGCGTCGGTCCCGCCGCAGCGACGCCATCGCGGACGAGAGCCTCGGCAGCGATGGCGCGATCGACGCAGATGGGGTCGTTCACGTCGACTCCGCGCTGGGTTGGTTGGGTGCTCGGGCACGACCACGGTCCCGCCGTGGAGGCCGTTGGCCCGTGGGAGCTCGGCGGAGGGACGCTGCCGGGCAGCGGGTACCGGCCCGACCTCGACGACCCCGACGCCCAACCGCCGTGGACCTACCCCCACCACATCCACCAGCCTCGGGAGGGTGAGGTCGCGGCCTGGCTGGCGGCACACGGGCTGGACCTGGAGGGTCCCGATCCGGACGACGGGACCGTGAGCGAATGGCGGCCGTGACGGCAGAACCGGGGGACCGTGGTAGATTGGCGCGTCGTCCAACCGAGCCCCTCCGCACCCCACGTCGTCGTCGACCCCAAGGAGGTCCCCATGTTCGCACGGAGTGTCAGGATCGCCCTCGCCGGCTTGCTGCTGTGGTCGTTCACCGCGGCCTCGGCACAGGCCTTCGACTGGCGGCAGTTCGAGGGAAGCGAGATCCGCTTCATGATGAACCGCCACCCCTTCACCAACTGGATCGAACCGCTGGTGGGCGAGTTCGAAGCCCTGACCGGCATCAAGGTGACCCTCGAGGTGCTTCCCGAGGACCAGTTCCGTCAGGTGCGCCTCCTCGAGGTCAGCAGCGGCGCGGCGACGCTCGACGGCTACATGATCATGCCCGGCCAGGTGAGCGCCCAGTACCTCGGCGCCGGCTGGGTGCGGAAGATCGACGACCTCATCGCCGATCCCAGCCTGACCATGCCCGACCTCGACCTCGACGACTTCTTCGGAGGGGCGATGGGGACGTTCCGCGACGGCGACACGATCTTCGGGCTGCCGCTGCAGATCGAGTCCAGCGTGCTCTTCTACCGCGCCGACCTGTTCGAGGCCGCGGGCCTGACGCGCCCGCCCGCGACGATGGACGAGCTGCTCGAGTACGCGGCCAAGCTTCACGGCGGCCAGGTCGCCGGCTTCGCGATGCGCGGCCGCGGCGCTGCCGCCACGAGCCAGACGGTGAACCTGCTGTACTCGTTCGGCGGCCGCTGGCTCGACGACGCCGGCAAGTCGGCGCTGGCGTCCCCCGAGAGCGTCGCCGCGCACGAGTTCTACGCCCAGCTCATGCGCAACTACGGCCCTCCCGGACCCGCGAACCTGCACTGGGCCGAGGTGACCAGCCTGTTCGCCCAGGGCCAGGCCGCCATGATCTTCGACGCCAACGTGTTCCGGCCGATCATGGAGGACCCGGCGCAGGCGATCGAGGTCGTGCGCGAGAACACCCGCTACGCCCCGCTTCCCGCCGGCCCGGCCGGCAGCGTCCCCGGCGTCCTCGTGTGGGGCCTGAGCATCAACCACGCCAGCCGCAACGTGGGCCCCTCGTGGTACTTCATCCAGTGGGCGCTCTCGAAGGAGAACCAGGTGCGCCTGGCGCTGTTCGGCGTCCCGGCGGCCCGCTCGTCCGCGTGGGAGAACGAGGAGTTCCAGACCCGCGCTCCGGCCGACTGGATCGAGGCCTCCATGGTCTCGTTCGAGCGCGGCCAGCCGTACTGGAACCCGCCGATCATCCCGGTGGCCGAGGTCCGCGACGCGTACGGGCAGGCGATCGTGGCCGCCCTCGAGGGCCGCGACATCGCGCAGGCCCTGCAGCGCGCGGCCCAGGACATGGACCGCATCATCGAACGCGCCCGCTGAGGGCACGCGCCACGAACCCGGGGGGCGGGCCGACGCCCGCCCCCCGCCCCCTGCCTCACGACGGAGACGCACGGTGAAGAACGCCAGCACCTGGATCGACCGCCACGCGCGTTACCTGTTCCCGCTGCCGGCGGTCCTGGCGATCCTGGTGTTGATCGTCGCCCCGGTCGTCACCAACTTCGTGCTGTCCCTGTACGACTACTTCGTCGGCGGCCGCGCGTACTTCGTCGGCCTGGAGAACTACCAGCGCGGACTCACGGATCCGCGCGTCTGGAACGGCGTCAGGAACACCTTCTATTTCACCTTCACCGCCGTGCCCCTGCAGCTGCTGCTCGGGATCGGCATCGCGGTGCTGTTCAACCGCGACTTCCCCGGCAAGGGGATCGCGCGCACGATCATCTTGCTGCCGATGGTGGCCACGCCCGTCGCCATCGCGCTGATCTGGGCGCTCATGTTCAACCCCAGCCTCGGGGTGCTCAACTACTTCCTGGAGACGCTCGGGCTCTCGCGCTCGTTGTGGGTGGCACAGGGAAGCCTCGCCATCCCGTCGCTCGTGCTGGTCGACACCTGGCAGTGGTCGCCGATGATCGCCCTGATCCTGCTGGCGGCCATGCAGGGCGTGCCGACGGAGCATTACGAGGCGGCGCGGATCGACGGGGCCAACGCGTGGCAGTCCTTCTGGCACATCACGATCCCCGGCATCCGCTCGGCGATCGTGGTCGCCCTCATCCTGCGGGCGGTCGACGCGCTCAAGACGTTCGACATCATCTACGTCATCACCGAAGGCGGTCCGGGCACGGCATCGGAGACCCTGAACGTGCTCGCGTTCAAGACCGGGTTCCAGTTCTTCCACGCCGGATACGCCGCCACGCTGCTGATCTTCCTCATGTTCCTGGTGCTTGGCATCGCGGTGCTCCTCAACGCGATCCGGAGGCGCACGTGACCGCGGCCGCGCTGACCCCCGCCCAGGCGAAGGCGCGCGCGCGGCGCGCGCGGCTGCTCACGACCGTGGGCGTGTTCGCGCTCATCGCACTGGTGTTGGCGATCATGCTGTTCCCCTTCTACTGGATGGTCCTCACCAGCCTGCGCAGCCAGGTCGACAACGTCAGTCGGGTTCCCGTGTGGTGGTTCACGCCGACGTGGGAGAACTACCAGAACGTGATCGCCCGCAACAACTTCCTGACGTTCACCTGGAACTCGTTCGTGGTGGCCGCGCTCTCGACCGGCATCGGCCTGGTGCTCGGCCTGCCGGCGGCCTACTCCATCGCGCGCTTCAAGCAGGACGGCCTGGCGCTGGCCATCCTCATCGCCCGGCTCACGCCCTACATCACCTACCTGGTCCCGTGGTACCTCGCGTTCCGCGCGCTTGGGTTGATCGACACGTACGTCGCCCTCACCCTGACGCACCTCATCGTGGGGATGCCGCTGATCGTATGGATCATGATCAGCTTCTTCGAGGGCGTCCCGCAGGACCTGGAGGAGGCCGCCTTCGTCGACGGCGCCACGCGCATCGGCACGTTCCTGCGGGTGATCCTGCCGCTCTCGACGCCGGGCATCGTCGCCGCCAGCATCCTGGCGTTCATCTTCAGCTGGAACCAGTTCCTGTTCAGCCTCGTGCTCTCGGGCCCCAACACCCGGCCCGTACCGGTCGCGGTGTTCAACTTCATCTCCTACGGGCAGATCGACTTCGGCGGGTTGGGTGCCGCGGCCGTCATGATCACGCTGCCCGTGCTGATCCTCACGCTCATCATCCAGCGCTGGATCGTCACCGGCCTGACGATGGGCGCCGTGAAGGGTTGATCCCATGCTCGCGCTGCGCAAGATGGCCCTCGGCGACCCGCGGCTCGTGCTTCAGGAGGTACCCGAACCCGATCTCCGGCCGGGCCACGTGATCCTCGACGTCGCCGCCGCCGGCATCTGCGGCACCGACGTCCACATCCGCCACGACGAGTACCGCTCCGATCCACCGGTCACGCTGGGCCACGAGGTCGCCGGCACGATCGCGGCGCTCGGCGCGGGCGTCACCGGCTGGAACGTCGGCGACCGCGTCACCACCGAGACCTACTTCTCCTCCTGCGGGCGCTGCCCGCCCTGCCGCACCGGCCGGCCCAACCTGTGCGCGCAGCGCCGATCGATCGGATCGTTCGAGGACGGCGGCTTCGCCGCGAAGCTGCTGACCCCGGCCACGAACCTACACGCCCTGCCGGATGCCCTCGCGTTCCCCGAGGCCGCCCTGATCGAGCCGCTCGCGTGCGTCGTGCGCGGCGTCCTGGAACTGGGTCGTCTCGACGCCGGCGACCGCGTGGCCATCGCCGGGCCGGGTCCCATCGGCCTCCTGACCCTGCAGGTGGCGAAGGCCGCCGGCACGCGCGCCGTCGTGCTCGGCACCGCCGCCGACGCGGCCCGCCTCGTCCTCGCCGAACGGCTCGGCGCCGACGCGACCCTCGCGGTCGAGAGCGACGGCCTCGGCGAGCGCGTGAACGAGGCCGTGGGCGGCCCGCCCGACGTCGTCATCGAGTGCTCGGGCGCCCCGGCCGCCGCGGCCATGCTGGCGGGCCTGGTGGCGAAGTCCGGACGCTTCGTGCAGATGGGGCTGTTCGGCAGGCCCGTGACGATCGACCTCGACCTCGTCTGCTACAAGGAGCTGCGCCTCTCCGGGAGCTTCGCCACCACGCCCAGCTCGTGGTATCGGGCGCTGGCGCTCGCGGGCACGGGCGCCGTCTCCCTGGCCGGCATCGTCGGCGCCACCTACCCGCTGCGCGAGTGGGCGCAGGCGTTCGCGGCGGTCGAGGCGCGGCTGCCGGGCAAGGTGCTGCTGGTTCCTTGACCGCGGGAAGGTTCGGCGTCAGCCGTGAGCCGCAGTTCCGCGAAGCGGAACTGCCAAGGAAGGTTCGGCGTCAGCCGAACCTTCCCGTGATGTAGTCGTTCGTCCGCTGCTCCCGCGGGTTCGTGAACATCGTGTTGGTGTCGGCCACCTCGATGAGGTCGCCCTCGTAGAAGAAGGCGGTGTAGTCCGACACCCGCGCGGCCTGCTGCATGTTGTGGGTGACGATGATGATCGTCACGGTGTCCTTGAGCTCCTGGATCAGCTCCTCGATGCGCATGGTCGACTGCGGGTCGAGCGAGCTGGTGGGCTCGTCCATCAGCAGCACCTCGGCCTCGACGGCGAGCGCGCGGGCGATGGAGAGGCGCTGCTGCTGTCCGCCGGAGATGCCGGAGGCGGGCGCCTTGAGGCGGTCCTTGACCTCGTCCCACAGCGCGGCCTGCCGCAGCGAGCGCTCGGCGACCTCGTCGAGCAGCGCCCGGTCGCGGATGCCGACGAGCTTGAGGCCCGCGACCACGTTGTCGTAGATCGACATCGTCGGGAACGGCGTCGGCTTCTGGAAGACCATGCCGATGCGCCGCCGGATCGTCACCGGATCGACACCGTTGGCGTAGATGTCGGTGCCGTCGAGCACGGCCTTGCCGCTCACCTTGACGCCGCGCGTCAGATCGTGCATGCGGTTGAGCGAGCGCAGGAAGGTCGTCTTGCCGCAGCCGGACGGGCCGATCAGCGCGGTGACCGTCTTGTCGCGGAAGGTGAGGCTGACGTCGCGCACGCCGATGACCTTGCCGTAGTGGACGCTGATGCCCTCGGTGATCAGGCGCGGCGCGGCGTCCGCGGCGACGGCCGCCCGGGCGGCGCCCTGACCGGCGTCCTGCGGCTTGGGCGTGACGGGTGCGGCGGGGTCGGGGGTGGTCGGGGGCATGGCGGTCTCCATGGGGCGTCCTTCGGGGTGGCGGGCGGGCACGGTCACAGGTCGGTGGCGTGCCGTTGCCGGGTCACGATGCGGGTGCCGACGAAGGTGACGATCACCAGCAGGAGCAGGATGACGCCCGCGCCCCAGCCCATCGCGTGCCACTCCTTGTAGGGGCTGATGGCGAGGCTGTAAAGGCGCGCGGGAAGGGTGTCGACGGGGCCGACCAGGTAGCGCAGCGGGGTGCTGGAGAAGAAGTTGTTGCCGAAGGAGGTGAAGAGCAGCGGGGCGGCCTCCCCGGCGGCGCGCGCGAAGGCGATGAGGATGCCGGTGACGACGCCGACGCGCGCGGCGGGGAGGACGGTGTTGAGCACCACGCGCCAGCGCGGCAATCCGAGCGCAAGCCCGGCCTCGCGGATCGACCACGGGATGATGCGCAGCACCCCCTCGGTGGCGCGCGCGACGATCGGCAGCATGACGAAGGCGAGCGCGACCGCGCCGGCGAAGCCGGAGAAGGTGCCCATCGGCTTGACGATGAGCGAGAAGGCCAGCAGGCCCTTGAGGATGGCGGGCATGCCGTTGAGCGTGTCGTTCAGGACGCGCAGCACGGGGTTCAGCGGGTGGTCCGGGTACTCGGAGAGCATGATGCCGGCGCCGATGCCGATCGGCACGGCGATGAGCAGCGCGAGCCCGTCGACGACCAGGGTGCCGAGGATCGTGTGCCCGAGGCCGGTGGGGCGGCCCTGCAAGGCGCGCGCGGGGGACCCGAGGTCCTGGGTGAAGAAGTCGGACGTGAGCACCGCGCCGATGCCGTTGGCGACCACGTACCAGACGATGATCAAGAGCGGAATGAGCACGACGGCGGTGGCGAGCACCAGCAGGCCGATCATGATGCGGTCGCGGCGGTAGCGCCGGCGCAGGTTCTCGGGGGTCACGGCGGCGATGCGGCGCGGTCGCCCCACGACGGGTGCGGTGACGGCCATCAGAGGGCCCTCCCCCCGACCGCCAGCTTTCGCTGCAGCCAGGCGGCGATCAGGTTGACGGTCAGCGAGATCAGGAACAGGTAGAAGCCGACGGCCATGAGGCTCGCGAGGTGCAGGTCCTCGACCGCCTCGCGGAACTCGTTGACGATGACCGAGGGCATGGTGGCGGCGGGGCCGAAGAAGGTGAAGGGCAGGTTGTTGGAGTTGCCGACCAGCATGGCCACCGCCATCGTCTCGCCGATGGCGCGGCCGAAGCTGAGGATCGCGCCGGCGACGATGGCGCCACGGGCGTACGGCAGCACCGCCATGCGCATGACCTCCCAGCGGGTGGCGCCGAGGGCGCGGGCCGCCTCGCGCTGCGAGCGCGGCACCAGCCGGATCGCGTCGCGCGCCAGGGCGGTGGTGTACGGGACGATCATCAGGGCGAGCACGATGGTAGCGGTGACCAGGTTGTAGCCGGCCGGCGGGCCGAGGATCGGGAGCAGCTGCGGCGCGTGCTCGAAGGCCCAGAAGTACACGGGCAGGTAGACGTGGTTCTGCATGAGCGGCACCAGCACGAAGATGCCCCAGATGCCGACGACGACCGAGGGCACGGCGGCCAGCAGGTCGACGATCGTGTCGATGATGCCGGCGAGCCAGCGGGGCGCGTACTCGGCGCTGAAGATCGCCACGCCGATCGCCGGGAGGAACGAGAGCGCCAGCGACGCGACGGCGGTGATCAGCGTGCCGACGATGAAGGGCCACGTGCCGTGGATCCCGCGCACCGGGTCCCAGGTGGTGCCGGTCAGGAAGCCGAAGAAGCCGAAGCGGCGCAGGGGCTCGAGGCCGTCGACGAAGAGCACCTCGGCGAGCAGGAGGGCGAGCGCGATGATCGAGAGCCCCAGCGCGACGACGATCACCTGGAACACGCGGTCGCCGAAGCGGCGGTAGATGGGGTGGGTGGGCCGGCGGACGAGCTCGGCGGCGGTCAGGGCGCGCTGCACGCGGACAGTCTCCCGTCGCCGTGTCATGGCCGCGTCATCCAAAGGCGCGGGCCGGCGCCACCAGGACGCCGGCCCGCGTAGTCGCGGTTCGAGAGGTCGAGGTCAGTAGCCGGCGGCCGCCAGCACCTGCGCGCCGAGGTCCTCGCCCTGCCACTTCATCTGCCGCATCATGTCGAGGTTCAGCTGCAGCACGGCGGCGGGGATGCGGGCGAACGAGAGCGGCTCGGCGAGGTCCTGCCCATCGGTGATGGCCCAGAGCACGAACTTCAGCAGCTCCTCGGCCTGGGTCCGGGTCGAGATGGCGTTGTTGGCGTCGAGGTTCTCGTACATCAGCATCCAGGCGAAGCCGGCGATCGGGTAGCCGTCGGGCGCGTCGGTGTCGGTCACCAGGATGCGGGTGTCGGCGGGCAGCGGCACGTCGGCGGCGAGCGAGGTCGCCGCGAGGCTGGGCTCGATCACGTTGCCGCTCTTGTTCTTCACGTAGCCGTAGGCGATGCCGTTCAGCACCGCGTAGACCAGGCTGTTGTAGCCGATGGCGCCGGGCGTGTTCTGCACGACGCCGGCCACGCCCTCGTTGCCGTTGCCGCCGATGCCCACCGGCCAGTTCACCGAGGTGGCGAAGCCGACGCGGTCTTGCCAGGCCGACGAGACCTTGGTCAGGTAGTTGGTGAAGATGTTGGTGGTGCCGGAGCCGTCGGAGCGGTGCACGACCGTGATCGGCAGCGGCGGCAGGCGCACGCCCGGGTTGAGGAGCGCGATCTGCGGGTCGGCCCAGGTGGTGATGTTGCCCAGGAAGATCTCGGCGATCGTGTCGCCGTCGAAGACGAGGCCCGTCGCGACGCCGGGCAGGTTGTAGGTCACGACGACGTCGCCCAGCGTGATCGGCAGGTTGAACGCGACGCCGCCGCCGGCCGCGGCGATGGCGGCGAGCTGACTGTCGTTCAGGAAGGCCTCGGTCATGCCGAACATCACCGTCTGCTCGGTGAACTGGCGGATGCCGCCGCCGGAGCCGATCGACTGGTAGTTGACGGTGACGCGGCCGCCGGTGAGGTCGCGGTAGTCGTCGGCCATGGACGTGACGAGCGGGGCCGGGAAGGTGGCGCCGGCGCCGAGCAGCTCGACGTTCTGCGCCGAGGCGAAGGGGGCCGTCGCGAGCAGGGTCGCGGCGATCAGGGCGAGCAACGTGCGCATGGGGTTCCTCCAGACGGGTGGTGAGCGGCCGCGGCGCGGCCGGATTCCGGAAGAACGGTACGGGTGCGTCGTCAGGCGGGCGTCATGGGACGGACGCCCCGCGCCGCGGCCGGTCGCGGCTGGCTACCGTGCGGGAAGGAACCCGAAACGACCGTGTGAGCGAGACGGGAGGATGCCCCGTGAACGTCGTCGCAGCCGCCATCGCCGCGATCCCCGCCACCTTCTGGGGCGTGGTGATCGGTTCGCTCTTCACGGTGATCGGCGTCGCCCTCACCAACGCCAGCCACACGCGCCGCCTCCGGCTGCAGCACCAGCACGAGCACGAGCGCGACGAGCGCGCCCGCGACCTGAGCATGCGCCGCGACGTGTACCTGGGCGCGTTCGAGGCGATCGCCACGGGCATGACCATGGTCGGCAACTTCGGCGAGTTGGACGTGCCCTTCCAGGACCTCATGCGGGCCTACATGGGCAAGGCCTCCGCGATCGGCAAGGTGACGATCGTGGGTCGCGAGTCGACCATCCAGGCGGTGGCCGACTTCGAGCAGGCCCTCACCGGGGCTTTCATCCGCCTCTCCGGCCGCCGCCAGGTCGTGGAAGGGCACCATCGCCGCCTGCGTGCCATCGCGGCGAAGCTCGGCCATGCCGAGGCCGAACGCGAGCGCCTGACGGCGGAGATCGAACGCGGGGACGCCGGCGACGCGTTGGCGGCGCTGCGCCGCAGCCTCGACCACGAGCGCCGCCGCGAACGGGCGTTGCGAGCCGAGGAGGCCGAGGTCGAGGCCGTGTTCATGCCCGGGCTCATGGACCTGATCCGCGCCACCATGGAGGAGGTGGCGACGCTCGACCGGTTGCTGGCGGCCGTGATCCGCGAGGTGCGTTCGGAGCTGGGCCTGGCGTTCGACGAGGCCTTCTACCGGCAGCTCGTGGAGAGCAGCCACGCCAAGCGTGCGGCGCACTTCGAGGCGTTCGTGTCCGAGGTGCCGACCGCGGGGTGACGCGGCGCGCTGCCCCTACCGGGGAAGCACGTGCAGCGACCGCGGGGACGGGCGCAGACCGACGGTCTCCCCCACCTCCGGCATGCCGACCTCGGCGGGGTTGGGGACGTCCACCAGCCACCGGGCGTCGCCCGCGGCCCGCACGACCACCTCGGCGAGTTGCCCCAGGAAGCTGGCGCGCTCGACCACGCCGCGCAGCGGCGCGCGAACGTCCGCGCCCCGCTCGATCGTCAGGGCCTCGGGGCGCATCACCGCCGTCACGCGCGAACCGGCCCGATGCGGCACGCCGCCGTGGACGTCGAGGCGGGCGCCGTCGACCTCGATCGTGCGCGCGTCGACCGCGACGGCCTCCACGAAGTTCGCCTTGCCGATGAAGTCGGCCACGAACCGGTCGGCCGGGCGGGCGTACACCTCGACGGGGCTGCCGACCTGCGCCACGCGGCCGCGGTCCATCACCACGACCACGTCGGAGATCGACATCGCCTCCACCTGGTCGTGGGTCACGTACACGCTGGTGATCCCGAGGCGCTGCTGCAGCTCACGGATCTCGATGCGCATGTTCTCGCGCAGCTTCGCGTCGAGGTTGCTGAGCGGCTCGTCGAACAGCAGCATGCGCGGCTCCATCACCAGGCAGCGCGCGAGCGCGACGCGCTGCTGCTGGCCGCCCGAGAGCTGGCTGGGGGGCCGCTGGGTCATGCCGGTGAGCCCCACCTGCTCGACCACGCGGTCGACCCGGGCGCGGATGTCGGCGCGGGCCATGCCCTTGAGCCGCAACCCGAAGGCGATGTTGTCGTACACGTTCAAGTGAGGGAAGATCGCGTAGCTCTGGAACACCATCGTCGCGTCGCGGGCGTTGGGCGCGACCTGGTTCATGCGCCGATCGCCGAAGAAGATGTCGCCACGCGTGGGCTCCTCGAAGCCGGCGATCATGCGCAGCAGGGTGGTCTTGCCGCAGCCCGACGGACCGAGCAGCGTGACCAGGTACCCCTTGGGGATGGCCAGGTCGACGTCGTCGACGGCCACCACCACGCTGTTCGGGTCGTCCTGGCTGACGAACTCCTTGCGCAGGCCCACCAACCGCAGGTCGTCGGTGGCGAGCGTACCGGGCGCGCCGTTCGTCGTCATGGGGTCCTCCGCGCGCTCATCCGAAGCGCACCGTACTGGTCGTCTTCGACCAGCGCTCGACGAGCAGGGTGATGATGCCGATGGCGATCGTGACCAGCACGATGGTGACGATCGAGAAGGCGGCGGCCACGCCGAGACGGCCCGAGCCGACCTGGTTCAGGATCTGCACCGTCATGAGGTTCCAGTTCGCCGACACGAGGAAGATCGCCGCCGAGATCGCCGTCATCGCCCGCACGAACGCGTAGACCAACCCGGAGAAGAAGGCGGGCGCCAGCAGCGGCAGCGTCACCTTGCGGAAGGTGGTGACGGCGTCCGCTCCGAGGTTCTGGGCGGCCTCCTCGATCGACGGGTCCACCTGCTTCAGCACCGCGATGCCGTTCTGGATGCCCACCGGAACGTACCGGAACACGAACGCCAGCACCAGGATCGCCAGGGTGCCGGTCAGCACCAGCGGCGGGGCGTTGAAGGCGAGGATGTAGCCGATGCCGACGACGGTGCCCGGAACGGCGTAGCTGAGGATGCTGCCGAACTCGAGGGCCGCCTTGCCGGGGAAGTGGCGGCGCACGACCAGGTAGGCGACGAGCATCCCCAGGATGCCCGACAGCGGGGTGGAGACCACCGCGATGACGAGGGTGTCGAGCACCGACTTCAGTCCGACCGAGAAGACGTAGCGCAGGTGTTGCAGGGTGGGCGTGTAGTCGAACCCCCATACCCGGGTGAACGCGCCGATCACGATCACGGCGTAGAAGGCCAGCACCAGTCCGGCGAAGGCCAACACGACGCCGTACAGCATCCACTTGGCGGTCGGCGAGACGATCTTGGAGGTGGACGCGGTCGGCTTACCGGTCACGGTGACGTACTGCCGCTTCGACACCCAGTAGCGCTGCACCGCGAACGCGATCAGCGAGGGGATCAGCAACACCACGGCGAGCATGGCGCCGCGCGGCAGGTTGAAGCTGCCGGTGATCTCCAGGTACGCCTGCGGCGCCAACATCGGGAACGCCGCGCCCGCGAGCACGAGCGGGTTGCCGAAGTCGGAGATCGACTCGATGAAGACGACCAGGAAGGCCGAGAAGATGCCGGGGAGCGAGAGCGGGAAGGTGACCCGCCAGAAGGTCTGCCAGCGGCTGGCGCCGACGTTGTAGGCGGCGTCCTCCAGAACCGGGCTGATCGACTGGAGCACCCCCCGGAGCGAGAGATAGGCGAGCGGGGCGAACGTGAAGACCTGCGAGGCGACGACGCCCCAGCGGCCGTAGATGTTGAAGTCCTGCAGGCCGAGGAGCTGCTTCGTGACGAGGCCGTTGAAGCCGAACAGGAACAGGATCGACACGGCGCCGACGAACGGCGGGGAGATGATCGGGAGCAACGTGATGAGATGCAGGGCGCGCTTGCCCGGCACGTCGACGCGGGTCAGCACGAAGGCGATCACGAAGCCCAGCGCCGTGCCGACCAGCCCGACCAGCGCCGCGACGGACAGCGAGTTCATGAGCGCGTTGCGGTAGAGGCGGCGGGTCTGCAGCAGCTGGTAGTGCTCGGCCGTCCAGTCGCCGCCGCGGGTCTGCAGGCTGGCGATCGCCACCTTCGCGAGCGGGTAGACGACGAACAGCGCGATGAGCACGAACACCATCGCGACCAGGAAGAGCAGGAGCGGGTCGCGGGCGAGGATGCGGATCTCGCGGAGGGCGCGGCGCATGGGGACGGGGTCAGGGCGCCGAGTCGACGGGCGCCGGCCGGGCTCGGGGGAGGGCGCTTCGGCGCCC
>ERZ869909.1692-NODE-1692-length-17103-cov-3.524198_pt1 | contig 17103 bp, 15 predicted proteins | sample MGYA00520892_ERZ869909 | MGnify/ENA primary metagenome ERZ869909 (study PRJEB32215, sample SAMEA104723947) | bioreactor metagenome | biome: bioreactor; feature: anaerobic bioreactor; material: water | place: China | collected 2015-03-12 ...
CAGGCCAACGCCAAAACCATTGAAACCGAAAGCGCCATTACCCAGACCATCATCAATCTGCGTTGATGCTCGTATGGAGGCCGGCAGTATTCCGCCGTAGCTTCTCTGCAGAAGGCCCCGTTCGGGGCCTTCTTTGTTTTAAAAAGCCTTAAAAATCAATTACCTGATTTCTTTTGGTGGTCGTGGCATGTTGCTTGCATTTCATGTTTTCAACTGAATGAGGGTGTCAAGCCCGCGTCTCGGAGGTTTCGATGGACAAGATGCTCTACGTGGCCATGACCGGTGCTAGCCAGAACGCGCGCGCCCAGCAAGCCCACGCCAACAACCTGGCCAACCTGTCCACGACCGGATTTCGCCGTGACTTCGAGCAGGCGCGGTCGATGCAGGTATTCGGTGACAGTTTTCCGGCGCGCGTCTACGCGATGACCGAGCGTCCCGGTACCGACTTCTCTTCCGGGACACTGCAGGAAACCGGGCGCGATCTTGATGTGGCCGTCGAGGGAGACGGCTGGATTGCGGTGCAGGCGCCTGATGGCAGTGAGGCTTATGTACGTACCGGCAGCTTCAATATCGACACTCTGGGCATGCTGCGGACCGGCGATGGTTTGCCGGTGCTCGGCAATGCTGGGCCGATTGCCATCCCTCCGGAAGAAAAGATCGATATCGGCCACGATGGCTCCATCAGTATTCGCGCTCTGGGCGAAGACCCGAACGTGGTGGTGACGGTTGATCGGCTCAAGCTGGTCAACCCCGATCCGAAGCAGCTGGAAAAGGGCACTGACGGCATGATTCGCATGAAGGATGGGCAGCCCCAGGAGGCGGATGCAGCTGTGCGCGTGACGTCTGGCTTTCTTGAGGCGAGCAACGTCAATGCGGTGGCTGAGATGACCTCGATGCTGTCGCTGGCCCGACAGTTCGAGTTGCACGTGAAGATGATGCGCACCGCCGAAGAAGATGGCGCCGCTGCGGCCCGAGTATTGCAAATCAGCTAGTAAACAGCGCTTGGCGCCCGAATACCGGCGCATGAGGAGAAGAATATGCTTCCAGCACTTTGGGTGAGCAAGACAGGTCTGTCTGCACAGGACATGAACCTGACCACCATTTCCAACAACCTGGCCAACGTATCCACCACCGGGTTCAAGAAAGACCGTGCCGAGTTCCAGGATCTGCTCTATCAGATCCGCCGCCAGCCAGGCGGGCAGTCGACCCAGGACAGCGAACTGCCGTCCGGTCTGCAGTTGGGTACCGGTGTGCGCATTGTCGGTACGCAGAAGCAGTTCACTTCGGGCAGTCTGCAGACCACCGAACAGCCACTGGATATGGCCATTAACGGTCGCGGTTTCTTCCAGGTACTGCTGCCTGACGGCACCGTTTCATACTCCCGTGACGGCAGCTTTCATCTGAATGCCGACGGCCAGGTCGTGACCTCCAACGGCTACGCACTGGAGCCCGCCATCGTCGTGCCGCCGGAAACCCAGACCTTCACCGTCGGTGAAGACGGTACCGTTTCGGTTACCACGCTCGGCAATCCGGCACCTCAGATTATCGGCAATCTGCAGACCGCCGACTTCATCAATCCAGCGGGTCTGCAGGCCATGGGCAGCAACCTGTTCCTGGAAACCGCCGCCAGTGGTGCACCACAGGTCAGTACGCCGGGGCTTAACGGACTGGGCACGGTGTTGCAGAACACGCTGGAGAACTCCAACGTGAGTGTCGTCGAGGAACTGGTGAACATGATCACCACCCAGCGTGCCTACGAGATGAATTCCAAGGTGATTTCCACCGCCGACCAGATGCTGTCTTTCGTAACCCAGCAGCTCTGACGGGCGCTGACCGTTGTAGGCAGGTGACTGTGTCTGCCGCCGTTTCAAGGGTCCTGACTGGGCTGAGGTGTTCCATGAACCGCGTATTGATTGTTTTCTCGCTGGTTTCGGCTGTTGCGCTGAGCGGCTGTGTCGCGCCTGCGCCCAAGCCTGACGACCCCTATTACGCGCCGGTATTGCCGCGCACGCCGTTACCGGCAGCGCAAAACAATGGCGCCATCTACCAGGCTGGTTTCGAAACCAGCCTGTTCGATGATCGCAAGGCTTTCCGAGTCGGGGACATTATTACCATCACGCTCAATGAGCGGACCCAGGCCAGCAAGAACGCCAGCTCAAAGATATCTAAGGACAGCGACATGGAGATGGGCTTGACCTCTCTTCTGGGCAACGCGGTGAGCATCAACAATCCCGCCGCCGGGCTTCTGCGCAATGGTGGCCCGCTTTCGCTCGATACCGAGTTCGGCAGTTCCAGTTCTACTAGTGGCGCTGGCCAGGCGGGGCAGAGCAACAGCTTGTCCGGCTCGGTTACCGTCACTGTCTCAGAGGTGTTGCCCAACGGCATTCTGGCGATTCGTGGTGAGAAGTGGCTGACGCTCAATACCGGTGACGAGCTGGTGCGTATCGCCGGCCTGGTGCGTGCAGACGATATCAGCACCGACAACACCGTTTCGTCCATGCGCGTGGCGGATGCGCGCATTACCTATTCGGGCACTGGTGCGTTTGCCGATGCGAGCCAGCCGGGTTGGCTGAGTCGCTTTTTCGTCAGCCCGCTGTGGCCATTCTGAGGGTCATCGTCATGTTTAGAAAAGCCATTGTGCTTCTCGCTTTGCTCGTCATCGGCGCATCGGCCCACGCCGAGCGTCTCAAGGATATCGCCACTATCCAGGGCGTGCGCAGCAACCAGTTGATCGGCTACGGTCTGGTGGTCGGTCTCAATGGCAGCGGTGACCAGACCACACAAACGCCGTTTACCGTGCAGACCTTCAACAACATGCTGGCGCAGTTCGGTATCAAGGTGCCGCCGGGCGGCAATGTGCAGTTGAAGAACGTCGCTGCGGTTTCCATCCATGCCGACCTGCCGCCCTTCGCCAAACCGGGCCAGACAATCGATATCACGGTTTCCTCAATTGGCAACGCCAAAAGCCTGCGCGGCGGTAGCCTGCTGATGTCGCCGCTCAAGGGCATCGACGGTAACGTCTATGCCATCGCTCAGGGCAACCTGGTCGTGGGCGGTTTCGATGCCGGTGGCGCCGACGGTTCGCGGATTACCGTCAATGTCCCTTCGGCTGGACGTATTCCCGGCGGTGCGACAGTCGAGAGGCCGGTGCCGACTGCTTTCAACCAGGGCAGTACGCTGACGCTGAACCTAAATCGCCCGGATTTCACTACTGCGAAAAACATCGTCGACCAGATCAATGACCTGCTCGGACCGGGTGTGGCACAGGCGCTTGATGGCGGCTCGGTCAGCATAAGCGAGCCACTGGACCCCAGCCAGCGGGTCGATTATCTGTCGATTCTGGAAAACCTCGAGGTCGATGTCGGCCAGGCGATGGCCAAGGTCATCATCAACTCGCGTACCGGCACTATCGTCATTGGCCAGAATGTCCGGGTACAACCGGCGGCGGTGACCCATGGCAGCCTCACCGTGACCATTTCCGAAGACCCACAGGTCAGCCAGCCCAATCCGCTGTCGGACGGGCAAACGGTGGTTGTACCCAATTCCCGGGTTCAGGCCGAGCAGGAAGCCAAGCCGATGTTCAAGTTCGGCCCTGGCACCACGCTGGATGAAATCGTTCGGGCGGTTAATCAGGTCGGTGCGGCGCCTGGCGACCTGATGGCCATTCTCGAAGCGCTCAAGCAAGCGGGTGCTCTGCAAGCCGACCTGATCGTGATCTGAGGACGAGAACATGGAAAATCGACTAGGGCTCGGCCAGCGTACGCTCGACAGTGGCAGCTACTCCGACCTGAATCGCCTGAACCAGCTCAAGGTGGGCAAGGATCGGGATGGCGAAGAGAACGTGCGCAAGGTGGCGCAGGAGTTCGAGTCGCTGTTCCTCAACGAAATGCTCAAATCCATGCGTTCGGCTACCGAGGTGCTGTCCCAGGACAATCCGCTCAACAGCCAGGCCAGCAAGCAGTACCAGGACATGCATGACCAGCAGCTCTCGGTCACCCTGGCCAGGGAGGGCGGCGGCATCGGTCTGGCTGACGTACTGATGCGGCAGCTGAACAAGCGGCAGGAGCCTGCTGAAAAGCCCAATCCGTTCAGCCAGGTTGCGCAAACCACGGGCGCCAAGTGGGCAAGCAACCCGAACGCTGTCGTGACGGAACCTGCCAGGGATGATTCCCGACTGCTCAACCAGCGACGTCTGGCGCTGCCGGGCAAGCTTGCCGTGTCGGCTTCCCTCGAGGTTGCCAACAGCAGTGCTGAAAAGCAGCAACCGGGCAAACCGCAGCCTCTGGTGAATACGGATTGGCAACCGGCGACGGCTTTTGCTGCGCCGCAGAACGCCCCGCTGACCATCAATGGCGTTGAAGCCGGTACTCCGGCCACACCGAGCAAAACCCGTTTTGACTCGCCGGCTGAATTCATCGCCACCATGCTGCCCATGGCTGAAAAAGCCGCCGCACGGTTGGGTGTCGAGCCGCGTTTCCTGGTCGCTCAGGCTGCACTGGAAACCGGCTGGGGCAAATCCATGATTCGCCAGAAGGACGGCAGCAACAGTCACAACCTGTTTGGCATCAAGGCCACAGGCTGGAAAGGTGACTCGGCGACCGTGATGACCACCGAATACGTTAACGGCAAGGCAACTCGCGAGAAGGCGGGTTTCCGTGCCTATGATTCCTTCGAGCAGAGCTTCAACGACTACGTGAGGCTGCTGGAGAACAACGGTCGCTATCAGAAGGCGATCCAGGTGGCGAGCACCTCTGGCGACTCGGAGCGTTTCGTCAACGAATTGCAGCGCGCCGGTTATGCGACCGACCCGCAATATGCGCGCAAGATCAACCAGATCGCTCGCAAGATGCAGACTTATCAAGCCATCGCAGACGCCGGTACGGCGCCTGCCATGCGGACCAGAGGCTAAATCATGGCTGACCTATTGAGTATTGGCCTGTCCGGCCTTTCCGCCAGCAAAACCCAGCTGTCCATCACGGGCCACAACATCACCAACGTCAACACCCCGGGCTACAGCCGCCAGGACGCTTCCCAGGCAACCCGCTCGCCGCAGTTCAGCGGTGCGGGTTATATCGGCTCCGGGACGACTCTGGTAGAAATTCGCCGGACCTACAGTGAGTTTCTCACCACCCAGCTGCGCAGCAGTACCTCGTTAAGCAGTGATGTTGAAGCGTACAAAAGCCAGATCAACCAGCTCGATTCGTTGCTGGCCGGCACGACCACGGGCATCACGCCATCGTTGCAGAAGTTTTTCTCTGCACTGCAGACGGCAGCCGAAGACCCGGCCAATATCCCCGCCAGACAGCTGGTGTTGGCGGAAGCCGAAGGCCTGTCACGACGCTTCAATACCGTTTACGACAGGCTTTCGGAGCAGAACAGCTTTACCAACAAGCAGATGTCCGCCGTTACGGATCAGGTTAACCGCCTGGCCGGAAGCATTGGCAGATTGAATGAGTCGATTGCCATTGCCGCCGCCAATGGCAAGCAGCCCAATGATCTGCTGGACGCACGTGACGAGGCGGTGCGCGAGTTGTCGACCTACATCGGCGTTACCGTGGTTCCGCAGGATGACAGCAGCTTCAATATCTTTATCGGGAGCGGTCAGCCACTGGTGATAAGCAGCACCGTTTCACGCCTGGAGGTCTTGCCGGGACAGGGCGATCCCAACCGCCATGAAGTGCAGTTCGTCAGTGGTGGCTCGCGGCAAACCATCACCACGCAGATCACTGGCGGCGAGCTGGGCGGGCTGATCCGCTATCGCGAAGAAGTGCTGGATTCCACCATGAACTCGCTGGGCCGACTGGCACTGGCGGTCAGTGATCAGGTCAATAGCCAACTGGGGCAGGGCCTGGATCTGAAGGGGCAGGTGGGGTCGGCACTGTTTGGCAATTACAACGATGAAGCGCTGGCAAAACTGCGCGTCAATGCCTTCGTTGGCAATACCAGCAATGCACAGCCGGCGCTGAACATTACCGACACCAGTGTGCTGACTACCAGCGACTATCTGATGACATTTGACGGAACCCTCCCGGACGGTTACAGCGCCCGACGGTTGAGCGATGGTCAGCCGATTACGGTTGAACTCGATTCTGGCGTGCTGACTTTTACCGACCAGAATGGACGTGACCAGGGATTTGAAGTCGTCGTCGGCAATCCGCCACCTGCCCTCAATGACAAGTTCAGTCTGCAGCCCACGCGCCGCGGAGCCACGGATATCACGACCGTGCTCGATCAGGCGGACCAGCTTGCTTTTGCCGCACCCGTGCGGGCAGAAAGTGCTCTGCAGAATGCAGGTACTGGGGTTATTGGTCAGCCTGATATGGTTTCGGGGCCTTCGCCGATCCAGTTGGGCCAGCTCAACACCGCCTTTACCAGCAGTGGTCTGGAGTTAAGGGCAAACGTCAGCGGCGATACCTATACTCTGACCGACGCCACTGCGTTACCACCCGGCTGGGGCTACGTAGGCGCAGACGGAGCCCCATTGGTCGATGAGGTTACCGGCGCTCCAGTTACGCCGGAGTTCAAGTCAGGTAACAGCAACACCGTCCGACTGGCCTACACGGCGGCTTCAGGCGAGGTCTACCAGTTCGAGCTGAGTATTAGCGGACGACCGCAGACGGACGACCGCTTTACGCTCAAGTTCAATCAGAGCGGTGTCTCCGACAACCGTAATGCCCTGAAGCTGGTTGATCTGCAAGGCAAGCAGACCGTTGGGGTGTCTCTTGGGGCCGATGGGAAAGTCATATCAGGCGTCAGCCTCACCGATGGCTATGGCGAACTGGTCGAGCGCGTCGGCACCCTGACCGCCCAGGCGCGGATGGACAGCGATGCCACCGGCGCGATCCTCAAGCAGGCCCAGGACAACCGCGACTCACTGTCGGCAGTAAACCTCGACGAAGAAGCCGCCAATCTGATCAAGTTCGAGCAGTACTACAACGCTTCGGCACAGATCATTCAAGTTGCGCGGTCATTGTTCGATACATTGATCAGCACCTTCCGCTAATAGGCCCGACCATGCGCATTTCAACCTTGCAAGCATTCAACAACGGCGTAACCGGGCTGCAGCGCAACTACGCCAACGCGACGCGTACCCAGGAGCAGATCAGTACCGGCAACCGTATTCTGACGCCAGCCGATGATCCGGTGGCTTCGGTGCGCCTGTTGCAACTCGAACAGCAGCAGAACGTGCTGAACCAGTACAAATCCAATCTGACGGCGGCGGACAACAGCCTGACCCAGGAGGAAGTGACGCTCAACTCGGTGAATACCGTGCTGCACCGCGTGCGCGAACTGGCCCTGCGGGCCGGCAACGGTTCTCTCGAAGCGGAAGATCGAAAATCCATCGCCGCCGAGTTGCGTGAGCGTGAAGATGAGTTGCTGTCGCTGATGAATACTCGTAACGCTCGGGGTGAGTATCTGTTCTCCGGCTTTCAGGGCAAGACGCAGCCCTTTGTGCGGGGCGCGGATGGCAGTTACAGCTATCAGGGTGATGAAGGACAGCGCAAGTTGCAGATCGCCAGCTCGCTGAATATTGCCATCAGTGACAGTGGCAAATCGATTTTTCAGAACGTGACCAATGCTGGAAGGCTCGACAGCGCGTTGGACACCTCAGGCATTCCAGTTGGAAGCACTTCCACACTGGCCGTATCGAAGCCGCTGGTTAGCGACGAAGTGGCGTTCGGTGGCGATGGTGGTTTTCCGGCTCAAGGAGTCGAGCTCGAGTTTCAAGCGAACGGCACCTACACGATTTACCGGTTGCCCAGAACCTATGATCCCGCTACAGAAGACGTGCTTGCAGACGATCTGGCAATGGACAGCAATCCAGATAAGAGTGACCAGCTAGTTTTCCGCGGGGTTACCTTACATTTGGAGGGAGCTCCGGTTGGGGGTGAAACAGTCAGGATTGAACTCGATGACAGTTCTGGCGAAGTAAAAGAGAAGCAGGGCATCCTCGACACAATCGCCAATCTTCGTTCGGCTCTGGAAAACCCCTCTACCAGCAATGGCGGGGTTCGCGATGCCGTTGCCGTGAGCCTGACCAACCTCGACCACGGCATGATCAGCGTCGATGCGGCACGCGGCAATATCGGCGCACGCTTGAATGTGATCGAGTCCACCCTCACCGACAACGAAGATGTGGCGCTGGTCAACAAGTCGGTGCAGGCCGAATTGCGTGAACTGGATTACGCCGAAGCGCTGTCACGGCTGTCATTCCAGACCATCATTCTCGAAGCGGCCCAGCAGAGCTACGTGAAGATAAGCGGACTCAATCTGTTCAACAAAATGTGATCGCAGCATCGAGCGATCTGGCTCACAAAACAGCAGGCCTTTGTTTGACTTGTCACGGTTGCCCCTTAGAGTGGTTGTCGCGGCGCATGGAGTACCGCGCCGGTTTATTCCGACACTCAAAAGGACCTGAACAATGACCAAGTCGTTTATCTGCGCAACATTGCTGGCTCTGCTTACCGGTTTTTCCGCGGGCAGCCACGCAGCCGATACCAAGCCTGTCGAACCCACCCGCGTTGCGCTGGCCGCGATTGCGCCAGTGAATCTCAATACAGCCGACGCCGAAACCCTGATCCGTGAACTCAAGGGGGTTGGTGCGGCCAAGGCCAAGGCTATTATCGAATACCGTGAAGCGCATGGCCCTTTCAGCTCTGTTGATGAGCTGTTGGAGGTCAAAGGCATCGGTACATCAATCCTCGATAAAAACCGTGCCAAGCTCAGCCTGAACTGATCAGGTAGATCACAGTACTGAAGCCGGTCTTGACCGGCTTTTTTCATTGCTTCTGATATCCCTGAATCTATCAAAACGGCTCGCTGTAAAGCTTTCTGAAGACCGCTCAGCTGGTACTTGCGGCGGAGGTGAACAGCAGGTGAGTAGTGGCTGTCTCTGCTGGACAGGACCTTTGTTTGTCCAGAGCTAAATCGCTGAAATAGGATGAAAAAGGCATTGACATGTAACGGTTATGCACATTCCGAAAGCCTGGTCGGCACGCGCGTCGTGGCGGTCCTGTAAATTTAGTTGAAATATCTTAACCTATTGATTTATAAGGACTTTTAAAGGCTGCACAAAAACTCGCCGATCTGTTCGGAGCCCGCATCAGACGGGCGTTTGAGACAGTCATCCATAATCTGTTCACAGTGTTATCCACAGCTTTTGTGGATAAGCGGCTACAAGCCAAACAGGCCGGGCTTGGGGGCTGACTTTGGAGGTGAGGCGATGAAAGCACCCTGGCGATTCATGAAATATATCCCGATAGCGCAACGGGTTTTGGCCCGAGGAAGGCTCCCGGCGGTTCTTCTCGCCGTCGCGCGCAAGTCCTCTTCGCGAGGCGGCCTGCTCAAAGGCTTGCGGGAAGATCTCGTCTTGCTCCAGGCCTTGTGCGTCGCCTGGTGGCGAGGTGAATACCGCGCGGTCAGTAGGCCGGCCTTGATCGCAGTGGTGGCCGGTCTGCTGTACTTTGTGGCGCCACTGGATGCCATTCCGGACTGGATTCCGGGGTTTGGCTTTATTGATGATCTTGCCGTGCTGGGTTGGGTAATGCGCAAGTGGTCTGGTGAACTGGAAGCCTTCCGTGCATGGCGAGATAGCCAGACAGCTGAAGTACGCGAAGAGCTGATGCGTTTGCCAGCTGCAGATGAGCCAAAAGTGGAGTAGTTAAGCGCTGAATAAGAGAGAAACGGCAGGGATTAATCCTTTTCTTCGCTCAACTTCATTGAAAAACGCCTACTTATACGTATGTTTCATTCCGTGTTGCGGTCCCCTTGGCTAAATAATCGCCTCCAGGCTGTTAATATTCTGCATCTTCGGAATTCAACAGCGGGTATGTAGCGGATGAATGTTCAAACCATCATGCGGGATGGCGAGCCGGAATATGCAGTATTGCCCTGGGCCGACTATCAGGCTCTGCTGAATGCGCTTGGCCGACCTCCTGCCGAGGCGGGCGGTAAACCGGCCCAGGATGCTTCGCCCAGGTTCAGTGAGCTTTCGTCCCTGCGTGAGGCCAGAGGCATGAGCCAGGAAGTGCTGGCGCGCTCTGTCGGTATCAGCCCCGCCTACCTGGCCCTTATCGAACAAGGTGAGCGTGATCCTGGCGAGCCCATACGCCGCGCGCTGGCGCGTGCCATGGAGGTTGCGCAATGGGGTCCGGAAACGTGAGAGATGAGGCCGCGCCGATTCGTATCAGCCGACCACACTGGCATGCGCTGCTCGACGAGCTGAAGGACGCCCGACAGCAGCGTCATCTGGTGACCTATCGTTCCCTGCTCGAACGGCTTCAGCTGCCGACGCCTGCCATGCAGACCCTGACGGCTGCGCTGGAGCATCTGGCGATGCTCGATGCGCAGGCAGGTCGACCGCTGCGCAGTGTGCTGGTGATCAGCCAGAGCGCCAGCCGCTTGCCAAGGACAGGTTTTTTCGAGTGTGCAGTTCGTCTGGGACGTTTTTGCGGCCCTGTTGATGGCACGGCTGCCGCCTCCTGGCATGCCGGGGAAGTGGCCCGAGTGTTTGAATTCGACTATCCGGAGGCACCGTGATACTGCTCAAGATGCGCGCACGCGCCGGCTACTGGATTGCACGCAAACTGATGGGCTCACGCTGGGCCGTACAGCAACCCAAGCTGTGGCGCTGGATGGAAGGACAGTTTTCCCGTATGGCCGCTGTTGGTGATACCAAGGCACAGAGTTTTTACGGTCATATCCTTCTTTTTCGCGGCCAGGGCTATGGTGCGAAAAAGGAAGGCATACGTTTGCTGCGTCTGGCTGCCGAGGCTGGCGATGCCAAGGCAGCCTATCAGATGGGTGTCGTCAGTCTCAGTGAAGATGCGACACATGGCCCCGATGGCGCCCAGGCGGCGTACTGGTGGAAGCGTGCGGTCGAGGCGGGCCATCCATTAGCCGCGACTCGTTTGTCGCAGCTATACGCAGCGGGTGGTCACGGGCTTGCCTCCGACAGGCAGCAGGCTGAACACTACAAGACCATGGCCGCCGGGATGGGGCTCTGAATCCCGGAAGATGGGGGCGTCGTATCGAGGACATGCAGACTGAAGCCTGGTGTGTGCTTTGCCTGGCGCTTGGCCTGCGAGGCGAGTTGAGCCAGATGGGCCGCATCGAGTTCGGCGTCTGGATCGGGTCTCACATGAACGGCACCGATGGAAAGTGACAGCAGTGGGTAACGCTCCAGACTCCCTTGCCGCCCCTCGGCAATGAAGCAGCCTGCTGCAAGGTGTTCGTCATGATAGAACGGCTGGCAGCGCTGCTCGAAGGCTGCGAACAGACGGCTGACTTTTCCTGACCAGTCTTCAGGTCGCATGACCAGCATAAAGTCATCCCCACCGATATGACCGACGAAATCGCAGCTTGAATCGATCTGCTCACCCAGGCAACGGGCGAGGCAGAGCAGGATTTCGTCGCCCTTGGCGTAGCCATAGATGTCGTTGAAGGGTTTGAAATGATCGATATCCACGTAGCAGATGACGGCTTCGCGTCCTTCGCGCAGAAGACGTGTCAGGCATTGCTGGATGGGCACGTTGCCTGGCAGCAGGGTCAGTGGGTTGGCATGGCGGGCCTGCTGAACTTTCATTTCGGTAATCAGCTTCAGTACATCAATCACCCGTCCCACTCCGTGGTACTGGCCATTGAGGGTAATCACGAAGTCTTCCTCGATACGCTGGCGTGCGCGGCTGGTGAGCAGTCGGCTGACCTGCTGCAGCGACTGGCCGACTTCTACAGTGAGAAAGTCATCGCTCATCAGTCTGCTGATGGCCTTTCGCGCCAGCAGCTCGGTGGCAAAGGGTTTGAGCAGGGCATCGGAGAGCAGGCTGCGATGGACGATGCCAACAGGCGTGTTCAGCGCGTTCAGGACCGCAACTGAATTCAGGTTGGCCTGCTGGCGAAACAGTTCCAGCACTTCGGCAATGGGCTGCGTCACGGAGACCGCCGACTGTTGCAGCACCAGGGCGGACAAATCCTTGCTTTGTTCGTTGAAGGAGCCGTCACGCAGGCTCGTGTTTGGCATCACGCCAGCGATATCGACGCACGGTTTCTCCTCTGGGCGTCCCAACAGGTACCCCTGCACCAGGTCTACGCCCATGTCTGCGAGGACGTTGAGTTCTTCAGGTAGCTCGATACCTTCTGCGATCACTTGTGCTTGAGAGGCTCTGGCTATTTTCAGAATAGACTCGACGAACCCGCGCTTGACGGCGTCCCGATGAATGCCATCGATGAAATAGCGATCGATTTTGACGTAATCCGGGCGCAGCTCCGACCACATGCGCAGGCTTGAGTAACCGGCACCCAGGTCATCCAGAGCGATGGAAAATCCCATGTTGCGGTAGTGGTGCAGGGCTGTATCGAGCAGCTCGAAGTCATCGGTCGGCATTTGTTCGGTCAGTTCGATGACGACCTTTTCCGCAGGAATACCGTATTGCTGCAGCAGCTTGAGTGTGCGGCCAGGCTTGTGGCTTGCATCAAGCAGGGTTTCTGGCGAAGCGTTGAGAAACAACCGTCCCTGCAGGTGTAGCTGGCTATAGCGGCGGCAGGCGTTTTCGCGGCAGAGCATTTCCAGCTCGTTGAGGCGACCGCCGTGGCGAGCAGCGGCGAGCAGGTTGATGGGCGAATGCAACGAGCTATCCGACGGACCTCGCGTCAGTGCTTCGTGGCCGACTATACGGCGTTCGGAGAGTGAAACGATGGGTTGGAAAAGACTGCTGATGTCGCCGTGAGCAAGAATGTGATCGAGAGTGCTCAACTGCTCGGTGACGGTCATGATGGTTCCGTGGTGGCTATTGAAATGAGAAGAGCCGCTCAGGCGGCTCTTCTCATTTCACGACACCGTGATGTCATTTTGATGACATCTGCAGGGCTGCTATTCCCTCGGCAGGTTGTTTTTCGCCACGGCTTCATTCAGCCCCAGCCAGTCAAGGAGAATTTTGCCGCTCTCCGCCAGATAGGCATCATCTTCGGGTTTGCCTTTCTTGTCGTCAGCATGGGGTGGCGTTTCGTCTTCCTGTGCCAGCTTGGCCAGGGGTTCCTCACCCTTCGCCTGGCGCAGGGCATTTTCCAGCGCCAGCTGACGCTTCTCGATACTCTCCTGCTGCGCCCGGCGTTTTTCCTCATTGAGGCTGACCGTAGTTTCGTGGCTCAGCTCCTGGGCGAGCGCAAGGCGATTGCGGGTGAAAACGAAGTCCGGATTTTCGCCGGTCCGCGTTTCGTGGCGGGCCTTGAGTTCGGTCAGGAAGGGTTTGAACGGATTCATGTCGTCACTGCGCACGGCGCGAATACTGTCCCAAGGCAAGGCTTCAGGCAGGGCGCTTTCGCCAATCTCTTTGGTATCGACTTCGGCTGGGTAAGAAATGTCCGGAATCACGCCTTGATGCTGTGTGCTTTGGCCGGACACCCGATAGAACTTGGCGAGAGTCAGTTTCAGCTCGCCGTGATTGAGCGGTTGTACGGTCTGTACCGTGCCTTTGCCGAATGTCTGGCCACCGAGAATCAGCGCTCGATGGTAGTCCTGCATCGCGCCAGCGAAGATCTCCGAGGCCGAGGCAGACAGGCGGTTGACCAGTACCGCCAGTGGTCCGGTATAGAAAGCGCCAGGCTGTTCGTCAGCCAGGATATCCACACGGCCGTCACTGTTGCGCACCAGAACGGTCGGCCCCTGCTCGATGAACAGTCCCGTCAGTTCGGTTGCTTCCTGTAGCGAGCCGCCACCGTTGTTGCGCAGATCAATCACTACGCCATCAACCTTTTCCTGCTGCAGTTCGGTCAGCAGTTTCTTCACGTCACGGGTTGTGCTCTTGTAGTTCTTGTCGCCGGAACGCAGGGCTTTGAAGTCGAGATAGAAGGCCGGGATTTCGATGACGCCGAGTTTGTAATCGCGGCCATCATGCTGGAGGTTGAGAATCGACTTCTTGGCAGCCTGCTCTTCGAGTTTGACCGCTTCGCGCGTGATGGCGACGACCTTGCTGCTCTGATCATTTGGCGCATTGCTGGCCGGGATCACTTCGAGGCGTACGACCGAGCCCTTGGGGCCTCGAATCAGCTTGACCACTTCATCGAGTCGCCAGCCGATCACGTCGACCATCTCCTCGTCGCTTTGTCCGACACCGATGATCTTGTCTGCCGGTGCGATCTGCTTGCTCTTCTCGGCAGGGCCGGCTGGAACCAGGCGCACGACCTTGACGTGTTCGTTGTCGCTCTGCAAGACGGCGCCGATGCCTTCCAGCGAGAGGCTCATGTTGATGTCGAAGTTCTCTGCGTTGTCTGGCGACAGGTATTGAGTGTGCGGATCGTAGGACTGCGCGAAGGCATTGATATAGGTCTGGAACACGTCTTCGCCACGGGTCTGATCCAGGCGTGACAGCTGGTTCCTGTAGCGTTTGGTGAGCAGTTCCTCGATGGCTTTGGAATCCTTGCCGGCAATTTTCAGCCGCAGCACCTCGTCCTTGACGCGTTTGCGCCAGAGGTCGTCAAGTTCTGCCATATCCTTCGACCAGGCGGCATTCTTGCGGTCAACGAGCAATTCTTCGTCAAGGGTGAAATCGAAGTGATCCACGCCTTTTTCCAGCAGGCTCAGGGCGTAGTGAAGGCGGCCCTGCAGCCGCTCCAGGTGCAGCCTGTAGATGGCGAAGCCGGGTTCGAGATTGCCGTTCTTCAGATGGTTGTCGAAGTCGTTGCGCCATACTTTGAATTTTTCAAGGTCGCCGGCAGTGAAATAGCTGCGCGAAGGATCGAGTATCTCGATATAGCTGTCGAAGATTTTTGCCGAGCGGGCGTCGTTGAGGGGTGGTTTGTTGTAGTGATGCCGCTTGAGCAGTTCAACCACATTCAGGCTGGCAATCACTTGGTCGCGGTCAGGCTGCAGGTAATCCCAGGTGGTGGTGCTTGCCGGTTTGGCCAGGGCAGAAGAGGTCTGGAGGCCGATAAACAGGGCGAAGACGCCGAGAGTCAGGGTCCGTTTGATGCTGAGGGGGCGACGTGAGGCTGGGTAATAACGCATATTAGGCCATCAAGTTGGGCGCCGGCCGCAGTCATGGTCGACGGTGAAAAATAATAGCCCGATGGTAACAGGTGGCTGCGAACGTCAGCGAGTGACGGTTGGGCGAACGCAAGTTTCAACAATATGGAGGCAGCATGAAGGCTTTGCAAGGTATCGAAGGACAACTGGAATGGGCACAACGTGATGCGCCGCAATGTGCTCCTGGGCAGGTGCGTATCCGGGTGGCTGCGGCGGGCCTGAACCGGGCCGACCTGCTGCAGCGCGCCGGGCATTACCCGCCGCCATCCGGCGTGACCGATATTCTTGGCCTGGAGTGCTCGGGCGTGATCAGCGAGGTTGGTGCGGGCAGCGACTGGCAGGTAGGGGACCGTGTCTGTGCCTTGCTGGCGGGTGGTGGCATGGCCGAGGAAGTGGTGGTCGATGGGCGGCATGCGTTGCCGGTTCCCGAAGGGCTGTCGTTGCACGAGGCGGCGGTGATTCCCGAGGTGTACGCCACCGCCTGGCTGAATCTGTATCGGCTCGGCGCCTTGCAATCGGGCGAGAAGGTGCTGCTGCACGCGGGCGCGAGTGGCGTCGGTTCGGCGGCAATCCAGCTGTGCAAGGCCTTCGGCAATCCCTGCTGGGTCAGTGTCGGCTCGGCAGAGCGCCTGGAGTATTGTGAGTCGCTTGGGGCTCAGGGCGGTGTGCTGCGCGGTGAAACGCTGGAAGCGCTGCGAGATTTCGCCCCCTTTGATCTGATTCTCGATCCGGTGGGCGCCAAATACGCCGCACTCAACCTGCAGTTGCTTGGAACGGATGCGCGCTGGGTGATGATCGGGCTGATGGGTGGGCGCAAGGGCGAACTGGATTTCGGCGCATTGCTGGCCAAGCGCGTCCAGTTGATCGGCTCGACCCTGCGCAGCCGCGATGCTGACGACAAGGCCGGATTGATGGCGGAGCTGAACGAGAAGGTCTGGCCGCTCCTTGCCAGCGGAGAACTGTCCCCGCGGCTGGAGCGAACTTTTCCGATTGGCGATGTAGAGGCTGCGTTTGAGATGCTGGCCAGCAACACCGTGTCTGGCAAGCTGGCGCTGGTGATAGACCCCAGCCTGCAGTAACCGCCTGGTCATGCAGGGCCGGACGAGAATGCGCCTCTCCGGCCCGCCTGCTGTTCAGGGCAACGTCGGGCTCGAATAGAAGGCGCTGAGTACCTTGACCAGCTGCGCAAGATCCTGACTGCCGGCCAGTTCGCGTATCGAATGCATGCCGAAGGTTGGCAGGCCGATATCCACGGTACGCACGCCCAGCTGGCTGGCTGTGATGGGGCCGATGGTCGAGCCGCAGCCCATGTCGCTGCGGGTGACGAAGCTCTGTACCGATACTTCGTTTTCCAGGCAGAGATGACGGAAGAAACCCGCTGTTTCGCTGCTGGTGGCATAACGCTGGTTGTTGTTGATCTTGATCACCGGGCCCGCGTTGAGTTTGGGTCCGTGATTGTCATCGTGCTTGTCTGTGTAGTTGGGATGTACCGCATGTGCGTTGTCTGCGGAGATCAGCAGCGAGCGGTTGATGCAGCGCTGGAATCCTTCCTCCTCGGGTAGCAAGCGCCGCAGCACCTGCTCCAGGAAGGGGCCGTCCGCGCCGCACATGGAGCTTGAGCCGACTTCTTCATGATCGGTGCAGACCAGTACGCAGGTTTCATCCGGTACGGCCCGCAGCAAGGCTTGCAGTCCGGCAAAACAGGACAGCAGATTGTCCAGCCGCGCGCCGGCGATGAAATCGCCGTGCAGGCCGATGATGGCAGCACTCTGGGTGTCGTAGAAACTCAACTCGAAATCCAGCACCACGTCGGCGAGCAGGCCGTGTTCACGGCTGAGCTGGTCGGCGAGCAGGGCGCGGAAATCCGGGCTTTCCTCGCTGGCGATCTGGGCCAGGATCGGCGGCAGTTCGTTTTGCGGGTTGATGGCCCAGCCCTGGTTGGCTTCCCGGTTGAGGTGGATGGCGAGGCTGGGGATCACGGCAATCGGCAGCTTGAAGTCAATCAGTTGGCTTTCGATACGACCGTTTCGGCTGTAGGTGACGCGCCCCGCCAGGGACAAATCACGGTCAAACCAGGGCGCCAG
>ERZ869909.1693-NODE-1693-length-17101-cov-4.109434_pt1 | contig 17101 bp, 16 predicted proteins | sample MGYA00520892_ERZ869909 | MGnify/ENA primary metagenome ERZ869909 (study PRJEB32215, sample SAMEA104723947) | bioreactor metagenome | biome: bioreactor; feature: anaerobic bioreactor; material: water | place: China | collected 2015-03-12 ...
GAGAAGGCGATATCGCCTTTGGCAATATCGTGGGCTCCAACATCTTCAATATTCTGGGGATTTTGGGCATCACCGCCCTTGTCTCGCCCTTGCAGGTGACAGGCGGGCTGGCGGGAAGCGACCTTGGGGTCATGCTCGCCGCCAGCGCGCTATTGCTGGTGCTCGCCATCTGGAAGCAGCGCCTGTCGCGGCTTCACGGCGCGATCTTCCTTGTCCTCTACGCCGCCTATATCGGCGCCCTGTCGCAAGGGTGGACGGGATAGGCTCGCCCCGCCTCAGACCGGGGAAGCTGCACCTGCCAGAGCGTGGATCTCGGCCACATAGGCCTGATCAAGGCCCAGCCGCACCGCCAGCATGTTGAGATACGCTTTCTCCGCTGGCGTCTCGCTTTCAATGGCGACCAGCGAGGCGGCATAGATTTCAGCGGCAATCTCCGGCGTGGTGGCAGGAGCGATCACGGCATTGATGTCGAGCGGCGCGGAGAGCTCGTCAAACACGAAGGCCTTGTCCTGCGCGGAAAGCTCCAGCGTGTTCAGCCGGGCAAAAATGCGCTCTTTCTCGCTGGCATCAATCTTCCCGTCGGCCTTTGCCGCAGCGATCATCGCCCGCAGCAGCGCGCGCGCCAGCGCGTCGTGCGCCGCCTCGTCGGCAGGGGCTGGCAGAAACGCGCTATTGGCCGGAGCGGCCTCGTAGTCGGCATCAATCACAGGAATGGCGCCTTGTGTCTGCACCGGCGCAGCCTGCCCGGCAGGTGGCGTGCCGCCCGCATTCTGGCGGCTTTTCTGCCAGGCATGATAGGCAAGCCCGCCAATGGCAGCGACCGCGCCATACTTGGCAGCCTTGCCCAGCATCTTGCGCCCCGATCCGCCCATCAGCATGGAGGCGGCGAGGCCAGCGGCGACCCCTCCACCGCCAATCATCGCGGTCCGCCGCGCATTGGGATCATTCTGAAGGGCATCGAGAATGCGGTTCACATCGATCATCAGGGGGCTCCAGACAAGGGATCAGACGCCCGCGCCAGCCTGAGACGACCCCAGCTGTGCATAGCACGGTTGGTGAGCGAGATAGGGAGCCTTGCTGGCGGCCTCAAGGGGGCGTGTCCGTCATCGGCAGTGCCCGCTTGCGAGCGCGCTTGACTGGCAGGCGTTCTCAGATAGTTTGCGCCGCCTTGCGGTGAGGTGGCCGAGTGGTCGAAGGCGCACGCCTGGAACGCGTGTAGGCGGGAAACCGTCTCGTGGGTTCGAATCCCACCCTCACCGCCACTGCGCCCATTAGCGCTTTGATTATTAAGGGCTTTTTGCAAGGTCAGATTTCTACCCACACCTCTACCCATGCACGATCCGATGCCTCTCCGAAAGGGGATGCAGGCCGGTTGAGTGTGGTGTAATTGTGCCAAGACCTAGTTCGTTGGACACAACGGGGCGTTGCTCGAAATTTCATTGGAGAACCTCGCCATGAAGCGCGATATGGACCTAGTGCGGTTAATTCTAATTGAAATTGAAGGTGCCGATACAGTTAGGACAGGCGTGACTAAGCTTGCCGCGAAATTAGGCGTTGAAAAGAGTGCCGTGGAACATCACCTAACATTGATGGAGGAGGCGGGATACGTTCAACAACATATTTCAAGACCGCTGCCTACCGGTGCTGGAATTCATGCAGGGTGGCGTTTGACTTGGGCTGGATATGAGTTTCTTGAATCAATTCGTGATCCAGAGATTTGGCGCAACACCAAAGCCGCTGCAAAAGATGTAGGGTCTTTCGCTGTGAGCCTACTCGCACAAATCGCAAAAGCGATTGTTCTAGCTAAGGCCAAAGAGCTTGGCTTTATAACCTCTTGATGAAGTCCCGGCCAATCAGCCCTAAGTCGCACCGATTATGTTGAACTAGGCGGTTGCCAATCGGACAGTTCAGGCACGAATTGCCATCCTTGGCTTTGGATATATGCCCACAGCACGTTAGGGTCTTTATCGTGGCAACGGCCAGTTCCACAGCGGCTGGCCTCATATAGTTTCCAAGAGCCGTCTCGCAAATGAGACTCTCGCTGAATCACAAATCCAGTGAAAATAAATTCACCGTCTCTGTGATAATCTTCAGTTTCAATCCAGCACCGAACTTCCGAATCATTATAGTTTGTCATGAGGCGATCCTTCAGGATTTTGAACACGGCCTGACTTTGCATCATAATTATTCTGCGTTGGTTAATGGCCAAAAAGAAGCCCCGGCCACCATGGCCGGGGCACCGCACACCCTTGGAAGTTCGCATTAACAAGAGTGCTTGGTAAGTTTTCCCGTGGCGAGGAACGGCATAATCACGGGAGTTAGTGTTCAACCCGGCTGTTGCCTTTGTCGGCCAAGCCGGAGTTGTAAAAGGATCGGTGAACGGCCTTGATGATTGTGGGATATTTCCCGGCGACTTTCTGAAGCTCGATTGAACCGGCAAAGCAGCCCGCCCCTTCCGGGCAGTGCTTCTTAACGAGGTCCAAGTTGATTGAGTTGTAGGTGTCTTCTGACAGGCCAAGCAGGTAATGCGGTGTGCCGTAGAGCACGGAGGCGAATTCAAGGTTTTTCCCGGCCATGTCGCGGATTTCCTTCAGGCCGGTTTCCTTCTTGGACAATTCGCGGATGAAGCCGCGAATGTCGGCATGAATGGGAGTGCGTTTCTCATCAAGCGCGAAGGCCGTTTCGATCTTGTTGAAGCCTTCATCGTTGAGTTCGCTGGCCAGTGCAGTCAGTCCGGCTTGCGCCTTCTCGATAACGTTGCAAACATCGTAAGCGATCTTTTTCCCAACAATGTGCTTTGAGACTTCGGTTCGCGTTTCATCATAGTGCAGCGCGCCGACCTTATTGATCCCGTTTTCAAGGGCTTCATGGGCGCGGTTGATATGGTTCATCGCGAGTTGGGGAAGCTTCGACGCATCGCCAAGCATAACTTTGCGTCCAGTCGGGATTGTTGCCCGTTCAAAGAAGGCCAGCGTATCCGGCGTGTTGTTCAGCGGTTTGGTGGGTCTGGCATTAAACATGGCGATGGGCTTTCTCAGTTGTAGAGGGGTTTGGCGTCACGGTTGTTGAGTCCGTCCATGATCGCGTCGAGGGTTCGGCATTCTTCAAGAAGCTGGCGTTGCTGTTCTTCAATCCAGCTATCGACAGTGGCGACTTCATCCGGTTCAACCGGGGCTTCAGGCACCACCATGAAGCGGTGACCGCGCGGAACCGGCCCGAACTTGCGTGTCATGCGGGCCATAGCGCCGGCTTCCGTCTCGCCAAAGCGGACACCCACAACATGCGGCCAGCGAATGCCGGTGTTGGCCTCCATACGGGCTATGCGGCGGGACAGGGCGCGGAGGCTCATTGCAGCGTCCTGCCCTTCTCAAGCGCCTCTACGCGGCTTTCGAGTTGCGAGGCTTCCATCATGCGGCCAAGCGAGACCAGCACATGGGCAAGCTTGCTGGCATGGTCTACGGGGATGATCCCGCTCCTAGCCTCACGGAAGAGCCGGGCAAGCTGACCCTGAACATCACCCAAGGTCCTTAGCCGCGCCCTGAAGGCTTTCCGCACAGGGGGAAGGTCAGGCAGGGGGACCCCGTCCTCAACCGCATATTCGCTTTGCTCAACCTGCATTTTTCGTCACCCAAGGCTCTAATCTGCCCACACGGTGCGACACCTGTATTTTGTGCGTCAAGCATTATTTTAACATTCGACAATCACAACGAACTTACATTAAGCTTCATTTCTGCCTTTACGTTCTTGATGATTGTCATACATCTCAAAGAACGCTTTGGCGACGTCGATAACAATATCCTTATCGGGCGATTTAATCCAGTTTTTCATTCCAGTTACGCCAAGATATTCATGTTTCTTCTTCGTTTCTTCACTAATCTTTAATTCCTCCCGCGTTTGCAGAAGCGCAAAGATTTCCATTTCAATCGTAAAGTTCCCACACGAAAGCCACTTATTCACAAGCACATTGACTATGTGATAGTAAGATTCAGTGTAAGCTTGATCTATTTTTTCATCACTGGGTGCAGCCACTTGTTGCATTTCATACGGGTTTAGCTCTTCAAACTTGCGCTGCCATGGAGCTTTGGGTTCGTCAGTCATAGCGTAGTCCTTTCATCAAAAGATGGGTTGAAACGTGGGTAGTGCGTCAAATCCGGTCTAAACTTCATCCAGTTCAACGAGTTAGTTTAACACTTGGCGGTTTACTCCTCCGCCCTCCAATCGTGCCACCGGGACATGGACCCCCTCCCCTAAAGGGGAGAGGGGGTGTGGGTGTCCCGTTCACGGGGTGTCACGACGCGGGACATGTCCCGGACTTGTCCCGATGATGTCCCGCTGTCCCGCTTGCTTCAGCCGGGCCGCGATCACTTTTTCCGTCTCGGCGGCGTTCGGGCCTGCCAGACGGTAAATGTCGTTTTCAACGCTGAGTTCACCCCGGTTCACCAAGTCCGCCCGTGCGCGTAGGAAGGCTTTACGTTTGGCTTCATCGTTGTCCGCAGTGCTTTCGCGGTAGAACACCGGACGCCAATCATTCAGGTGAAGTCCGGCAAATGCGTTGTTCACCAACTGGCCGCATTCGCCCGCCGCCGTGTGGATGGTCGAAAGTCCAAGTTTCTGATTGTCCGTAAGCGGCCATTGCTGCGGTGTGCTGGCGTCAACTTCATCCGGTTCAACAACCAGTGAGGTGATCCCTTCGCCGTCTTCATCCCGGCCAACGGTGCAGACCTTCAAGACGAAGCCGTATTCCTGCCCGGCTTCAGCGTCCTTCGCCTTATCGACTTTCCAAGTCCGGCGAGTGCCATGGCGTGACACCAAGATTGACGCATCAAGTGCAGCGAAAAGCTTGCTGTTCCCGCGCATGCCCTTCGTTTCGTCCTTGCCCGTGTGATGCACAAGGATCACCAAACCGCCCGTGAGGCGTTGGAGCTTCTGCGCACCTTCAACAATCAAGCCCATGTCCTTTGAACTGTTTTCGTCGAGTCCCGGCGAAGCTTGGGAAAGCGTGTCAATGATGATGACGGGTTCGGAATATCCGCATACGGAACCTAATGCGGCAACGTCTTCAGCGTGGGCTAGGTGGAAAGATTGAAACAGAAACCGCACGTCACGCGGGTAAGGACGGCCATGAGCTTCTTCCCACGCCAAGATGCGTTGAGCGAAACCGGCTTGACCTTCAAGGCTAACGTAAAGAACCGGAGCGGGCTTGGTGCGGTGTCCAAACCAAGGTTCACCTTCAGCAATCGCGCAAGCCATGTCGTTAAGGAGAAAGGTTTTGCCGGTCCCGCTAGCCCCGTAAACGACAACTACGGCATTGCAGGCAAAGACACCCTTCACGCGCCATTGCATCGGAGGCTTCAACTTCACTTCATCGGGCGTGAGAAGCTTGAAGCGGGGTTGGTTGCCTTCGACTTTCGCGGCGATTTCAGCGGTTAGCTTGCTGCTATCCACCAACGCAAAGTTCGGTCTTGAGTCCATCGCCTTGTTGATTGTCCGTTCCCGGTAATCCTGCCGGGATTGCGTCTTTTCGCGTTGACCTAGCGGGCTGGCCAACCAAATGCGTTCGACTTGAGCCGGGTTGAAGTTCGTGCGCGGTGCCAGTGCGTTGCACAAGGCTTGATCGGCTGCACTGTGATCCCCGCCATGGGCGCTTAGATCGCCATTCCAGACGGCGGCTAGGGCCGGATCGGCCATCAGGCTTGCCAGCACCTCGCTATCGCCCACAGAAAGCCCCTCAGAGGCCCGTGTGGGTGTTTCGGGTGCCGGAGGGGCCAGTTCTGCCGAAAGGCGCTCTAGGAGGCCCTGACAGTCGTTTATCGAGCCGGGCCGAACGAACCTGCCGGTCATGGTGAAATACCGGCCAGAGGAATACACCTCGACTTTGCCGCGCCGTCTCGACGCCACCTTGCCCTTCACGATGATATGCAGGCCGCGTCCTGACGGGGAAAGTTCGGCGTAGCTATCGAACGCGTCATAAATCCGGCGCTGAACGGCGACGGCTTCAGCGTCTTCGCCAGCATCATCAAGGTCTATGCCGGTGAACGGGTCATTGTCCGTGAAAACGAACCCGATGCCATCAAAGCCGCCTGCCATGAATGCAGCAACGGCTTCATCAAATCCGGCCCAATGTTCAGGGTTCGTGACGCTGGCCTTGCCGTATCCATTCGGCTTATAGGGAACTTTAGTCGGCTTGCCGCCTTCACGATGTTCACGTTTCCAACAAACCCATTGGCGATAAGGCTTCATTTCATCTGGAATGCGGTCGAACTGATTTACGGCTTCTACCGTATTGACTTGCATTCCTGCGGGATTTGGGCTAACAAGGTTATTGCCATCGTGACCATTGTTAGCCGTCGCCTCATTGCCGGGGCGGCGGCTTTCGCTTTCCATGGGGCTTACACCGGCATTGCTGCGCGGCGGGCCTCAAGGGACGCGACTAGCACCCGTATCTCATCATCGCTCTTGCCCGCGATGCGGGCCGCGTTGATGGCGGCGATTTCGCTTTCCGGCCAGCCCACAATGCGCTTGCCGAGCTTGACCGGCGCGGGGAACGTGCCTGCCTGCTTGTGGGCGTAGATCGTGGGGCGGGACAGGCCGGTGACGCGCATCACGTCCCGTATTCTCAGCAAGGTCATCATTGTGTTGTCTCCATACGCCGTAAGCGTTCGAGAGACAGAACTGACAGATGCTAAGCGTAGAGCATACGGAAATCAGAGAATTGACTGTAAATTCGGCGACTATATCAACCTTGATATTGTGTCCGGTTGAATAGACAAGTTCAACAAATTCACCACTTGCCTAGAGGCTTCGATTTTACTTAGTCCGGCTTCATGTAGCTTGCGCGCTTCATCAACGGCGTCATCGCGCTTGCCGGTGAACTTGTTCTTTGATCCGGCCTTGCGTCCCGTGGGCGGTTTCGGAATGCCATCTTCAATCACGAAATTCATTGGCCAACCGCCTCGCTGATCGCAACGACATTGCTAGGCTTGGCGAGGTTCGCGCAATAGTTCGCCCAATCCTGCATCAAGTTCGCCCGGCGCTGCATCATGTCCGTGCGGAGATAAGCGCGTTCAACCGCGTTGCCGACAACGTGGGCAAGCGCGATTTCGGCCATATCGCGGTCATAGCCGCGTTCGGCGCACCAATCGCGGAACGTCGAACGGAAGCCGTGAGGTACAACAGGATCACCGGAGCTTCGGTCAACCCAACCGGCCTTGCCTGCCTTCAGCCTGTCGGCATGCATGCGCCGCGTGACGGCTGACAGGGACATGTCGCTCAACATGCCACCCTTGGCAGCGGGGAAAACGTAGGGCGAACCCTTCACGCGCTGAAGGCCCTCTAGGAGCTTCACGGCGGCGTCAGACAGGGGAACGCGGTGCGGCCCACGTTCGGGTTTGCGTGACTTCATCCGATGCGCCGGGATCACCCACAAGCGGGCCTTCAGGTCGATTTCATCCCAAGTCGCGCCGCGCACTTCACCGGAGCGGCTGGCGCACAGAATGGCAAACTCCAACGCCTTCGCGGCCATGCCGTCGCGCTTGCGAAGTTCAGCCATAAATTCACCGACTTGGGGATGGGGCAAAGCGGGTTGATTGCGCCGATCCGCTTTGACTTCATCTAGTTGATGCTCAAGGCCACCTGTCCATGCGGCAGGGTTGTCACCTTGAAACAAATGCACACCCTTGGCGTGGTCGAATACGTTCTTAATCCGGCTCCGAACGCGGCGGGCTGTTTCGTGTTTCGTTTTCCAAATCGGCTCTAGAACCTGCCTCACATCATCAGCCGTGATGCTGCTTACAGGTTTATCGCCAAGCAGGGGATAGGCGTAAGTTTCCAATGTGGAACGCCATTGAGCTTTGTGCTTGGGGTTCTTCAGCTTCCCCGCCTTTTTGTTGAGCAAGAGTTCAGCGCACTCGCGAAACGTTTTCGACCTTGCGCGTTCAAGTTCAAGCGCCCTTCGTTCGGCTTTGCGAACCTCAATAGGATCGCCGCCTTCATCAAGAATGCGTCGGCAGTCCGCCGCTTTATCCCGCGCTCGCTTCAGGCTGACGGATATGAATGCGCCAAGGCCCATTTCGCGGGTGCGCCCGTTCCGGGTGAACCTGAACACCCACGATTTGCCACCTAGACGGCTCACCTGAAGCCATAGCCCGCCGCCGTCGCCGTAATAGCCCGGCTCGCGCTTGGCCTTCACTGCCGTGTCCGTGAGCTTGTTGATCCCGCCTGCCATGTCGCTACCCAATTTTCTACCCACGTCATAAAGGCAGATTTCGCGAGACCGCGCAAGACGCTATCAGACAATGAGGGGCGAAAAATCGTTATATAGCAGAGGCTTTGTGAGACGCCTTGAAACCATGCGAGACAATATGATGGCGGACACCCTCACCGCCACTGATCAGCCATGCCGCCCTCACGCAGCATGGCCTTGGTCTCCCAGTATATTGTCCTCAACATTCGTGTAGGTCAGCAGCGCCATTGAGCGCACGGCGCTGCTTATGTTCGCGTGCTTACATTACATCCTGTTTAGGATTAAGTTTTCTGATCAGGATTGCTTTTTCTGTTTTGGGGTGGTTCCTTTATCGCCATATCCGGGATTTGCTGGCGGGAGGCCCCCATGAACCGACTGTTTCTGATTGCCGTTTCGGCACTTGTGTTGTGGGTATACACACCTGCCAGCGTGACCGCGCAGGCCGAAGCCCGGCAAACCGCCAGTTCGGCCGCTATCAGCGAGCTGGAAAGCGCGGTAGACGCCTTTGCCCGCAATGTGCTGGACGAAGCTCAGGCGCCCGGCCTGTCAATCGGCATTGCCCGTGGCGGCGAGACGCTTCTGGTGCGTGGCTATGGCCTTGCCAATCTGGAGCATCAGGTGGAGGTGACCGGCGACACCGTGTTCCGCATCGGCTCTGTCACCAAGCAGTTCACGGCGGCCGCCATTCTTCTGCTGGCAGAAGATGGCCGGCTCAGGCTTGATGATACGCTGGACCAGTATTTCGGCGATTTTCCGCGCAGCGATGAAGTGACGATCCGCCAGCTTCTCCAGCACACATCCGGCATCCGCAATTACACATCGCTTGATGGCTTCATGGACATCACCGCGCCACTGGACCATGACGAGACCCGCATGGTCGCCTATATCGCCAGCGCCGATCCGCTCTACGATTTCGACCCCGGCACGGGCTGGAGCTACTCCAATTCGGGCTACATGCTGCTTGATTATATCGCCGAACAGGCAGCAGGAGAGCCGCTGGCCGATTTCCTTAAAACGCGCATCTTCGATCCGCTGGGTATGGACAATACCCGCATGGACGATGCAGCAGAGATCGTGCTGCGCCGCGCGCAGGGCTATGACGCCGCGCCGGATACGGAAGCTGGTTTTACCAACGCCCCGCACCTCTCCCTTTCGGTCGCAGCCGGTGCCGGTGCCATGCGCTCCACGCCGCATGACATGATCGTGTGGATGCAAGCCCTGCTTAACCGTCAGGTGGTGTCGTCGGATAGCCTTGCCCTGATGCTGGAACCGGCACGCCTGAATGATGGAAGCCTTGCCAGCGCCTCCCTGTCCTCACCGCCTGCCGCGCTGGCCAATATGGATTATGGCTTTGGCATAATGACCGGCGAGCGCCACGGGCACCGCTTTATCGGCCATGGCGGCTCCATTCCCGGCTTCAACGCCTCCCTAATCCATTATTCCGATCAGGACATCACCATCGTACTGCTGGTCAACACGATCGGCCCGGCGGCGCGCGGCGCGCCGGTTCTGGCCGAAGCCGTGTTCGAGGCGCTGGCAGACTGATCACAGCCACAAAAAAATCCGACACCAGGGGAGACTTCCATGACCGCAATCCGCACTCTGCTGATGGCCACATCGGCCGCCATTCTTGTCATCACACCGGCGGCGATGGCTCCGGCGATAGCCCAGCCAGCCGGGGCTGCTGCCAGCTTCAACGAAGCGGCACTGGACACCCTTCCCGCCTTCATCGACGGGGTGATGGCCCAGCAGATCGCCTCGCGCGAAGTGTCCGGCGCGCTCGTCACAGTGGTCCATCAGGGCGAAGTGGTGATGAGCCGCGGTTACGGGTTTGCCGACGTTGAAAACCGCATTCCGGTCGATGGGGAGAGCACGCTCTTCCGGCCCGGCTCCATCTCCAAAATGTTCACCTGGATCGCGCTGGCGCAGCTCATCGAGCAGGGCCGTGTCTCGCTGGACGACGATGTCAACGCGCATATCGATTTCGAGATCGAGCCCTTTGACGGCCAGCCGATCACCGTGCGCGACCTGTTTCAGCACACGCCGGGCATGAGCGATGTCGGCGGTTTCACCACCGGCAATGTGGAAGACCTCGTCGACCACGCGGAATGGACCCGCAACAATGTTCCGCAGCGCGTCATCGCGCCGGGCGTGGAAGTGGCCTATTCCAACTGGGGCACGTCGCTGGCGGGCTATATCGTGGAGCAGGTATCGGGCGAACACTTCGCCGACTATGTCGAGAACCACATTTTCACGCCGCTTGGCATGACCTCTTCTACCTTCCGCGAGCCTTTACCTGACGCTCTGGCGGATCGTATCGCGCTCGGCCACGATCTTGAGAACGGGCGCTATACCGCCCGGTCATTTGACTATTACTCCATGGTGATGCCTGCCGGTTCGGCCACGGTCAGCGGGCCGGACATGGCCCGCTTCATGATCGCCATGCTCAATGATGGCGCGCTGGAAGGGACACGTATCCTCTCTGAAGAGCTGGTGGCGCTTCTGGAGACCAATTCCATCGCCAACGCCCCGCGCCTGCCGGGTATGGCGCACGGCTATCTGGTCTATCGCGAGGAAGGGCCGCGCCTGATCGGCCATGCCGGCGCAATGCGCGATTTCCGCTCCAACATGATCCTGTCGCCGGAAACCGGCACCGGCATTTTCCTCTCCATCGTGGCGGCCCCTGCCGGACGCCCGGCGCAAGGCGAGCTGAGCGCTGCAATCACCGGGCGATTGTTCCCGCAAGCCCCTGCGCCGCGCTGGAGCGAGGCGGCAGAGGCGGAGCGGTTTGAAGGGCGCTATCTGGTGAACCGGCGCGACTACTCGCGTGATCCGCATCCGCTTATGCATGCGGTGGTGGAAGCTGTTGGCCCCAACGCCATCACGATCACCTCGCTGGGCCAGACGCAGTACTTTGAACAGATTGAATCGGGCCTGTTCGAGCAGGTGACAGGCCTGCGCCAAGGAGGCCCGTTTGACCGGGTGGAATTCTATGGTGAGCCCGGCGCATGGCGGCTTTCTTTCGGCAGCCAGCCCTTCATGAACTGGCAGTATGCGGGTGAACTGGAAGAAGACACCGCCGAAGATGGAACGGGCGGCTAGACTTACCGGCCATCAGAACCCGGACAGATCGGAATAAGGGCGGGGCGCATACGCACCCTGCCCTTTTCGTTTATCCCTGCCGGTCTGCGCCGCTTGCTGCGGCAACCGCCTGTGCATCGAAATCATCGGTCAGCAGCGCCTCGCGGATGAGGCCTTCAGCATCCCTGATCTCGCGGTATTCCGCCTCGGTCAGAACACCCTTGGACACTGCCTCGTCCAGCTCTGTCTTTGCCTCTTTCAGCTTCTTCAGCAGCTCATCGCGCCGGATGATGGCGGCAAATGCGCGTTCCAGAACGGCAAGCGGGTCATCGCCTTCACCGATATAGACGCCGCGCGTCAGCCGCTCGCGGGGGCCGCCCGGCTCCAGCACACACCCCGCCACCGCATTCATCAGTTCATCAGACGGCGGGCGCCTGTGCTGTCCGAACGGGCACACGAAAAGCCTTAGCAGAACGCGCCAGTGCAGGCCGGGGAAGTGGCGGATGGCCTCGCGCAGGCGCTGCTGGACACGATAGAGACCATCTTCAAAGCAATAGTCGAGCAGGGGCCTGTCGGCCTCCTGACGTCCTTCCGCCTCGAACCGCTTGAGCACCGCCGACAGCAGGTAGATTTCCGAGAGTATGTCGCCGAGGCGGCCAGACAGCGCCTCCTTGCGTTTCAGTGCGCCGCCCAGAACACCCAGCGCCATCTCGGAGATCACGGCAAGGCGCACCGAGGCATGGGTGAGCTGACGGTAATAGGGCGCAAGCTCGCCTGCGCCTTCGGGGGCATGCGCAAACTGGCCAAAACTCAGCCCGTGCACGAAGGAGCGGGTGAAATTCTTGATGTCGTGCCAGATATGGGCAAACACCGCCTTGTCGAAGGCTTTGAGACCTTCTTCCTTGTCGGGATTGCGCACCGCTTCCATCTCGTCGAGCAGATAAGGATGGCAGCGTATCGCGCCCTGACCGAATATGATCAGGCTACGCGTGAGAATATTGGCCCCTTCGACCGTAATAGCGACGGGAATGGCCTTGTAGGCCGTAGACATGTGATTGCGCGGACCTTCCATGACGAGCTTTCCGCCATGAATGTCCATCGCGTCATTGACCGCCTGACGCAGGCGCTCGGTCGCATGACACTTCATGATCGCCGACACGACGGCAGGCTTTTCGCCCTTATCAATTCCGGCTGCCGTCAGCTTGCGCGCCGCATCAATCAGGTAGGCCGTTGAGGCTATGCGCGCGAGCGGCTCGCGCACACCCTCGAAATTGCCGATTGCAAGGCCAAACTGTTCGCGCACCCGGGCGTAGGCGCCGCTCGAATACGCGGCACCGGCAGCGGCGGCACAGCTAAGCGATGGCAGGGAAATGCCCCGTCCGGCAGCCAGCGCGCCGGTCAGCATTCTCCAGCCTTTACCGATATGATCGCGTCCGCCCAGCACCTGGTCCATCGGCACGAATACATTCTCGCCGCGCACCGGCCCGTTCTGGAAGGCCAGCCCGGACGGGATGTGACGCCGCCCGGTATCCAGACCCGGCGTATCGGTCGGCACGAGCGCGACCGTAATGCCAAGCTCCTCCTCGCCGCCCAGCAAACCGTCCGGATCACGCAGGCGGAAGGCAAGGCCCGCAATCGTCGCGACCGGAGCCAGCGTGATGTAGCGCTTGTCGCAGTTGATCTCGATGCCCAGCACGCGTTTCCCGTCGATCTCGCGCTCTACCACCACGCCGGTATCGGTCATGGCGCCAGCGTCTGACCCGGCCTCAATGCCGGTCAGGGCAAAGCAGGGAATATCCTCTCCGCTGGCAAGGCGTGGCAGATAGTGGGCTTTCTGCTCATCCGTCCCATACAGCATCAGCAATTCGCCCGGCCCCAGCGAGTTGGGCACCATGACGGTGACAGCCGCCGTAATGGAGCGCGTGGCAATGGTGCGCACGACCTCCGAATGCGCCAGCGCCGAGAAACCCTTGCCGCCATATTCGGTGGGAATGATCATCGCCAGGAAGCCCTCGCGGATCATCATGTCCCAGACCGGGCGGGGCAGGTCGTGCAGCTCGCTCTCGATCCGCCAGTCATCCAGCAGGGCGCATAATCGCTGAACGGGGCCGTCGATGAAGGCCTGCTCGGCCTCGGTGAGCTGTCCGGTCTCCAGCGCGTGCAAATAAGACCAGTCCGGCCGGCCGGACATGATCTGCGCGTCCCACCACACCGTGCCGGCCTCGATGGCCTCCGCTTCGGTGTCCGACATTTCGGGCATGACACCTGCATACCAGCGCATGAGAGGCTTGCTGATAAGGTTCCGGCGCCATTGGGACATGCGCAAACTCCAATTTGCGGGGCGTCTCAGGATTGTCTCATGCGCCTTCACGCCCGTAACCAGAGCGCTGCGCGTAGGGTAACGTCTTATCCTTGCAACGCGTTGAGGTCTCACGCGTTCCCACGTGATGACGCTCACCCTGCCTCATCCCTCGCTGCGGGCTATTGCCTGGATCGCTCTGGCGGCGCTCGCGCTGGCCCTGCCCTTTATCGTGCTGCTGACAGGCGAGCGCGCCAGCGGCACCAGCTTCCTGTGGGATTTCTCCATGGGGCTGGGCTTTGGCGCACTGGCCGCGACGGGCCTGCAATTTGTGCTCACCGCCCGCTTCCAGCCGACCACCCGGCCCTATGGCATCGATATCGTCTATCTGTTCCATCGTTATTTCGCGATTGGCGCGGTGGCGCTGATGCTCGGCCATTTCGCCATACTGTATTTCTGGTTTGAGGATGCGCTGGGCGATCTGAACCCGCTGACCGCAGAGTGGGAACTGACCATGGGACGTATCGCGCTGGGCGCGTTCGTGCTGCTGGTCATTACCTCGGAATTCCGCAAGACGCTGCGCATCCCTTATGAGCTCTGGCGCTATGGCCATATCGCGCTGGCGATCATCGCGTTTGGCGCAGCCGTCACCCACATTATCGGCGTTGGCCATTTCACCGCCGAGGCCGACAAGCGCATCCTCTGGCTGGGCGTTGCGGTCAGCTGGATTGGCCTGATGGTGTGGACACGGGCGATCCGCCCTTTGCGCCTGTGGCGCAATCCGTGGCGCATCGCGGAGAATATTCCGCGCGAGGGCGGGGTGCATTCCCTCGTGCTCGAACCCATGGGCCGGGGCCTGAAGAACTGGAAGCCGGGCCAGTTTGTCTGGCTGACGCTCGGCGCGTCGCCCTTCGCCCTGAAGGAGCATCCTTTCACCATCTCCACCCCGCCAGAGCATGGCCCGCAAGTGACGCTTTCCATCAAGCCGCTGGGAGATTTCAGTGAATGGGCGGTTCACACGAAACCCGGAGCCAAAGCATATCTCGACGGCCCCTATGGTGCGTTTTCTGTCGATAACGATCCCGACGCCAAAGGCTTCGTCATGATTGCCGGCGGGGTCGGCATCACGCCCATGATGAGCAATATTCACGCCCTGCAGGAGCGAGGTGATCCGCGCCCGGTCATCCTCATCTATGGCAACAAGGACTGGGAGAGCGCCCATTTCCGCCATGAGCTGGCGGAGCTGGAGGAGAAGCTGAACCTCAAAGTGGTCCATGTGCTTGAAAACCCGCCAGAGGACTGGCAAGGCGAAACCGGCTTTATCGACCGCAAGGTACTGGCAGATCATCTGCCCGAAGAGACGCGCCACTGGCCGCACTTCCTGTGCGGTCCCGGCCCGCTGACCGATGCGGCCAAGTCAGACCTCGTGGCGATGGGTGTGCCGCTGACGGCCATCGATTCTGAAATTTTCGATCTGGTTTAGGAGGCGTACCATGAGACCCATACTCGCCCTCACAATCGCCATCGCGCTGATTGCCTTCACGGTGGCGCTGGCGGCCGGTTTTGCCTGGCTTGTGAACAGCTAGACGCACGCTTCCAGAACCAGCACCGGCGCGCCCGTCCACAGCGTAGAGATTACTGCCGCTATCGTCACGATCACCGCCACCCGGCGCATGGTATCAGCAGACGCGCCCTCCCAGCGCCGGGCGATCCGGTTCAGCGGAAACCACAGCATGGCGCCCAGCGCGACATGGCCAAGATAGGTGACAAGCAGGAGGATGCGGTTGGCCGACAGCCCGGCGATTACCGCCTCCTCCCATCCGGCCCGGCAGCCGACCGCATGCAGCCCGTAAAGGACCGAAAAGCCTGCGGCCCAGACCGTGAAGCCTGCGACCAGCCAGATGAGGTCCGGCCCGCGCACCTTGCGAAGCGCTCCGCTCATCCCATGCCTCCCGGCGCCAGAATGATGAGAGCCAGCGCGCCGAGCCCCGTAATGGCGGTATAGAGCTGCCAGATGGCTGTGCCGCGCATATCGGCTGAGCGCATGGCCGAGACGAAGCCGAACCGGCACCGCGCCAGCGCATAGGCCGTGAACAATATCCCCAAAAGCGCGTGCAGCATGACATATCCGATGACGGCCATCGTCGTCGCCGCATAGGCATGGCTCTCCGGCGAGGGCGCGTCGAAAACCGCCAGCGCAATGAGGGCTACAAGCGCGACAAGACTAGCGATGAGCGACCCGGCCAGATGGATCAGACGCGCACCCGCCCTGCCGGCCTGATTGGCGCGTCTGGCATTGAAGGCAAAACCGGAGGCGGCTGTGAGGCCAATGGCGATGGCGGCCACCAGTGCCGGGCTTGCGCCCAGAAATTCCGGCGGCGGCCAGTCCGGCGCGGTTGTCCACAAGAAGAGATAGCCAAACACCAGCGAGCCGAAGAAGGCGCCATTGGCGGCAAGGAAATACTTCAGGCCCAGCAGGGTTGGCACCGAGCTGACCACATAATGCACCGGCAGGCTGAGGCCGTGTCCGGCATCAATGGGTTCGGGGTCAGACTTCGCGCCCAGCGACCATAGCCAGCGCCAGCCGAACACCGCGGCGATGACGAGTCCCAGCGGCGCCACCCAGTAGGCGCTAAAAAGGAAAGCCACGAAGAACACGGCCAGCCCCGAAGCCATGAAGAAGGGCGTGTAGTCATTTTTTGGCAGGACGAGCACGTGCTCCGGCTCGCCGGTTGCCATGTCAACGCACAGCGTCTCCATCTCGCCTCGGGGTGCGCCGGGCAGATAGCCCTTGCCCGCAGCGATGTCCGCGCCCAGACGCGTATTGTCCTCCAGCGGATCACGGCTGGTAACGAGCGGCAGTGAGGCGAAATTATAGCTGGGCGCGGGCGTGGGCATCGCCCAGTCCAGCCCCGTCCCGCCCCACGGGTTGCGGCGGAAACGCCGCCCGAAGCGGGTCTGCAGCACGATGTCGACCACAAAGAGCGCAAAGCCCGCCGTCATCACGAACCCGCCAATGGAGGAGATGAGATTGGGCAGATCCCAGCCCAGCCCCCCTTCATAGGTGAAGACGCGGCGCGGCATGCCCATCAGGCCGGTAAAGTGCATGATGAGAAAAGTGCCGTGGAAGCCGAGGAAGATCAGCCAGAAGGCGGCTTTCGACACCTGGAAGACAGGCAGGCGCCCGGTCATCAGTGGCAGCCAGTAATAGGCGGCCGCCAGCATCGGGAAGACGAAGCCGCCGACCAGCACGTAATGCAGATGCGCGACGACGAAATGGGTGTCGTGCGCCTGCCAGTTGAACGGCACCATGGCCAGCATCACCCCGGTCAGCCCGCCGATGACGAAGACGAACAGGAAGCCGCCGAGATAGAGCATCGGCACGGAAAGGCGCACCCGCCCGCCCTGCGCCAGCGTCGCGATCCAGGCGAAGATCTGCACCGCCGTCGGCACCGCCACCAGCCCGCTGGCGGCCGAGA
>ERZ869909.1694-NODE-1694-length-17093-cov-4.473202_pt1 | contig 17093 bp, 14 predicted proteins | sample MGYA00520892_ERZ869909 | MGnify/ENA primary metagenome ERZ869909 (study PRJEB32215, sample SAMEA104723947) | bioreactor metagenome | biome: bioreactor; feature: anaerobic bioreactor; material: water | place: China | collected 2015-03-12 ...
CCCGCGCGCCTTCCCCGGCCTCGAGCGCTGCCTCGTCGTCATGACCATTCCACCCGCGCACCTCGCCGCCATGCGCGTCATCCGCCGCCTGGTCGACGCCGGCATGCTGAGCCTCGAGACCGCGGCCAGCTGGATCGAACGCCTCGAAGGCGTGGGCAGGCACGCCGCCAGGACTCCGGCTGACTACCTCCGCGAGCTCGCCGTCGAGCGCTCCCGAGCACTCCCCCCGCTGTTCGCCGTCGCCCACGGCCAGCGCGACGGCGCCCCCGCCTGGGTGGCCGCCACCCTGACCTCCGCGCCGACGACGGGGATGGGCGGCGCGACCGGCGTCCCGCTCGCCGTAGGCGTCGCCGCGGCCCGGGACATCCTCGGCAAACGCACCGGCGTCTTCGCGCCGGAAGCGGTCCTCGACCCCACCACCTTCCTCGACCTGCTCGCGCCGCTGTGCACCCCCGCGCGCCGCAGCGCGGCAGAGCTGCTCATCGTGACGGAGTCCTGGCAGCCCGCGGACCTGCGCGCAGACCTCGCGCGCCTGATGCGCCAGGACGCCGCCGCAGGCACGAACCCGGCGTGACCGCAGGGCGTCCTTGACGCGGAAGGCCCCCCGACCCACCACGGACGACACGCCATCGCCCCGGACGCCCCGCCCGCCCGACGTACCAGCACGCCAGCCCCACCCGCCCGCCGGCCCAGGTCAGCCATGCCACGGAACACCGCACCGCAGACGTCATCCGCCGGCTCGCGACGCCGATCCCTAACCACCCTGGTCGTGGGCACCGGCTTCGTCGCGCTGGTCGCGGCGCTGGTCTGGTGGGCGTGGCCCAGGGCGCAGTGGACCGACACCGGCGAGGCACGGCTCCGGACGAGCGACGCGGAGCTCGAGGCGTACTGCGAGGAGGCCATCGGGCCGCCGCGGGTCGAGCGCTACGGGGAGCACGTCTTCGTGGCGATTGGCCACGACCTCGCGAACGTCATCCTCGTGCGGACGGCTGAGGGCGGCGTGCTCGTCGACGCCGGCATGAGCCCGGACCGCGCGCGCCGCATCCGCGCGGCGCTGCTCGAGGCGTCGCCGGGGCCCATCCGCCACGTCGTCATCACGCACAGCCACATCGACCACATTGGCGGCCTCTCCGTGTGGATCGACGAGGAGGAGCAGGCGCCCGAGGTGTGGGCGACGGACGCGCTGCCGGGCCACCTCTTCAAGCAGTACGGCATGTTCCGGACGGCGGAGAGCGCGCGCGGGGCTCGTCAGTTCGGGTACATGACCTCGGGTCACGGCGCGAGCTGCTCCGGGCTGGGCGCGCTGATCGACCTCGACGCCGCGATGGAGGTGGGCATCCGCATGCCCACGCGCACGTTCAGCGGCGAGGCGTCGTTCACGGTGGGCGGGCTCACGTTCGTGCTCCACGAGGCGCACGGCGAGACGCACGACCAGCTGTTCGTGCACGTGCCGGAGCTCGACGCGGTCTTCCCGGGCGACAACTGGTACCGCACGTTCCCGAACCTCTACACGATCCGCGGCACGAGCCCGCGCCCGGTCGACGAGTGGATCGAGAGCCTCGACCGCATGCGGGCCCTGGATCCGGCGCTGCTCCTGCCGTCGCACACCGTGCCGGTCGAGGGCCGTGAGGCGGTGCGCGAGGCGCTCACGACGTACCGGGACGGCATCCAGTGGGTGCGCGACCAGACGGTGCGGCGGGCGAACGCCGGGGAGTCCGTGGACGCCATCGCCGCGACGGTGGGGCTGCCGGACGAGCTGCGGAGCGTCCCGGCGCTGCGGGAGTTCTACTGCCAGATCGACTGGTCGGTCCGGGGCATCTACGGCTCGCAGCTGGGTTGGTTCGACGGGCGGCCGGAGGCGCTGTACCCGGTGGCACCGGACGAGGTCGCGAGCCGCTCGGTCGCGTTGATGGGCGGCCAGGACGCCGTCCTTGCAGAGGTCGACGCCGCGCTCGACGCGGACGACCCGCGCTGGGCGCTGCACCTCGTGGCCCTCGCGCGAGCGGCGGCGCCCTCCCCGGACGGCGCGATCGACGAGCGCTACGTGCGCGCGCTGCGGGCGGTCGCGGCCACGACGCAGAACACGAACGGCCGCAGCTACCTGCTCGAGTTCGCCTGGGAGGTGGAGCACGCGGGCCGCCGCGGCTTGGCTGCCGGGCCCGCGCCCTCGCTCGACGACGCGATGGTCGCGGCGATCCCGCTCGACGTCATCTTCTCCGTGATGCAGACCCGCCTGATCCCGGAGCGCGCCGGCGGCGTCCACGAGACGGTGCTGTTCGAGATCGACGAGCACGGCACGCAGCGCCCGGTGTACCTCACGGTGCGCAACCGCGTCGCGGAGGTGCGGCGAGGCGCTCCGCTGCCCGACACGCCCACACCGGTCGCCACCGTCCGGACCAGCGGCGAGACGTGGCGTCGGATCGCGCTCGGTGAGGCCACCCCTGCGGGCGCCCTCACGCGCGGCGAGCTCCGGGTGAACGGTGATCCCGCCGCCCTGATCCGCTTCATGGACCGCTTCGAGCGTGGCCTCTGAGGCTGTGGTCCCCGATGCCGTGGTCTCTCCGAGGCCGCGCGCGGAGCACAACATCCTGGCGCAGACCTGGGCCTGTCCCCGCTCGGGTAGGCATCGGGTAGGCATCGGGTGGCTACCGCGGGTCGACGTACTCAACGAGCAGCGGCGTCGGGTGAAGGTGCAGGAAGTCCATGTCCGCCGTGAGCAGCGTCGCGCCCGCCGCGATCGCACACGCCGCGGTCCACAGGTCGTTCTGCTCCATGTTGCGGAGGCCGCGAGCCGCCCCGGCAGGCAACCGCTGACGGCGCTCGCGCGCGGGTGTCGCTGAGGTCCGCACGCCACAGCTCCGTGGAATCTGCAGCGCGTGCGCCCTGAACGGTCAGCCAAGCGTGCGGGCTGACGTCGTCCCTCCCGAGTCACCAACCGCCGACGCACGGCAAGCTCGGGAGCCCGACACAATGCGTATTCGTTTTCATGGAGCAGCGGGAACCGTCACCGGTTCGATGATGGAGATCGTGGATGAACGACTCGGCGTACACGCGCTGGTCGACTGCGGGATGACCCAGGGGGAGGACGCCGCCGGCTCCGCAGCCTGGACCGGGCGCTTCCCGTTCGACCCGACGACGCTGCAGGCCGTCTTCCTGACGCACGCCCACCTCGACCACTGCGGGCGCCTGCTCGAGCTCGTCGACAGCGGGTTCAAGGAGAAGATCTGGTGCACGCCGGAGACGCGGGCGCTCACCATGCTCCAGCTCAACGACGGGATCATTCAGGTCCACCCCAGCGCCCGGCCGGCCGCCCGTGCCGCGCTCAAGGCTCTGCAGCGGGACGACCGCTGGAACACGGAGGTCTCGCCGATCGACAAGGCGAACTCCCTGTTCATGCGGCGCGGTGCGCTGGGCAAGGTGTTCGTCCGCGCGCTGCGGTCGTCGCACCTGCTGGGCGCCGTGGGCTGGCAGTTCATGTGGAAGTCCGCTGACGGGACGCGTCACGCCCTGGTGTGCTACGGCGACTCCGGCCCGACGTCGCTCGACCACGACGCCGGCCTGCTGCTGGGGGACAACCACCAGGCGGCGACCCCTGTGCTCAGCTGTGACCACCTGTCGATGGTCGTCGAGTCCACCTACGGGCAGGACCCCGAGCGCACGCCGGTGGGCCGCGCCGAACGCCTGACCGCGCTGGCGCGGGCGCTGCGTGAGGTCGCGAACGGCGCCACGCTGGTCGTGCCGGCGTTCTCGTTCGGGCGGACCCAGGACGTGCTGTTCGACATCGCGTGCCTGCGCCGCGACGACCCGAAGCTCCGCGACGTCCGCGTCCTCACGCCCCAGGACAGGACGCTCGGCGACAGCGGCAGCGCGGTCTACGCGGAGCACCTGCTCCAGGTGCGGCGGCCTGCGGCCAAGCCGCACCACAAGGTGGAGGTCCGCACCGTGTGGCCCAACCGCGCGATCTGGTCGTCGCTGGGCCTTGATCTGAAGGACCACAAGCAGCGCGCCGTGGCGCAGGTGTGGCTCCAGGACGCGCTGGGACTCGACGCTGCGGAACCACCGGCGACCGCATCAGAGCGGGCACAGCTGCCGGGGTTGCCGCGCGCGGAGCGCATCACGAACACCGCCCCTGGGGCGATGCTCACGCCCGGCACCGTCGTCGTCGCGGGCAGCGGCATGGGCGACCATGGCGTCATGCACGGGCTGCTGCGCCGAGCGCTGCGCACGGAGCACGCGCTGATCGGGCTCGTGGGGTTCGGCTCGCCCGGCAGCGCGGTCGCGGCGCTGCGGGCGCTCCACAAGTCGCGGACGGAGCTGAGCGCTGGCGACCTCGAGGCGATCGGCAACCAGCCGCTGGACGGCGAGCTGGGCAAGAACCAGCCGAACGGCGATCGCGCTGTGTGCTACGGTGATGTCCGGGCCCGCGTGGTCGAGCTGCCCGGGTATGGCGGCCACGCGACGCTGAACCAGCTGCGCCGGCTCGTCGCCCCGGAACCGGTGGTCGGGTACGAGAAGTACCGGATCCGCCACCCGGACCGCCTCTTCGTCGTGCACGGCGCCCCCTACGCGCAGGGCAAGGTCGCCGAGTCGATGCGCGAGCTCCTGGGCGAGGCCGCAGACGTGATCACGCCGAAGGCTCGCGACGCCCGGTGGTACTCCGTCGAAGCCGGGACAGACGCTGTGGACGACGAGCACCCGAGCGCCTGAAGGGCGGAGCGGCGGGCCAGGCCGCGGGGCGGCGGGGCGCAACAGCAGGCCCCGCTGCGTCGTTCGTGATCCACCGTCCGGGCGACCGCTGTCGCCGCGCACGCAGTCGTCGCGGCCCCGTCGTCGCGGCCCCGTCGTCGCGGCCCCGTCGTCGCGGCCCCGTCGTCGCGGCCCTGTCGTCGCGGCCCTGTCGTCGCGGCACCCGGGGTCGTGGCCGCAGCGCCTCCCCCTGCGCACCTGAGGCAGATGGTCGCAGCGCGCGTCGCTGCTTCCGGTGCGCGTGGGCCGCGTGGTACGGCGGTGGTGTGAACACGGACGCACAGGGTGATGGACGCCACAGCGCGGCAGCGGGCGAGCCGCCGCCCGCCGGGCCGTGCTCGCGTGCGCTCTGGCGCGGCGTCATCGCCGTCTCGCTGCTGGGCACGATCGCTGCGGGCGTCTGGATGCGCTGGGCGATGACCGGCGCGACCACCCTGCCCGTCCCGTTCGACCACCTGCGCCACGCGCACTCGCACCTGGGCTACTTCGGGCTGCTGTTTCCGTTGGCGTGGATTGGCTGGCGCGGCGCGGGGGCGCGTGTCCCGGGGGCTGCGGCGCTGGTCGCGTACGCGCTGTGCACGGCGGTCGCGAGCGTCGGGTTCGTGCGCAGCGGCTACGGGGTCGTGGCGATCGCGGGCTGCACGCTGGTCTCGGGCTTCTGGCTGTGGAGCGCGGCGGCGCTGGTCGGGCGGATGCCTCGGCTCCAGGATCCGCTCGGAGCGGTGCCCCTGGGCGTTGTCGCGTCGCTCGCCTGCGTGCCGCCGATCGCGTTGTTCCTGCGCAGCGATCCGGCGCTGGCCCACGGGTTCGTGGCGACGTTCCTCTCCGGGCTGCTGCTCGTCGTGATCGTGCCGTCGACGCTGGCGGGGTGCCGGATCAGCGCCGGGCCCTGGCCGTTCCTGCTCGTCGCCGGGTGCCTGGGCGCCCTGCACCTGGGCGTCGCGCCCCACCCGGTGACGCAGGTGGGCCTGTTCGCGTACGCCGGCCTGCTGCTGGCGCCGGTCCTCGCGAAGCAGCTCCCGGCCCACGCCCGCGTCGTCTGGGCGCTGGTGGCTGCCGGCCTCGCCGCGATGGCGATCGGGCTCATCCCGCCGACCCGCGCCGTCGGGCTGGGCGCGATCCACTTCCTGATCCTGGGCCCGGTGATGGCCACCCTGGCGCCGCGGTGGATGCGGCGGCCGCCGCCCGCGTGGGCCTGGTGGTGTGGACACGCGACCTGGGGATTCATGAGCGCGGCGCTCGTCGCGCAAGGCTTCGTGCCTGCTCCGTGGACCTGGACCGCGGCGGCGATCGGCGGGACGGCCGCGGCGCTGTGGTGGGCCGTAGTGCTCGCCTCGCAGGTCAGCCACCCCTGGCGGGTAGCCGCAACGCAGACCGGTAGCCGCACTACTGACCGGTAGCCCGCGCAGCAGCGTGGTAGCCCGAGCCAGCGCCCGAGCACGGCGTCCGGCCGGACGCCCGAACCGGTCGCCCGGACCGGCGGCAGCAGATCGGACCGGCGGCAGCTGGCGCTGCCCGGCGTTCGGTCAGCGGGCCTGACGCCGAGCGCGCCGGCTGGCCGGTCGGGCGTCGCGTGGCGTCTGGCCCTGCTGCACGCGCTCGGCTTCGCGGACGAGCAGCGCGTACGCCAGCATCGCGGCCGTGAGACGACGCTCGGACCAGGCCGGATCAGCCGTGTGCGGCAGGATCATCGTCTCCGGCAGCGCGTCCGGCGGGTCTGCGTAGAACGCGTCCCGCAGGTCGGCAGACGTGAAGGCGTACCCGGTCACCGCCCACGGCAGGTTCCGGCACAGGCGCAGCCGCTCGGGCGTCCAGTTCTCTGCCATGTCCGCGATCTCGGTCGCGCGCGCCGCCGCGTCCGGTGAGCCCCACGCCCCGGGGCACTCGAGGTTGAGCAGGCAGGCGCGCCACGGCATCACCTGCACGCCGATGTCCTCGTCCGGCACCCAGTCGGTGTACGACCAGCTGGCGTTCCAGCGGCCTGTCGCCGGATCCCGCGTGGGCATGAGCTCTCTGCCGGCGAGCGGGCCACCCGGCTTCGTGACGTAGACCCCGCACGTGTCCGCGGGCAGCTCGAGCTCGAAGACCGCAGTGCCGATAGGCGCTCCCCAGTTCGCGCCCGTCCGCACCACGTAGTCGAGGTACCGGAACCCCATCGAGTCGACCGACGCGACGACGCGGTACTGGTGGATGACCTCCACCTCCTCACGCGGAGCGAACGTGACGGAGAAGGTCCACAGGAACGGGTAGTCACCAGCCCACGGGGAGTCCTCGCCGGTGGGCTCGACGACCGGCGGCACCGCGTCACCGCGGACCGTCGTGCGCATCTCCCGGAAGGCCTCACGCGCGCCGGGCATGCAGTCGGACCACTCCGGGTCGCACACCGACTCGGGGAAGCCGATCTGCAGCTCGAGCGGCTCGTCCGTGAGGTTCGCCAGCCGGTAGGTCGCGTGCACGTGGAAGTCGTCGCCCTCCAGCCGGATGCGGATGTGCTCGCTGCGCATCGCCGCGCGGGTCTCATGCACAGGCCCGAACGACGCGCCGTTGCCGCCGATCGCGGTGTCGTTCGCCCAGGCGGACGACGCGACGACGCCCACGAACAGACCAGCGAACAGACCGGCGACGAGGACGGCGAAGACGGCCGAAGAGTCCTCGGACCGCGCAAGGGACGAGGGAACGACGTCGCGACGCAGCCACCCACTCGACCGGACGACGCGATGATCCGGCCCGGCGTCCCGAGCCCGGGCGGCCCACCGCGCCACACGCCGACGAATCAGGGAGACCGAACCGGAGGAGACGGTGCGCATGATGACACGGGGGTATGGGGGCGCGCGAAACGCGAGCCCGTCAGCCAGCTCCCCGCAGCGTACACCGGGCCACACCGGCGGCGTCAAGCGCCCCGGACCGGCGTGCTCACTGAACAGCTGCACAGCTCTCGCGACGCCTGTCAAGGACATCGGCGATCCGCTCATCGCGTCGCCGGACACAGCGTCGCCGGATACCGCGCCGACGGGAACGGCGTCGTCTCGCAGGCCTCCTTGCCCCGAGCCCCCGTGCGCCTGCCAGGCCTTGCGCCCGCCACCCTTGCGCAGCTACGTGCGCGGACCCTTGCGCCAACGGCGCGTCGTCGCCACGGAGCCGGCGCCGCCACCGCCTCCGTCGGCTCGACGCATCCGTCAGCTCGACGCATCCGTCAGCTCGACGCCGCCCGCGGCGCCCTGCTCGTCCCCTGCCCCGCTCCCCGGCAACCGCCCATGAACCGACCCGCCATCCAGCTTGGCCTGCGTGAGAACTGGGCCCAGTTCTCGCTGCTCGTCGTCGTCAACGCCTTCGTTGGCGCGATGGTGGGCATGGAGCGCAGCATCCTGCCGGCGATCGCCGAGGAGGAGTTCGAGCTCGTCGCCCGGACGGCGATCCTGTCGTTCATCGTCGTGTTCGGCCTGACGAAGGCGGTCACCAACTACTTCGCCGGGCGGTGGGCGGACCGCTTCGGGCGCAAGCACGTGCTCGTCGCCGGCTGGGTCATCGCCGCGCCGGTCCCGTTCCTGCTCATGTGGGCTCCGTCCTGGTCGTGGATCCTTGGCGCGAACGTGCTGTTGGGTGTGAGCCAGGGGCTCACCTGGTCGACGACGGTGATCATGAAGATCGACCTCGCCGGCCCCCGGAACCGCGGCCTCGCGATGGGCCTCAACGAGTTCGCCGGCTACTTCGCGGTCGCGATCTCCGCGCTCGCCACCGGGTTCATCGCCGCGGAGTACGGCCTGCGCCCGCAGCCCTTCTACCTGGGCGTCGCGTTCGTTGCCGTGGGCACGTTCCTGTCGGTCTTCATCGTCCGCGAGACGCGCGGTCACGTCGCGCACGAGTCCACGCTGCAGAGCGCCGCGTCGTCGACGCCGCTCAGCCCGCGGGAGGTGTTCGTGCGCACGAGCTTCACGGACCGGGACCTGTCGTCGATCAGCCAGGCCGGGCTCGTGAACAACCTGAACGACGGCATGGCGTGGGGTCTGTTCCCGCTGGTCTACGCGGCGCGCGGCATGAGCGTGGCGGAGATCGGGGTGCTCGCGGCGGTCTACCCGGCGGTCTGGGGTCTGGGTCAGCTGGTGACGGGCGCGCTGTCGGACCGCATTGGCCGCAAGCGGCTGATCGTCGCCGGCAAGGTGTCGCAGGCGCTGGGCATCGTGGTCGTCGCGTTTGGCGGTACCTTCCAGGGCTTCGCGCTGGGTGCGGCGATCATCGGCCTCGGGACCTCGATGGTGTACCCGACGCTGCTCGCGGCGATCGGCGACGTCGCCCACCCGTCGTGGCGCGCCTCCGCGGTAGGCATCTACCGGCTGTGGCGCGACAGCGGCTACGCGATCGGCGCGGTGCTCGCGGGGCTCATCGCCGACTCGTTCAGCCTGGTCGCCGCGACCCTCGCCGTCGCCGGGCTCAACCTGCTTTCCGGCCTGGAGGTGAGCCTGCGGATGCGCGAGACGCTCAACCGCCAGCCCCCCGGGGAGCCGCCAGCAGGCCAGCCCCCAGCCGGGCAGCCGCCAGCGGAGGCGCCCTCCAGCTAGCCACACCTCAGCCAGCCACACCTCAGCCAACCGCACCTCAACCAGACACCCGACCAGCAGACCACCGGGGACTCCCCGGCCCGGGGCGCCTGACGAGCTGCCCGCGCCTCCTTCCCGGTTCACGTGACGCGGTCACACGCGGTACACTGCAGGACGCCCACGGACGTGGGGCTCAAGGCGCGATCGACGGAGCAGGTCATGCAGGACGCGGACAACGGCACGGGCAGCCACGACGGCGGCGCCTTCGCGAGCTGCGCCCCTCCCGATCTCGCGCCCTGGGTGGAGCTGATCTGGTACTCCCGCGGCACCCTCCCCGCGTCCCGGGAGCGGGTCCTGCCGTCTGCCACGTGTGACATCGTCGTCAACCTGGGCGCCCCGATGACCCTGCTCGAGGGAGCCGGCGTCCGGCGCTTCACGGGAGCGACGACCAGCGGGCTGCTCACGCGTCCGCTGCTGCTGGAGCACCCGCACGTCCACGAGGCCCTCGGGTTCCGGCTCACGCCGGCCGGCATCCGCGCCCTCGCGCACGCGCCGGCGGCGGCGGTGCTGGACCTCAACGCGATGCTGGGTGACGTGTGCGGTGCGGCGGCGCGCGAGCTCGAGGACCGCTGCGCGAGCGCGCGCTCCGGCGCAGAGGTGCTGGGCGTCGCCGTCACGTGGGCTCGAGAGCGGTGCCGCACCGCGCCGGCGGTCGACCCGCTCGCGACGTGGGCGATGCAGCGCATCGTGGCCAGCGCCGGCGCCGTCCGCGTCGAGGCGCTGCAGGAGCGCTCAGGCTACGGGCCCACCCGCTTCAGGCAACGGTTCGTCGACGAGCTGGGCGTGAGCCCACGCGCCTTCGCCAGCCTGGTCCGGCTGCGGGTCACCCTCGACGGGCTCGCGACCACGACGCCGCTCGTGGAGCTGGCGCTCGCCGCCGGCTACGCCGATCAGGCCCACATGAACCGCGAGGTGCGCCGCTTCACCGGGCTCACGCCCGCCCGGGTGCGCGAGCGCCAGCAGGGATCAGCGCTGACCCTCCCGGAGTGAGGATTCGTTCAAGCACGGCGCCGTCGTTTCGACGACGGTGTGCGCTGCGGCGCCCCGGCGGCCGCGCCCACCAGAAGCAGATCAAGGAGTCGGCTCATGAGCTCGTTCGTTCCCACCGGTTTCGCCACGATCACCCCGTACCTGATGGTCAACGACGCGGAGGGGTTCCTCGTGTTCCTCACGGACGTCCTGGGCGGCGAGGAGCTGCAGGTCACGCGTGACGACAGCGGCGTCGTGCACGCGGAGGTGCGCGTGCTGGGCAGCGTGCTGGAGTTCTCCGAGGCGCGTGAGCCGTGGCCGGCGACCGCGGCGTGCCTGCACTGCTACGTGCCGGACGCGGACGCCGTCATGGCGCGGATGCTCGAGGCAGGATGCACGCTGCTGTACGACGTCACGGAGCACCCGTACGGCGAGCGCTCGGGCGGGGTCGCGGACCGCTGGGGCGTGCGCTGGTTCGTGGCGACGGTGACGGACATGGCGAAGCGCACGGGCAACGCCTGACGGGGTGAGCCGGCCTCGCACACGCCTTCTGGCGCTTCCCTGCAGGGCGACGGGCCCGGGAGCAGGATCGACGACGGGATGATGCGGGCGGCAGGCGAGGCCAGCGAGGGCGGCCAGGCGGGCGGGCGGTCAGGCTGGCGGGGCCGGCGGGAGCCGCGACCTTCCTGCTTGACGTCCAGGACGTCATCATCGTAATTCGACGATGAACGATTTTCCCGCGCGCGTTGACCGTCATGTCCAGCGAACCTGTCCCTGCCTGCTGCCCTCCGCCTGCGTGCTGCCCTCCGGGCACGGCGCCCGTCGTTCCGGCTGACGAGGTCGAGGCGAACGAGGTGTTGGCTCGTCTCGCGCGGGCGCTCGGTCACCCGGCGCGGGTCGCGATCTTGCGGCTGTTGATGCGCCAGGAGGGGTGCATCGTCGGGGCGATCGTCGGCGAGCTGCCGCTCGCGCAGTCGACGGTGTCGCAGCACCTGAAGCAGCTCAAGGAGGCGGGCCTGGTGCGTGGCGAGGTCGACGGACCGCGGGTTTGCTACTGCGTCGAGCCGGGCGCCGTCGCGCTGCTCAAGGAGCTGGTGTCTGCGCTGTAGCGTTGTCGTCTCACGAGCGCGCGTCCGAGACGTGTGCCCTGGCCGGCGTCCGGTCGCGCTGAGCGCGCCGTCGCCCGAGGTGTCCTGATGGGTGTCTTCGAACGGTTCCTGTCTCGCTCTGGGTCGCGCTGGCGATCGCGGCGGGTGTGGGTCTGGGGCTCGTCGCACCTGGTGTGTTCGAGGTGATCGCGGGGCTCGAGTGGGCTCGCGTGAACCTGGTGGTGGCGGTGTTCATCTGGCTGATGATCTACCCGATGATGCTCAAGGTGGATCCGGGCAGCTTGCGGGACGTGGGCAGGAAGCCGCGTGGGCTGGCGTTGACGCTGGTGGTGAACTGGCTGGTGAAGCCGTTCACGATGGCGGCGCTGGGTGTGCTGTTCTTCCGGTACGTGTTCGCGGACCTGGTGCCGGTGGACGACGCGCAGCAGTACATCGCGGGGATGATCCTGCTGGGCGTGGCGCCTTGCACGGCGATGGTGTTCGTGTGGAGCCACCTGACGAACGGGGACGCGAACTACACGCTGGTGCAGGTGTCGCTGAACGACGTCATCCTGGTGTTCGCGTTCGCGCCGCTGGCGGGGCTGCTGCTGGGTGTGACGGATCTTGTGGTCCCGTGGGAGACGCTGGTGGCGTCCGTCGTGGTGTTCGTGGTCGTGCCGCTGGGCGCGGGTCTGGCGACGCGGATGCGGTTGATGGCGACGGGTGGGCTGGCTGCGGTGGAGCGGCTGGAGGGGCGGTTGAAGCCCACGTCGGTCGTGGGGCTGCTGCTGACGGTCGCGTTGCTGTTCGGGTTCCAGGCGGGGACGATCGTGGAGCAGCCGGGTCGGGTGGTGCTGATCGCGGTGCCGCTGCTGATCCAGAGCTACGGGATCTTCGCGATCACGTACGGGTTGGCGCGTTGGTTGAAGCTGCCGTTCAGCGTGGCGGCGCCGGCGGCGATGATCGGCACGTCGAACTTCTTCGAGCTGGCGGTGGCGGTGGCGATCAGCCTGTTCGGGCTGTCGTCCGGCGCGGCGCTGGCCACGGTGGTCGGGGTGCTGATCGAGGTCCCCGTGATGCTGTCGCTGGTCGCGTTCGCCAACCGCACGCGTGGCTGGTTCCCTGATCCGTCGCGCGCGGCTGCCTGAGGAGGCTCCATGTCCGGTCTGCAGTTCACATCGGTGCTGTTCCTGTGCGTGGCGAACTCGGCTCGCTCCCAGATGGCGGAGGGCCTGGCGCGGGCGCTGTTTGGCGACGAGGTGCGCGTCCAGTCTGCCGGGTCTGCGCCGTCGCGGGTGAACCCGTACGCGGTGCGGGCGATGGCGGAGGTGGGGATCGACCTCTCCGGGCACACGTCGAAGGCGGTCGACACGATCGCGCCGGACAGCGTGGACCTGGTCATCACGTTGTGCGCCGAGGAGGTGTGCCCGGTGTTCCTGTCGGACGCGAGGCGGCTGCACTGGCCGCTGGAGGATCCGGATCGGCGTGACGAGGCGCTCACGGACGACGAGCGGCTCGCGCACTTCCGCGCGACCCGCGACCTGATCCGGGCGCGGCTGGAGGCGTTGAGGGCGCAGCGGGCGCAGGGAGGACTGGCATGAGCTACCACGACGGGCGACCACCGGCGCTTGCCCGGCCGGAGCTGCCGCAGACGACGCTCCGCGCGGACCCGCCGCGGATCCTCGTGCTCTACGGTTCACTGCGTGAGCGCTCGTACAGTCGGTTGCTGGCGGAGGAGGCTGGGCGGATCCTCGAGGGGCTGGGCTGCGAGGTCCGGATCTTCGACCCGTCCGACCTGCCCATGAAGGGCCCCGGGCTGGAGGATCACCCCCGCGTCCGTGAGCTTCGCGAGCTGTCGTTGTGGTCCGAGGGTCAGGTCTGGTCGTGTCCGGAGATGCATGGGACGATCACGGGGGTGTTCAAGAACCAGATCGACTGGATCCCGCTGTCGATCGGGGCGGTGCGTCCGACCCAGGGCCGGACGCTGGCGGTCATGCAGGTGTGCGGCGGTTCGCAGTCGTTCAACGTCGTCAACACGCTGCGCGTGCTGGGGCGGTGGATGCGTATGCTGACGATCCCGAACCAGTCGTCGGTCCCCAAGGCGTACGAGGAGTTCGATGACGACGGGACGATGAAGGACTCGCCGTACCGCGACCGCGTGGTCGACGTGATGGAGGAGCTGTACAAGTTCACGATGCTGACGCGCGACATCCGGGACTTCCTGGTGGACCGCTACAGCGAGCGCCGCGAGGCCGAGGCGAAGGCAGCGCTCGACCCGGCGAACCCGAAACACCGGATCGGTCAGCAGGGGCTGTGAGCGGCGCCTGGGGGCGTGGACCTTCCTCACGCCGTGGACGGTGCCTCGAGTCACGCGTCTCCAGGAGCCGGAGCGTCGGCGACCGATCCGGGTGACAACGGCGAACGAACAGCGTAACACGTGGCGCGACGCATCATGAGTCAGCTTTCGTGCCCCGGGGGGCGCTGCCTGTCGTTGGAGTACCGGATGGAGATCGCCGAGCGCCTGAGCATGCTCAGGACGACGCTGGAGGGGTCTGCGGAGCCGCAGACCGAGACGTTGCGCACGATCCTCTCGTGGTTCGGGTATCAGCGACGGGGGGCGCAGGTGCTCGCGACGATGCAGCAGGCGTTCGCCGAGTACGGCGTCCGCACGGTTCCGGACCTCTCGGAGCCGTGGATTGACGGTGAGGTCACGCTGTCCCTCGCTCCGGCGGGTGCTCGGGAGCTGCCGCGGCATGAGGCGCTGATCACGCGACTTGGCCACCTGGACGCGGCGAACCGGCCACCGATCAGCGTCGCACGCGACCACGCGGTCGGCGTCGCGATGACGTTGATGCTGCGCCACGACTTCTCCCAGCTGCCGGTCATGCGGACCGAGCGGGAGGTCGAGGGTGTGATCAGCTGGCGCACGATCGGCGAGGCGATCGCGCTGGGCGGCAACCCCCAGTTCGTGCGGGAGTGCATGGAGTCGAAGGTCCGGACGCTGAAGCCGGACATCCCGTTGACCGACGCGATCGACGAGATCGTGCGCTACGAGTTCGTCATGGTGCGCGCTCCGGACAAGCGCATCCTGGGTCCGGTGACCACGTCGGATCTCGCCTCGCGCTACCATTCGTTCGCCGAGCCGTTCCTGCTGATCAGCCAGATCGAGTGCGCGATCCGACGCGTGCTCGAGACGCATGTACCGCTCGATACGCTCAAGGCGGCCAAGTTCGGCACTGACGCCCGCGCGGTCGAGAAGCCTGAGCACCTGACGTTCGCCGAGTACAAGACCGCCCTCGCCTGCGACGACGTGTGGTGCAAGCTGGGCATCAAGCTCGACAAGAGCGAGTTCCTGACGATCCTCGAGGACGTCCGGGTGGCGCGCAACGAGGTCATGCACTTCCACCCTGACGGCAACGCGGACGGCGCGGTGGACGTGCTGCGAAACGCGTCGCGCGCGCTCCAGAAGATCGCCAACGCGACCGCCTGCTGATCGCGATGACGTGCGGATGTCGTGTCATGGGGGCTCGATGGGGCGGGGTGGTTGCGTGATCCGCTGCAGTCGGGCTGCTCGGCCGGCGCTAGCCGATGCCGGTGCGCTGATGCCGGCACGCCGTGCCCCGACCGCCGATCTCGCGCCGTGGTCCCGGGGGCCACGACGTGCAGTACCCGTGACCAGCATACGGTCACACGCACGACCACCGTGTCACGTGTCGGAGGCAGGCCGTGGGAATCGTGCGCGGCGACGCAGAGGTCACCGCCGCCGCGCCCACCAGCCACACCTGCCGATTCGCCCGCAGCCATCGAAGCGTGCGGTGGTTCATGGCCTGGCGGAGCAGACGGCGGCTGCGACGATCGTCCGAACAAAGGCTGCCCGCCTGATGCGCTCCCTCCAGACAGACGACGGGCGACCGGGAGTGCGAACGGCCAGTCCCTGCCCCCCTCGTGAGCGTCAGCGTTTCGCCGCGAGCAGCGCGGCGCGCAGCAGCAGGCCCACGGCGATCAGGCCCAGACCTGCCAGCCAGACGGGCCAGGGAACGAAGAAGGCGAGGCCCACGCAGCTCACGAGGCCAGCGGCCGAGACCCAGCGCGGGTAGCGGCGGTCTGCCGCGGGAAGCTGCAGCGCGGCGAGGTTGGTGAGTCCGTAGTAGACCAGCACCGTGAACGCGCTGAAGCTCCACGTGAGCCGGATGTCACCGAGCAGGACGAGCAACGCCACGATCACGCCGACGGCGAGGACCGCGCGTGTCGGGCTGCTCGTCGCGGGATCGATGACCGCGAGCGAGCCCGGCATCTCGTGGCGGCGGGCCATGGCGAGCAGGACTCGGCTCAGGCCCAGCAGCAGGTTGAGCAGGACGCCGGCCATCGCGGTGACGGCGCCGGCCGCGACGAGCCAGGCGACGTTCGGGTGCCGGAACGTGCGGGCGACGACCTCGAGCGGGGCAGCGGCGGCGTGGGTCGATGCGGCGAACGACTCGGCGCCCACAACGGCGACCGCCGTCGCGGAGACCGCGACGTAGAGCAGCATCGACAGGCCCAGCGTCACGACGACCGCGCGCGGGATCGTGCGCGAGGGCTCGCGGACCTCCTCGCCGAGCGTCGCGATGCGCCCGTAGCCGGTGTAGGCGACGAACATCAGCGCGGTCGCGTGCAGCAGCGCGGCAGGTGAAGCCAGCGCGTCGCGCAGACGCGCCGGACCCAGGCGCTCGGCGACGAGCGAGGGGTCGACGGTGAGCCAGCCGAAGAGCACGAAGGCGACGAGGGTCGTCAGCGTCAGCGCGACGATCGCCATGTTCGCGCGGTTCGACCGCTCGACACCGCCGGCGACGAGCGCGGTGAGCGCGAGCACGAGGACGAGCGCGAGGGCGACGCGCGCGGGTGTCCCGGCGCTCACGCCGAACGTGTGCAGCAGGTAGCCGGCGCAGCCCAGGGCGGCGGTCGCGGCAGAGGCGCTCTTCGCGGCGAGGAACGTCCAGCCGGCGGTGAAGCCGGCGATCGGGTGTACGTAGCGATGGGCGTAGGCGTACGTGCCGCCGCTCACGGGGTGTGCCGCGGCGAGCTGGGCGCTGGAGAGGCCGTTGGCCGTCGCGACGAGCGCTGCGAGGGCAACGGCCAGCACGACGCCGGAGCCGATGACCCCGGCGGCGATACCGAGGCTCACGAAGACGCCAGTGCCCAGGATGGACCCGAGGCCCATCCAGACCGCGCCCCAGAGCCCGACGACTCGCGCGAGGCCCGGCTCGGATGGCGCGGGAAGACCGGGCGCGGGAAGACCGGGCGCGGGAAGACCGGGCGGCGCGCCCGCCTCGGCAGATCGCAGTTGCGCTGACGGCTCGGCTGACGGCAGGGGGCGGTCGATCACGCGGGGAGTCCGGGAGCGGTGCGGTGGGTGCCGGGTCGAGAAGCGGCAGCGGGCTCGCGGGGCTCGCCGGGCTCGCGGGGCTCGCGGGGCTCGCGGGGCTCGCGGGGCTCGCCGGGCTCGCCGGGCTGCGGACACGACGCGGGTACCTGGACATCTGGTGCAAGCTGGCGAAATCAGCAAGGCGCGTTGGCGCGGGGCCAGCACCCCGGGTGGGTGTGCTGCGTCATGAAGACGCACCTCATCTACCGATAATCGTCCCAGGGGAATCGCAAGAAGTTGTCACAGAGCCGTGGCCGCCAGCAGCTGCGCGCGGTACTCGGGTCGGTAGTCGCA
>ERZ869909.1695-NODE-1695-length-17085-cov-3.623706_pt1 | contig 17085 bp, 13 predicted proteins | sample MGYA00520892_ERZ869909 | MGnify/ENA primary metagenome ERZ869909 (study PRJEB32215, sample SAMEA104723947) | bioreactor metagenome | biome: bioreactor; feature: anaerobic bioreactor; material: water | place: China | collected 2015-03-12 ...
GGATACAGGTGATAGCAGTTGGTCCAGACGCGACCGGCCTTGATGGCGCGGCCCATGCGGTAGGCGCGGTTGATGTCGCGAGTCCAGACACCGGCACCCAGACCGAATTCGGTGTCGTTGGCGATGGCCAGCGCTTCGGCCTCGTCCTTGAAGGTGGTCACGGCCACCACCGGCCCGAAGATCTCTTCCTGGAACACGCGCATCTTGTTGTGGCCCTTGATCAGGGTCGGCTGCACGTAATAACCGGTCGCCAGACCACCTTCGAGCTTCTCGGCGGCGCCACCAGTGAGGATCTGGCCGCCTTCCTCGCGCGCGATATCCATGTAGGACAGGATCTTGTCGAACTGCTGCTCGGACGCCTGGGCGCCGACCATGGTGTCGGTATCCAGCGGGTCGCCGCGCTTGATCTGCAGGATTTTCTTCATCACCACTTCCATGAAGGGCTCGAAGATCGATTCCTGAATCAGTGCACGCGATGGGCAGGTGCAGACCTCACCCTGGTTGAAAAACGCCAGTACCAGACCTTCAGCGGCTTTCTCGATGAACGCAGGCTCTGCATTCATGATGTCTTCGAAGAAGATGTTCGGGCTCTTGCCGCCCAGCTCCACGGTGCTCGGAATGATGTTCTCGGCGGCGCACTTCATGATGTGCGAACCGACCGGGGTCGAGCCGGTGAAGGCGATCTTGGCGATGCGGGTGCTGGTGGCAAGCGCCTGACCCGCTTCACGGCCGAAGCCCTGAACGATGTTCAGCACGCCTGGCGGCAGCAGGTCGCCGATGATTTCGGCAAACACCGTGATGGACAGCGGGGTCTGCTCGGCGGGTTTGAGGACCACGCAGTTACCTGCGGCCAGCGCCGGAGCCAGTTTCCAGGCGGCCATCAGGAAGGGGAAGTTCCATGGAATGATCTGACCGACCACGCCCAGCGGTTCGTGGAAATGGTAGGCGGCGGTGTGCTCGTTGATCTCGGCAGCGCTGCCTTCCTGGGCGCGCAGGCAGCCAGCGAAGTAACGGAAATGGTCAGCTGCCAGCGGAATATCGGCGTTCAGGGTTTCACGCACGGCCTTGCCGTTGTCCCAGGTCTCGGTGACGGCAAGCTTTTCCAGGTTGGCTTCGATGCGGTCAGCGATCTTCAGCAGGACCAGCGAACGCTCCTGAACGGACGTTTTGCCCCAGGCATCGGCGGCTGCATGGGCGGCATCCAGGGCCTTGTCGATGTCTTCGGCACCGGAACGCGGGAATTCACCGATCAGCGAACCATCCACCGGACTGGTGTTGGCAAAGTACTCACCCTTGACCGGCGCAACAAACTCGCCACCGATGTAGTTGCCATAGCGGGGCTTGAGGGTGACGACGGCGCCTGCGGTACCGGGTTTGGCGTAGATCATGAGCGACCTCTCTCTTCACTTGTTGGAGCCTGACCGGGATATGGCCAGGACATGGAGCGATCTTAGGCAGCCCGAGTCGCCTACCGGAATGCACCCTATGACCAGATGCCGTCCTCATTTGGTAGTAGACGCGAAGGCCTTGATCCGACGCAGGAACAGCCTGCTGGAATGGAAAAGATCGACTCGCCGCTTCACTTTCGCCCAGAAAAAACCGGCCAATCTAACCCTGTTCGGCCAAACACAATTGACCAACGACAAGATCAACAAGCCGATATGAAAATAATTTAAATAAGCAAGCCGAACACTACCAACTGAGCATCAAAACAGCCCGAAAGTTGTATTAGCCAATTCCTTCAAGCGTTCTAGCTTCCACTTGCAACACGTCATTCCGAACTTATTGAAGGAGACACAACATGCAGTGGATCAATCCGGAGTTTTGCGACCTGCGCCTGGGTTTTGAAGTGACGGCGTACGTCTACGTTCGCTAGATGAACCGCCTGCATGGGCGGATCTTCTGGCCATGCAGGTCTCGCGGGAGGAACCATGAAAGATACAGGCATCTGTTCCCAGAACATCTACGAAATACGCCCACCGTTCATGTTTCGCTGGGAAGCATCCCAGCAGGCTTATGTCCTCTTATATCCAGAAGGCATCGTGAAGTTGAATGAAACCGGCGGGCAGATTCTCAATCTCTGTGATGGCCAGAGGAGTGTCGAGAAACTGATCGAACACCTTGCAATATTGTATTGCGCATCGGATCTGGCCGCCGTACGCAGCGGCGTCATGAATTTTCTGGAGGTATCCCATGGCAAAGGCTGGATCCGAATTAAGGCTTGATGGCAGTGGCAATCCGGTCTGGCTGCTGCTGGAACTGACCTACCAGTGCCCGTTGCAATGTGTGTTCTGCAGCAATCCGCGCAACTTTGCCGGCTATCGCAAGGACGAGTTGAGCACCGCCGAGTGGATCGATGTAATGAGCCAGGCGCGCGCCCTTGGCGCCCTGCAGATCGGCTTCTCGGGCGGCGAGCCGACGCTGCGCAAGGATCTTGAAACCCTGGTGGCCGAAGCCGACCGCCTGGGCTATTACACCAACCTGATCACCTCCGGCATCGGCCTGACCGAAGCACGCCTGCGTGCACTTAAGGAAGCCGGGTTGCGACATATCCAGCTGGGCTTCCAATCCACCGACCCCGGGGTCGCAAAGCAGCTGGCAGGGGTCGATGTCTGGCAACGCAAGCGGGACATGGCACGACTGATCAAGGCCATGGATTTTCCGATGGTGCTCAACGTGCCCATCACCCGGCAGAACATCGCGCAGGTGCCAGAGATCATCACCTTCGCTGCCGAATTGGGCATCGAATACCTGGAACTGGCCAACGTCCAGTATTACAACTGGGCGCTGCTCAACCGCGAGCAACTGATGCCCACCCGCGCCGAACTGCAACGGGCCGAGGCGCAAGTCCGTGAAGCCCGTCAGCGCCTGGGCGATCAGTTGACCATCTTCTTCGTGATACCCGATTACTACGAAGGCCGCCCCAAGGCCTGCATGAACGGCTGGGGCGCGATCCACCTGACCATTGCACCCAATGGCGATGCACTGCCCTGTTCCCAGGCCGCCAACTTCAGCCACCTGACATTTCCCAATGTGCGCCAGCAGCCGCTGGAGAAAATCTGGCACGGGTCCTCGGTATTCGATTTGTATCGCGGCGACGCCTGGATGCCGGAGCCCTGCCGCAGTTGCGATGAAAAGGAGGAGGACTTTGGTGGCTGCCGCTGCCAGGCACTGCTGCTGACCGGCTCCGGCGGCAACACCGACCCGGCCTGCAGCAAATCGCCCCACCACCATCTGATTCGCCAGGCAGTGGAACTGGCACAGCATCCGACGGCCGATGGGCAATTGATTCCACGGCACGCCAGCCAGGGGGTGAATATTGAAACTGCCTCATGACTCCTTTGCCGGCACCCTCAGCGCCGGCATTGGGCTGACACTGGCCTGTTATCTGCTGTTGCGCTGGCTCGTCTAGGAGTACGCATGTCTTTCCTCGATCTGCTGGCCCGCTATGGGCACCTGCTGTTCGCGCTGGTCTGGGTTGGCCACAACTACGCCAATTTCGTGCAGAACCCCAGGTTCGTCCCCCTGCACAACGGCATTGATGTGGCGACACTGAACCGCGATCTGGAAGCTCGCATGAAGCGTGAGCACGGCATCTTCCGTTACGCCTCGCTGGTGGTCTGGCTCAGCGGCCTGTTCATGCTCTGGCAACGCGGCTGGCTGCCGGATGCACTGTTGCTTCAAGGACCGCTGGCCGCCATCGGTCTGGGTGCATGGCTGGGCACCCTGATGCTGCTAAACCTGTGGCTGGTGCTCTGGCCGCACCAGAAGAAGCTGCTCGGCTTCGTTCCGGCCACGCTGGAAGAACGGATTCGCTGTTCGCGGATCACCTTTTTGTCCTCGCGCACCAATACCATTCTGTCCTTCCCTGTGCTGTTTCTGATGGCGTTCGCCGGTCATGGTCTGCATCTCCTGTAAGACGCCCGCCCGTGCAGCGCAGGCCCAGTCCTACAACTTCGCCGCCGGTCCGGCGATGCTTCCAGAAGCCGTCATCGAGCAGATCCGCGAGGAACTGCCCGACTGGCAAGGCAGTGGGCAGTCGATTCTGGAGCAGCCCTTTACAGGTTCACGCTTCAGGGCGCTCATGGAGCAGACCGAGGCGGATCTGCGCCAGTTGCTGGCGATCCCCTCGAACTATCGGGTGCTGTTCATGCAGGGCGGTGCGAGCGCCCAGTTCGCACTGTTGCCGCTGAACCTGCTCGCCCCCGGCCAGTCCGCCGACTATCTGGAAAGTGGCCACTGGTCATCCAAGGCGATCCTGGAAGCGCGCCGCCATGCCCCGCTGAATGTCATTGCCAGCAGCGCCGGCAACGGTTTTCAGGCCATGCCACCACGCCACCAGTGGCGCCTCGATCCAAATGCGGGTTATTGCCATGTCACCAGCAACGAAACCGCCAACGGCCTGCAGATGCAGCATTTCCCTGACTTGGCGGTGCCACTGGTGGCGGACATGACCTCGGACTTTCTCACCCGCCCGGTGCCAATCGAGCGCTTCGGACTCATCTACGCCAGCGCTCAGAAAAACCTCGGCATTGCCGGGCTTTGCCTGGTGATCATTCATGAAGAGCTGCTCAGACTGCCCAGACCGGGGCTGCCATCCCCCTTCTCTTATACCTTGCAAGCACAGCAGCAAAGCCGCCTGAACACGCCGCCGACGTTCGCTATCTACTGCACCGCGCTGATGCTGCGCTGGATTCAGAACCAGGGTGGACTGGTACGCATGGCCGCGGCCAGCCTGGAGAAAAGTACACATCTGTATGACTTCATCGACGCCAGCCAGCTCTATCGGTGCCGACAGCGCGTAGACGACCGTTCGAGGGTCAACCCCTGTTTTCATCTGAACGATGATCGTCTACTGGAGCCCTTCTTCGCTCAGGCTGAGTACGAGGGCCTGCACAATCTGCGTGGACATGCCGCGATGGGCGGCATTCGCGCCAGCCTCTACAACGCGATGCCGCTCGCGGGCGTCGAGCGGCTGCTGGGATTCATGGCTGAATTCGAGCGGCGTCATGGCTGGGCCTGAACTTCGGCAAAGCATTCAGGCCATGGGGCTGGAGTTCCCGACCGTGCTGGGCGTCGCCGCCGGTTTCGACCCGCGCGGTCACTTGGGCAAAGGCGCATCGGCGCTGGGTTTCGGTTTCAATGAAATCGGCAGTCTGGATGCGGCATCACTGCCGGACAGGCTGCCGCTCAACCTGCAAGGAAGCGCACTCCTCGGGATCAATCTGAGGCTTGATCCAGGCCGTTCTGATCAGGCGCTGTGCCAGGGACTTGCACGCGCTTGGCCACACGCCGACTACCTGATGCTCAACCTGATCGGTCCTGGCAGCGAGGTGCTGCTCGACAGGCGGGAACGACCCCGTCTGTGTCACCTGTTGAGCGAACTGAGGCGTAAACGATCCGAGCTGGAGCAAACCACGGCACGCCATGTACCACTGGCCGTGAAGGTGCGCAGCCTGCCCGGACAGATTCCGCTGGCGCTGGCGCAAATGCTCCTCGAGCTGGGGTACGACGGCTTGCTGGCCGCTCATGACCCCGGTCCGCCAGCAACTCGCCAACGCTACCTGGATTGGCAAAACCCTGCACATCAGGAACAGGCCTGCCGCCAGATCGAGGCATTACATCGGCTGTGCGCAGAGGATATGGCGTTGATGTCGGTGGGCGGCATCCAGACCCGCGAACACCTTCAGGCACGCCTGTCCGCTGGAGCCGAACTGGTGCAGATACATACCGCCCTGCTTCATCAGGGTCCGGGAATTGCCGGAGACTTGCTGAATCAGTCGCGAATTGTTCGAGTGATATAAAACGGCAGACGGAAAAAAGGCCGGCTAGATAGCCGACCTTCTTCGTTACAGCACGCCTGTTATCAACGCTTGGCCGTGACCAGCTCCTTCGGCAGCTTGAAGGTCCAGACCATGCCGCCCTGGTTGAAGTCCTTCACACGCTTGGCCACTTCGCCGCCCCACAACGGAACCGCACCACCCCAGCCGGAGAGCACGGAGACATACTGCTCGCCGTCCATTTCCCAGGTGACCGGGGAGCCGACGATGCCCGAGCCGGTGTTGAACTCATAGAGCTTCTTGCCGCTCTTGGCGTCGAAGGCCATCAGATAGCCTTCCGGGTTACCGGTGAATACCAGGTTACCCTTGGTGGTCAGCACGCCGCCCCAAAGAGGCGAGTAGTTCTTGTAGCGCCAGACTTCCTTGCCCGTCTTCGGATCGATGGCGCGCAGCACGCCGATGTATTCCTCGTTGAGCGGGGTGATGGTGAAGCCTGCCCCCAGATACGCCGCACCCTTCTTGTAAGCGACCTCTTCGTTCCAAATATCCATGCCCCACTCGTTGGTAGGCACATAGAACAGGCCGGTATCCTGGCTATACGCCATGGGCATCCAGTTCTTCGCCCCCAGGAAGGCCGGCGCTACAAATACCGATTTGCCTTTTTCGGCACCCGGCGCACCTGGACGGTTGTCGTCGATGTAGATCGGACGACCGTCCTTATCGAGACCCTTGGCCCAGGTGATCTTGTCAACGAACGGGAAGCCACGGATGAACTTGCCATTGGTCCGGTCAAGTACATAGAAGAAGCCGTTACGGTCCGCAGTGGCGGCGGCCTTGATGGTCTTGCCACCTTCCTTGTAGTCGAAGGAGATCAGCTCGTTAACACCGTCATAGTCCCAGCCGTCGTGCGGGGTGGACTGGAAGTGCCATTTGATCGAACCATCATCCGGATTCAACGCCAGACGCGACGAGGAGTACAGGTTATCGCCAGGGCGCAGGTGCGAGTTCCACGGTGCCGGGTTGCCGGTACCGAACAGCAGCGTGTCAGTATCCGCGTCATAGGTACCGCCCAGCCAGGGTGCTGCACCACCGGTCTTCCACAGGTCGCCCGGCCAGGTCTTGCCAGCTTCGCCGCCGGAAATACCGTTATCGACCTTCTTGCCATCTTTCATCACGAAGCCCATGTGGCCTTCGACAGTCGGACGACTCCAGATCAGCTCACCGTTTTTCGCGTCGTAGGCTTCGATCTTGCCGACCACGCCGAATTCACCACCGGCAACACCCGTGATGATTTTGTCCTTGACCACGATCGGCGCAGCCGTGATGGAATAGCCGGCCTTATAGTCAGCGACCGTCTTGCGCCAGACAACCTTACCGGTGTCCTTGTTCAGCGCAACCAGCTTGGCGTCGAGCGTGCCAAAGATCACCAGGTCGCCGTACAGCGCCACGCCACGGTTGATCACGTCACAGCACGGCATGATGCCGTCCGGCAGACGTGCATCGTACTGCCAGAGCTCCTTGCCGGTGCGTGCATCCATGGCGAAGACACGAGAATAGGAGCCGGTGATATACATCACCCCGTCCTTGATCATCGGCTGTGATTCCTGGCCACGCTGTTTCTCTCCACCCAGAGAAAAGCCCCAGACTGGACGCAGCTGTGTGACGTTTTCAGTATTGAGCGTATCCAGCGGGCTGTAACGCTGCCCTTGCAGCCCCAGCCCGTAGGTCACGATCTTATCGGTAGTCTTGGCGTCATTGAGGATTTCCTGCTCAGTAACGGCCCAGGCCGATACGCTGGACAGCGCTATGCCGACGCATAGCGCTGTCAAGGCGAAGGGTTTGCGAAGACCGGTGTGCTTCATTGCGGCTACCTCTGCGGGTTCATTGTTATCGTCGCCGGGAAGTTTTCCCGGTCTGCTGCCGATTCTTGGATCAAGGCGCCATCCCAACAATTGCCCGCAGTACCGATTTCCCTCCTTCCTTGGTAGCAATACCCCACCAGAGGGCGCGCAAACCTTGTGTTTCGACTGTTCAAAGGGCCATCAACCTGCACCGAAGTCGCGTCCCATGTGCCTGAAAAGAGTATTTCGCGCACCCTGCACACGCCGTACAACAGCCCCTCCTCCGCTCACAAGGACACGAGCCATGTTCCGTTCGCTCTTTCATTGCCTGTTGCTGACCCTTGTTGCCGCCAGTGCCCAGGCAAGCGAAACGATCCGTCTGGGGCTGAACTACCCCAGCACCGGCAATTACAAATCAGAAGGTCTTGAGTTGCGGCGTGGCGCGCTGCTTGCTGTCGAAGAGGTCAACCGCCGGGGCGGTGTATTGGGCCAGCCGCTGGAACTCATCAGCCGAAACTCGGCGGCACGGGAAGAAAAGGCGCTGGCCAATATCGATCGATTCGCCGCCCAGGGCGTGCGCATGATATTCGGTGGTGCCACCAGCGAAGAGGCCATCGCCGCCGGCAAGCGCGCGCGACAACTGGGGCTGCTGTATTTCCCCACGCTGGGTTATGCCAATGAAATCACTGGCCGCGAAGGTCATCGCCATCTGTTCCGGGAGACCAACAGCGCCTGGATGAGCGCGCGGGTGCTGGGCGAATACCTCAGCTGGCACCTGCCCAACCGGCGCTATTACTACATCAGCCTCGATGATGCCTGGGGTCACAGCATGGAACAGGCATTGCGCGAAGCAACCAAAAGCCGGGACCGGGCACGGCACGGCCACACACGCATTCCAGCCCATGGCGCACGCCATGACGACTACCTGGCGGCGCTGAAGAAGGCCGAGGCCAGCAATGCCGATGTGCTGGTGGTCGTGCTGCTGGGACAGGACCTGGTGCAGACCATGCGCCTTGCCAGCGATCTCCAGTTCAACAGGCGCGCACAGGTCATCGTGCCCAACCTGACCGCCAGCATCGTCGAACAGGCCGGACCACAGGTCATGGAGCACGTCGTCGGCACCAAGGCCTGGACCTGGCGTGTTCCGGCGCAGACGGGCAGCGAAGAGGGTCTGGCGTTCGTCGAGGCCTATATCAAACAGCATCAGAGCTATCCGGGCAGCACCGCAGCCTCGGCCTACGGCATTGTCCGACAATGGGCGGCTGCCGCGCAGCGAGCAGGCAGCGTCGAGAGCCAGGCGGTCATCGAGGCGCTCGAAGACCACCGCTACAGCCTGCTCAAGGACGAACAGTACTGGCGCGGTTTCGATCACCAGAACGTGCAGGGCATCTACGCCGTGCGCGTGCGCTCGCGCAACGACATCATGCAGGACCGTTTCAAGCAGGATTACTTCACCATCATCCACCGCCTGGATGGCGAAGAAGCGGCGCCCAGCCTGGACGACTGGCAACAGGAGCGTGGCGAAGAGTTGACCTTGCAATAGCCTCGGGTCGCCGGATTACGCCTTCGGCTTTTTGGTGGGAGCGGACTTGTCCGCGAGCTTTTGCTCGGGACGCCATGAAAAGCTCGCGAATGGATTCGCTCCCACGCTCTGGCTTCGTAAATCGGTTCACGCTCCATCGAGTCGACGAGTCCCGATCAACCAACCCGTTCGATGGCCATGGCCGTCGCTTCGCCGCCGCCGATGCAGATGGCCGCGATGCCCTTGCGCAAGCCTCGCTCGTGCAAGGCGGCGATCAGGGTGACAAGGATGCGCGCGCCGGACGCCCCTATCGGGTGGCCGAGCGCACAAGCGCCGCCATTGACATTGACCCTGGCGTGATCCAGACCCAGCTCGCGCATGGCGACCATGCTGACCACGGCAAATGCCTCGTTGATTTCGAACAGATCCACCTCGTCGAGTCGCCAGCCGGTGCGTTCGAGCAACCGTCGGATGGCGCCGATGGGGGCCGTCGGGAACAGGCCGGGGGCATCGGCAAACGCCGCATGGCCGCGAATCACCGCTTGTGGCGTCAGGCCCAGTCGCTCGGCTTCGCCATGACGGCTCAGCACCAATGCCGCCGCACCATCGGAAATGGAACTGGAGTTCGCAGCCGTAACGGTGCCGCCCTCGCGAAAGGCCGGCTTGAGGGTAGCGATCTTCTCCGGCATCGCCTTCGGCGGCTGCTCATCATCACGAATCTCGCGCTGCTCGCGCCCCTGTGTAATCTGAAGCGGGACGATTTCATCAGCGAATCGCCCAGTGGCAATGGCGTCACGGGCGCGCTGCAGCGAGGTCATGGCATAGGCATCCTGCTCCTCACGGGTAAAGCCATGGCTCTGCGCGCAATCCTCGGCAAAGGTGCCCATCAGTCGACCCTTGTCGTAGGCATCTTCGAGGCCGTCAAGAAACATGTGATCAAGCACCTTGCCGTGCCCCATGCGATAACCGCTGCGGGCCTTTTCCAGCAGATAGGGTGCGTTGGACATGCTCTCCATACCGCCCGCGACCACCCGTTCGACGCTACCGGCACACAGCGCATCGTGGGCCATGATCACCGCCTGCATACCGGAGCCGCACATCTTGTTCAGCGTGGTGCAGCTGGTGCCCAGGCCCAACCCGGCAGCCAGCGCCGCCTGCCGCGCAGGCGCCTGGCCGAGGCCGGCGGCAAGCACGCAGCCCATCAGCACCTGCTGCACGCTGTCAGCTGCGACTCCGCTGCGCTGTACTGCGGCGCGAATGGCCGCCGCTCCCAGCTCCGGCGCACGGAGGTTTTTCAGATCACCCTGAAAGCCGCCCATGGGCGTGCGGGCGCTGGCGAGAATCACGATTGAATCGGTGTTCATTGTCTTCTCCGCGGCTTTCCGAAAAGGTTTTCTTGAAGGCATCGACCGGGACCGACCCTCTGACGCCAGGGTGCCGGACAGCCTTCGCGACTGAAATCACACTGGAAAATCCTGGGCAGGCTGAGCCCAATTGACAATAGCGCAAGGCCCGCCTTACGTTAACGTAAAGGGAACGAATTGTTTCCAGCGCACGGCGCTCCACTGACCAGAACAACAACAGGCAGGTGGTTTGATGAATCATTCCGGGCTCAATTTCGCACTTGGCGAAACCCTCGACATGCTGCGTGATCAGGTGGCGCACTTCGTTGCCAGCGAGCTGGCGCCGCGCGCCGAAGCCATCGACCGCGACAATGCCTTCCCCCACGACATGTGGCGCAAGTTCGGTGACATGGGCCTGCTCGGCGTGACCGTCTCCGAGGAGTACGGCGGTGCCGGCCTCGGCTACCTGGCCCATGTGCTGGCGATGGAGGAAATCAGCCGGGGCTCGGCCTCGGTGGCGCTGTCCTACGGCGCGCATTCCAACCTGTGCGTCAACCAGATCAACCGCAACGGCAACCCCGAACAGAAGACGAAGTACCTGCCCAGGCTGATCAGCGGCGAACACGTTGGCGCACTGGCAATGAGCGAACCCAATGCCGGCTCCGACGTGGTTTCGATGAAACTGCGTGCCGAGAGAAAAGGCGACCGCTTCATCCTCAACGGCAGCAAGACCTGGATCACCAACGGCCCCGACGCCAACACTTACGTGATCTACGCCCGCACCGATCCGAGCGGAGGCGCGCACGGCATCAGCGCCTTTATCGTCGAGCGCGACTGGAAAGGCTTCTCCCGTGGCAACAAGTTCGACAAGCTCGGCATGCGCGGCTCCAACACCTGCGAGCTGTTCTTCGAAGATGTCGAAGTCCCGGAAGAGAACCTGCTGGGCGCCGAGAACGGCGGCGTCAGGGTGCTGATGAGCGGTCTGGATTACGAGCGCGTAGTGCTGGCCGGTGGCCCGGTCGGCATCATGCAGGCCTGCCTGGACGTGGTACTGCCCTATATCCACGACCGCCAGCAGTTCGGGCAGAGCATCGGTGAGTTCCAGTTCATCCAGGGCAAGGTGGCCGACATGTACACCCAGCTCAACGCCAGCCGCGCCTACCTCTACACCGTTGCGCAAGCCTGCGACCGTGGCGAAACCACCCGCAAGGACGCCGCCGGGGTGATCCTGTACACCGCCGAGGCGGCGACGCAAATGGCACTGCAGGCGATCCAGGTTCTCGGTGGCAACGGCTATATCAACGAATTCCCCACTGGCCGCCTGCTGCGCGACGCAAAACTCTATGAGATCGGCGCTGGCACCAGCGAGATTCGCCGCATGCTGATCGGGCGCGAGTTGTTCAACGAAACCAAGTGAGCGGTAGGGTGGAAAACGGCCGCAGGCCTTTTCCTCCGCATTTACGAACAGGTGGAAATCGCTTCGCGGATTTCCACCCTACGGGAGCCCGAACATGGCCATCCTGCACACTCAGATCAATGCCCGTTCGCCGGAGTTCGTCGTCAATCACGAGGCGATGCTGGATCAGGTGAACGAGTTACGCACCCTGCTCGGTCGTATCAGCGAAGGCGGCGGCGCAACGGCCCAGCAACGCCATGTTTCACGCGGCAAGCTGCTGGTGCGCGAGCGCATCGACAGCCTGCTCGATCCCGGCTCGGCGTTTCTGGAGTTGTCGCCATTGGCCGCGCACGCGGTGTATGGCGAAGAAGTGCCCGCCGCCGGCGTGGTGGCCGGGATAGGCCGAGTCGAAGGCATCGAGTGCATGATCATCGCCAACGACGCCACGGTAAAAGGCGGCACCTACTACCCGCTGACAGTAAAAAAGCATCTGCGCGCCCAGGCCATCGCCCAGGAAAATCGTCTGCCCTGCATTTATCTGGTGGATTCCGGCGGCGCCAACCTGCCGCGCCAGGACGAGGTATTTCCCGACCGCGAACACTTCGGCCGGATCTTCTTCAACCAGGCCAACATGAGCGCCTTGGGCATCCCGCAGATCGCCGTGGTGATGGGCTCCTGCACGGCAGGCGGAGCCTATGTGCCGGCGATGGCCGACGAAACCATCATGGTGCGCGAACAGGCCACCATCTTTCTGGCTGGCCCACCCTTGGTCAAAGCCGCCACCGGCGAGGTGGTAACCGCCGAGGAACTGGGCGGCGCCGATGTGCATTGCAAGACCAGTGGCGTCGCCGATCATTACGCCGAGAACGACGAACACGCCCTCGCACTCGCCCGCCGCTGTGTGGCCAATCTCAACTGGCGCAAGCAAGGGCGACTGCAGGTGCGCGAGCCAAGGCCGCCGCTCTATCCCGCAGATGAGCTGTACGGCGTCATCCCGGCCCAGACCAAACAGCCTTACGACGTGCGCGAGGTAATCACACGGCTGATCGATGGCAGCGAGTTCGATGAATTCAAGGCGCTGTTCGGCACCACACTGGTGTGCGGCTTTGCCCACCTGCACGGCTATCCACTGGCGATCCTGGCCAACAACGGCATCCTGTTTTCCGAAGCGGCGCAAAAAGGCGCGCACTTTATCGAGCTGGCCTGCCAGCGCGGCATCCCGCTGCTGTTCCTGCAGAACATCACCGGTTTTATGGTCGGGCAGAAATACGAAGCCGGCGGCATCGCCAAGCACGGCGCCAAGCTGGTCACCGCCGTTGCCTGCGCGCGGGTGCCGAAGTTCACGGTGATCATCGGCGGCAGCTTCGGTGCGGGTAACTACGGCATGTGCGGGCGCGCCTACGACCCGCGTTTTCTGTGGATGTGGCCCAACGCACGCATCGCCGTGATGGGTGGTGAACAGGCCGCCGGCGTACTGGCCCAGGTCAAGCAGGAACAGAGCGAGCGTGCCGGCAACACGCTCAGTGACAAAGAGGTGGCAGCCATCAAACAGCCAATCCTCGAACAGTACGAGCGCCAGGGCCACCCGTACTATTGCAGTGCACGATTGTGGGATGACGGCGTAATCGATCCGGCGCAGACGCGCGACGTGCTGGGCCTGGCGATTTCGGCCAGCCTCAATGCATCCATCGAGCCAACGCGTTTCGGCGTATTCCGTATGTGAAGGGCCGCATGTGATAACCGTAGGACGGGCGCAGCCCGCCGAACACTCGCGGGTTTCACCCGCCCGGCGCTGGAGTTCAGATGACCGATTTCACTACCGTACAGCTTGAAACCGACCCGCGCGGCTTCGCCACCCTCTGGCTGAATCGGCCGGAAAAGAACAACGCCTTCAATGCCGAAATGATTCGCGAACTGGTACTCGCCATCGACCAGGTACAGGCGGATCCGTCATTGCGTTTTCTGCTGCTGCGCGGGCGCGGGCGACATTTCTGCGCCGGCGCCGATCTGGCTTGGATGCAGCAATGCGCAGCGCTGGATTTCGAGGCCAACCTCGGCGATGCGCGTCAGCTGGGCAAACTGATGTACAGCCTCTACCACCTGAAACTGCCGACGCTGGCCGTGGTGCAGGGAGCTGCGTTCGGCGGCGCACTCGGCCTTATTGCCGCCTGCGACATGGTCATCGGTGCGAGCAGCGCGGAGTTTTCACTGTCGGAAGTGCGCATCGGCCTTGCCCCGGCAGTGATCAGTCCGCTGCTGTTCAAGGCCATCGGCGAACGCGCGACACGGCGCTACGCCCTGACTGGCGAGCGCTTCAGCGCTGAAAAGGCCTGTGAGCTGGGCCTACTGTCGGACACCTACGCAACCGAAGAGCTGGACAAGCATCTGGGCGACTGGATAGACAACCTGCTGCTCAACGGCCCGCACGCCATGCGCGCCTGCAAGGATCTGCTGCGTGAAACGGCCAGCGCCTCGCTCAACCCGGCCCTGCGCCGCTATACCGAGAACGCCATCGCGCAGATTCGCGTCAGCCCCGAGGGCCAGGAAGGCCTGAATGCCTTTCTGGAAAAACGCCGCCCTGCCTGGCAGGAGAGCCAATCATGACCCGCCCCATCGATACCCTGCTGGTCGCCAACCGGGGCGAGATCGCCTGCCGCGTGATGCGCACCGCAAAAGCCACGGGCCTGACCACGGTGGCGGTTCACAGCGCCATTGACCGCGACGCCCGGCATGTCCGCGAGGCCGACCGATGTGTCGATCTGGGTGGCGCCAAGCCGGCCGAAAGCTATCTGCTGATCGATAAAATTATTGCCGCCGCGCAGACCAGCGGCGCTCAGGCGATTCATCCCGGCTACGGTTTTCTTTCCGAAAACGCCGATTTCGCTCGCGCTGTCGAAGACGCCGGCTTGATCTTTCTCGGCCCGCCCGCCTCTGCCATCGACGCCATGGGCAGCAAGTCCGCAGCCAAAGCGCTGATGGAAAAGGCCGGCGTGCCCCTGGTGCCCGGTTATCACGGCGACGACCAGACGCTGGACAGCTTCCGCACCGCCGCCGGGCGCATTGGCTATCCGTTGTTGTTCAAGGCCACTGCCGGTGGCGGCGGCAAAGGCATGAAAGTGGTCGAGCGCGAAGCCGATCTGGCCGAAGCCCTGCAGTCGGCCCAGCGCGAGGCGCAGTCGGCATTCGGCGATTCACGCATGCTGCTGGAGAAGTACCTGCTAAAGCCGCGCCATGTGGAAATCCAGGTGTTCGCCGACCAGCACGGCAACTGCCTCTACCTCAACGAGCGCGACTGCTCAATCCAGCGCCGCCACCAGAAAGTCGTCGAAGAAGCACCAGCCCCCGGCCTTTCGCCGGAGTTGCGCCGCGCCATGGGTGAGGCCGCTGTCAAGGCGGCGCAGGCCATCGGTTATGTCGGCGCCGGCACCGTGGAATTTCTGCTCGACGCCGCTGGCGCGTTCTTCTTCATGGAGATGAATACCCGTCTGCAGGTGGAGCATCCGGTCACTGAAGCCATCACTGGTCTGGATCTGGTGGCCTGGCAGATTCGTGTCGCCCGCGGCGAGCCGTTGCCGATTACTCAGGCACAGGTTCCGCTGAACGGTCACGCCATCGAAGTGCGTTTGTACGCCGAAGACCCGGACAGGGATTTTCTTCCCGCCACCGGCCGCCTTGACCTGTACCGTGAACCCCAAGCCGGACCCGGCCGGCGTGTGGACAGCGGCGTAACCGAGGGCGACAGCGTCTCGCCCTTCTACGACCCCATGCTCGGCAAGCTGATCGCCTGGGGCGAGAACCGTGAGGAAGCGCGCCTGCGCCTGCTGGCGATGCTCGCTGAAACTCATATTGGCGGTGTACGCAGCAACCTCGCCTTTTTGCGTCGAGTACTCGGCCATCCGGCCTTTGCCGCTGCCGAACTGGACACCGGCTTTATCCCGCGCCATGCAGATGAGCTGCTGCGCACAGCCGGCGAACTGACGGATGAGTTCTGGCATATGGCTGCCGAGCTGTTCGTCAAAACCGAACCGGCTCGGGTACGCAGCGACGATGTGCATTCACCCTGGGCGAAACGCGAGGGCCTGCGCTTGGGCATGTCCAGGCAAATCTGCGTGCATGTGAAATGCAACGGTGAAAGCCGTCGAGTACGACTCGGGGCAGCTTCATGTAGGAGCGAGCTTGCTCACGAAGCCGACGGTACAAGTTCAAGCAAAACCCTTTTTGCGAGCAAGCTCGCGCCTACAGGGGTATCGCGCCAGCCGAAGGCCTTTCGCCAGGGCGACACTTTATATCTGCAGTGGAACGGCGAATTGCAGGCGGTCACGGCATTCGACCCCATCGCCGCCGCGCAAGCCGACCACTCGCACCAGGGCGGCCTGACGGCCCCGATAAACGGCAACATCGTCCGCGTGCTAGTGGAGGTCGGCCAGCGGGTTGAAGCCGGCACCGCGCTGATCGTACTGGAAGCCATGAAGATGGAGCACAGCATTCGCAGCGCCCAGGCCGGTGTGGTCAAGCGCCTGTTCTGCAGCGAAGGCGAGATGGTCAGCGAAGGTGCGGTCTTGCTGGAGATGGACGAACCCTGAATATCGTGTGGTGGAAAACGCCGAAGGTTTTTCCACCACACGCAAACCATGATCAGGTGGAAAATGCTGCGCAGTTTTCCACCCTACGGAGCACGTATGACCCTGCCCAAACACGTTCGTCTGGTCGAAGTCGGCCCGCGCGACGGCCTGCAGAACGAGAAACAGCCGATCAGCATCGCCGACAAGGTGCAACTGGTGAACGACCTCTCCGCTGCCGGCGTGCAGTACATCGAGGTCGGCAGTTTCGTCTCGCCCAAGTGGGTGCCGCAGATGGCCGGTTCCGCCGAGGTTTTCGCGCGGATCGAGCAGAAGCCTGGCGTGACCTACGCAGCCCTGACACCCAATCTCAAAGGACTGGAAGCGGCCATCGCGGCAGGCGTCAGTGAAGTCGCCGTGTTTGCCGCCGCGTCGGAGGCCTTCTCACAGAAGAACATCAACTGCTCCATCGACGAAAGCCTGACGCGTTTCGCTCCCCTGCTGGAAACGGCCCGCGCCAATGGCGTTCAGGTGCGTGGCTATGTCTCCTGCGTACTGGGCTGCCCCTATGAAGGGGAAGTCGATCCGGCGCACGTCGCCCATGTCGCGCGTGAGCTGTTCGCCATGGGTTGCTACGAGATTTC
>ERZ869909.1696-NODE-1696-length-17084-cov-76.070383_pt1 | contig 17084 bp, 17 predicted proteins | sample MGYA00520892_ERZ869909 | MGnify/ENA primary metagenome ERZ869909 (study PRJEB32215, sample SAMEA104723947) | bioreactor metagenome | biome: bioreactor; feature: anaerobic bioreactor; material: water | place: China | collected 2015-03-12 ...
TCGACGGCGTATGAATCGACCCCGTAACCGCACAGGAAATGATCACTTTCGACATGAGAGGCTCCTTTCAGCGGGCGGTTGCCGGCAGTGCAGTGCAATCACGCGGTCGCAACAGCAGGGCCACCTCGTCCCCTTCGGCAAAGGGTCTTTCATCGATCATGTTGATCGCCTGAACGGTGTGTTCGCCCATGCGCAGGAAATAGCGCGCAGCCTGTCCCTGATAATCCACCGCCTCGACTCTGGCGGGCAGCGACAGCGCGCCGTCGCGCGTGGCGCCCGCCGGTGCCAGCACCAGTTTTTCGGCCCGGATCACCAGACTGGCCGGGCCAGCCCCCGTCAGCTTCGGCGCGCGCGCGCGTGGCAGGGCCAGCGGCGGCAGGCCCGGCACCTCCAGCCCGATCTCGTCACCCTGCACACCCAGCGATTGCGCGGGCAGGATATTGGCAGCCCCCAGAAACCGCGCGACAAATTCGCTGGCCGGTGTGTTGTAAACCTCTTCGGGCGGGCCGACCTGCTCGATCCGGCCATCCGACATGACGATGATCCGGTCGGACATCGCGAGCGCTTCGGACTGGTCATGCGTGACGAAAACCGAGGTCACGCCGATGCGCTTCTGGATATTCTTCAGCTCGACGCGCATATCCTCGCGCAGATTGGCATCAAGCGCCGATAACGGCTCGTCCAGCAGCAGCACATCGGGTTCGATCACCACCGCACGCGCCAGCGCGATGCGTTGTTGCTGCCCGCCCGACAACGCGGCAGGGTAGCGATGCGCCAGATGCGGCAGTTGCACCAGCTCCAGCGCCTCGCGCACGCGGCGCTCGATCTCGGGTTTTGACACCTTGCGATACCGCAGGCCGAAGCCCACGTTCTCGGCTACCGTCTTGTGCGGAAACAGCGCATAGTTCTGGAACACCAGCCCCAGATTGCGCTTGTGGATCGGCACATCGTTGATGCGCCGGTCCTTGATGGTGATCTCGCCCTCGGTGGGGTCCAGCAAGCCCGCGATCATCCGCAAGGTCGTGGTCTTGCCGCAGCCCGAGGGACCCAGCAGGGTGACGAAACTGCCCTCGGGGATATCAAGCGACATCCGGTGCACGGCGGTAAAACTGCCGAAACGCTTGACGATATCGGTGAGGCGAACCTCGGCCATGGGGTGCTCCGTTGATGGCTTCCACCCGGACAGGCCGGGCGGAAGCAATACCATGTGGCGCTCAGAAGCCGCGCTGGACGCGGGCGAAGGTTTCCGACCATTCGGCCTCGTTCCCGTTCCAGTAGCCCGGATCGGCGAAGGTCAGGGATGCCAGCGTGCCGGTGGGATCATAGGCGGGCAGCGTGGGAATCTTCTCGCCCAGATCCACCTTGGTGCCATCCAGCGCGGGCGGATAGTTCTGCCCCTCGGCCACCGCGATCGAGGTTTCGGGCGCGAGCATGAAGTTGATCAGCTCTTCGCAGGCCTCGACCGGAGAGCCCTTGATCACGAACAGGCATTCCTGCCAGCCAAAGCCGTTCGGCGGGTCGTAATAGCCGATATCATGGCCTTGCTCCTGAAGGGCGGCGATCCGGCCTGACCAGCCTTCGGTGACATAGATTTCCTCTTCGGCAAGCAGGCTCATCAGCTCGGCCCCCGAGCCCCAGTATTTCAGCGCCAGATCGCGGTGTTCGCGGATCGCGTTCCAGACGGCTTCCATATCCTCGATGGCGTTGGGATCCTGCCCGGTCTGCAGTGCGCCGTACCAGATCCGGGTGCGCCAGTCATGCCAGCCGCCGATGCGGTTTTCATACTGCGGGTCGATCAGGATGCTGGCGCCCTTCTCGCGCATTTCCTCGTCCGAGATGAACTTGCGGTTATAGGCCAGTCCGGTTGTGCCGTAGTTATAGGGCACCGCTGACAGATAATCGGGCGTTACGCGGCGATAGGCATTGGTGAGCGCGTCCATCACCAGTTCCATGTTGGGGATATTGGCGAGGTTGAGCTCAACCGTCAGCCCCATGTTCACATAGCGCACATAGTCGAACACGCCTGACAGATGGGCGATGTTGTATTCCCCCTCGCGCGAGGCGCGGACCTGGGCCAGAAACTCGTCACCGCCGGCGAATGTGCCGTCGACAACATTGATGCCGGTGGCGGCGGTGTAGGGGTCAAAGGCGTGCTGGCGGAAGGCTTCCGATACCACGCCGCCCCAGCCGTCGAAGCGCACCTGCGCCACATCCTGCGCCCGCGCCATCCCGGCAAACGGGGTCTGCAACCCATAGGCCGCGCCGGCAGCACCGATCAGGCCCAGAAAGGTCCGGCGGTTGAGATCGCCGTTGCGATACCGCTCCAGCAGGCGTTCATAGCGTCTTGTATTGTCCATACTTGAGACTCCTTGTCGGTTGTTGGCTCAGGGTTCACCCTGATGGTTGGGGCGGTTCCTTGCTGCCGCCTTTCATCGCCAGCCGCCGGGCCAGCCCCGCTGCAAGCAGTGGCAGCCCCACGGTCAGCAAGATCATCACCGTGCCGAGCGCGTTGATCTCGGGGCTGATCGAATGGCGCAGCATGGCGAAAATCTGGGTTGGCACGGTTTCAACACCGCCGGGTTTCCAGAACAGCGTGCCCGTGATGTCATCAAACGAGATGGTGAAGGCAAACAGCCCGCCTGCCGCCACCGCCGGCATCAGAAGCGGCAGTGTGACGGACAGGAATGTCTGCACCGGCGAAGCCCCGAGGCTGAGCGCCGCTTCCTCGACATCGCGGCGGATGCCGACCAGCCGCGCCTGCACCACCAGAAACACGAAGGGCAGCGTGAAGATCACATGGCCGAACAGCAGCAGCGTAAAGCTTTTGCCGATGCCGATGAAGTTGAGGAAAAGCAAAAGCGCCACCGCCAGCACCACTTCCGGCACCAGGATCGGCGCAATCAGCACCGTGCTGATCAGGTTCTGCCCCGGCACCCGGTAACGCACCAGCGCCAATGCCGCCAGCACCCCCAGCGTGGTTGATATCAGTGCCGTCAGCGTGCCCAGCAGAAGCGAGGTGCGAAACGCCCGCATCACTGCCTCGTTGTGCCAAAGGGCCTCGAACCAGCGCAGCGAAAATCCGGTCATCGGGAAGGCGCCGAACTGGTTGGCGTTGAAACTGAGCAGCACCACCACCACGACCGGCAGGAACATGAACAGATAGACCAGCACCGCATAAAGCGTGATCAGATGCCATCCCCAGCCGCGCCGCATCAGCCCAGCCCCCTTGCAAGCTGCGACATCCCCAGGAAGCGGTTGTAGACCGCCACCAGCAGACCCAGCACCAACAGAAGCAGCAGCGACAGCGCCGACCCCATGGGCCAGTTGAGCTGCGTGATGATCGCCTCATAGACCAGGTTGGCAAACATCGCGTCACGCGGCCCGCCCAGCACCAGCGGCGTGATATAGGTGCCTGCACCAAGGACGAAACACAGCAAGCCCCCCGCCGCCAGCCCCGGCAGCGACAGGGGCAGCACCACCTGCAAAAACGCCTGCCAGCGGTTCGCACCCAATGATGTTGCGGCATCTTCAAGATTGAGGTCGATCCCGTCGAGGCTGACATAGACATTCAGCACCATGAACGGCAGCAGGAAATGCACCAGACCGAGGATCACCGTGGCCTCGTTGTAGAGCATGCGCAACGGCTCCGAGATGACGCCAAGGCTCATCAACAGCGTGTTGAGCGCGCCGGACGTGCCCAGAATGTTGATCCAGCTCATCGTGCGGATGATGTAGCTGATCCAGAAGGGCAAGAGCAGAAGCAGAAGCAACATCAGTTTGTTACTGCGTGATCGTGCAATGAAGTAAGCCGCCGGATACCCCAGCGCCGCACAGATCAGCGTGGTGATCGCCGCGATCTTGAGGGTGTTGAACAGGATGTAGCGATAGAACGGATCGGTCAGCGCGCGCTGCCAGTTGTCAAGGTGAAAGCCCGGTGTGTCCGGCCCTATCGCGCTGCGCAGCCAGAACGAATAGACCACGATGAAGAGAAGCGGCACCAGCAAGAGTAATGCCACCGCCGTCAGCGCGGGTGTCAGCAGTATCCAGGGTTGCCGTGCCTCTCGGGCCTCGATGCTCAAGGGTCGCGCTCCGACGATTGGGATGTTGCAATCAACCTCTATGACCCGCACTCATTGCACAAAGAGATAATGGTGATAGTCTGTATTGATGCAATCAATGCCTCCCAGCACCCCCATTGATGCCGAGCGCCTTGCGCGCGAGCTGGACTGGAACCTTCTGCGCACCTTTCTGACCCTGGTCGAGGCCGGGTCGGTGACCCGCGCGGCCGAGCGTCTGGGCCTGCAACAGCCCTCGGTGTCGAGCGCGCTGAAGCGGCTGGAAGAGCGGGTGGGACGGCAACTGATCGACCGCAGGCCGGGACATTTTGCACTGACCGAGGCCGGGCGGCTGCTGTGTGACGAGGCGGTGGATATCAACGGCGCGATCCTGCGCATCGGCACGCTCTTGCGTGAGATCGGCGAAGAGGTGCGTGGCCATGTCAAGATCGCCATCGCAAGCCACGTCTATTGCCCGCTGTTCGATCAGGTGCTGGGCGACTTCCATCGTCGCTATCCGGGCGCGAGCTTTTCCTTTGACGTCAGCGCCAGCCGTCAGGCGGTGGCGGCGGTGCTGGCGCGGCGGGTGTCCTTCGCCGTCTGCCTGCTGCGCGAGCATAACCCCAAGCTGGAAAGCCGCCGGATGTTTCGTGAATACTTCGGCCTGTTCTGTGGCCCCGATCACCTGCTGTTCGGGCGGCGCGGGCTGAACCTTGCCGATCTGGCCGGTCAGCCCTCGGTCAGTTTCGTGACCGACCAGATGGATGACGCGCTGCGCCCGGTAACCCTGATGCGCGCCAAGGCGGGGCTGGACGTGAAGGTTGTCGGATCATCGGCCAATCTGGAAGAGGTGCGGCGCATGATCGTTGCCGGTCTGGGAGTGGGGCCGCTGCCGATCCATGTCTGCCGCGAGGATGTCGAACGCGGCAGGCTGTGGCGGTTGCCACCCTATGACAACCCGCCGCCGATCGATGTGCATCTGGTCTGGAACCCGCAGGCACGGCTCAACCGGGCCGAGACAATCCTGCGCGATGCCCTGATCGCCCGTATCGAGGCCACGCCGATCGCTGAACGCACCTATGGCTGACAGCGGCGGCATCAGATCAGCGCCACGATCATGATGATCGACACCGCCAGCAACGCCATACCAGCCACCTCGGCCAACCGAACCCTTTCACGAAAGAACACCACCGAGGCGAGGATGGAAAAGATCAGCTCGATCTGGCCCAGACTGCGCACATAGGCCGCGTTTTGCAGGGCAAAGGCGATGAACCAGCCCGCGCTGCCCAGAACGCCCGTCACTCCCACCGGCAGCACTGCCCGCCACCGCGCCGCCACACGCGCCAGTTCGCCCGGTTCTCGCCAGCGTAGCCAAAGTGCCATCGCCAGCGTCTGAAAACTGGTGGCTGCCACAAGCGCCACCAGCGCGCGCGCAAGTGCCAGCGGATGATCCACCTCCAGCGTCGCCGCGCGGTAGCCAATAGCTGACAGGCCAAAGAACCCGCCCGCCAGCGAGCCCAGCACCAGTGCGCGGTGGTTTGCTTCCTGCCCCGTCCAGCCGCCGGACGGGCGTGACAGGAACAACACGCCCAACGTGCCGGTCAGAATCGCCACCAGCCCGAGCGCTGACACGGGTTCGGCCAGCAGGAGCGCTGAAAAACCTGCAACCAGAATGGTCTCGGTCTTGGTGAACGCGATCCCCACGGCAAAAGACCGCTCGGAGAACAGCGCGACGGTGCAGAAGGTGGCGATGATCTGCGCGGCACCTCCCGCCATCGCCCAGAGCCAGAAGGCCGGAGGCAGCGCGGGCAGGCTGTCGCCGCGCGCCCCCATCAGCGCCACCAGCGCGGCCCCGGCGAGGGGTGCGGCAAAGACAAAGCGCGAAAAGGTCGCCCCGCCGGTGGACAGGCCCAGCCCCTTGAGCCGCTTTTGCAGCATGAAGCGCAGGGTCTGCACCGCCGCCGCCGCGATTGTCACCCCTACCCAGATTTCCATCACGCTACCTCGAAGTGCCCCGGATCATGGCTCAGACCTCCAGCGCCTTGCCCAGACGCGGCAGCCCGGCCTTTTTCAGCGCATTGCGCAAGGCGCGTCCTTCCAGGGCAGGCCAGAGCGCGGCCACCTCGCCCTCGACCACGGCGGGGGCGGACAGCCACATATCCATGGCGAAATCATCCGGGGATCGGGCGCGCAACCCGTAGGGGCCAAGCGCACGGGGCGGAAAATCGCGAAGATTGGCGGTCAGGATGAGATCGGCGTGCCCGGCGATGGCGGCAGCCAGAATGTGACGATCGCCGCTGTCCGGCAAGTCCAGAAGCGCCGGATCGCCCGGCGCAACCTTGCCGTTTGGCCAGCGCGCTTCCATCCGCGCAAGGAGCGCAGGCACACCCACAGCCCCGTCACGCGAAGAAAGATGCAGCCATTCCGCAGCGATCCCATCCGACCAGAGCGGCTCGAACAGCCCGCGCGCCGCCAAAGCCAGCAGGAAATCACGCAGGATCGGCGGATAGAGAACGCAGGTATCCAGCAAGACGCGCACGGCCTGGGTCAATCCAGCCGGAAGAACAGCGCCTTGAGATAGCCGCTTTCGGCCAGTTGCGGCAGCTGCGGATGGTCTGGCCCGGCAAAACCCGTGTGCAACAGTTGCGCGCGCCGCCCGCCACGCCCGATCCCGCGCCCGCAGGCATTGCGGAATGACGCCAGATCAGCGGCATGAGAGCACGAGCACAGCGCCAGAAACCCGCCCGGCGCCACCAGCGGCGCGGCCAGCCGCGCGACGCGTTCATAGGCGCGAAGCCCGGCATCGAGCGCCTGTTTGTTGGGGGCGAAGGCGGGCGGGTCGCAGACCACCAGATCAAAGCTCTCGCCCTCGGTTGCCAAGGCCTCCAGCGTGGTGAAGGCCTCGCCCTTGCGCGTGGCAAAGCGACCCTCAAAGCCCGACACCTTTGCACCGCCCTCGGCCAGCGCCAGTGCGGGGGCCGAACTGTCAACGCACAGTGCCTCGGTCGCCCCGCCCGCCAGCGCCGCCAGACCGAAGCCGCCGACATGACTGAACACATCCAGCACCCGCGCGCCCTTGGCCAGCCCGGCAGCAAAGGCATGGTTCGGCCGCTGATCATAGAACAGGCCGGTCTTCTGCCCGCCGGTCAGATCGGCCAGATAGGTCGCGCCGTTCATCGGCACCGGCAGCGGGCCATCGATCTTGCCCTGCAAGACCACCATCTCCTCGGCCAGCCCCTCCAGCGTGCGGGCGCGGCCGGTGCCGTTCTTGATGATGGTTTTCACGCCGGTCACGCTGACCAGCGCCGCCGCCAACGCCTCGATATGCGCCTCGGCCCAGGCAGCGTTGGGTTGGATCACGGCGGCATCGCCAAAGCGGTCGATCACGACGCCGGGCAGGCCATCGGCCTCGGCATGGACCAGCCGGTAAAACGGCGCATCATAGATCCGGGCGCGCAGGTCCAGCGCGCGTTGCAGCCGCGCAGCCAACCAGCCGGTGTCGATCTCGGCCTGCGGATCGCGGTCAAGCATGCGCGCGATGATCTTGGAGTTCGGGTTGACGGTGACCAACCCCAGCGGCCTGCGCTCGGAATCCTCCAGCACAGCCAGCGTGCCCGCTGTCAGCCCCCTTGTGCGCCGGTCCATCACCAGCTCATCGGCATAAACCCAGGGGAACCCATGCCGGATCGCGCGGGCTTCCGTTTTCGGGCGCATCCGCACAACGGGTTGGGCGGGCTGGGTTTCAAGCGGCTGATCGGTCATCTGGAAGCCTTTTTTCGTGCAGTTCTTCCCTTAGCGCCCCGCCCGCTCCGGGGAAAGCCATTTCGAACAAGCGAACGCCCCGTCCGGCAAGCCGGAACGGGGCGTCAACTCATCGCGCCTGACGACGAGGGAGCGTTCAGGCGGTCTGACCGTTGGGCGCGCGACGCAGGCGGGCAACAACCCAGATCCGGGCGGCGCGCAGGGCGTCTGCGACAGCACGGGCACGCAAGGCGCGCGCCTGCCGTTCGATTTCGATTACATCCATGAACTGCAGATCGGCGTGCAACTCGTTGCGGTAGTTGTCATGAAGGCTCATCTTTTTCTCCTTGCCCCGTTCCGGGGCGCATTGAATTTCTTGAACCCCATATAACGCCGCAGCGCAGCATCAACCAGAGTGCAGCGCAGCAACCCCGCCTTGCACTGGGCGCAAGGCTCAGCGTTGCGGGAGTCTGTGGTCGGGGCAATGCTTGCAGCGTTAGCGCTATCTCAGTATACAGGGTATGACCCCTCCCAGCCGGTGCGAAGCCCCATGCCAACTGATCCCCGCATCCTAGCCGTGACCGACCGCATCCGTGCCCGCTCCCGCGACAGCCGCCGCGCCTATCTGGACAAGATGGCCCGTGCCGCTGATGAGGGGCCGGCGCGTGCGCATCTGTCATGCTCGAACCTCGCGCATGCCTATGCGGCAACCGGGCCGGACAAGGCCGTGCTGGCGGCAGAAAATGCACCCAATCTGGGCATCATCACCGCCTATAATGACATGCTGTCCGCCCATCAGCCGTTCGAGGATTATCCGGCGCTGATCCGGCAGGCCGCACGTGCAGCGGGGGCGACGGCGCAGGTGGCTGGTGGCGTTCCGGCCATGTGCGACGGGGTCACGCAGGGGCGCGCGGGTATGGAGCTGTCGCTTTTCTCGCGCGATGTCATCGCGCTGGCGGCGGGTGTAGGGCTGTCGCACAACTGCTTTGACGCGGCGCTTTATCTGGGCGTGTGCGACAAGATCGTGCCGGGGCTGGTGATCGCGGCGGCCACCTTCGGCCATCTTCCGGCGGTTTTCGTGCCTGCGGGGCCGATGGTTTCGGGCCTGCCCAATGACGAGAAGGCGCAGGTGCGTCAGGCGTTTGCCACCGGCAAGGCCAGCCGCGCCGATCTGATGGCGGCCGAAATGGCCAGCTATCACGGGCCGGGCACCTGCACCTTCTACGGCACCGCCAATACCAACCAGATGCTGATGGAATTCATGGGGCTGCATCTGCCGGGCGCCAGCTTCGTCAACCCCGGAACGCCCTTGCGCGCGGCGCTGACCGGAGCGGCCGTGGCGCGCGCGGCGGCGATCACGGCACGCGGCGATGATTACCGGCCGGTGGGCCGCATTCTGGACGAGCGCGCCTTTGTCAATGGCATGGTCGGATTGATGGCCACCGGCGGTTCGACCAATCTGGTGCTGCACCTCCCCGCCATGGCCCATGCCGCCGGAATCGACCTGCGGCTCGAAGATTTCCAGGCCGTGGCCGAGGCCGTGCCGCTGATCGCCAAGATCTATCCCAACGGATTGGCCGATGTGAACCATTTCCACGCCGCCGGGGGGCTGGGCTTCATGATCGGCGAATTGCTGGAAGCCGGGCTTCTGCACCCTGACACCGAAACCGTCGCCGGAACGGGCCTTGCACGCTATACGCAAGAGCCCAAACTGATCGGCGACCGGCTGGAATGGCAACAGGGCACTGCTGAAAGCCTGAACACCCGCATCCTGCGCCCGGTGGCCGCCCCGTTCCAGCCTACCGGCGGGCTGAAACAACTGACCGGCTCGCTGGGCGAAGCGGTGATCAAGGTCTCGGCTGTCGACCCCGCGCGCCACGTGATCGAAGCCCCGGCGCGGGTGTTCGAGGGGCAGGCGGCGGTGCAGGCCGCGTTCAAGGCCGGGGAATTCACTTCCGATACGGTGGTCGTGGTCCGCTTCCAGGGGCCGCGCGCCAATGGCATGCCCGAGCTTCACAGCCTGACACCGATGCTGGCGGTGCTGCAGGATCGCGGGCTGAAAGTTGCGCTGGTGACGGACGGGCGGATGTCGGGCGCCTCGGGCAAGGTGCCCGCCGCAATCCACCTTGCCCCCGAAGCGGCGGCGGGCGGCCCGCTGGCGATGCTGCGCGATGGTGACCGCGTTCGGCTGGACGCATTGGCGGGCACGCTGGATGTGCTCGAACCCGATTTCGCCAACCGCACCCCCGTCACCCCGGACCTGAGCGCCAATGCCGAGGGGACAGGCCGCGAACTTTTCGCAAGACTGCGCGCGGGCGCGGGTCCGGCCTCGGGGGGGGCATCGATTCTCTGGTAAAGGGCAACCGGATCCCTTCATCTTGCCGGAAATACGCTGGGGGTGAATGGGCCGCAGGCCCAGAGGGGGCAAAGCCCCCTTCCCTGTTTACATCACCATTCCACGGTTGTAGCGCCGCTCCAGCAGCTTGAACGCCAGCGCGATCAGCCCGGCGATTACCATATAGACCAGCGCCAACAGCAACAGCGGCTCGTAGATGATGAAGGTGTCCTGCCGTACCCGGCTGGCGACCGAATAGATGTCGATCACCGTGATCGTCGCCACCAGCGGCGTGGCCTTCATCTGCAACACCGTCTCGCCGCCCAGCGTCGGCAGCGCGCGTTGCAGCGCCTGCGGCAACCAGATCCGGCGCAGGATGGCAAAGCGCGACATGCCCATCGAGCGCGCGGCCTCCAGTTGTCCGCCGGGAACCGAGCGGAACGCGCCCCGCATCACCTCACCCTCATAGCCCGCAAAGCTTAAAGAAAGCGTCAACAGCGCATAGGGCCATGCCTGGCGCAGATAGGGCCAAAGCTCGCTTTCGCGTATCCACGGGAATTGCGGAAACAGGCTGCCAAGGCCGAAATAGATCAGCCACAGTTGCAGCAGCAACGGCGTGCCCCGGATCACCGTGCAAAAGGCACGCGCCGGCACCGCCAGAATGCGCGGCCCGGCGGCCTGCGCCAGCCCCAGCGGCACCGCCAGCGCGAAACCGATCAGACAACTCAACGCCAGCAGCCAGAGCGTGCGCCAGATCCCTTGCAGCGCCAGATCGCTGTAGCGCGGTATCCAGTGCCAGCGCATCGACAGCGCCGCCCAGACCACGATGCCCACGGCCACAGCGATCATCACCAGCCGGTGCGGCACGAACAGTTCTTCAGCCAGACGGTTGAGCCTGCGGTTCACTGCGCCACCTGCCCGCGCCGGTAGCGCGCCTCGATCCATCCGAATACCCGGCCCGATACCAGCGTCATCACCAGATACAGCGCGCCCGCCGCCAGAAAGAAAGTGAAATACGCCCGCGTCGCGCCCGCCGCCTGCCGGGTTTCCAGCGTCAGTTCCGAGAACCCGACGATGGCCAGCAGCGCCGTATCCTTGGTCGCAATCAGCCAGAGGTTCGACAGGCCCGGCAGCGCCAGCGGCAGCATCGCCGGAAACGTCACCCGCCGGAAGGTCAATACCGGCCCCATACCAAAGGCGCGCGCCGCTTCCAGTTGCCCGCGCGGCACCGACTGGATCGCGCCGCGCAAGACCTCGGTCGCATAGGCGCCCTGCACCACGCCCAGCACGGCAATGCCAGCCACCACGCCCGAAATCTCAACCGGCCGCTGGCCCATCGCCCGCAGCGCCTGATTGAGCAGGTCGGTGCCCGCGTAATACAGGATCAGGATCAGGATCAGCTCAGGCACCGCGCGCACCACGGTGGTATAGACCGCCAGCAGATCGCGCGTGGCCGGGCCGCCATAGATCTTGCCAAGGGCGCCGAACGTGCCGATCAGCAGCCCCAGCCCGAAGGCCCCGGCAGCAATCTGCAGGCTGGCCCAGGCCCCGCGCAACAAATTGCCCCCCCAGCCCGGCGGCTGGAGGGACAGAAGATTGACCGAAGTTTCCAACCCCGGCCAGAGGGCATAAAGCCAGTCGAACACGCTTTGGTCAGCCGGGCTCAGTTGCCATAGATCGAGGTGGCGAAGTACCGCGACGTGATCTCGTCATAGGTGCCGTTTTCAAGGATTGCCGCGATGCCGCCGTTGATGGCCTCGCGCAATGCGTCATCGCCCTTGCGCACGCCCGCGCCGACACCGGCACCCAGAATGGCTTCGTCATGCGCCACCGCGCCTTTCAGCTCGCAGCATTGGCCCGCGTCGGTGGTCAGGAAATCATCCAGTGCCAGGCTGTCGGCCTGCGTGGCGTCGATACGCCCGGCGGCAAGGTCCTGGTTGGCCTCATCCTGCGTCTGATAGGTGCGCAACTCGGTCGCGCCCTCGAAATAGGTCTGCGCATAGGTTTGGTGGATGGTCGAAACCTGCACCCCCAGCACCAACCCCGCCAGCCCCTCGGGCGTGGCATCCATTTCCATGTTGCGCTGGCCGACGATCACGGTGGGGGTGTTGTAATAAGGGTCCGAGAAATCGATGGTTTGCAGCCGGTCGGCTGTGATCGACATCGAGTTCATGATCGCATCGATCCGCCCCGACACCAGTGCCGGAATGATCCCGTCCCAGGCCGTTGGGGTAATCACGCAGTCCAGATCGGCGGCGGTGCAGATGGCGTCGATGATCTCGATCTCCCAGCCTTCCCAGTTGCCTGCGGAATCGGGCGATGAGAAGGGCGGATACGGCTCGGCCGCGATACCGATACGCACCGGATCAGCCTGTGCCATGCCTGCGGCAGCGATGAAAGCAGCGGTGGCCAGAAGGGCAAATTTTCTCATGGTCGTCTCCTCTGTTGAGCATTCGGGCGCGGCATGCGCCTCTTGATCGTTACGCATCGCCTGATCCGGCAACGCGACAGATTTGCCATTGTATTTGGGCAAAGAACTGGCAATTATGCAAGCGTATAATTTAAGCAGACCGGAAACCCCATGCTTTACGGCGCCGAAGACCGCTCAAAACCTCTCACCCGCGTAATCATGCGCCGCCCCGGCCCCGCCATGGCCGCGGCCAATCCCGCCGACTGGCATTACGGCCCCGGCTTTGACCCGGCACAAGCCGAGGTGCAGCATGCCGAACTGGCGCGGATCGTCGCCGCCAGCGGGGCTGAAATCCACTGGCTACCCTCGGACGATGACGGTCTGTCGGACGCGGTTTTCGTGCAGGACCCGTCCTTTGTGACCCGCCATGGCGCGGTGGTGCTGAACATGGGAAAGCCCCTGCGCAAGCCGGAACCCGCGCTTCATGCGGCTTTCTATGAATCCATCGGTGTGCCGGTGGTCGGGCAACTGTCAGGCGAAGCCACGGTCGAATCGGGTGATTGCTTCTGGCTTGACCGCGATACCCTGGCAGTGGGGCGCGGCGCGCGCACCAACCAAGCCGGGATCGATATGCTGGCCGGCATCCTTCGTCCCCACGGGATGCGCGTGCAGGCCTATGATCTGCCCTGGTGGACGGGGCCTGACGCCTGCCTGCACCTGATGTCGCTGGTCTCGCCGCTTGGCCCCGATATCGCGCTGATCCATGCGCCGCTGCTGCCCTATGCGCTCTGGGCGGAAATGAAGGCGCGCGGTTGGGAATTGCTGCACGCACCGGAGGATGAATTCATGGGATCCAACGGCCTCAGCCTGAATGTGCTGGCACTTGCACCGCGCGATCTGGTGATGGTCGATGGCTTCCCCAAGACCCGCGCCCTGATGGAGGATGCAGGCTGCCGGGTGCAGGTGTTCAGGGGCGATGCGCTGTGCATCGCCTGCGAGGGTGGCCCCACCTGCCTGACCCGCCCGGTGCTGCGCCGATGAACGCGCGCCGCCCCTACCGGCGCGAGGGCGAAGAAGCCCGCCGCGCCGCGCTGATCCGGGCGACGCTTGATTGCATCGCCGAAGGGGGGCCGCAGGCTGCCACGGTGCGCGCGATCGCGTTGAAGGCGGGTGTCACGCAGGGGCTGATCCGGCATTACTTCGCCACCAAGGAAGAGCTGATCGCCGCCGCGCATGAGACACTGATGACCGGCCTGACGGAGGCCAGTGTCGCGCGGCTTGACGAACTGCCCGAAAACCCGCTGGCGCGGCTTGCCGGTTTCGTCGCCAATGCCGTGTCGCCGCCAGTGGTGGACCCGCGCGCCATGGCGCTCTGGGCCGCCTCGATGCAACTGGTGCCGCGAGACAAGGCAATGCGCGCAGTACATGAGGGCACCTATCTCGCGTTCCGCGACCGGCTGGAGGGGATGATCCGCGAAGCGTTGCAGGCCGCCGGAAAATCGCCCGCGCCCGGCGAGACACGCGCACTGGCGATCGCTGGAAACGCGCTGCTCGACGGGCTCTGGATCGAGGCTTCGCTGTTGCCCGAACACTTCGCCACTGATGAGATGAAATCCATTGCGATCAAGGCGTTCGAACGCCTTCTTGATCTGAATTTTCCGGAGTGATCCATGCAATACGCCGCTATTACCACACGCCTTGCGGGGCTGGGTTCTGATAAATGGGTTCTCAGTGCCGCTGCCGCACAGCGGCGTCTGGCCGGGCAGGAAGTGATCAATCTCACCATCGGGGAACCCGATGTTCCCACGCCCGACAGCCTGATCCAGACTGCCAGTCGTGCCATGGCGGCCGGTCGCACGGGCTATTCGAACGGTCGCGGCGAACCTATCCTTTTAAAAGCCTTATCAGAGCGTTATAGTGCGATGCTGAAACGTGAGGTGACGACCGACAGGTTCCTCTGCCTGCCCGGCACGCAAACCGCGCTCTATCTGGTATTTGCAGCGCTTTGCGATGAGGGGTCCGAAGTGATCCTTGGCGATCCGATGTATGCCACCTATGAGGGGTTGATCCGTGCCTCAGGTGCGACACCGGTGCCGGTGAAGTTGAAGCCAAAACATAACTTCCGCCTTCAAGCAGATGATATTGCTCGTGTAATTACTGGAAGAACACGCGCTATCTTCATCAATACACCGCATAACCCAACAGGCGCGGTTCTTGCCCCCGCCGATCTGGACGCGATCTGTGCCCTTGCCGAAGAACATGACCTTTGGGTGGTATCCGACGAGGTCTATGGCGATCTGACCCATAACGACGTGGTTTTCACCTCCGCCCTGAGCAACCCCGCCCATGAAAACCGGGTAATCGCCAGTGCATCGATCTCGAAGTCGCATGCGGCACCCGGTTTCCGCTCCGGTTGGCTGTGCGCTCCGGCAGAATTCTGCGCCCGCGCGTTGCCGCTGTCTGAAACCATGCTCTTCGGCTCACAGCCCTTCATCGCCGACATGACCGCCGAAGCCATCAGCAGCCCCCCCACACTGGCACGGGCTATGGCCGCCCGCATGGCCAACCGCGCCACCATCATCCACCAGGCGCTTGATGGCGTGGCCGGCATGCGCGTGCACCGGCCGGAAGCTGGGATGTTCGCGTTGGTCGATATCCGCGCCCTCACCACCGACTCCCAGGCTTTCGCGCTTTCTCTGCTCGATGCGACCGGGGTTGCTGTCATGCCCGGCGCGTCGTTCGGCGCCGCGCTGGAGGGGTGGCTGCGGCTGGCCCTGAACGCCAGCGATACCAACACAGCCGAGGCCTGCCGTCGCATCATCCGGTTCGCCAACGGAGATCCGATATGAAGACCGTTGCGCAAACCCTTGTAGAATGGCTGAAATTCCTTGGCGTCGACACCCTGTTCGGCATTCCCGGCGTGCATACGATCGAACTCTATCGCGCGCTTCCCGGTGCCGGTATCCGTCACGTCACCCCCCGCAATGAGGCCGGGGCCGGCTTCATGGCCGATGGCTATGCGCGGGTTTCAGGTCGGTTCGGTGTGGCTCTGGTCATCACCGGACCGGGCCTGACCAATATCCTGACCCCGATGGCCCAGGCGCGCGCCGATTCCGTGCCCATCCTTGTGATCTCCGGCGTAAACCGGCGCGAAACGCTGGGCAAGGGGCTGGGGCATCTGCATGAACTCCCCGATCAACTGGCACTCAGCGCGGCAATCGGGCCTGCCTTCCACCTCGACACGCCAGAAGCACTGCCTGAAATACTGGCAACAATCGCGGAAGCCTTGACCACCGGGCGCGGCCAACCGGTGCATCTGCAGATCCCGATCGATTTGATGAATGCCCCGGCACCCGCGACAGGCCGCCTTCCCGAGAACCCGAAGAAAGTTCCTGAAGGCATTGAAAAAGCAAATGAAATGCTTTCCGATTCGCTTTCTCCACTGATCATCGCCGGTGGCGGTTGCCGCCAGGTTCCGACGGAACTGCAGGCCTTGTCCGAACGTCTGGGCGCGCCAGTCATCCTGACCACCAACGCGCGCGGGCTGATGCATGGTCACCCGCTTTCGATCGCGGCCTCACCCAGCCTGCCGGCGGTGCGTGAGCTGATCCGCAGCGCTGACCGGCTGCTGGTTCTCGGCTCAGAACTGGGGCCAACCGATTGCGACATGTATGCTGACGGCGCGTTTCCCGACACCTCGGCAATGATCCGCGTGGACATCGATTTCGCGCAACTGGCCCGCCACCCCGCCGCCCTGACGCTGCAAGGGGATGCGGCGGACATCCTTCCCCGGCTGACGCGTCACACCCCCGCCAACAGCGGTCCCGAACGTGCCGCCCAGACGCGCAAGGCCGCGCGGGCCTCCCTGCCGCCCGGCTATGAAGCCGAAACCGCCCTGCTGAAAATCCTCCGCACCGCCTTCCCCGGCGCGATCATGGTCGGTGATTCCACGCAGATCGTCTACGCTGGAAACCTGTACCATGATCACGACCGCCCCGGTGGCTGGTTCAACGCTGCCACCGGCTATGGCGCCCTCGGCTATGCCACCGGCGCGGCTGTCGGAGCGGCGCTGGCCGCACCCGATGCGCGCGTGGTCTGCCTGATTGGCGATGGCGGGTTGATGTTCGCGCCGGGCGAAGTGCTGACGGCGGTGCAGGAAAAGCTCGATATCACCTTCATCGTCTTCAACAACCGTGGCTTTGGCGAAATCGCCGTGGCGATGCGCGCAGCCGGCGCAGAGGTTCTGGGTTGCTCACCCGCCCCGCCTGACCTCGAGTCCTTCGCACGCGCCTGTGGCCTGCCGTTCCACCACTGCACCCCCAAGACGCTCGACACAATGTTCCCCGTCCCGCCCGGCCCCCGGTTGATCGAAGTGACACTGCCTGCGGTACACTGACCCCTTCATCTGTTCAAAAATATCCTGGGGGGTGAATTGGCCGCAGGCCAAGAGGGGGGCAAAGCCCCCCTCGCCGGTCCGACGAAAAACCCCGCCGGACAAGGGCGGGGTTTCCAGGGGATATCCGGCACGCAGCGCGCTCAGCCC
>ERZ869909.1697-NODE-1697-length-17064-cov-5.337611_pt1 | contig 17064 bp, 15 predicted proteins | sample MGYA00520892_ERZ869909 | MGnify/ENA primary metagenome ERZ869909 (study PRJEB32215, sample SAMEA104723947) | bioreactor metagenome | biome: bioreactor; feature: anaerobic bioreactor; material: water | place: China | collected 2015-03-12 ...
AGCACAATGACCTCGACAATGTCGGCTATACCGCCCGCCACCACACCTTCTTTGAAATGCTGGGGAATTTCAGCTTCGGCGATTATTTCAAATCCGATGCCATCCCCTTCGCCTGGGAACTGCTGACCAAGGATTTCGACATTCCCAAGGACCGGCTGCTGGTCACCGTCTATCATACCGACGACGAGGCCGCCGATATCTGGAAGAAGGTCGCCGGCCTGCCCGATGAGCGCATCATCCGCATCAAGACCGATGACAATTTCTGGCGCATGGGGCCCACCGGCCCCTGCGGGCCCTGCACCGAGATCTTCTTTGACCATGGCGATCACATCTGGGGCGGCCCGCCGGGCAGCGCCGAGGAAGATGGCGACCGGTTCATCGAGATCTGGAATCTGGTTTTCATGCAAAACGAGCAGCTTGAAGACGGGCGCTTGATCGACCTGCCGCGCCAGTCGATCGATACCGGCATGGGGCTGGAGCGGATCGGCGCGCTCTTGCAGGGCAAGCACGACAATTACGACACCGATCTGATGCGTTCGCTGATCGAGGCGTCGGCCCATGCCACCGGCGCGGATCCCGATGGCAAGGGCAAGATCCATCACCGGGTCATCGCCGATCACCTGCGCTCGACGGCGTTTCTGATCGCCGATGGTGTGATGCCCTCGAACGAGGGGCGCGGCTATGTGCTGCGCCGCATCATGCGCCGCGCCATGCGCCATGCGCATATGCTGGGCGCCGCCGAGCCGGTGATGTTCAAGCTGGTGCCGGCGCTGGTGCGCGCGATGGGCGGGCATTACACCGAGCTGCAACAGGCGCAGGCGCTGATCACCGAGACCCTGAAGCTGGAGGAAACCCGCTTCCGCCAGACGCTGGACCGGGGATTGAAGCTGCTTGATGCCGAGCTGGACAAACTGCCCGAAGGCGCCGCGCTGCCGGGTGATGCCGCCTTCAAGCTCTATGATACCTATGGTTTCCCGCTCGATCTGACGCAGGATGCGCTGCGCGAGAAGGGCCGTGCCGTCGATACCAGCGGTTTTGATGCCGCGATGGCCGAGCAGAAGGCCAAGGCGCGTGCCTCCTGGGCGGGTTCGGGCGAGGCGGCGGATAATGCGCTGTGGTTCGAACTGGCCGAGCAGCATGGCGCCACCGAGTTTCTGGGCTATGACACCGAAAGCGCCGAGGGCCAGGTGCTGGCGCTGGTGGTCGATGGCGCGCTGGCCGAGGATGCCGCCGGCGCGGTGCAGGTGGTGGTCAACCAGACGCCGTTCTATGCCGAATCCGGCGGGCAGGTGGGTGATGCCGGTTTCATCCGCTGGGATGGCGGATTGGCCGAGGTGCGCGATACCCGCAAGATGGGCGGCGTCTTTGTTCATATCGCCGAGGTTTCCGAAGGGGTGTTGCGCCGCGGCCAGCCGGTGAAGCTGGAGGTGGCGCATGCCCGCCGGCAGGCGATCCGTGCCAATCATTCGGCCACGCACCTTCTGCATGAGGCGCTGCGCCGGGCGCTGGGTGAGCATGTGGCGCAGAAGGGCTCGCTCAATGCCGAGGACCGGCTGCGGTTCGATTTCAGCCACGCCAAGGCGCTCTCGGTCGAGGAACTGGCCGGGGTCGAAGCTGAGGTCAATGCCTTCATCCGCCAGAACAGCCCGGTGGAGACCCGCATCATGACCCCCGATGACGCCCGCGCATTGGGTGCGCAGGCGCTGTTTGGCGAGAAATACGGCGATGAGGTGCGGGTGGTTTCGATGGGCCGCGAGCCGGCTTCGGGCAAGGGGGCGGGTGGCGATACCTATTCGATCGAGCTCTGCGGCGGCACCCATGTCGGGCGCACCGGCGAAATCGGCGCTTTCGTTCTGCTGGGCGATTCGGCCTCGTCTGCCGGAGTGCGGCGGATCGAGGCGCTGACTGGCCAGCCGGCGCTGGCACATCTGCGCGCGCAGGAGGCAAGGCTGTCGGAAGTGGCCGCCCTGCTGAAGGCGCCGCTGGGCGATGTGGTGGACCGCGTGCGCGCCCTTGCCGAGGAACGCCGCGCGCTGGCCAATGAAGTGGCGCAGCTCAAGCGCGATCTGGCCATGGGGGCGGGCGGCGGTGCCGGGGCGGAAACCCGGCAGGTCAACGGCATCAGCTTTGCCGCACAGGTGCTCAATGGCGTTTCCGGCAAGGATCTGCCGGCGATGATCGATGCGCTCAAGGGCAGGCTCGGTTCGGGCGCGGTGCTCTTGATCGCTGATACCGGCGCCAAACCGGCCGTCGCGGCGGGGGTGACCGCCGATCTGACGGCACGGCTGTCGGCGGTGGATATCCTGCTTGCGGCCGTGACCGAGCTTGGCGGCAAGGGCGGCGGTGGCCGGCCCGATCTGGCGCAGGGCGGCGGCATGGATATCGCCGGCGCCGAAGCCGCGATCAAGGCCGCCGAGGCGGTTATCGGCAACAGCCAAACGAAGGAATAAGAAAATGCCCGCAGCCCTGTGGATCGCCCATGTCGAAGTGACAGACCCGGAAGCCTATGGCCGTTATGCGGCGCTGGCCACCGGCGCCATCGCCAGCCATGGCGGCGAATTTCTGGCCCGGGCCACGCGCTACGTCACGCTCGAAGGCGCTGAGCGCAAACGCCATGTTGTGGCGCGCTTCCCCTCGCTGGAAGCCGCCGAGGCCTGCTATAACTCACCCGAATATCAGGCGGCGCTGGAACATGCTCGCGGTGCCTCGAACCGCGATCTGATCGTGGTCGAGCTTAACGACTGATCGCCGGGAGAGCCGCGCGAACCGGGGGCCGGGAGACCGGCCCCTTTTGATGGCTCAAAGGCGCGCGAGCCGCTCGGTCAACAGCGTGAAAAAGCCATCGGCATCGATATCGCCGATGAAAGTGGCATTGGCCGGGCGCTCGGTGACGCGCCACCAGTCGGCCACCGTCATGCCCAGCGTCAGCTCGCTCCCGGTCTCGATCTCGACATTGATGAACCGGCCGGAGAACAGCTCGGGCTTCAGCAGCCAGGCGATGGTGCAGGGATCGTGCAGCGGCGCGCCTTCGGAGCCATATTTCTCCTTGTCGAACCGCTCGAAGAAATCGGTCCAGCTGGCCACCGCCGGTCCGACCTTGCCGGGCAGGGCGCGAAACGCCTCGACCCGGGCGCGGGTGGTCAGCGCCTTGTGCGTCACATCGAGCGGCATCACCGTCAGCTTGACGCCGGCGCCAAAGACGATGGCCGCCGCTTCGGGGTCGACATAGATGTTGAACTCCGCCGCCGGGGTGATGTTGCCGACCTCGAAATAGGCCCCGCCCATCAGCACGATCTCGGCCACGCGGGCGATGATGTCGGGCGCACGCTCGAAGGCGGTGGCGATATTGGTCAGCGGGCCGATCGGCACCAGCGTCACGCTGCCCTCGGGCTCGCGCCGCAGGGTGTCGATGATGAAATCCACCGCATGGCCGTCTTGCAGCGGCATCACCGGATCGGGCAGGTCGATGCCATCGAGCCCGGTCTTGCCATGCACATGTTCGGCCGTCACCAGCTTGCGCTGCATCGGCCGGTCGCAACCGGCGAAGACCTTCACCTCATGTCGCCCGGCCAGTTCGCAGACGATGCGCGCATTCTTCGCGGTCAGCGGCAGCGGCACATTGCCGGCGACACAGGTGATGCCCAGCAGCTCGATCTCTTCGGGGCTGGCCAGTGCCAAGAGGATGGCGACGGCATCGTCCTGGCCGGGGTCGGTGTCGATGATGATCTTGCGGGGCATCGGAAATTCCTTGGTCGAAGTCAGGCGGTGAAGGGCGAAGTGCTAGGCGTTTTGGCGCGCCTTGTCGAGGGGACGCGCGGTCGCAGCCGGCCCGGGGCCGGCAATCACCGGCTGGTCTTTCGCGGTATCCTGGGGCAAAGGTAGGGCGCCGATACGGAAAATCACCGCCAGGGAGGCGCCGCGCCGATGAGCAGGGCCGAAACCTTCATTCCCCGCCCCGCCGATGGCCGCCGCCTGCGCGATGCGCTGGGTCGCTTCGCCACCGGGGTTACCGTGGTGACGGCGCGCAGCGCTGCGGGGCCGGTGGGGATCACGGCCAACAGCTTTGCCAGCCTGTCGCTCGATCCGCCGCTGGTGATCTGGGCGCCGGCGCGGGCCTCGCGGCGCTTCGCGGCCTTTGCCGGGGCAGGGCATTTCGCGGTGCATGTGCTGGCACGCGAACAATTCGCGCTCGGCCGGCATTTCGCGCTGCAAGGCACTGATTTCGCGCTCGATGGGGTGGACAGCAACGACGAGGGCGTGCCGCTCCTGCCGGACTGTCTGGCGCGGTTCGAGTGCCGGCGCGAGGCGGTGCATGAGGGCGGCGATCACGCGCTGATCATCGGGCGGATCGAGCGAGTGAGCCTGCGCGACGGTGCGCCGCTGATCTTCAGCGCCGGGCACTATGGCGGCTTCCTTCCGGCCGGCGAGGGCGGGGCGGACTGAGGCGCCCCGCGCGCTCATGCCCCGGCCAGCACCAGTCGGGTCTGCCATTGCGCGCAGCGTGCGGCGAGGGCCGGTTGCAGCGGCTGATCGGTGAAGAATGTGTCGATCTGCTCAAGCGAGGCGATGCGTGCCGGCGCCAGACGCTGGAACTTCGAATGATCGGCCACCAGCCAGGTCTTGCGCGCCTGGCTGATGATGGTGCGGCTGACGCCCACCTCCTGGATGTCGTAATCCAGAATATCGCCCTCGGCATCGAGCGCCGAACAGCCAATCACCGCCAGATCGAACTTGAACTGCCGGATCACCGCCTCGGTCAGGTTGCCGATCAGCCCGCCATCCGAGCGCCGCAGCGTGCCGCCGGTGACGATCACCTGACAGGCCGGGTTCTCGGCCAGGATATTGGCGACATTCATGTTGTTGGTCACCACCATCAGATTGCCATGGCGCACCAGTTCGCGCGCCACGGCCTCGGTGGAGGTGCCGATATTGAGGAAAACCGAGGCGCCCTCGGGGATCAGCGCGGCGCAGCGCCGGGCGATGGCGCGCTTGGCATCGGCATGCAGCGCGCGGCGTTCCTGATAGCCGATATTGACCGTGCCCGAGCGCAGGATCGCCCCGCCATGCACCCGCTCCAGCTTGCCGGCTTCATCGAGCTCGGCCAGATCGCGGCGGATGGTCTGCACCGTTACCCCGAAGCGTTCCGACAGATCCTCGACTGTGACCTTGCCCTCGACGCGCGCGATTTCGAGGATCTGGGGAAGGCGAAATCCCTGTGACATGATTCGGTTCCTTTTGATCCCGACTATGTTCGGCGGGTTTCGTATTGGCAATGAGGAAGATGCCCTAGGGTCATGTCTGGTGTGGAAGGCGCGCATGCTTCGCGGGTCCGGGGAGAGGCGGGCGCGAAAAATCCGCTTAGCGGCTGAAAAGCCGCAAAGACCGCAAAAAAACGAAAGCAAGATTGAAAAAGCGAAAGCAACGTGATTGAGTTTCGCTCAGTCTCGAAAGTGCTTCCCATGCCGACCTCTGATTCCCGCGTTGCTCCCGTTTCCAGCCACATGACGCCAGCCGCCAGCGCTCATCCGGACGGCGAGGGCGCGCCTGCGCCGATGGTCGATCTGCTGGTCATCGGCGGCGGCATCAATGGCTGCGGCATCGCCCGCGACGCCGCCGGGCGCGGGCTCAAGGTGCTGTTGGCCGAGAAGGGCGATCTGGCCTCGGCCACCTCGTCGGGTTCGACGAAACTGTTCCATGGCGGGCTGCGCTATCTGGAGTATTTCGAGTTCCGGCTGGTGCGCGAGGCGCTGATCGAGCGCGAGGTGCTGCTGCGCGCCATGCCGCATATCAGCTGGCCGATGCGCTTCGTGCTGCCCTATCACCGCGACATGCGCTTTGACAGCGACACCCCGACCTCACGGCTGCTGGGGCTGGCTTTGCCCTGGATGCGCGGGCGCCGGCCGGCCTGGCTGATCCGGCTGGGGCTGTTTCTCTATGACAATCTGGGCGGGCGGTGCATCCTGCCCGGTACCCGTACCCTGGCGCTGCCCGGCTCGCCCGAGGGGGCGCCCCTGCAGCCGCAGTTCGAACGCGCCTATGAATATTCCGACTGCTGGGTCGAGGATGCGCGGCTGGTGGTGCTCAATGCCCGCGATGCCGAGGCCCGCGGCGCGCAGATCCTGACACGCTCCAAGGTGGTTGGCGCGCGCGCCGAAGGCGGTGTCTGGCAGGTCGAGATCGACACGCCTGCCGGGCGGCGTGTGGTCAGCGCGCGCATGCTGGTCAATGCCGCCGGCCCCTGGGTAGGCGAGGTGATCCATGGCACGCTGGGGCTGAACAGCGCCGACCGGGTGCGGCTGGTGCGCGGGTCGCATATCGTCACCCGGCGGCTTTATGAGCATGACAAATGCTATTTCTTTCAAGGCACTGACGGGCGCATCATCTTTGCCATCCCCTATGAGCAGGATTTCACCCTGATCGGCACCACCGATGCCGAACATGCTGATGCCGATGTGGCGCCGCGCTGCACCGAGGAAGAGCGCGATTATCTTTGCGCTTTCGCCTCGCGCTATTTCGCCCGTCCGGTGACGCCCGAAGATGTGGTCTGGAGCTATTCCGGCGTGCGCCCGCTCTATGACGATGGCGCGCGTTCGGCCACGGCGGCGACGCGCGATTATGTGCTCAAGCTCGATCACTCGGCCGGGGCGCCGGTGCTCAATGTGTTCGGCGGCAAGATCACCACCTATCGGCGGCTGGCCGAGGCGGCGCTGGCGCGCATCGGCAGCGTATTGCCGCTGTCGCGGGGCGACTGGACGGCCGGGGTGGCGCTGCCGGGTGGCGATTTCCCGGTCGATGGTTTCGCCACCGTGGTCGCCGAATTGCGCGCGCGCTATCCGTTCCTGACGCCGGGCTGGGCGCGGCGGCTGGTGCGCGCCTATGGCACCGAGGCTCAGGCGATTCTGGGCGAGGCGCGCCGGGCCGAGGATCTGGGCCGCGATTTCGGCGCCACGCTGAGCGAGGCCGAGCTGCGTTGGCTGATGCGGCACGAATATGCCCGCAGCGCCGAGGATGTGCTCTGGCGGCGCTCGAAACTGGGGCTGCGGCTCGATGCCGCGCAACAGGCGGCGCTGGCCGATTGGATGGACGGACAGGAAGCGCCGCGCCGCGCAGCGCAATAGGCGGCGCGCAGGGGCGTCGGAATGGGGGCTCTGCCCCCCGGGGCTATCACCCCGTCCCCCGGGATATTTCCGGCACAAAGACGGGCGGGCAGCGCGCTTGCCGCGCGCATGGGATTTTCCTGCGCCGCCCCCTGTGCCTTGCCGGGGCTTCTGTTATATAGCCGCTCGAAACCCGTCATTGCGCCGAGGGAGCCTTCGTGATGGTTCAGCAGCTTGCCCCGATCGACCGTGCCAAATTCGCCGCCGCCCGTCGCGCCGTCGATCTGGTGGAGGATGGAATGAAACTGGGCCTCGGCACCGGCTCGACAGCGGCCTGGATGGTGCGCTGCCTGGGTGAGCGGGTGCGCGAGGAGGGGCTGCGGCTGAGCTGTGTGCCGACCTCGCAGCGCACCGCCGATCAGGCGCGGGAACTGGGCCTGCGGGTGCTGACGCTCGATGAAGTGGGCTGGCTGGACCTGACCATTGACGGCGCCGATGAGTTCGATGCCGATCTGACGCTGATCAAGGGCGGCGGCGGGGCGCATCTGCAGGAAAAGATCGTCGCCACCGCGAGCGACCGCATGGTGGTGATCACCGATGCATCGAAGGAGGTGCGCGCGCTGGGCGCCTTTCCGCTCCCGGTCGAGGTGATCCCCTTTGGCTGGAAGGCGAGCCGGCTGTTGATCGAGGAGCTGCTGGGCGGGCTGGATGTGATGGGCACCGAGGCGACCCTGCGCATGAACGGATCGCAGCCCTTCGTGACTGACGAGGGCAACTATATTCTGGATCTGGCGCTGGGACGGATCGGCAATGCGCGGCAATTGTCGCTGGCGCTGAACCAGGTGCCGGGTGTGGTGGAGAACGGGCTCTTCATCGACATCTGCGATGCGGTGGTGATCGGTTATGCCGACGGGCGGGTGGAACTGCGCGATCCGGTGGCCGGTATCCATGAGGAAGAGCGCATCCTCTTCGAGGATACCGACAACATCTTCCGCGATCTCTGAGGCCCGGTAAGGATTTCGGCATGGATTTCGACTATGATCTCTTCGTCATCGGTGGTGGCTCGGGCGGGGTGCGCGCGGCGCGGATCGCGGCCGGCGAGCATGGCGCGCGGGTGGCTTTGGCCGAGGAATACCGCATGGGCGGCACCTGCGTCATTCGCGGCTGCGTGCCCAAGAAGCTGATGGTCTTTGCCGCCGGGCATGGCGCGGCGCTGGACGAAGCGCGCGCCTATGGCTGGCAGATCGAGGCGCGCGGCTTTGACTGGCGGGCCTTTCGCGCCCGCCTCGATGCCGAGCTGACGCGGCTGGAGGGTGCCTATACCCGCAATGCCGAGTCCGCCGGGGTGGAGATCCATGCCCAGCGCGCGGTGGTTGTCGATCCGCATAAGGTGCGGTTGGCCGACGGGCGCGAATTCAGCGCGCGGCACATTCTGGTGGCGACCGGCGGCTGGCCCTTCGTGCCCGAGAAGTTTGCGCTGCCGGGGGTGATGACCTCGAATGATGTGTTCCTGATGGAGGAGCTGCCGGGCTCGATGCTGATCGTCGGCGGCGGGTTCATCGCCTGCGAATTCGCCGGAGTGTTGCAGGGGTTGGGCGTGTCGGTGACGCAGTTCTACCGCGGCGCGCAGATCCTGCGCGGGTTTGATGATGATCTGCGCCATCATGTCGCCGCCGAACTGGCCGGGCAGGGGGTGGATCTGCAGGTCGATACCGATCTGGTGGGGCTGGAGCGGCTGGCGGATGGCCGTTTCGCCGCCACCGATACCCGCGGCGCGCGGCGGGTTTTCGACCGGGTGCTCTTTGCCACCGGGCGCCAGCCCAATACCGCCGGGCTGGGCCTGGCCGAGGCCGGGGTGCGGCTGCGCGGGAATGGCGCGGTGGTGGTGGATGAATGGTCGCAGACAAATGTGCCCTCGATCTTCGCGGTCGGCGATGTGACCGACCGTATCCAGCTGACGCCGGTGGCGATCCGCGAGGGCCATGCCTTTGCCGATACCGTCTTTGGCGGGCGCAAGGTCAAGGCCGATCATGCGTTGGTGGCCAGCGCCGTCTTCACCCGCCCCGAGGCCGCCACGGTCGGACTGACCGAGGCCGAGGCGCGCGCGCAGGGGCCGGTGGCGATCTATCGCACCACCTTCCGGCCGATGCAGGGGGCTTTCGCCGACAGCCCTTCGAAAGTGCTGATGAAGCTGGTGGTCTGTGCCTCCAGCGACCGGGTTCTGGGCTGTCACATTGTCGCGCCCGGGGCGGCGGAGATGGTGCAACTGGTGGCGATTGCTGTTAAGATGGGCGCCACCAAGGCCGATTTCGACCGCACGGTTGCGGTGCATCCGACCATGGCCGAGGAACTGGTATTGCTGCGCAAACCGCTGCCCGAACCCGCCGCAGAAAGCTGAGCGAAGGCTGGCCGGCGGGCGATTGCACTGGCTCGCCGGTGGCGGACAGTCGCATCAAAAGGGTGCGACATCGGAGCCATTGGCGTCCGATTTGGCTTGAATCCCGGCGCGATGTGGCCAATTCAGGACCATGACGCATTCACATGACAAGACCTAACCAAGGAGAGGCCATGTCTGGCAATAATGGAGGGCCCTGGGGCGGCGGTGGTAACCGCGGTTCGGGCAATCGTGGCTCGGGCGGCGGCGGTGGCCGCGAGCCGGGCGATCAGGGGCCGCAGATCCCCGAAATCGACGAGCTGGTGAAGAAGGGCCAGCAGCAGCTCAAGGTGCTGATGGGCGGTCGCGGCGGCGGCGGTCAAGGCGGCAGCGGCGGGCCGGGGATTTCCGGGCGCGGCGTGGTCTTCGGTCTGCTTGGTCTGGCGGTGCTGTGGCTGGTGGCCTCGTTCTATACCGTGCGCCCGGAAGAGCGTTCGGTGGAGCTGCTCTTCGGGCAGGAATACCGCATCGGCAATCCGGGTCTGAACTTCGCGCCCTGGCCGGTGGTGCGCGCCGAGATCGTGCAGGTGACCACCGAGCGCGTGACCGAAGTCGGCACTGGGCGTTCGGCGCTCGACACCGGGTTGATGCTGACCCGCGACGAGGCGGTGGTGGATATCGAATTCCAAGTGGTCTGGAACGTGACCAACCCGGCGCATTTCCTGTTCAACCTTGCCGACCCGGCGAATACCGTTCGCGCGGTGGCGGAATCGGCGATGCGCGACATCATCGCGCGTTCGGAACTGTCGCCGATCCTCAACCGCGACCGGGGCGCCATCGCCGCCGATCTGCGGGCCGCGGCGCAGGCCACGCTCGACACCTACGAATCGGGCATCAACATCATCCGGATCAACTTCGACAAGGCCGATCCGCCGCGCGAGGTGATCGACAGCTTCCGCGAGGTGCAGGCCGCCCGGCAGGAGCGTGACCGGCTTGAGCGTCAGGCCGATGCCTATGCCAACCGGGTGCTGGCCGCCGCGCGCGGTGAAGCCGCGCAGGTGCAGGAAGAGGCCGAGGGTTATCGCGCCCAGGCGATCAACATCGCCCAGGGTGAGGCCAGCCGCTTCCTGGCCGTCTGGCAGGAATATGTGAACGCCCCCGAGGTCACCCGTCGCCGGATGTATCTCGAAACCATGGAACAGGTCCTGGGCGGCATGAACCTGACCATTCTGGACAATGTCACCAGCGAGAACGGTGGCAGCGGGGTTCTGCCCTATCTGCCGCTTGACCAGCTGCGCGCACGGGGGACCAACTGATGAAACGTATCACGCTTCTCATTCCGGCCCTGGTGATTGCTGCCGCCGTGGGGCTTTCGGCGCTGTTCATCGTCGATGAACGCGAGAATGTGCTGGTCCTGCAATTCGGTCAGGTGAAGCAGGTGCGCTCCGATCCGGGGCTTGGCCTGCGCATTCCCTTCATTCAGGAAGTGGTGCGCTATGACGCGCGTATCCTCGGGCTGCAGAGCCAGCCGCTGGAGATCACCCCGCTCGATGACCGCCGGCTGGTGGTCGATGCCTTCGTGCGCTGGCGCATCACCGATGTCGAACAGTTCCGCCAGGCCGTGGGCGTTGAAGGGGTGCGGGCCGCGCAGGTGCGTATCGAGCGCATCATGAACGCCGCCATCCGCGAGGTTCTGGGTTCGGTGCCTTCGGGTGCGGTGCTGTCGGAAGACCGCACCGGGCTGATGAACCGTATCCGCGATCTGGCTCGTCGTGAGGCGCGCACGCTGGGCGTCGATGTCATCGACGTGCGGCTGACCCGCACCGACCTGCCCGAGCAGAACCTTGCCGCCACCTTCGCGCGGATGCGCGCCGAGCGTGAGCGCGAGGCCGCCGACGAGATCGCGCGTGGTAACGAGGCCGCGCAGCGGGTGCGCGCGCTGGCCGACCGGACGGTGGTGGAACTGGTTTCGACCGCGCGCCGCGAGGCCGAGATCATCCGCGGTGAGGCCGATGCCGAGCGCAACCGGATCTACGCCGAAGCCTTTGGCCGCGATCCGGAGTTCTTCGCCTTCACGCGGTCGATGACCTCGTATGAGCGGGCGCTGCGTGGCGAGAATGCCTCGATGGTGCTGCGTCCGGACAGCGAGTTCTTCCAGTTCCTGCGTTCGGACGGGCTGGGCGGCATGCTGCCGCCGCCCTCGGCCGCGCCGGATGCGCCGGCTGCGGGCGAAGCGCCCGAGGCCGACGAGCCGCAGGCGCTGATCCCGACCGACTGATCCAGGAAGAGGATGCCGCGCCCGGGTTAGCCCCGGGCGCGGTTCTTTATGGCCCCGCCCGGGGCCGGGAGGATGCCGCCATGCGCAAGCCCCGTTCCGCTCGCAATTCCACCGATGCCGCCCCGGTCGCTTTCGAGGGCGAGGAGGGCGAGCGCCTGATCGCCGAGATCCGCTCGGACCGCGGGCGCTATTGGCGCGATCATGCGGTGATGGCGCTTCTGGGCATGGCCGCGGCGGGGGTGTTTCTGTGGTTCATCGGCTCGGATCACGTGGCGATCGGTTCGCTGGGGGCGGTGCTGGCGCTGGCGGTGCGCGGGCTCTATCTGGCCTCGGAGCAGCTGCGCATGCGCTGGCGGTTGACCGACCGCCGATTGCTGCTGCCTGATGGGCGTGCGGTGGCGCTGCTGGAGGTCGAAACCGTGCGCAAGCTGCTGGGCGATGTGCAACTGATCACCCGCAGCGGCGACAAGCATCTGATCAAGCATCTGGCCGATGCCGATGCGCTGGTGGCGCTGATCACCCAGGCGCGCGAGCGCCGGGCGCGGCGGGTGAAGGGCTGAGGCCCGCGGCGTTGCCTCTCTGCCTGTGGCAATCATACCCGGCGTCTTTTCGGCAAGATGAGGGGCGGCGCCCGGCTGGCGCGACGGCGGGGCGGTGGTTATAAGGCGGCAAGTCAGCCCCTGCGCTGCGTTCTCTCAGACCGAGGCCGCCATGATCCTGCATTTCCACAATGTCCGCCTGATCGACCCCGAGGCCGGGACCGACAGTCCCGGCACGCTCAGCACCAGCGAGGGGCGGATACTGGCCCGCGACGCGGCGGCGCCGGCGGGGGCGGTGCTGGTCGATGGCGGCGGCAAGTGCCTGGCGCCGGGCATCGTGGACTGGGGTGTTCAGGTCGGCGAGCCCGGCGCGCGCCACAAGGAAAGCTTTCGCTCCGCAGGGCTGGCGGCGGCGGCGGGCGGGGTGACCAGTTTCATCACCCGCGCCGATACCAGCCCGCCGATTGACACGCCCGAGGCGCTGGAGTTTCTGCGCCGGCGTGCGCAATCGGATACGCTGGTCAATATCCACCATATGGCGACGCTGACCCGGGGGCGCGAGGGCCGCGAGATGGCCGAGATCGGCTTTCTGATGGATGCCGGCGCACTGGCCTTCGGCGATGGCGACCGGGTGGTGCGCGATACAAGGGTGCTGTCGCGCTGCCTGACCTATGCCCGCTCGCTGGGGGCGCTGGTGGTGGGCCATCCGCAGGAGCCGGGGTTGAGCGCCGGGGCGGCGGTAACCAGCGGCAAGTTCGCCAGCCTGCGCGGGTTGCCCGGGGTCTCGCCGATGGCCGAGCGCATGGGCTTTGACCGCGACATGGCGCTGCTGGAGATGACCGGGGCGCGCTATCATGCCGATCAGATCACCTGCGCGCGCACCCTGCCGGCGCTTGAGCGGGCCAAGGCCAACGGGCTGGATGTCACGGCGGGTGTGTCGATCCACCATCTGACGCTCAATGAATTCGATGTCGGCGATTACCGCACCTTCTTCCGCCTGACCCCGCCCCTGCGCGCCGAGGATGACCGGCTGGCGGTGGTGCAAGCGGTGGCCGACGGGGTGATCGATGTGATCTGCTCGATGCATACGCCGCAGGACGAGGAATCCAAGCGCCTGCCGTTCGAGGAAGCCGCGCCGGGCGCGGTGGGGTTGCAGACGCTGTTGCCGGCGGCGATGCGGCTTTATCATTCCGGGGCGCTGAGCCTGCCGCAGCTCTGGCGCGCCATGGCGCTCAATCCGGCACGGCGGCTGGGGCTGGAGTGCGGGCGGCTGGCGCCGGGCGCGACGGCCGATCTGGTGCTGTTCGACCCCGATGCGCCCTTCGTGCTGGATCGTTTCAGCCTGCGCTCGAAATCGAAGAACACGCCCTTTGACGGCGCGCGCATGGAGGGTAAGGTGCTGGCCACCTATGTCGCCGGCAAGCCGGTCTATCAGCGCGAGGCCGCATGAGCTTTCTGCCCCCGTTCGAGACATCGCTGCCGGTTCTGGCGCTGGTGCTGCTGGGCGCCTATCTGCTGGGTTCGGTGCCCTTTGGGCTGGTGATCGCGCGGGCGCTGGGGCTGGGCGATCTGCGCGCCATCGGTTCGGGCAATATCGGCGCCACCAATGTGCTGCGCACGGGCAACAAGGGCGCGGCGCTGGCCACACTGCTGCTGGATGCCGGCAAGGGCGGCGCGGCGGTGCTGCTGGCGCGGCTGGCGCTGGCCGAGGATGCCGCGCAACTGGCGGCGCTGGCGGCGTTTCTGGGCCATCTCTTTCCGGTCTGGCTGGGCTTTCGCGGCGGCAAGGGCGTGGCGACCTTTCTGGGCACGCTTCTGGTTCTGGCCTGGCCCGCGGGCCTGCTGGCCTGCGCGACATGGCTGGCGGTTGCCGCCATCAGCCGGATCTCATCGCTTTCGGCCTTGCTGGCGGCAGCCTCGGCGCCGGTCTGGCTGTGGCTCACCGCGCGGCCTGAGGCCGTGGTGCTGGCGGCGGTGCTGGCAGCGGTGGTCTGGCAGCGCCACGCGGCCAATATCGCCCGGCTGCGCGCCGGCACCGAGCCGCGCATCGGTCGGCGCAAGGCATGAGCGCGCGCTTCTGGTGGGCGGGGTTGCTGGCGGTTCTGGTGGCGCCGGCGCTGGCCGATGATGCGCAACTTGATGATCCGCTTTTGGCCACCGCCTTCGCCGAAAGCCGTGCGGCCTGCGCAGCGCAGGGCGGCGTGCTGGATCTGTCAGCGGTGCCCATTACCCGCGTCGATCTGACCGGCAACGGCGAGGCCGACCGGATCGTATCCGAGGAGGGCGCCTTCTGCGGCCCCGATCTGGGCTTTCTCGGCGGATCGGGCGGGCCACGGCTGCATGCGATCATCGGCGAGCATGTGCAGACGCTGGGCAACGGGCTCTGGCTGGTCCAAGAAGCGCGCTTTGTCAGCGAGGGCGAAGAACTTGACGCCTTGCCCTATCTTCTGGTGCTGCTGCATGGCTCGGCCTGCGACAGTTTCGGCGCCGCCCCCTGCCTGATCGCCTATGCCTGGGACGGTGAACGGCTGATTTCCGCAGGTGATTTCCAACCTTGAACCGGGGGTATCACCCCCGGCCGGCCCGCTGACGCTCAGTAGCTGTATTCGGCGTAGATGCGGGTCAGGTCGCCCTGCCAGTCGCCATGATAGCGCGCCAGCAGTTCATCGGCCGGGGTCTGGCCGCTGTCGATGCTGTCCTTGAGCGCGTTGAGGAAATGCGTCTCGTCGGGCACCAGCCCGCCGGCACCGGGGCGGGCACGGGCCTTCAGCCCGGCCTCGGCCAGCGTGACCACCTCGCGCGCCAGATCGAGCATCTTCACGCCATGGGTCTCGGCGGCCAGCCCATCGACGCTGGCCGCCACGCGCAGCGCCTCGCGGGTCTCGGCATCCCAGTGGCGGGCCAGATCCCAGGCGGCATCAAGCGCGTTCTGATCATAGAGCAGCCCGACCCAGAGCGCCGGCAGCGCACAAAGTCGCCGCCAGGGGCCGCCATCGGCGCCGCGCATCTCGATGAATTTCTTCAGCCTTGCCTCGGGGAAGGCGGTGGTCAGGTGATCGGCCCAGTCGCTCAGCGTCGGCACTTCGCCGGGCAGGGCGGGCAGCCGGCCCTCAAGGAAATCGCGGAAGGACTGGCCCAGCGCATCGATGTAACGCCCGTCGCGATAGACGAAATACATCGGCACATCGAGCGCGTAATCCACCCAGGCCTCGAAGCCGAAACCCTCGTCGAAGACGAAGGGCAACATGCCGGTGCGGCTGGCATCGAGATCGCGCCAGATGCGCGAGCGCCAGCTCTTGTGACCATTGGGCTTGCCCTCGAAGAAGGGCGAATTGGCGAAAAGCGCCGTGGCCACCGGTTGCAGCGCCAGCGCCACGCGCAGCTTTTGCACCATATCGGCCTCGGAGCCGAAATCGAGGTTCACCTGCACCGTGCAGGTGCGATACATCATCTGCTTGCCGTGGGTGCCCACGCGGTCCATGTAATCGGTCATCAGCCGGTAGCGCCCCTTTGGCATGACCGGCATCTGCTCGTGGCTCCAGATCGGCGCCGCACCCAGCCCGATGAAGCGCACGCCGATCGCGTCGGCGACGGTCTTCACCTGCCGCAAGTGCTCGTTCACCTCGTCGCAGGTCTGGTGGATGGTTTCCAGCGGCGCGCCGGAAAGCTCCAGCTGCCCGCCCGGCTCCAGGCTGACATTGGCGCCGTCCTTCTGCAGCCCGATGATATGCTCGCCCTCATGGACCGGCGCCCAGCCGAAAGCGTCGCGCAGCCCCTCCAGCACCGCCTTGATCGAGCGCGGCCCGTCATAGGGCAGCGGCTTCAGGCTGTCGGTGCAATAGCCGAATTTCTCGTGCTCGGTGCCGATGCGCCAATCCTCGCGCGGCTTGCAGCCGGCGGCCAGATACTGTGCCAGTTGATCGCGATGTTCGATCGGCCCGCCGCCGGATTGGGGGATGGACATGGGGTAAGGCTCCGGGCTGATTTCTTGGTCTGCCAGACCTGTATCGCGGGGGCGCTCAAGTCAAGAGCACGCGGCGGCCCCGGCGCCAGATCGGGCGCGGGGCGGGGCCGGGCGGGGCGGCGATCTGGCGCAGCAGTTGCGCCACATCCAGCCCGTCGAGCGTGGCGAAAGCGTCAAACAGCGCCTCGGCGCCGCGCGCGCCGCGCGGGATGGTCAGTTGCCGCCCGTCCTCGGCGCCGATCAGCCAATGGCTGCCGTCGCCGCTCAGGCCCAGAAACAGGATCTCGTCGAGCGCCATGAAGCCGCCCTCATGCGGGCCCATGTAGCTGATCTGCCCCTCCACCACCTGCACCACGCCGGGCGCGCTGTCGCGGGCCAGAAACCGGGCGCGGCGCAGCACCACCAGCCCGTAGCCGAGCCCCGCCAGCGCCAGCACCGCGCCCAGCCCCGGCAGCAGATAGCCCGGCCGGCCCAGGAGCCACAGCCCCAGCGCCAGAAGCGCCATGCCGGCCAGCGCCTCGCGCCAGGCCAGGAGCCGGGCCAGGGCTTCGGGGCGGATCAGCGACATGGCGCGGCCTCGGGCATGATCGGTTGCGGGCTGGCGAGCGGCGTCATGTCCAGTCCCCGTGCTGTGCCTGCCAGAGCGTGATGGCGGCCACCGCCGCAGTATCGGCGCGCAGGATGCGTGGCCCCAGCGCCATCGGGCGGATGAAGGGCAGGGCGGCAAGGCGGGCGCGCTCGGTGGGTGAAAACCCGCCCTCGGGGCCGATCAGGATGGCGGCGGGGCCATGGGCGGCGCTCTGGGGCGGCGT
>ERZ869909.1699-NODE-1699-length-17051-cov-4.400024_pt1 | contig 17051 bp, 16 predicted proteins | sample MGYA00520892_ERZ869909 | MGnify/ENA primary metagenome ERZ869909 (study PRJEB32215, sample SAMEA104723947) | bioreactor metagenome | biome: bioreactor; feature: anaerobic bioreactor; material: water | place: China | collected 2015-03-12 ...
ACGACAATGCCGGTGCCAGGCGCATTTTCCTGCAGATCGTTAAAGCGCTCCTCGTCCAGCGGCACGCCCTGAACGGTGAAGTCGGAATACTCGATACCGCCCATGCGGTCGCGCCAGTTATCGCCCCGGAACATGGCCGCACCAATGCCGGTTGCGCCAGCGCCATAGGGATAGGCTTCCACGGTGATGTTCACGCCATTGGCCTGCGCGCCCTCGATCATCTCGGCAATGCGGTCAATGTCGGACAGGCTGATCGAGTTCAGGTGGCTGATATGCATGTGCGCGCCGGTGCTGGCGGCCACGGCGACCATTTCCTGAAAGCCCTCATAGGAGCTTTGCGGTTCGATGGCGCTCAGGAAGCGTGCATGGGTGAAGGTGGGAACATCGCGCGCTGCGGCCAGCGCGTTGACGGCGTGATACTCGCCCCGGCTGATGCCTGGCGCATAGCCCAGAAGAATGCCGACGCCCAGCCCGCCTTCTTCCAGCCCGGTATTGATGTGGCGCAGGATCGCCGACAGGCGCTGATCGTCCGCCAGCTCGGTCTGCCAGCGCGGATCGCCGATATAGCGGAAGAACCAGTAGGTGTCGGCGTCGGGCTCGACATCCATAACGGCGGCGATGCGCGCATGCGCCCAGCTGGCTGCCGCACCGTAATTGATCGGGCGGCCTTCCTCGGCGGCGCGGGCGTAGAAGTCCGACACAGGCAGCACACCGGATTCCAGTTCCAGCGTGGTCGTCACCCCGTCCAGCGCCTGCATGCGCCCGGAAGGCGTGTTCTGGCCATGTCCGTGCAGATCAATGAAGCCCGGCGCCACGATGCGGCCCGTGGCGTCAATCGTACGCGCGCCTTCCAGCGGGGTTTCGGAGATGATTGCGATCTCGTCGTCCCGGATCCCGACATGGCGGATCGCGTCCAGCCCGGTTTCCGGATCAATGACCCGGCCATTATTCAGAACAAGGTCATAATCCTGCGCCAACGCGGCCGGGCTGAGCGCCAGAGCGCCTGCCAGGGCCAGCTTCGTGATGATACCAGTCATGGCCGGTCTCCCCATTTTCATTTTCTCTATCAATTCTCTTATCAGAGAAAATTAGCCCTGTCAGGTTTGTTTGCGCAAGGGGCGTGGCGGGAACCCGATTGCACGCGGCGCGTTTTCACCGCATGAAAAAGCCAGTCGTGATTATCCCCTACGCCCGCAGCCTCATGTCGTTGACGGTGGCGGAATCCTGCCGCGAGCTCGCGGGGCGCATCGTCGCGGTCGACAGTGTTGATCTCACGCCGCTCGGCTTCTCGAAGAATTGTGATGAGGCGGCCGTCACAGCCGATTGCCGCAGCGATCCGCAAGGCTTTATCGACGACCTTGTTGAGGTGTGTGGCCGCTTTGCCGGCGAACCGGTCGTCATCATGCCTGTATTCGAAGAGATGGAGCTACTGGCGCGCGAGCGGCATCGGTTTCCTGCCAACGTCACAATCGCCGCGCCTGAGGCAGAGGCTATCGCCAAGGTCACGCCCAAGCACAAGCTGGCCGAGACCATTTCCGGCACGGACATTCCCGCCCCTGCTACCGAGATCATAGGAGATGGCAAATCCGGACTGAAAGAGCCGGAGGGCTTCACCTATCCCTTCCTCGTCAAACCGTCCGAAGGGGCCGGCGGGCGCGGCATCAGCAAGGTGGAAAGCCGCGATGAGCTTGATGCCTATGCGGCGGGTCTTCGTGAGAAGGACGTCATCCTGGCCCAATCCCTCGCTCCGGGGGAGGACTATTGTGTCTCCGCTCTTTGCCGGAAGGGCGAGCTGGTTATCTGCTCGGCCTACACCAATCTGGAGCAATTTCCCAAAGAGCACGGGGCCGGTGTGGTGCGTGAAACGGTGGATGCCGCGCCCTTTGTGGAAGCGGTACGTAGAATTGCGCGCGAAACCGGGTGGGACGGCATCTTCGAGGCCGATTTCATGTGGACAGGCGAGGAGGCGGACACGCCTTTGCTGATCGAGATCAATGCCCGCTTCTGGGCAGGCGTGCGACATTCCAAACTGTCCGGCGTTGACTATCCCCGCCTGCTGCTGGAGCAAACCCTGTTTGGCGAGATCCGTTCCGACCCCGGAGCGCCGGAAATCGGTCACCGCTCCAAAGTGCCCATGATCTGGATGCCCTCGGCTGTCACAGAAGCCTTTTCCGAGACGGAGTATGCCGAGAAGCTGTCCGATGCCTGGGAACATCTTCAGACATCGGATGGAAGCCTGCTGGAGCGCGTGGGCCGCTTTCTTGGAACGCTGGGCAGCGCCAAATCGGCCGGTGAAGCGATCGACGATATCATGTTCCGGCTCACCGACAGGTCTGACCTTGATATCGATCTGATCGCCGAAGATGATCCGCGTTCCGCATTGGGAGTGCTGTTCATTGCCTCCCATCTCGCACGCCACGGCAAGCTGCCGCCGGAAATTTCCTACAAGCCCATGGACTAGTCCCTGTTGAAACCTGTTATCGGATATATCGGCGCTCCGGATGGTGACCGGCTGGTCGGCGCCCTGACCTCACTCGTCATCCGCTTTTCGGGTGGCAAGCCAGTACGCCTGCGCAAGCCGCCCGGTACGCGAGAGCGCCATATTGACGGGCTGATCCTGCTGGGCGGTCTGGATATACACCCCAGCCGTTACAACGCTGAGATCGAGGTCGAAAGCCAGTTCGACCTGCAGCGGGACGAGCTTGAGCTGGCGTGGCTGGATGTCGCGTTTGAGCGGTCCATACCCGTTATGGGCATTTGCCGCGGGCTGCAAATGCTCAATGTGAAGGCGGGCGGCGATCTTCATCAACGCCTCGACCCTGAGGTAACGAAAAACTGGCCGAGCGGCCCGGTCGGCTATGCGCTGTTCCGCAAGCCGGTCGAGGTGTTACCTGAAACCTTCCTGGCCCGCGTGTTTGGTCCAGGGTCGCTGCGGGTGAACAGCCTGCACCGGCGAGCCGTACGTAATGTGGCGCCGGGCTTCAGGGCGGCCGCCTGCGGAGAAGGGGGCGGCGTGCAGGCCATCGAGGCGCACGGGGACGTGCTGCGCTTCGGTGTTCAGTTTCATCCCGAGCTTTTGCCCCATCGCAAGGATATGCGCCGTCTGTTCCGGCGGTTTGTGGATGCCTGCAGGCCCTCGAACCAGACAGATAATTGAAACCTGATGGCGGCAGGCGCGTTTACCTCCACATTGGAGGTATAGCGCGATGCACATGGCTATCGGATCGACAATCGCCGCAGCGCTGACAGGTCTTGCCGCCAGCACAGCGGTGATGCTCGCTGACCCGCAAACCGGGCGCAGCGGCGTCCTGGCTGCGTCTGCAGCGCCTGCAGATGCGTTCGAGGGCATGCGCGTCCAGCTTGCCGAAGGGCGCGCCTATATCGATCAGGTGCATTATGGCGAGGCAGGTTCGCCTGTCGCCTTTACCGTGCGCGTTGGCGCCGGTTCGCGCACCGCAGCGCGGTTCGTACCTACACTCCCTGCCCGTGTCGATGCAGCCGACATCCATATCGATCCCGAACGCGGCATCGCTCTTGCCGCCTACAGTGAGGGCGCCCTGCTGGCACAGCAGATGTTATCAGGCGTGGAGATTGCCGATAGCGACCAGGCGGCGCTTGCTGGCGCTCCGGTCATCACCGACCGGGGCCATCGGTTCGGAGAGGTGGAAAGTCTCGCGGCAGAGCCGGGCGCCGGGCTGGTGCTGATGGTTCGCCTTGGTGGCGCTGGCGGCGGTATGCAGCCTGTCCCGTCCTCGTGCGCTGCTTTTGTCCGAGAGACAGGGCTGGTCATCGTGCGCACCTGCAATCTCGGCACCATCTGAGTAAGGGCTAGTCGTCCCAACTCTTGCTTATGGGGAAGGCCACGGCAGCCTCATAGCCGCCCAGCTCGCTGACACGGGTTTCAAATTGGCCGCCCAACTGCTGGGCAAAAGCGTGCATCAGGGATGAACCCGTGCCGGCACTGGCCGAAGGATTAACGCCGGTGCCGTCATCGCCGATCGAAATCAGGCACTGATCGTCTTCTCCGCACGTCAGGCGCACCAGGATGCGCCCCGACTCCCGGCCCGAGAAAGCGTGTTTGAAGGCATTGGTGACCGCTTCGGTCACGAACAGGGCCATGGGTGCTGCCTGGTCGGGGCTCAATGCCAGCTCCTCGCAATCCACATCCACCCTGATCTTGCTGTCATGTCCGCCCAGAACGTCGCCGAGATTGCGGATCAGATCATTCAGGAACGGGGCAACCTCAATGAATCGCAGGTCATCGGTCTCGTAGAGACTGCGGTGAACCAGGGCGAGCGCATTGATCCGCCGGCGTGCATCCATCAGTGCCTCTGCCGCTGCCGGATCGCTTATCCGGCCAGATTGCAGGTTCAGAAGGCTGACAATGACCTGGAGGTTATTCTTGACCCGGTGATGAATTTCCCGGAGCAGGCCCGAGCGCTGGTCGACGGCGTCTGCAAGCTCCGTACGTTGCTCGTCCAGCGAGGCTGCCATCTGTTCCATCACTGCTGCAAGCCGCGCCACCTCCCGCGGGGCCTTGCGCGCACGCTGCGGCACCAGATCCAGACGGCCTGCAGCGTATAGCTGTGCGATACGCTGCAGATAGGTCAGCCAGCGCAGGATGAAGTAGTCCACCGCCACCCAGACACACACCAGCACCAGCAAGGTCATGAGGGCCGGTATCGCGAACGTGCTGATGACGCTGATCCCGCTCCAGTTCTCAAACACGCGCGCCGGTGCTGCGATAGCGACGCCGAGCCGTTCGGGGATCAGCGAGGCAACGATCACTTCATAACCGGACCGCACGCCTGTGCCTTGCGCGCGGATCGCCTCACCGGGCCGGGCCTGTTCCAGAAGTGTGCCCACGGCAACATTCTCGAACAGATCGTCATTGTTGTCGTTGCCTTCGAGTTTCAGGGCGCCCTGGCGGCTGATCAGCGCGATCTGGGCGTCCGCGCTGAGCCGTTCGCGCCGGACAAGGCGTGCCGCGGCATTCATGTCCGTTGCAACCGCAACCACGCCGGCAAACGTGTCTGACTCTGTCCCGTCAATCGCAGGGGCTGCGCGCAGGCGCCGTACGGTCAACACGACCTGGCGCTGGGACATTGCGCCAAAAACGACATCGCTATGGGTCCTGTCCGCGCCGTCACGTAACGCCTGAAACCAGTCCCTCGAGCTGAAATTGCGTTCGTTATTGGCAGGCGGCACGGCAGAGCAGACTAGCCCGCCCTCCGCATCCAGAACGGCGATGTTCGAGACCGTGTCGTCTGCCTGCGTCATGTGCTGGAGTGTCCGTTCGCACGCGGCCGGGTCGTCCATCAGCGCAAAGGACCAGGAGGCAATGGCCCCTGCCTTGCCATCGGCACGCGAAAAGGCTGCCGTGATGGCTTCTGATGCGGTAAGGGCTGCTGCATGCAGGCGGTCAATTTCGCGTTCGCGCTGCTGCTCATACTCCATCAGGCCCTGGACGCTCGACAAGACGAGCAAGGGCATGAGCGCGAGGACCAGGACAGCCAGCAGCTGTATCCGCAGACCCCTGCGCGATCCGTTTTCCAGCGCTTCCGAGACGCCCCCCAGCAATACCGTCAGGCCCCCGACGTGAGGGATTTGACCTCGGCCATGATCAGATCAGCCGATTCAGAGGGCTTTATGTCGTCGCCTGCAGAGCGCTGCTTGGGACCAGATTCCAGTATAGCGGCCAATGCAGCGCGCGCCCGGCTGACCCGGCTTTTCACGGTTCCGACCGCGCAGCCGCAGATATTGGCAGCTTCTTCGTAGGAAAAGCCGCCCGCTCCGACCAGGATGATCGCCTCGCGCTGGTCGTCGGGAAGCTCGAGCAGGGCGCGGCGTGTCTCGTCCAGCTCCATTACGCCGTTCATTGACGAGGGGCCTGTCAGCGTGCGGTCCGCCTGTTCCTGGTCCCAGGCCACCTGGCGCCAGCTCCTCCTGCAATTCGAGTAAAACTGGTTACGAACAATCGTGAATATCCATGCCCGGAAGTTTGATCCTGCGCGAAAGCGCTTGCGCGCATTCCAGGCTTTCATCAGCGCATCCTGGGTCAGATCGTCTGCCGCGCTGTCATCGCCTGTCAGTGACCGCGCAAAAGCGCGCATATAGGGAATGGCTTCAGCCATTTCCCGCTTGAATTCAGCGACGGGCAAGGGTTCGGCAGGCGCGTCTGCGGCCGTATCGCTATCAGGGCTAACCATGTGTCAGCCCTCATTCCCGTTGGAGCCGTTCTTCACCGAGCCGCTCTGCTCGTCCAGCTCGTCCAGCGCCGCCAGCATCTGCTCGAAATCGTCCGGCACGCCTTGACGCACGACATCGTCGTATACGGCCTGCAGGCGCGCACCTATGACACGCTGACGGCTCTTGACCGCCTGCGCATCCGGTTTGTCATCAGACTTGTTCATTGCACTCATACTTGCTCTTTGCGGTTATGCTTGATTCCGGCTGCACGGCAGTACCGCATAGCGCCTGAAGCATCTTGTTGTATCGTCCCCATCCAGGCACACAACGCGCCTGCATGAAAGGGGTTCCGTTGATCAGCTGCAATTGTCAGCTGCGATGGAACGGGTATCGGCCGCGCGCGTTATCAGCACAGGTTCCGTCCGGAGGAGACTGATGAGTTTTTCGAATGCTATTCGCCCGCATCTGCCATATTTGCGGCGCTATGCCCGTATTCTGACCGGGTCCCAGACAAGCGGTGACGCGTATGTACGCGCTTGCCTGGAGGCTGTTCTTGCCAATCCGCAGGGTTTTGACCGGGAGCAAAGTCCGAAGATCGCGCTCTATCAGCTTTTCCACGCCACCTGGGATAGCTCGGGAGGCTCGGAGTTCACGTCGACGCTGGACAGGCGCCTGTCTGAGATAACCCCCCTTCATCGTCAGGTGATGCTGCTCACCTCGGTCGAGGGGTTCAGCGTTGAAGATGCCGCCACCATCATGCGCATTAGCAAGGAGCAGGCGGAGGGCGCTCTGGTAAGCGCGCAGAAAGAGCTGGAGCAGGGGCTTGCCACCTCGGTACTCATTATTGAGGACGAGCCGATTATCGCCCTCGATCTTGCCACCGTGGTCGAGCGCCTGGGCCACCGCGTCTGTGATACCGCCCGCACACGCAGCGAGGCCGTGCAAAAGGCGCAGCAGCATCGCCCCGGCCTGGTGCTCGCCGACATTCAGCTGGCCGATAATTCTTCAGGCATTGATGCGGTACGTGACATACTCGCCGCTCAGGACGTACCCGTGATCTTCATCACCGCGTATCCTGAACGTCTGCTCACCGGCGAGCGCCCGGAGCCGACCTATCTCATTACCAAGCCGTTTATGCCGGAAACCGTCGCCGCGACGATCAGCCAGGCGCTGTTTTTTGCGGCGGAACCCGCTGAAGCCTCTTGAGCTGGAAGGGATAAGACCATGTTTGGCTGGGCCCTGCTGTTCCTGATAATCGCCATTGTGTGTGCGGTATTGGGCTTCATGACACTTGCCGGAGCGGCCGCGACGATCGCTCAGGTGCTGTTTGTTATCGCGTTGGCGCTTGCTGTCCTGTCAGCGGTCATACAGGCATTTCGTGGACGCCCGCCTGTATAAATTCTCAAAATTAAGATTATTCCAAGCCAGATCATAACATAGGTTGTGATCTGGCTTTTTTATGGATTATTCCGGAACGGAGGCAGGGAATTCAGCGTTTGTCTACTTGGGAGCTTTCGGCTCCTTTTTATATGGAGGTGGACATGAAAATGTTTCTGAAAGCATGCACGATTATTGCCACGGGCGGCCTTCTGTCGCCGATAGCCTTTGCGGACAATCCCCCTGCGGGGAACCCGGACCGCACGCAGGAAGCGCGTGAATGGGCTGAAGACCGCGCTGACCGTGCCGGAAACTGGGCATCTGAAACTGGCGATGCACTGAGCAACGCCATCCTTCCCGACCGTACGCGCCTGACGGCGCGGACCCTGACCTCTACCGACCTTCAATATGAAGGTGGCTCGGCGCCGATCCGTGACCTTCGCATGAGCACGGATGGCGAGATCGAGGCTATCGTGGTCGCCCATGGCGGTTTCCTGGGTGTGTTCGGTGACGAGGTTGAAGTTGATGCCGTGTCGGCGTCGGTTCGCCATGATCTGGACGACGGCGAGATTGTCGTCGAGGCCAATGTCACCGCGGCCCAGATGGAAGCCGTGGCAGAGGGCCAGCGTTCGGCCATGTCGCTCGAACTGGTTGAAGAGCGCTCCGATACGGCACTTTACTATTCTGACCTTTCAGGCGCGGAAGTCCACGGCGCAAACGGTGAAGCCATCGCGGTCATCCGCGATGTGGAACTGAGCGCAGACGGCCGGGCCGAGTACGCCATTGTACGCGATAACGGCTTCTTCAACATGCTGGGTGAAACGGGCCGTGTGGCCTTTTCCACCCTGTCACTTGAGCACAATGGTGACAGCTGGGAAGTACACGCCCGGTCGATCACCGAGGCTGATATCCAGCGTATTACTGCGGCAGATGATGCCCGCTAGATAGAATAGGCCTCCGCACCAGGATGGCCCCTGTGCAGCAATGCGCGGGGGCCTTTTTTATTCCGTGCCGGGCTGCAGGGTGAACAGGCCGCTCAACATGGACTGCTCGGCCCGGTGCAGGGGCAGGTCGAGAATGAATGCGGCCTCGGCCAGCGAGAAACCTTCTACACACACGAGTATCAGCAGGGCTCTTGCCGTAAATGGCAGGCCCCACAGGGCTGCCGCAAACGAGGCAGGGCTTGCCGGGGCCGACGCTGGAAATGACCGCAGATTGGTGTTGGCCACCGGGCTGGCGTACTGCAGCCGGGATGTGAACTGACGGAACAGCTCGCGCTCGGTGCTGGCCAGCTGCGCATCCGGGTCGTTGGCGGGCGTACCTGCCAGGAGCCGGCTGAGCACAAGGCCGGCGGCGGCCAGATCAGCGGTCAGCAGGAATCCGTACCTGTGAAGACGGATGGCGAGGGGGAGTTTGGTAACGGGCATTGGCTGACGGCATTGCCGCCTGCTCCTTTGTTTGACGCCCATTCCCCTTAGCAATCGCGCGCGTGAGGCGCGCTAACATAGATTGTCTGGCTACCCTCATGCCTGCCCTGCGCCTGCGAGGTCCAGCGCATGGTCGGGCCGGGCCAGATGCAGATAGCGGGTATCGTAGTCGGCTTCGCGCGCCAGCGCGTCGATGTCGGTGATCCGCAGCCGGCCTTGTGCTTCCAGGACAACCAGACCCTCACGCCGCAATTCACTTAACGTGCGCGAGACGTGGACAGGTGTCAGGCCAAGGCAGTCAGCCATCACCTCGCGGGTCAGTGCCACCTCGATAAGCCCGTCGCTGGGACCGCCGCCAAGCGCCTGACGCCGCACTAGTTCGAGCAGCAAATGCGCCAGCCGGACACGCGCGCTGCGCCGCCCGATGCGCACGATGTGCTCGCGCAGAATGCCCTCTTCCTGAACCACGCTCCACAAAAGCGAGGTTGCCACTTCCGGATCGCCGTGGAGCAACTCCAGAAACCGCGCAGAATCCACTTCGCACAGCATGACAGCGGTCATCGTCTTGACGGAATGGTCAGCCCGGGTGTCGATCAGGCCCTGAAGATCGCAGATGTCGCCGGGCAGCAGCATGTTCAGTATCTGGCGCCGGCCATTGGCCAGATTGCGGTGACGCATCGCCCAGCCGCTTTCGATCCAGAAAAGCGAATCCGTTTTCTCCCCCTGCCGCATAAGGCAGTGACCTGGCTCCACCAGACGGTTGCGTTTTCTGCAGGCGAGCAGCGCTTGTGCAGCGCGGTCACTCAGCCTGCCATGATGGCGCAGGCGCAAGATGAGAGGACTTGTCATCAGGGGGCATCTCCGTTGTGACCGCCCGCGCAACGGCCCGGACGACCTGAAGATATACGTCTCAGCGCGAAGCCCGGTTCCGGAGGCCCAATGCAAATGCGCCCGCCGGACCGGCGGGCGCATGGGAACATGCAGTCAAGACAGAATAGGAAAACTACAGGTCTTCCAGTTCCTTCTCCACCTCTTCACGACTCTTTCCGTAGCGCTCCTGTAGCTTGCCGACGAGCTTGTCCTTCTCGCCATCAATCTGTTTCAGGTCGTCATCGGTCAGCTTGCCCCAACGGCTCTTGATGTCGCCGGTCAGCTGCTTCCACTTGCCTTTGATTTCATCGGAATTCATCTGGTTCTCCTTATCATGCCCCGTCGGTAACGCTGCTCACGCCAGACAGTTCCGCCAAAAAACTGGCAGATGGCAGGGATCGCGTTGGAAAGTGCCGCGTTAGATGGTCTACAGTGAGGAGGGCAGCTGTTTGCGGATTTGCCGCATACGGTTGAACTTCGTCTGTGACATCATATCTGGAAAACTCATCGTGGGGTCCGGCCGATCATCCGGATTTTTCAACAGTATTGATTTCAGGAGGCATTTTGTATGTGCGGTATTGCCGGTGAATTGCGTTTTGACGGAGAGCCTGCCGATATCTCCGCGCTCGGGGCGGTCACCGGCCGGATGACGCCGCGCGGACCGGATGCGGGCGGTCTCTATGTTCAAGGCGCGGCTGCCCTTGGTCACCGGCGTCTCAAGATCATCGATCTTACCGATGCCGCACAGCAGCCCATGGTCGATTCCGAGCTTGGACTGTCGGGCGTGTTCAATGGCTGCATCTATAACCATAAGGAGCTGCGCGCGGAGCTGGAGGCCAAGGGCTACCGCTTCTTTTCAGACGGCGACACCGAAGTGCTGCTCAAGGGCTATCACGCCTGGGGCGAGGATTTCGTCCAGCGTCTTAATGGCATGTTCGCCTTCTCCATTGTCGAGCGCGATTCAGGACGTGTACTGATTGGACGCGATCGTCTGGGCATCAAACCCCTCTATTATAACGAGACAAAAGGCGCGTTCCGCTTTGCATCGAGCCTGCCCGCGCTGCTGGCCTTTGGCGATATCGACACCTCGCTGGACCCCCAGGCGCTCAATTTCTATTTCTCCTTCCATGCTGTTGTCCCGGCGCCGTGGACGATATTGAAGGGCGTGCGCAAGCTGCCCCCGGCAACACTGCTGAGGATCGAGCCTGACGGCACGCGCTCCGAGCGCCGTTTCTGGACATTGCCCTTCGGCCCGCGCGATGACGAAGCCGGTCTGTCGCGCGGCGAGTGGAAAGAGCGTGTCGCCGATGCGATGCGCCTGGCCGTTAAGCGGCGTCTCGTTGCGGATGTGCCGGTCGGCGTATTGTTGTCGGGCGGGCTCGACAGCTCGCTGATTGTCGGCTTGTTGGCCGAGGCCGGGCAGACGGGCCTGAAGACCTTCTCCATCGGCTTTGAGAGCGTAGGTGAAGAAGCCGGCGATGAGTTTCAGTACTCGGACATCATAGCGCAACGCTTCCAGACCGATCATCATCAGATCCGCATTGATACCGCCCGCGCATTGCCTGCACTGGAACGCGCCATAGGCGCCATGAGCGAGCCAATGACCAGCCATGACTGCGTGGGTTTCTTCCTTCTCAGCGAAGAGGTGTCAAAACACGTAAAGGTCGTTCAGTCCGGTCAGGGTGCTGATGAAATTTTTGCTGGATATCACTGGTATCCGCCCATGCTGGACGCGAACGACGCCGTCGAGACCTACGCCAAGGCCTTCTTTGACCGTGACAGCGCGGAAATGGGCGAGCTGCTGCATGATGGATGGGCCGATGGTGATCTCGCCCGCAAGTTCGTCGCCCAGCACTTCGCGAAAGGCGGGGCGGAGCGGCCGATAGACAAGGCCTTGCGCATCGATACAGAGATCATGCTGATCGACGACCCTGTTAAGCGGGTCGACAACATGACCATGGCGTTCGGGCTGGAGGCGCGCGTGCCTTTCCTTGATTATGAAGTGGTGGAGCTGGCGGCGCGTGTACCTGCGGAGCTGAAAATCGCAGACGGAGGCAAGGGCATACTGAAGGATGTCGGGCGCGACGTGATCCCGTCCGAGGTCATCGACAGGCCCAAGGGATATTTCCCGGTGCCGGCCCTGAAATATCTGCGCGGCCCGTATCTGGAGCGGGTTCGTGACGCTGTCACATCAGACAGCTTCCGGTCGCGCGGCATTGTGCAGGATGGCTATGTCGACAGGCTTCTGGCTGATCCGGAGGCCCATATCACGCCTTTACGCGGCTCGAAGCTCTACCAGATCGGCTTGCTCGCCATGTGGCTTGAAGCGCATAATGTGTAATCGGGATGTGATCGGAGGCGGCACATGAGCCAGCCACGCAAGTCCGGCAAACGCAACCCGATGGGTCACCGCCTGAAGCGTATGCGCGATCAGTCCATGCGTGCTGCTGTTCCGGGTGCGGACGATGCGGCGCCCCCCTCTCTGCCTGCCAATGTTGTCGTTGATTGTGGCTGGGGGCGGCTGGCCTTTGCCCAGACCTTTGAAACCGCCGACGAGCTGGTGGACGTTCTGCGCAGCGAGGAAAGCGCAAAGCGCGACATCGCCTTCTACATCCGTGACCCTCATGTGGTGCTGGCCGCTGCGCCGCAGGAGCTGTTTCTCGATCCGTCGCACACCTACAGACTTGATCTTGCCACCTACCGCCCACGCCGCACCCCTGTTCGCGGCTATTTTGTCCGGCGGCTATGTTCCGAGGCGGATGCCAAGGCGGTAAACCGGATCTACCGGGCACGCGGCATGGTGCCCGTGGAACCAGAATTTTTCTGGCGCCAGCGCGACAGCCGCACACTGACAGTTCTGGTGGTCGAACACGATGAAACGGGCGAAATTCTGGGGGCCGTCACCGGCGTCGACCACAGCCGGGCCTTCAATGACCCCGCGCACGGCTCCTCGCTCTGGTGCCTGGCGGTGGACCCGCGTGCCAGCCAGCCCGGCATTGGAGAAGCTCTTGTGCGCCGCCTGGCGGAGCTTTTCCAGGCCCGCGGTGCGGCGTTTCTGGATCTCTCCGTGCTTCACGACAATGAATCCGCGATAGCGCTCTACGAGAAGCTTGGTTTCAAGCGCATCCCTGTGTTCACGCTCAAGCGCAAGAACACGATCAATGAAAAGCTTTTCATCGGTCCGTCTCCGGAAGAACAGCTCAACCCTTATGCCCGCATCATTATTGATGAAGCCCGGCGGCGCGGTATCGGCATCGAAGTGCTGGACGCGGAAGGCGGCTTCTTCAGGCTGAGCTGGGGCGGCAGGGCGGTAACCTGCCGGGAATCCTTGTCCGAACTGACGACGGCGGTGGCGATGAGCCGTTGCGATGACAAGGCCGTGACGCGCCGGCTGATGGAAGCGGCCGGGGTTCCGGTTCCGCGCCAGCTCAGCGCAACTGCCAGCGAAGCCGACCGTGCGGCATTTCTTGAGGCGTGCGGCTCGGTGGTGGTCAAGCCCGCGCGGGGGGAGCAGGGGCGCGGCGTCGTGGTCGGCATCGAGACGCTTGCTGATATGGATGCCGCACTGAAGCAGGCCGCGTCGACTGGCCCCCACATTCTGATCGAAGAGTGCGTGCAGGGCGATGATTTGCGCGTGGTGGTGATAAATGACGAGGTGGTCGCGGCTGCGCTGCGCAAGCCGCCTGAAATTCTCGGCGATGGCGACCGCACCATCCGTCAGCTGATAGAGCGTTTGTCCCGGCGCCGGTCGGCGGCCACGCAAGGAGAGTCCCGCATCCCGCTTGACGAGGAGACGGACCGCTGTGTACGGGCAGGTGGCTACAGCCTGGATGATGTCTTGCCGCGCGGCGAGCAACTGCGTGTGCGCCGGACGGCCAATCTGCACACGGGCGGCACGCTGCACGACGTGACCGCGGAGCTTGGCCCGGCTATTGCGGCCAGTGCCCTGAAGGCGGCGCGCGCCATTGATATACCCGTGGCTGGCATGGACTTTATCGTCACCGATCCGGCAGGCACTCATCATGTCTTCATCGAAGCCAATGAGCGGCCGGGTCTTGCCAATCACGAGCCCCAGCCCACTGCCGAGCGCTTCATCGACCTGCTGTTTCCGCTGTCGGCGAGGCGCCCTGAATGAAGAATGGCGTCATGCCCCTTATCGACGACACCTATATTGCAAGCTTTCTCAAGACCTTGCTCGAAACTCCAAGCCCGACCGGCTACACCGATGCGGTGACACGGGTGTGTTGCGCTGAACTGGAGCGCCTGGGTGTCAGCTATGAGATAACGCGCCGCGGCGCGATCCGCGCCCGGCTGCAGGGTGGCCGCCGGCAGCCGGCCCGCGCCCTTATCGCACATGTCGACACGCTAGGCGCGCAGGTGAAATTCCTCAAAGAGAACGGACGCATGGAGCTGGTACCGATCGGGCACTGGTCCTCGCGCTTTGCAGAAGGCGCGCGCTGCACGGTCTTTACCGCCGGGCACGGCGCGTTCCGGGGTACGATCCTGCCGCTCAAGGCGTCTGGCCACACCTTCAATGACGAAGTCGACACTCAGCCCGTGGCCTGGAGCCAGGTCGAGTTGCGCCCTGACATAGTGGCTGAGAATGCGGAGGATCTGGCTGTTACGGGCTTCAATATCGGAGACTTTGTAGCCATTGATCCGCAGCCGGAGTTTCTCGATAACGGCTTTGTGGTTTCGCGCCATCTCGACGACAAGGCCGGCGTCGCGGCGATGTTTGGCGCCATCAAGGCCCTGGTTGAGGGCGAAGTGCAACTGGCGGTCGATACCTATTTCCTGATTTCAGTGACCGAGGAGGTGGGCCATGGCGCAAGCTCGGTTCTTACGCACGACATTGCCTCCATGGTGACCATCGATAATGGCACCACCGCGCCTGGACAGAATAGCCGGGAGTTTGGTGTCACCATAGCGATGGCCGACCAGACCGGGCCGTTTGACTATCACCTCACCCAGAAACTGTTGCGCCTGTGCCGGGAGGAAGAGATCGACCATCAGCGCGACATTTTCCGGTATTATCGCTCGGATTCGGCGGCGGCGATTGAATCCGGCGCCGATGTACGAACGGCGCTGGTCACGTTCGGCATAGACGCCAGCCACGGTTATGAGCGCATCCACATGCATGCCTTGCATTCGGTGGCGCGCCTGATTCATGCCTATGCCGCATCGCGCGTGGAGATACGCCGCGACGCCGAACCGCTCACCGATTCGCTCAAAGGCTTTACCGGCCTGCCCATGGACCCGGCCAATGAGGAAAGCTGGGATGGGCGCGATGAGGCACCGGAGCGCCCGTCTGAAGGCGGCCAGAACTAACCCGCAGCTGCCAGCCCGACAGGGGCCGACTCCGGCCAGCTGATGTCCGGCAGGCCGGCGATTTGCGGGCGGGCAAAAAGGAAGCCTTGCATCAGATCAATGCCAAGCGACTGAAGCGCATGAAACTCTTCGACGGTTTCGATACCTTCGGCGACAACTTTCAGATCGAGAAGCCCGGCGGTCGCAACTATCCCTTTAAGGATGGCATTCCGGCCCTTGTCGGCGTGCACATTGCGCACCAGCCCCATATCCAGCTTGATGACGTCAGGGCGGAACTCTGCCAGCAGGCCGAGGCCGGAAAACCCGGCCCCGAAATCATCAATGGCGGTGATGAGATTACGGGCCTGATACTCGCGGATAATGGATTTGACGTGATCCACGTCCTCCATTTTTTCGCCTTCAGTAAATTCGAGCATGATCCGGTTGACCGGGAAGCCGGTCCGGTCTGCGGCGTCCAGTGTGGCGCGGATGCAGGCGGCTGGCACATAGACGGCGTTCGGCAGAAAGTTGATGGACAGGATCGGGCCGTCGGCCTCGTTGAACAGCGCTGCTGCCATCTCGATGGCTTTTACCCGGCAGGACTGGTCGAACGCGTAGCGGTTCTCGGCTGTCACCTGATCAAGGACCCAACCCGCTCCCTGGCCTTCCGGACCCCGAACCAGCGCTTCATAGGCCCACACCCGGTGGGCCCGGATGTCGATGATCGGATGAAACGCCATGGTGAAATCGAAGGGCGCCTTGACGCCGTCGCGGCATGCAGAACAGGGCATAAGGCTGGTCCGTAAAGCTGAAATCGTCCTCAACCTTAGCTTCACAATTATAATAAATTCTTACAGTTAACAGGCATCGGCGGGGCCCGCTGCCTGCCAAGCTTAACAGGGCTTGCGTTGCGGCGAAAACTGCTAAGATACCTTCTGCATTGCAGCATAAACTGGATATTGCCCCATGAAATATGATCCCGCCCGCGCCGCCGAGCCCTTTCCCGTCGACAGTCAGGATGTGCAGGGGCTCGCCGATGGTTTGGCCCAGTTGCTGACCGTTGAAGAGCTGGACACCGATCTCTATCGGGGCCCGCGCAATCCCGGCGGCAAGGGCCGCGTGTTTGGCGGACAGGTGGTGGGCCAGGCACTGCGCAGCGCGGCAGCATCGGTCGATCCGGACCGCGTAGCTCACTCGCTGCACGCCTATTTCATGCGCGCGGGCAATGAGGACTACCCCATCATCTTCCGCGTGGAGCGCGATTTTGATGGCGGCAGCTTCTCCACCCGCCGTGTGATCGCCATGCAGAAGGGCCAGCCCATCCTCAACATGGCGGCCTCCTTCCAGCGCCACGAGGAAGGCCTCTCCCATTCGGATGACATGCCAGAGGTTCCGGGTCCGGAAGAGCTGAAAAGCGAAGCGGAACTGGCGCTGGAGCAGAAGGATTCCCTGCCGGAAGCCTTCTTCAACATGGTCACCCGCCCGCGCCCGATAGAGCTGCGCCCTGTCGGCCCGTGGTCGCCCGGCAATCCGCCAAAGCTCGATCCCGTGCGCCATATCTGGTTCCGTGTGCGCGGCAATCTGGGCGATGATCCGCTACTGCACCAGGCGGCCCTCGCCTATGCGTCCGATATGGCGCTGCTGGGCACGTCCATGCAGCCGCACGGGGTCAGCTGGGTATCGCCGGGCCTGCAGTCAGCCAGCCTTGACCATGCTGTCTGGTTCCATGGGCGTGTACGCATGGATGAATGGCTGCTCTACACCACGGACAGCCCGTGGGCGGGCGGCGGACGCGGCTTTAACCGGGGCCGGCTCTTCACCCGCGATGGCAGGCTGGTCGCTTCTACCGCACAGGAAGGCCTGATCCGGGTACGCAAGAAG
>ERZ869909.1700-NODE-1700-length-17043-cov-4.500177_pt1 | contig 17043 bp, 11 predicted proteins | sample MGYA00520892_ERZ869909 | MGnify/ENA primary metagenome ERZ869909 (study PRJEB32215, sample SAMEA104723947) | bioreactor metagenome | biome: bioreactor; feature: anaerobic bioreactor; material: water | place: China | collected 2015-03-12 ...
CGTCGCGCACCAGCAGCCCCAGCATCACGAGGCGCTCCTCCGTCGCGTCCTTCTCGCGACAGAACCACTCGGCGACCGCCACGAGATCCGCTGCTGACTGGTGCGGCATCGCGACCAGCTGGTCCAGCAGCTCGCCACGCTCGGCGAACCGCGGTGACTGCCGGAGCTCCAGCGCGCGTCCGGGGCTGCCCGCGGCGAGGCGCGCCAGCACGGCCGCCTCGGAGCCGTCCACGCCCTGCCGGACCAGCAGCTCCTCCACGACGCCCACCGGCAGCGCCCCGAGGCGCAGCGGCTGGCAGCGGGAGCGGACCGTCGACAACACACGGTGTGGCTGCGACGTGAGCAGCAGGAACACCGTCTCGCCGCCCGGCTCCTCCAGCGTCTTGAGCAGCGCGTTCGCGGCGGCCTCCTGCATCGCGTCCACCGGATCGATGATCACGAAGCGGTACCGTGACGCGTACGGGCGAAAGTTGGTCATCTGGGTGATCGCCCGGATCCGGTCGATCCGGATGAAGCGCCCGTCAGGCTCCACGAGGTGCACGTCCGGCGGCTGGCCGCTCGCCTGGCGCACGCAGGCCCCACACCGCCCGCAGGCGTCGCCGGCTTCAGGCCGCTCGCAGTTCGCCAGGGAGGCCACGGCCAGCGCGAGGCGGCGGCGCCCGACGCCCTCGGGCCCGGAGACCAGGTAGGCGTGGTGCAGCCTGCCGGCGAGGATCGCGCGCTGCATGGCGTCGCGCTGGACGTCGTGGCCCAGCACCTCCGCCATCCGCACGAGCTGCGGCGCTGCGCCCTGCTCGCTCATGCCGCGCGACGCGACCGGCGCCGAGCCGCCAGCGCCGGGACCAGCAGCAGCACGAACCACCACGGCGCGGCGGCGCCGGACGACGAGCACGACAGGCTCACCTCACCGAACTCGCCGCTGCTGCGCAGGCGCAGCGACAGCCACGAGCTCTCGAGCAGATCCACCTGGGCGAGCGCCACACGCTCGACCGACCCGTCGTCGCGCGTCAGCGTCACGGCCAGCGCGTAGAAGCCGGCCGGGACGTCCGCGATGACGACACCGCCCTGCTCGTCGACGACGCCCTCGAACGTGAGCCCCACCCGCTCGTCGAGGCCGGTGAGCGTGAGCGTGGCGCCAGCCGCAGAGCTCGCGCCTTCCTCGTCGAACGTGCCCAGCACGGAGGCGGTCAGCGCGACGCTGCCGTCGGGGAGCAGCACGAGGTCCACGGTGCGGTCGCTGCACGCGAGGACGTCCACCGAGACGTCCGCGAAGCCGGGTGCGCTGGCGGTGACGGCGTACGCCCCGGCGGGCACGACCACGACGCCGGCGCCACCGGACGCCACGTCAACGGAGACGGTGAACGGCTCTTCCGGCTCCTCAGGGTCGTCGCACGGCTCGTCCTCGCAGGGGTCCTCAGGGTCGTCGCAGGGCTCGTCCTCGCAGGGCTCCTCGGGGTCATCGCACGGCTCGTCCTCGCAGGGCTCCTCGGGGTCATCGCACGGCTCGTCCTCGCAGGGATCCTCGGGATCCTCAGGCGCGGGGATGGCGTCGAGGGTCACGGTCGCGAGCACGTCGCCGGGGACACGCTGCACGGCGATCGGGGCGAGGGTCACCGTCACCTCTCCGTCGTGCTCGCAGGTGTCGGCGTACGCGACCGCGGGGACGAGGCAGCTCAGGGAGGCTGCGACGGCGAGGCTGAGCAGGGACTTGGCGTGCACCGGGTGGCTCCTGGGTACGATGCGGACAGCTCGTTCAGCTGAGCTCTCTAGCCAAGCGTGGCGCTCGTGTCACGTCATGCCTCGGGCGCTCAGAGGTCGCTGACGTGCACGAACGACAGGAAGACCATGCTGGCGCCGCGGCGCACGCGGAGGCGGATCAGCTGCCCGGGCTCGTGGGCCTGCATGGACTGGACGAAGCCGGCCGGGTTGACGACCGGCACGTCGCCCACGTGGGTGATGACGTCGCCGACGCGCAGGCCGGCGGCGGCCGCGACGCTGGACGAGGCGATGGTGGTGACGATCACGCCGGTGCGCCCGGCCATGCCCAGGCGCTCGGCTTCGTCTGCCTCGAGGCGTGTGACGGTGACGCCCTGGGCGGTCTGGTCGCGCGACGGGTCTGCGGTGGTCGACGCCCGGTCGCGCTCCTGGGCGCCCATGGTCACCTCGACGGTCATCCTGCGGCCCTCGCGCAGGATGGTGACGTCGACGACGGTGCCCACGCCGGCGATGGAGGTCATCCAGCGCAGCTGGGCGCTGTCGTTGACGTCGCGGTCGCCGAACCTGACCACCAGGTCGCCGGGGCGCAGCCCTGCCTGGGCGGCCGGGCTGCCCGGCACGACGTTCGCGAGCAGCGATCCGCGGGCGCGGTCCAGCCCTCGCGCGCGCGCCATCTCGTGCGTGAGGTCCTGCAGGGTCACGCCCAGCCACGAGCGCTCCACGGTCCCCTGGGCGATCTGCGGCAGCAGCGTCTTGACCATGTTGATCGGGATCGCGAACCCGATCGAGTTGCCCGAGCGCAGCGCGGTGTTGACGCCGACGACCTCGCCGTTGACGTTGATGAGCGGGCCACCGGAGTTGCCGAAGTTGATGGCCGCGTCGATCTGGATGAAGTCCGCGTAGATCGAGCTGCCGCCCGGCGCGATGTGCCGCCGGCCCAGCGCAGAGATGATGCCCGCGGTCACCGTGTGGCGCAGGCCGAACGGGTTGCCGATGGCGACCACCCAGTCGCCGGGGCGCAGGCGCGCCGAGTCCCCCAGCGGCGCGACCGGGAACTCCCGGTCCGCGTCGATGCGCAGCAGCGCGATGTCCGTGGGCTCGTCCGCGCCGATCGTCGTGGCGCTGTACGACGACCCGTCGTTCGTCGTCACCCGGATCGAGCGCGCGTTGCGGACGACGTGCTCGTTGGTCACCACGTAGCCCTGGGCGTGGATGATGAAGCCGGAGCCCTGGCCGGCGACGTCGCCCATGATGATCGACTGCGGGCTGGGCTCGACGTTGACCTCGATGCTCACGACGGCGGGGCTCAGCCGCTCGGCGAGGTCGGCGAAGGTGTTGAAGCGCAGCGGGTCGGAGCGCCGGTCGGAGCGCGACGGCCGGCTCTCCGTCCAGAGCGGGCTGGGGATCACCCGCGGCGCCGGCGCGGCGGTTGGCGCTGCTGCGCCCGCCGCTGTCGCCTCGGACGTCGCCCCAGGTGCGACCTGCGCGGGCGGCGCCGGGGTCTCCGTGCCGGGCGGCAGGATCTCGTCGCCGGCGTCCGCCATCACGGGCTGCGCCGCGGCGACGATCACGGCGAGCGTGAGCAGCCCCGCCCGGAGCGGCGTCAGCGCCCGAGCTGGCGGCACCGTGCCCCCGCAGGTCGCGGACGGGCGAGAGGAAACGGGCGGGCGCGACGAGGCAGGGATCGGCATCAGCAGGCACACGGTGAGGGACAACGGAGTTCAGGTGCTCACGCGGCTTGTCTCCACGCACAACGAGCGCCACGATAACCACACGGCGGCGCGCCGTCATCCCCGACCGGATTCCAGCGCGGCGACCCATCACGCCCCTGGCGCCGCGCCCGCCATCACCGCGCACCAGCAACGCGCACCATCAACGCCCACGCTCACCGCCCCTTCCCCGGACCCACCGTGACCGAGACCACCTCACCCACGATCGAGCTCATCGACAGCCTCGAGCTCGACATCGGCCACGCCGGCGCACGGCGGGTCTACTGCAACCGCGACCTGAACCTCGCCTCGATCCAGTGGGTCGGCTTCGACATGGACTACACGCTGGCGATCTACCGCCAGGTCCCGTTCGACCGCCTGTGCTACGACCTGACGCTGCGGCGGCTCATCGACCACTACGGCTACCCGGAGGCGCTGCTCGAGCGCCCGTACGACGACCAGTTCGCGATCCGCGGCCTGGTCATCGATCGCCGCCACGGGCACGTCATCAAGATGAACGTCTTCCGGCACGTCGGCAAGGGCATGCACGGGCTGCGGCCGCTCGATGACGCCGAGCGTCTGCGCTACCGCAAGGAGCCGCCGCGCGTCTCGTCGTCACGCTTCCGTCTCATCGACACGCTGTTCGAGCTGCCGGAGGCCTACCTCTACGCCGTCATCGTCGACCACCTCGAGGCCCACGGCGCGGCCGTGAACTTCGAGCGCATCGCGGACGACGTCCGCGCCGCGATCGACACCGTGCACGCAGACGGCAGCCTCAAGTCGAAGGTCACCGAGTCGATCGCCACGTACATCTCACGCGACAGCGAGCTCGCCGGCGCGCTGCACCGCCTGCGCTCCAGCGGCAAGAAGCTCTTCCTGCTCACGAACTCCGACATCACCTACACGCGCGCCGTCATGAGCTACCTGCTCGACGGCCGCATCGAGGGCTACCAGGGCTGGCGCGCCTACTTCGACGTCGTCATCACCGACGCGCGCAAGCCGTCGTTCTTTCGCGGCGAGGCGCCGTTCCTGCGCGTCGCCGACGACGGCACCGTGCTGGGCGCGGAGACCGAGGGCTTCACCCGCGGCGCGAACTACGCGAACGGGAACATCGGCTGCTTCGAGCGCTTCATCGGCCTGGGCGGCGACGAGGTCCTCTACGTCGGTGACCACATCTTCGGCGATATCCTGCGCTCCAAGCTCGACTCGAACTGGCGCACCGCGATGATCATCCCGGAGATGGAGCGCGAGCTCGAGAGCACGGACACGATCCACGACGTGAACCTCGCCTGGTACGACGCCCAGGTGCGCCTCAACGGCCTGCACCGCGAGATCGAGGCGCGCAACGACGCGATCCAGCGCCTGCGCACCATCGCGGCAGACACGGCCAGCGAGGCCGAGCGCGCCCGCATCGACCGCCTCACCCGCCCCCTCGTCCGCCACGTCGACCAGCTCAAGCGGCAGGCACGCGCCCTGCTCGACCGCACCTTCGAGTACCAGCAGCGCTTCGACTCCGCCTTCCACGAGCGCTGGGGCTCCCTGTTCAAGGAGGGCAACGAGCTCTCGCTCTTTGGCTCCCAGGTCGCCAGCTTCGCCTGCATCTACACGTCCCGCGCCTCGAACCTGGGGTTCTACTCGCCGATGCACTACTTTCGCTCGCCGCCGCACACGATGCCCCACGAGGAGCTGCGCCGATGAAGCCCGAGACGCTCGCCGTTCACGCCGGCTACCACGCCCGGGTCGCCGGCGACCCCATCATGCCGCCCGTCGTGTTGTCCTCGACGTTCCTCAAGCCGGACCCCGAGGGCGCCGGGGCGCACAGCTACAGCCGCATCAGCAACCCCAACCGTGACGCGCTCGAGCAGGCCGTCGCCGCGCTCGAGGGGGCCCGCCACGGCCTCGCGTTCGCGTCCGGCGTCGCGGCGTGCACCGCGGTGCTGCAGACGCTGCGCCCGGGCGACCACGTCGTCGCCGCCCACGACCTCTACGGCGGCACGCAGCGCCTGCTCACCGGCTACGTCGACCGCCACGGCGCGACGGTCTCGTTCGTCGACCTGCACGAGCCCGGCGCCCTCGACGCCGCGCTGCGCGACCAGACCCGCCTCGTGTGGGTCGAGACGCCCTCCAACCCGATGCTCCACGTCGTCGCCCTCGAGCCCATCGCGCGCCTCGCCCGTTCGCGCGGCGCCCGGCTCGTCGTCGACAACACCTTCATGACCCCGCTCTTCATGCGCCCGCTCGCCCTGGGCGCGGACGTCGTCGTGCACTCGACGACGAAGTACCTCAACGGCCACAGCGACGTCGTGGGCGGGCTGGTGCTCTGCGACGACGACGCGCTCGCCGCGGACCTGCGCTTCATCCAGGGCGCCTGCGGCGCGGTACCCTCCCCGTTCGACTGCTTCCTCGTGCAGCGCGGCCTGAAGACGCTCGCGGTGCGCATGCGCGCACACGAGCGCGGCTGCCTGGCCATCGCGGACGCGCTGACGGGGCACCCGCGCGTGCGCACGGTGCGGTACCCGGGGCACCCGTCGCACCCGCAGCACGCGGCGCACGTCGCTCAGGCGGACGGCGGCGGTGGGGTCGTGACGATCGGCATCGACGGCGGCACGGACGAGGTCCGGCGCCTGATGGGCGCGCTGCAGCTGTTCACGCCCGCCGAGTCGCTGGGCGGGGTGGAGTCGCTGATCGGCCACCCGGCGACGTCGTCCCACCGCGGCGTGCCGCCGGCGCAGCGCGCGGCGATGGGCATCACCGACGGCGTCGTGCGCCTCTCCGTGGGCATCGAGCACCCGGACGACCTCGTCGCGGATCTGCTCGCGGCGCTCGACGGCCTCTGACGGCGCACGACGGCCTGCCCTGAGAGGCTCCGGCGCCCGATCATGCTCGCACCTCGGGCGAGCCCATCCCGTGGGCGCGCCGCGCGGGCGCATCAGGCGGGGACGGGGCTCCGCGCGCCAGCCGGATCGCCTTCGCCGTCGTCACCTGACGGGCGTGGCGTGGGTGCCGGGGTCGGCTCGGCCTCGCCAAGCACCAGGTCTGCGCCGTCGTCGTCCTCGGCGCGGGCGAGCGGCGCGGGCGCGGGCTCGGCCTCCTGCTCGTCGCCCTCGAAGTCCGCGCGGCCGGTCAGGATGAGGAAGAGCAGCAGCCCGACGCCGATGCAGATGAAGACATCCGCGACGTTGAACGTGGGCCAGTGCTTCTCGCCGTTCTCCGTGCGGATGTACCAGTCGATGAAGTCGATGACGTACCCGTAGCGGATCCGGTCGACGAGGTTGCCGATCGCGCCGCCCACGACGCAGGCGAGCGCGACGACGAGGGCCTTCTGGTCCTCACGGACGCGGCGCAGCAGGCTCAGGACGACGAGCACGGCGAGGATCGACATCCCGATGAAGAACGGCCGGCGCACGTACTCGCTCGCGCCGGCGAGGAAGCTGAAGGCGGCGCCGGGGTTGCGCGCGTAGCTGTGCGCCCAGAAGCCGTCGATGATGCTGACCGCGCGGTACCGGAGCTGGACCACCTCGACGCGCTGGTCGAGCACGACGTGCGGCTGCAGCCGCATCGGCGGGCGGCCGGCGCCGGTGGTGTCGACCTGGTAGATGCTGCGGAAGACCCGCGCCTCGACGGGGTTCTCCGGGTCAGCGCCCAGCCGCTGGCGGGCCCACTGCTCGACGGTCAGCCCGTGGTCCTGCGGGCGGATGTCGACGTGGACGTAGTGGCTCCACGTCCCGGTCTCGGTCGCGAGCGTGCGCTGGGCCATCTCCTTCGTGCTCAGGTCGAGGAAGACCGCCACGACGACGATGAGGAGGAACAGCGTGTTGCGAGGGTGAAAACGTGGCACGGTTGCCTCTCAGGCGGTGGGTTCCACGACGCTGGCGCAGCGGCCGCACAGCTCCGGGTGGTTCGGGTCGGTGCCCAGGTCGTCGCGGTGGTTCCAGCAGCGCGGGCAGCGCTGCGTGGAGGCGGGTTCAACCGCCACGTCGACGTCGCTCGACGCCCCCGGGGAGACCAACACATCAGCGACGATGAACAGTTCCCGCAGGGTGTCACGTTCTGCCTGCCAGCGGGCCAGCGTGTCGCCGGGCACCGTCAGCGTGACGACGGCCTCCTGCGACGAGCCGATCTGACCGGGCAGCTTCTCGCCCTTCTTCCGCGGGCGGCGCTCCTCGATGAGCCCCTGGACCCGGGCGCGGAGCGCGAGCCAGTCCGCGAAGCGTGCGTCCTCGGCGTTGTCTGCCGGGCAGGTGATCGACGGCCAGTCGAGCAGCGCCACGAACTCGGCGTCGCCGGACCTGCGCGGCATCATCGACCACGCCTCCTCCGACGTGAACGACAGGATCGGCCAGGCGACCGTCACCAGCGCGCGCAGCGTCTCGTACATCACCGCCTGCGAGGCGCGGCGGGCCGGGCTGTCTGCGCGGTCGCAGTACATCCGGTCCTTGAGCGCGTCCAGGTACACGGCGCTCATGTCCGCGTTGCAGAAGTCCATGAGCCCGTGCCAGACGGCGTGGAACTCGTAGTTGTCGAACGCGGCGTGGGCGCCGTCGACGAACGCCTTGAGGCGGCGCAGCGCCCAGCGGTCGATCGGCGTCAGGTCGCCTTCCTGCAGCGGCATCGTGTCCGGGTCGAAGTCGCGCAGGTTGCCCAGCAGGAAGCGCATCGTGTTGCGCACCTTGCGGTAGGCGTCCGACACCTGCTTGAGCAGCGTGGGCGCGAGCACCATGTCCTGGCGGTAGTCGACGGCCGAGACCCACGCGCGCAGCACCTCGGCGCCGTGCTGGTCGATCATGCGGTCCAGCGGCTCGAAGTTCGGGCTGGACTTGGAGTACTTGCGGCCGGCGTCATCGACGACGAAGCCGTGCGTGAGCACGGACCGATACGGCGCCTTGCCGGTCGTGGCGACGGCGGTGAGCAGCGACGTGTGGAACCAGCCGCGGTGCTGGTCCGAGCCCTCGAGGTAGAGGTCCGCCTGGCCGTCGAGGCCCTCGCGGTCACGCAGGACCGCTGCCCAGCTCACGCCGGAGTCGAACCAGACGTCGAGGATGTCGCGCACCTTGTCGAACCGGTCAGGGCCAGCGCCGCAGTGCGGGCAGGCGGTGCCGGCAGGCACCAGCGCCTCGACCGGCTCCTCGAACCAGACGTCGGCGCCTCGCTCGGCCACGAGCTCGGCCACACGCTCGGCCACGCGGTGGTCGACGACGTCGCCGCCGCAGGCCGTGCACGTGAACGCGGTGATCGGGACGCCCCACGCGCGCTGGCGGGAGATGCACCAGTCAGGGCGCACCTCCATCATGCCGCGGATGCGGTTCTCACCCCAGTGCGGGATCCAGCGCGTCCCGCTGATCGCCTCGAGGCTGCGCTGGCGCAGGTCCTCGTGATCGACGCGGATGAACCACTGCGACGTCGCCCGGAAGATGAGCGGCTTGTTCGTGCGCCAGCAGTGCGGGTAGCGGTCGACGCGGTAGGTGTCGCCGACGCGGTTGAGCAGGTGGCCGGAGTCAGCCAGACGCTGCACGATCTGCGGGTTCGCCTTGAAGACGTGCTGGCCCTCGTAGTCCGGGACCTGGCCGGTGTAGCAGCCCCGGTCGTCGACCGGCGACAGCGTCTCGAGCTCGAACTTGAGCCCGGTCCGGAAGTCGTCCATCCCGTGGCCGGGCGCCGTGTGCACGCAGCCGGTGCCCTGCTCGAGCGTCACGTAGTCAGCGGGCACGAGCAGCGACGTGCGGTCGAGGAACGGGTGCCGCGCGACGTGCCGCGGGCAGTCGTGCTCGTCCGTACCCACCAGCTGGCTGCCCTCGAACGAGGCCAGCACCGCCGGCTCGCCTTCCACGCGGCAGGCCGCGAGCACGGACGCCTTCAGGCCCTCCGCGACGACGATCGCCCGTCCTTCGTCGAGCGCCAGCAGCTCGTACGTGAAGCCCGGGTTCAGCGCGACGGCGAGGTTGGACGGCAGCGTCCACGGGGTCGTCGTCCAGATGACGACGCCCACGCTGCGGCCGCCGGCCGCGGCGGCGAGGAACGCCGGCGGCTCCGGCAGCTCGAAGCGCACGTAGATGCTGGGCGCGTCGTACGGCGCGTACTCGACCTCTGCGTCGGCGAGCGCCGTCACCGCGGACCACGACCAGTGCACCGGCTTGAGCCCGCGGTAGACGTAGCCCCGCTCCATGAAGCGGCCCAGCTCCCGGACGATCGTCGACTCGTAGCTGTAGTCCATCGTGCGGTACGGCCGGTCGAAGTCAGCCAGGACCATCAGCCGCCGGAACTGCTCGGACTGGACGCCCACGAACCCGTCGGCGTACTCGCGGCAGTGGCGCCGGAACTCGACCTCGGAGAGCTCGCGCTTCTTCGCGCCCAGCTGCTCGTCGACCTTCTGCTCGATGGGCAGGCCGTGGCAGTCCCAGCCGGGCACGTTGACGGCCTGCTGGCCGTCGAGCCAGCGGAACTTCACGACCACGTCCTTCAGGATCTTGTTGAGCGCGTGGCCGTGGTGGATGTTGCCGTTCGCGTACGGCGGGCCGTCGTGGAAGACGAAGCGTGGGCGCCCTGCCCGCGCGGCGACGGCCTTGCGGTACAGGTCCGCGGACGTCCACCGGGCGATCGCGTCGGGCTCCCGCTGGGCCAGTCCGGCGCGCATCGGGAACTCGGTCTCGGGGAGGAGGATGGTGTCCTTCCAGTCGCGCGCGGCGTTCTGGTCGCTCATGCGTTCACTCGGCGGATCGGATGGTTGCGTGCGGGATCGCTCGGGGCGCCGGTCAGCGCCGGCGGGTGCAGGTGGTCGGGCACGCTAACAGCGCAAGGCAGCGTGTCAAGCGGGGAACCCGGCCGCGACGGCGTACCTGCGCGGCGTACCTGCGTGGCGTACCTGCGTGGCGTACCTGCGTGGCGTACCTGCGTGGCGTACCTGCGTGGCGTACCTGCGTGGCGTACCTGCGCGGCGAGCACGCGACGGCAGCGGAGCGACGCCGTGGGTCCGGGGCGCGCCGCCGTGTCGCGCTCAGGCGCCAGGCGGCTCGGGCGCCGCCGCCACGATCCGGTGTCACTCTCGCCCGTCGTTCAGGGGCGCCGCGCGGAGCGCACGTAGCGCACGCCGCGGGCGGCGGAGCGGCTCTCTGCGGGCTGGTTGTCGCGGGCGCTCATGCGGTTCTCGACGGCGGTGTCGTTGAACGAGCCGCCGCGCACGATGCGCGGGTTCGCGGCGCTGGTGGGCGAGTCCCGTCGCGGGTCCTCCTTCGCGGCGGCGGTGTACACCGCGCCGGCGTCCCAGCACCACTCCTCGACGTTGCCCAGCATGTCGTACAGGCCCAGCTGGTTGGGCTCGCGGGTCATGATGTTGAGCGGCGCGCAGGCGTCTCCGGTGGTCCAGACGCCCTGCTGCTCGGTCCAGCTCTGGCAGTCGATGCCGCGGCCGGCGAACACGCCCGGCTGGACCTCGACCCGCGCCTGGTTCGAGTTGCCGCGGTAGACGGCGACCGCGTCGAGCGCAGCGGAGCGCAGCGTCTCCGGGTCCACCTCGAACGACTCAGGGTTCCGGTAGATGGGCCCGGTGCGCGCGCCGGCCTCACGCACGGCGTACTCCCACTCCGCCTCCGTGGGCAGGCGGTAGCCGCAGTTGAGCTCCCCGTTCCAGCGTACCGTGCCGCAGGAGAAGGGCTCGATGTTGAGCGCGTCGCAGCGCAGCGAGGCGGCGCCGGCGACCGGCGGCCGCTCCCCGATGAACTCGCCGGTGCAGTCCAGCAGCTCGTAGCAGGGCTCCAGACCACGATCGACCGACAGCCGGTTGGCGAACTCGAGCGCCTCGTACCAGTTGATGTTCGTCACCGGGCAGCAATTGCCGGCGGAGCGCGGGTTCTGAACGTCGAAGTCGCAGGCCCGGAAGCAGAGGTCCGTATCCGTCGGGTTGCACGTGTTGGACGGCACGCTGAACCAGGTCTCGGCCGTGAGCTCCGTCTCCATCATCGCGAAGCCCAGCGTCAGGGTGACGTCGTGGACAGGCCGCTCGGTCTCGGTCGAGAACGCGTCCTCGACGGTGGTCTGGCCCATGCTGAACGTGCCGGGGACGACGAACACGAAGCCGTCGTCGACGCAGCGCTGGGCCACGCACGAGCCTGCCGCGCACTGGCTGCCCACGTTGCATGCCTCGCCGATGCCGCGGAGGTTGGGGTTCTCGCCGATCGGCTCCGGCAGGTCCGTGTCCGTGAAGACCGTACATGCCGTCGCGGCGAAGGCGACCACGATCAGGCTCACTGCGAAGCGCATGGGCATCTACAACGACGAGGGGGCGGGATGACACTCGGGAGCGCGGGCCGCGCACCGGCGACCCACCAACGGGGTCCAGATAGCCGATCCTCGCGCACGTGTCGAACGTCGAGTAGACCGCCCGGCGTGACCCCTCCACGACGCCCGCGCGCGCAACCAGCTGACGCGCACGGCGACCCGACCGCGCTGGTGTGGCCATGACGTTGACGACCCTGCTCGCGCTCTCGGTGACGGCGTACGTCGCGCTGATCTTCGTGCTCGCGATGGTCGCCCGGGCTCGCGTCGAGACGGTCGAGGACTACGTCGTCGCCGGCCGCAGGCTGCCGCTGTATCTGGCCGCGCCCACGCTGCTGGCGACGTGGTTCGGGGCAGAGACGCTGCTCGCAGCGACCGACGAGGTCCACCGCAGCGGCCTGACGGGCGCGACGCTGGACCCGCTGGGCGTGGGCCTGTGCCTGCTCATCGCCGGCGCGGTCTTCGCGCGGCCCCTGTGGCGCGAGAAGCTGATCACGATGAGCGACATCTTCCTGCGCCGCTACGGACGGAGGGCGGAGTGGCTGAGCGCGCTGCTGATGGTGCCGCCGTACTTCGGGTGGGTCGCCGCGCAGTTCATGGCCGTGGCCGGGATGCTCGAGCTGTTCTTCGGGATCCCACCGGCGGTGGGCCTGGTGCTGATCTGCGTCGTGGGGGTGACGTACACGCTGATCGGCGGGATGTGGGCCGTCACGCTGACCGACGCGCTGCAGGTCGCGCTGCTCGTCGTCGGGCTGCTGATGCTGGGCTGGGTCGCGATGGGGCAGCTGGGCGATGGGTCCGTCGTCGCCGGGCTGACGCGGCTGCGGGACGACATCCCGCCGGAGCGCTGGAGCCTCGTGGGCGGCGACGACGCCCGCGCGCTGGGCACGTGGCTGGGCGTGCTCGCCGCCGGCGCGCTGGGCAACCTGGCGTCGCAGGACGTCATGCAGCGCATCTTCTCGGCGCGCTCCGAGCAGGTCGCCCAGCAGGCCTGCTACGTCGCCGGCGGCACGTACCTCGTGCTGGGGGTCGTGCCGGTGCTGCTTGGCCTGGGTGCGTTCCTGGTGGTCCCTGAGGGAACGGAGACGGAGGTGCTGCCGCTGCTGGCGAGCGTCGTGCTGCATCCGGCAGGCACGGTGCTGTTCGTCGTGGCGCTGCTGTCGATGGTGATGTCGTCGATCGACAGCGGCATCCTGGCGCCGGCGACGGTGCTGGCGCGGAACGTCGCGGAGCCGCTGCTGGGTGGGCGGGCGGACATGCTGCGGCTCAACCGCTGGGCGGTGTTCGTCGTGGGAGCGGCGAGCCTCGCGGTGGCGGCGATGGGCGAGAACGCCTACTCGCTGCTCGAGTCGAGCTACCAGCTGGGCATGGTCTCGCTGCTGGTGCCGCTGGCGATAGGCGTCCTCGCACGGCGCCACTCGTCCGCCGGCGCGACGGCGTCGATGATCGCCGGCACGGCGCTGTGGGTGGTCCATCAGGCGCTGGGCGTGGAGCGGTTCCTGGGCGTGGGCCCTGGCGTGCTGGACATCAGCATCGCGTGCACGCTGGTCTCGCTGGCCGCATACGTCGCCGCGAGCCGGATCGCCGGCGACGAGCGCCAGCGAACGGGTCAGGCTCGGGGCGAGGGCTGACGGCCCGAGCCTGCGCCGCGACCTGGCGGGCGGCCCTGTGAACTGCGGCCCTGTGAACTGCGGCCCGGCGAACGGCGGCCTGGCGAGCAGCAGCCCGGCGAACAGCGGCCCGGCGCTACCGGCGACCCGATGCTACGGCCGGACGTGCGCCCAGGCCTGAGGGCGCCACGAAACGGACGGGCGGCCCCGCGAAAGGGCCGGGCTCGCGCCCCGCGAGGGGACGGGGTTTGCGCCCCGAGGGCTGGCGGCCCGAGCCACTCGCCTCAGGGCGCCAGCGCCGGGTCCAGCGGCGGCAGGATGATGCCCGGGACGCAGACGCCGCCGCCGTCGCAGTCATTCGTGCAGCTCCACGTGTTGGTGACCGTGTCGCAGCGGCACGCCGTCGGCGCGCACTTCACCTCGCGCCGGTCGCAGATGTACCCGCGACGGCAGCCGTCCTGCGTGCAGCCCGCCGGGTTGGGCTCCTCGCACGAGATCCCGCTGCCCTCACACGGCCCGTCGTGGACCACCGCGACGTGGGCAGCCCGCGCGACGCAGGCGTTGTCGTACGTCTGACCGTCCGCCCCACACACCGGCTCGACGACCGGGAGGCAGATCGCGACCTCGCAGACACCGCCTTCACAGATGGACCCGATCGGGCAGTTCCAGTCAGCGCGGCAGTAGACCGTGTCGTCCACGTCCTCGCACGACCCGCCGCCGTCGCAGTCGTCCTCGCAGCTCCACGCACCCGAGAGCGGGTCACACTCGCAGCTCGTCGGGGCGCAGACGTCCTCGTCCCGGACGCAGATCAGGTCGCCGGGGCAGCCCTCCTGGGTGCAGCCCGCCGGGTTGGGCGGCCGGCAGGTCACCGGCTCCACGCAGCGCCCTCCCCCGCAGTCGTCGTCGCAGGCCCAGTCGCCGATCTCCTCGTCGCAGAAGCACCCCGACGGGATACAGTCGTCATCGAGGACCACGCAGACCTGTTCGTCGGGGCACCCGGTCGAGACACAACCCTGCGGGTTGGGCCCGTCGCACTCCAGCGGGCCCGGGTCCGTCGTGTCCTCACCCGTGTCGTCTCCGGTGTCGTCGCCCGGCGTGGTGTCGGTCTCATCCGTGTCCACCCCCAGGTTCACGTCCGGCGTGTCGCTGACCGTGGCGTCGCTGCACCCCGCTCCCCAACCCGCTCCGATCACCAGGGCGGCCGCGATGGCCACGGCTGCACGCGTACGCATCGTCCGATCCGTCATGGGTACCTCCAGCGCTTGTTCATGACATGGTTCACCGGGCGATGCACAGGCATGCGCCGGCCGCATGGTTCACGGTAGCGGAGGTTCCGGGACAGATCCAGTCCAGTCGAGCCGCAGCAGGTACTCGACGTTTCCCGCCGGCCCGTGGGTGTCGCAGTCGACGCCGCCCCGGACGACGAACCCCAGCGCCCGGGCGCTGGCGCGCACGCGCTCGATCGCCGCCTCCCGGACCTCCGGATCCCGGACGACGCCGCCCTTGCCCACGCCCTCCCGGCCCGCCTCGAACTGCGGCTTGACCAGCGCGACGACCGTCGCCTCGGGCCCAAGGAACGGCACGACGTGCGGCAGCACCCGGTCGAGCCCGATGAACGAGCAGTCGATCACCACCACTCGCACCGGCTCGGGCACCAGCGACGGATCCATCTTCCGGATGTTCGTGCGCTCCAGCGAGACGACGCGCTCGTCCTGCCGCAGCGACCACGCCAGCTGACCGTAGCCGACGTCGATGGCGTACACCCGCGCCGCCCCCCGCTGCAGCAGGCAGTCGGTGAAGCCCCCCGTCGAGGCGCCCACGTCCATGCAGACCGCGCCCGCCGGGTCGACCGCGAAGGCGTCGAGGGCCTGCGCCAGCTTGAGCCCCCCGCGGGAGACGTACGGGAGCGCCTCACCGACCAGCTCGACCTTCGCGTCGCGGCGGACCTGCGTGCCCGCCTTGGTCACGGCGTGCCCGTCCACGCGCACCTGGCCGGCGAGGATGCGGGCCCGCGCCCGGTCCCGGCTCGTCTCCAGGCCCAGGTCCAGCAGCAGCTTGTCGATGCGTTCCCGACCGCTCATGGTTCTCGCGTCGCCTCGGACCGCGCCTCGATCCAGCGCGCGAGCAGCTCGAGCGGCCCGGCCGTGATCCCGGCCCGCTGCAGCGCGTCGAGCGCGAGCCGCACGTCCTCGCGGACCATCACCCGCGCCGGCTCCTCACCCAGCAGCAGCGCCAGATTGACCTCCTCCTCGTGGCGCCCCGCCTGGCGCGCCTCCTCCAGATCGAGCAGGTCATCGCTCAGCTGGAACGCCAGCCCCACCGCGGCGCCGTAGTCGTGCAGCGCGGCGAAGACCTCCTCCGAGGCGCCGGCCGCGATCGCGCCAAGCTCGACCGCCGCCACGAACAGCGCGCCGGTCTTCATCCCGTGCATGTCCCGCAGCGACGGCACGTCCTTCGCCAGCGCCAGCATGTCGAGCACCTGGCCACCCACCATGCCGGCGGCCCCCGCGGCGCGCGCCAGCGCCGCGACACTCAGCGCCCGCACCAGCGGCGGCCGGCTGTCGACCCGACCGCCGGCCACCAGCGCGAACGCCTCCGTCTGCAACGCGTCGCCGATCAACACACCCATCGCCTCGCCAAAGGCCTTGTGCGTCGACGGGCGCCCGCGCCGCTCGTCGTCGTCGTCCAGCGCAGGCAGGTCGTCGTGCACGAGGCTGTAGGCGTGGATCAGCTCCAGCGCCAGCGCCGCCGGCTCCGCGGCCGCGGGCGCACCACCCAACGCCGCGCACGTCGCCAGCGTGAGCGCCGGACGCACCCGCTTGCCAGCGCCCAGGACCGCGTAGCTCATGCCCTCCGCCAGCCGCGGCGGCGCATCCCACGACGCACAGACGCGCTCCAGACCACGCTCCGCACGCTCGATCCACGGACCGAGCTCGCCCATCAGGCGCTCCTGCAGCGCCGCAGCGCTCTCTGTCGTCATGACTTCCTCTGCCAGAAACCGAACGCACGCTGCTGGCGACGGGCCAGCTCCGCGATGCCCAACGCATCGAAGACCGCACGCTGGACCGCGCGCGCCTCCGCGGCCGCACAGGACGACGGCTTGTCGTACAGCCGGATGAAGACCGCCGGCCCCAGCTGCGCGGGCGCCTCGCCAGGCGCGACATGTGCGGCGGCCGCAGGACCGGACGTGTCGACCGGCACATGCTCCACGACCGCTCCGCCCGACCCTGCACCCGAACGCTCGACCAGGGCAGCGACATCCAGCTGCGCCGCCATCTCCGGACCCAGCCACGTGAGCCAGTTCACAGCGTAGCGGTGCTCGCCGCGGCTCAGCTCCCGGCCCGGCCGATCGTCCTCCGGCAGGGTCTCCGGATCCACGCCGTAGCCCGACCGCAGCAGCGCCGGCGAGACGATGTTCTGCATCGCGTCGTCGTCCGTGTCGTGGGCGTGCCCGCAGAGCGCCGCAGACTCCAGCATCCAGGCGCGGAACCGCGCCACCCAGGCTTCCACGCTCACGTCCGCGCTCGGATCGACGCCAGTATTCGCGACCAAGCCGGTATCGGTACCAGCGGGCTCCGCGGACGCTGACACCCCGAAGGCCGCCCCGACCAGCCGGAGATCCACGCCCACGACGTACCGGCCCGTGTACGGGTGCGCGCCCGCCGTGAAGGACACGCGCATCACCCGCCGCGGCGCGTCCATCGTCAGCTCGAAGCGGTGCTGCGGGTTCGTGCCGCCGT
>ERZ869909.1701-NODE-1701-length-17034-cov-4.208233_pt1 | contig 17034 bp, 28 predicted proteins | sample MGYA00520892_ERZ869909 | MGnify/ENA primary metagenome ERZ869909 (study PRJEB32215, sample SAMEA104723947) | bioreactor metagenome | biome: bioreactor; feature: anaerobic bioreactor; material: water | place: China | collected 2015-03-12 ...
CAGGTCTTCTGGCTCTCGGATGCGATCACCCAGGGCCACACGATCCCGCCTCGCTACCTGCTGCTGACGGGGGCGTACACCACAGTGCAGGTACTCGGCCTGCTGTCTCTGGCGATCCTGCTCTTCCAGCGCCGCGATGTCGGTTGATCAGATCTGCCGCAGGAACCGAACATCGTTCTCGTACAGCAGGCGGATGTCCGGTATCGAGTACCGCCCCATGGCGATGCGCTCGATCCCGAAGCCGAACGCGAAGCCCGTCCACTCTTCGGGATCAAGACCGACCGCGCTCAACACCGCGGGGTCCACCAGCCCGCAGCCGCCCAACTCCACCCATTTCGCCGGCTGATTCGGGTTCAACCGGATCTTCATGTCGAATTCGGCGCTCGGCTCCGTGAACGGAAAGAACGAGGGACGGAGCCGGACTTCCGCATCCGGACCGAAGTACGACTTCGCGAACTGGAAAAGCGTTGTCTTCAGATCGATGAGCGTCACCCGACGATCGACATACAGCCCCTCGATCTGGTGGAACATGAATGAGTGCGTCGCGTCAACCGTGTCCGGTCGGTACACACGCCCCGGGGCAACAAACTTGAGCGGCGGCCCCCAACCCTTCGCGATCGCATCCTCCAGCACGCGGATCTGCACAGTGCTCGTCTGCGAGCGGAGCATGCGGGGGCGCTCTTTTCCATCCGGCTCGTCGATGTAGAAATTGTCGATCGGCTCGCGGGCGGGATGATCCTCGGGGATGTTCAGATGCACGAAGTTGTGCTCGTCGTCCTCAAGCTCGCGCTCCTCCGCAACCTCGAAGCCCATCCGTGCGAACACCTCGCACAGTTCGTTCCGCACGCGGCTGATGATGTGCCTTCTGCCGAACGGAAGCTCCAGCCCCGGCTCGGTGAGATCCAGAACCGGCCCCGTTGCCCGCATTCCGCCCGCACTGGCCTTTGCGGGTCCACCGCTCAGCATCTGCTTGCGATCCTCGAAGGCCTGTTCGAGAGCGTTCTTGACCTCATTGAGCCGCTTGCCGGCCGCGGGCTTCTCCGGGCCCGGGACATCCTTCAGCCACGCGGCGGCCGCCTTCATGCGCCCCTTGCCGCCGAGGAACGCGATCCGCCACTGCTCGAGCGCCTGCGCATCGGAAACCTCTCCGAGATCCTTCAACCCCTCGGACTGCAGACGATCAAGCTCTTCCAGCATGGATGCCATAGGCGCGATGATAACCGCCGGATGGAGACGGTGAGGTGAAACTGGAGTAGACCCGAAGCTCGAAAATCAGCCCTCGGAGGGCTTGGCTTCCTCGGCGTCATCCGAAGACTCTGGCTCGGCCGTCGCGGTCGCCGTCGCCGCGGCCGCCTTCGCCCAGCCCTTGCTGATGTTCTCGTAGTACGCGGTACGCTTGTCCGCTGTCTGACGACGCTGGCTGAGATTGCCGCCGATTTCCGGACCATCTTCATGGCCGACAAGCTGGATCAGGCAGAGTTCGCTGGCGTCTCCGATCCGCCACCGGCCGAGCCGGATGATGCGGGTGTAGCCGCCGTCGCGGTCCTTGTACTGCGGAGCGACATTCTCGAACAGATGCTTCACGATCCTCGGTGCCTTGCGAAGCTCGCCGTAGCGGTTGCGCTGCACCGCATCGGAATCGGGAATCTCGAAGAACTGGCGGGCCGAATCCGCCTGGCGCTCCACGATCGCCCGCTCATCGTCGGTGGCGTCCTTGGCGAGGTACAGCCATGAGAACGCGCGACGATCGCTCCCGAGCCGGGAGGTCGCGATCCGCCTCGAATGAATGTCGTCGCGCTTCGCGAGCGTGATCAACTTCTCGGCGAAGGGCTGGAGCGCCTTGGCCTTCGGAAGCGTGGTGGTGATCTGACCATGCTCAAACAAGGCCACCGCGAGATTCCGCAGTGTCGCCTCGCGATGGGCTGAGGTCCGTCCGAGCTTGTATCCGGCCTTGCGATGACGCATCGCTCAATTCTCCGTTCACTCATGACCGCCGGTTGATCACCGGGCGGGCGTATCAAACACAACTCTCATCAGACTCCAACACCACTCTGGTAGCCCTCGGGCATCGGCATGCCGAGGGTGAGATTCATCTCCTGCAGCTTCCGCTTGACCTCGCGCAACGAGGTCTTGCCGAACGAACGGACCTTCAACAGCTCCGGCTCGTTCTTCTGAACCAGATCGGCAACGGTCGTGATCTTCGCCGACTCGAGGCAATTGCTCGCACGAACGGAAAGATCCAACTCGCCGATCGGCATGTTGAGCTTCCGGATGAGCTCATCATCCACGCTCGCGGCTGCTGCGGCATCCTCGCTCACGCGCTCGCGCCCAAGCTCGAAGTACTGCACGAACGGGTTGAGGTGCTTCCGCAGAATCTTGCCCGCCTCGATGAGGGCCATCTCTGGCGTCGTCGTGCCGTCGGTCCAGATCTCGAGCGTCAGCTTGTCGTAGTCAGTCTTCTGACCGACGCGCGTCTCCTCGATCTTGTAACGCACACGCTGCACCGGCGAGTAGATGGAGTCGATCGGGATCACGCCGACTTCCTGCTCCTCGTTCGGATCGCTGTACTGCTCGCTCGCCGGGACATACCCGCGCCCCTTGCCGACACGGATCTCCGCCTCGAAGTCCACCGCCTCGGTCAGGGTCGCGATCACCAGATCGCGGTTGATGATCGTGACATTGGTGTCGGCCTCGATCAGATCCGCCGTCACCTCGCCCGGCCCGCTCGCGGCGAGCCGCATCGTCCGGGGCTCATCACCGTCGAGACGGACGACGAGATTCTTCAGGTTCAGAATGATGTCCGTGACATCTTCCTGCACACCCGGGAGCGTCGTGAACTCGTGCTCGGCGCCCTTGATGATCACCGAGGTGACCGCGGCGCCTTCGAGCGAGGACAACAACACGCGCCGCAGAGCGTTCCCAACGGTCGTACCGAATCCGCGCTCGAACGGCTCGACCGTGAAACGGCCGTAGTCAGCAGTCGCGAACTTCTCATCCTTCACAACAGAATGAGGAAGCTCCAGTCCTCTCCAACGCACTCGCATCATTCAACTCCGTCTCGTACGGCAGGGTTCACCGGAACGCTTTTCCGGTCTCCGAACCGCGACTCGTGGCTCACGGAAACACATCGCCTGCCGTTGCGCGATGGCTCCTTCTTGCCGGAAGTCGCTCCTGTATTGTCGCTTCAACCTGGCACCATACCGATCATGGCATGGCGGACAGGAAATTGTTCCACTTTGCTCAGACGCGCCGACGCTTCCGCGGGCGGCAACCGTTATGGGGGATCGGGGTGTGATCCTCCATCGCCGTGACCTTGATGCCGGTGGAGACGAGCGCGCTCACGGCGGACTCACGCCCGGCACCCGCGCCCTTCAGCCGCACCTCACACTCGATCACGCCCATCTTCTTCGCCTTGTAGCCCGCGGACTCTGCGGCCCGCGTTGCGGCGAAGGGCGTGCTCTTGCGCGAGCCCTTGAACCCCATCGTTCCGGACGAGTCCCAGCAGAGCGTCTCTCCGTTGGTATCCGTGATCGTCACGATCGTGTTGTTGAAGGACGACTTCACATGCACGATGCCGCGCACCACATTCTTGCGCTGTTTTTTCTGCTTCTTCGCCATCGATGCCGCGAACCTTTCCGAATCACACGCCGAGCAGATCCCTTAGATCCCTCGACGAGTAGATGCCTTTTAGCCCTTGACGCCCTTCTTGCCGGCGACGGTCTTCTTGCGTCCCTTACGGGTACGAGCGTTGCACTTCGTCCGCTGACCGTGAACCGGCAGCCCGCGACGATGGCGATCGCCCTTGTAGCAGCGGATCTCGCGCAAGCGCGAGATGTTCTGCGCAACCTGGCGACGCAACGCACCCTCGACCACATACTCCGAGTCGATGAGCGTCGAGACCATCGCGATCTCATTCTCGCTCAACTCAAAAGCACGCTTGGTCGGATCGATCCCGGTCCGCTCCAGAATCTCGTCCGCGTACTTCGGACCGATGCCGTGGATGTAACGCAGCGCGTACCGAATGGGCTTGCGCTCTGGAATATCAACGCCGACGATACGAGGCATACCTGCTCGCTCCCGATTCTTTCGCACACCGCCAGGCGATGTGCGGAATGATCAGCCCTGCACCTGCTTGTGCTTGGGCTCTGACTTGCAAATCACCCGAACCTTGCCGCGACGACGAACAACTTTGCAGTCGCTGCAGATCCGCTTCACGCTCGAACGGACCTTCATGACACACGCCTTCCATTCAGACGGAGAGAAAACACCTCCGCCAAAGAAACTCAAAGATACTTCACGATGACCAGCGGACTGTCGGATCCGTCAGCCGCCGTCGAGGCCCACCATGGGACGCGATCGCGCCCGACGCCGTCTCCGGCGCGGTCGGAGAGTGTAGCACAACCTCCGCCCGACGGGGAGGAAGCATCCCCCTCTTTTTCCCATGATTTTCCCGCAACTCCCCCGCTCATCTCCCCAGGACCATCCCTCCGTCGCCCGTCACCCCAACCATCCATTCGATGTGGCACGCCGCCGACCCGTCCTCCGTAACCACCGTCCACCCATCCTCCAGCAGCCGCACCGGCATCCGCCATCGCGGCAGCCCCCTACCCGGAACCGGGGGAACCGGGGGAACCGGGGGAACTCCGGAGATGCTCCCCGCCCCCCCCACCGACCCCCTGCCGAGCGTCAGGATGGGCTCGATCGCCAGCACCATCCCCTCTGCGAGAGTGAAGTCCGACCCGGTGAAGCCGCTCGCATACGCCGGAACCTTCGGGGGCTCGTGCAGCTCCCGCCCGATCCCGTGCCCGACATATTCCGTGACCATCCCGAAGCCGCTCTGATCCGCCATCCGCTCCAGAGCGAAGCCGATCTCGGACCATTTTCGTCCCGGTCTGATCAACCCGAGGCACGACTCCAGAAGCCCCTCGGTGGTCTCGATGAGTCGCCGGGCTTCCCTGTTCCCACCATCCCGTCCGCCTGCCTCATCGACAAGGATGGTCCGGGCGGCATCCGCACACCAGCCCTCCATGCGGATGCCGACATCGATGCTCACGAGATCCCCGGCACGGATCGTCCGCTCTCCGGGTACGCCGTGGACAACCTGTTCATGAACGGAGATGCAGGCCACCCCCGGAAAAGGGGTTGCAACCCCGGGCGCGTAGCCGTCAAACAACGACTCGGCCCCAAAGCCCCGGATGGCATCCCGAATGACCTCATCGATCTCGATGGTCCGGACCCCCGGTCGGCAGGCAGCGAGGCCCCGATCGAGAATCCGACCCAGAACCTCTCCGACTGATGCGATCTCTTCGAGTTCGCGATCACTCCGGAGCGGGACGATCTGCGAAGAAAGACCCATTCGACTCACGAACGGGGCCCGCGGATCCGCGTCCCCTTCCCGCCGCGGTCATCGCCGCCAAGGAACCCTGCGTAGTTCCGCATCAGGAGATTCGCCTCGATGCGCTGGATCAGGTCCAGACCGACAGCGACCGTGATCAGGAGACCGGTGCCGCCGAGGAACTGCGCGACCATGAAGTCGATGTTCAAGCTTCGATTCACGACCATCGGGATCACGGCGATCACCGCCAGGAAGCCGCCACCGACATAGGTGATGCGTTCCATCACGGTTTCGAGGTATTCCGCGGTTCGAGGGCCGGGGCGCAATCCGGGTATGAATGAGCCGTTGTCGCGCAGACGCTTGCTCATGTCCTCGGGATTGAACTGCACGGTCGTCCAGAAGAACGAGAAGAAGTACACCATGATGATGTAGACGACCAGATATGGGTATGCCCCGATCTGGAACTGATCAGAGAACCATTCGAAGACCCGCGCCACTCCGGAATCCGAACCAGGAGGCCCGGACAACGCGGCGAAGATCACCGACGGGAAGATCATCAGAGACGAAGCGAAGATGAGGGGCATGACGCCGCCGTGGTTCACACGCAGCGGCAGATAGGAGCGCTGCCCGCCGTAGACCATCCGCCCGCGGGTGTGCTTGGCCTGCTGGATCGGGATGCGCCGCTGGGCCACGGTGATCAGGACCGCACCGGCCACCACGAAGGTGAATGCCGCAGCCAGGAAGATGACATTCATCCACGAGAGCTGCGGGGTCGTACCGGCCGGCACACCGAGGAAACTGCCGATCGGACCGATCTGCCCGATCTCCGAGTTGATGATCACCCAGCGGAAGGCGCTGGGCATTTCAGCAAGAATGCCCGCGGTGATGATGAGCGAGACACCGTTGCCGATGCCGTACTTGTCGATCTGCTCACCGAGCCACATCAGGAAGACGGTTCCGGCGGTCATGGCGAAGATGGCCATCACCCACCAGAGCGGATTCGCTGCCCAGTTGCTGTAGATCAGTCCCTGCGCCCGGATGAAGGAGAGCCACCCGACCGCCTGAATCACGCAGAGACCGACGGTGGTGTACCGGGTCCACTCCTGAATCTTCTGATAGCCGCTCGGTCCCTCTTGCTGGAGCTTCTTTAGTGGAGGGTACGCGGATGCGAGCAACTGGAAGATGATCGCCGCCGAGATGTACGGCATGATGCCGAGACCGAAGATCGTCGACTGTCCGAAAGACCCGCCCGAAAACACCGAGACGAACGAGGCCAGGCGTCCGAACGCCCCACCCTCTTCAACCTGCTGCTCGAAGAACTGGCGCAACTGCTGCTGGTCGACACCCGGCACGGGGATCCAGAAGCCGATGCGATAGACCGCGAGCATCGCGAGGGTGAATAGCACCTTCGCCCGCAGATCAGCGATGCGAAAGATGTTTACAAGCGCCTGAAGCATCCTGCCCTGCCCGTCCTCGACCTGTGGTCGGTCATCAACTCATCAATAACGATCAGTCCTGCGATGACTCGTCCTTGGAACTCGCCTTCGCGGGAACATCGAACTTCTTGGCCGCACGCCGCTTGGGCTTCTTCCGGAGGTTCTTCGGAGAACGGTCGTCGCTGTTGCGATCGACCCCGCGGACCCGGTCACGCCGGGTCCCAGTCTCCTGAACCTTTCCGCCCGCATCCGTCACGAGCTTCCGAGCAGTATCGGACACACGGGCCGCCTCGACATCAAGCTTCACACCCAGCGAGTCCGCCCCGCTCAGATCGCCCAGGACCTTCACGGGACGCTTCTCGTCACGGATCAGGCCAGCGTTCACGAGCGCTTCCGGCGTGACCTTGCCGCCCTTGGCGAAGTCCGGGTGCGCTGCGATGTCGCCCAGATTGACGATCCAGAACTGGGTCTTGAACTGAACATTCGTGAAGCCGCGCTTCGCGATACGCCGGAAGAGGGGGGTCTGACCACCCTCGAACGCCGTCCGCTGCGAATAGCCGGCACGACTGCCGGCGCCCTTGTGGCCGCGCCCGGAGGTCTTGCCGTGACCGCTGCCACGACCGCGCCCGACGCGCTTCCGTGCCTTGTACTTCCCGGCCTGCACTGTGATCTCATGGATCATCATGGTGCACTGCTCCCTTACGCTTGACTCTCGGACTGACCGGTAGCCGGCGCCGATTCTTTGGATTGCTGATTGGATTCCGAAACACCGTTGCCGGCGGCCTCGGTCTGCGGACCGGGCTCGCTCGTCGTAAACGCACGGCTGCGCTCGATTCTCGACTCGATCTCCGTCAGCCCCAGATCCATGCCGCGGAGCGCCTCGACATCCGACTTCGATCGGAGTTGCTCGAGACCGTCGAGCACCGCCTTCGCGAGATTCTGCTTGTTGTTCGAGCCGTACGACTTCGTCATGCAGTCGGTCAGACCTGCAAGCTCCAGAACCGCACGGACGGTCGTGCCCGCGACGATGCCGGTACCGGGAGAAGCGGGAATGAGCTTCACCGATGCGGCTCCGCTGCGACCGATCACCGTGTGCGGAATGGTTCCGCCCTGAAGCGTGATCTTCTTCAACTTCTTGCGGGCTTCTTTGCTCGCCTTCTCGATGGCCGGCGGAACTTCGTTCGCCTTGCCATAGCCGAGACCGACGCGACCGTTGCGATCGCCCGCGACCACGAGTGAGGAGAACGAGAAACGCCGTCCACCCTTCACCGTTGCAGCGGTGCGAAACACCCCGATGGTGTTCGTGTCCAGATTGCTTTGCTCTTCGATCATCCGCGCCATATCGCTCGATCCCGCCTTCCGGCCTTACATCCTCTCAGGACGCTCAGAACTGCAAACCACCCTCGCGTGCCGCTTCGGCCAACGCCTTGATGCGACCGTGATACTGAAAACCGTTCCGATCGAACACCACCGTGCTCAAGCCCGCCGACTTCGCCCGCTCGGCGATGAGCTTGCCGACCTCCGCCGCCGCCGTGGAGTTCCCGGGCTTGCTCGCCGAGCACGCCTTGTCCACGGTCGACGCCGAGGCGAGCGTGCGCCCGGAGAGATCGTCGATCACCTGGACATAGATGTGATGCACCGAACGGTACACACACAGGCGAGGACGCTCGGGCGTCCCGCGAACACGCTTGCGAGTCCGCATCTGACGACGCGTACGACGCATCTGCTTGGCTTTTTGACTGTTCATTTTGCACCAACCTTTGCCATCGGCACGCTCGATTACGAGCCGAATGCCTTGCCCTGCTTGCGTCGGATCACTTCGTCCGAATACTTGATCCCCTTGCCGTTGTACGGCTCGGGCTTCCGCTTGGCGCGAACCGCGGCGGCGAACTGTCCCACCGCCTGCTTATCCGCACCCTGCACCTTGATCACAGACTTTTCCACATTGACATTCACGCCGGTGGGGATCGCCATCTCGATCGTGTTGGCGTACCCGACCTTGAGGCGCAGCTTCGTGCCCGCCGCCTCCGCCGTGTAACCGACGCCCACCACTTCAAGGGTCCGCTCGTATCCCTCGGAGACGCCCTTGATCATGTTGGCCAACAGCGCACGCGTCATGCCCCAGTACGCGCGGACGCTCCGGTTGTCGGCATCCTTCGGGTCCACGGTCACGGAGATGGACTTCTCGCCCTCGTCCCATTGGACCTGAACCTCCGGACGATGGGTGTACTCGAGCGTTCCCTGCTTGCCCTGCATGGTCACCTTGCGACCATTGATGGACACGCTCACGCCCGAGGGCACCGAAACAGGCATTTTGCCAAGTCGAGACATCGCTCGCATCCTTACAAGGGGCGCACGCCCCGGTACATCAATAGACGGTGCAGAGCAGCTCGCCGCCGGTCCGCTCCTCGCGGCACCGACGATCGCTCATCACACCCTTGCTCGTCGAAACAATCGAAATTCCAAGACCTTCCAGCGGGCGATGCAACTCGCCGACCTTCCGGTACACGCGACGGCCCGGCTTGCTCTCGCGCTGAACATTGCTGATCAGCGGCTCGCCGTGAGGACCGTACTTCAGACGAACACGGATCAATCCGTGACGCCCGTCGTCGATCAACTCGAAGCCCTCGATGTAGCCCTCGTCCTGGAGCGCCTGCGCGATCGCGCGGCACACCTTGCTGTTGAGAACGCTCACGCTTTTGGCGCGGTTCCGTACAGCGTTGCGGATCCGGGTCAACATATCCGCGATGGGGTCGTTCACTGCCATCCGATTCGACCATCCTCTCGGCGCTCTGCGCCGCCTGTCTTCCAGATGCTCCTGCCGGTTTACCAACTCGCCTTACGCATACCGGGGATTTTGCCTTCCAACGCAAGCTTACGAAGCATGATCCGGCTGATGCGGAACTTCCGATACACGCCGCGCGCACGACCGGTGATCTCACACCGGCGCACCTTCCGCGTGCTGAACTTCGGCTCTCGCATGCTCTTGGCCATCTGTGCCTTGGTTGTCATATTCCGACCGCTCCTCAATCAATCTGCTCGGTCACGCGATTCTGTCCGTCAAACACTCTTCGATCGGTCCTTCGATCCGTCGATACCTGAAACCTCGATTACGCCCGGGCCGTCTCCGGCTTGCGGAACGGCATCCCCAGCTCCTCCAGCACGAACCGGCTCTTCTCCGGATTCGAGCCCTTGAAGACGATGTTGATATGCATGCCGTGGGTGAATGTCACCGCCGCCATGTCGATCTCGGGGAATGCGCCCTGCTCGGTCAGCCCCATGGAGTAGTTGCCCTGCTTGTCGAACGAGGTCGTCGGCAGGCCGCGGAAGTCGCGGATACGGGGCGTCGCCAGGTGGATCAGCCGCTCCAGGAAGTTCCACATGCGGTCCCGACGCATCGTTACCATCGCGGAGGTCTCGAATCCCTCGCGGACCTTGAAGTTCGCGACGCTCTGCTTCGCCCGGATCACGACGGGCTTCTGGCCCGAGATCGCGGTGAGCGTCTTCACGACGGTCTCGCGCACATTCGGGGGCAGCTTGGCGCCGTCGAGATGACGACCCATGTTCACATTGACCACGATCTTCTCGATCTCTGGGCGCGCCATGGGATTGTCGATGCCGAACTTCTCTTTCAGCAGCGGAGCGACATGCTCCACATACCGCGTCTGGAGAGCCGCGGGACCGGACGGGGCGCTCGCCGCCGCGTCATCCGCACCTGGTTTGTTCTTCTTGTCCTTGGCCATCTGTCAAACCGCCTTCTGCGAACTCAGTCCTGATCCGTTCTCACTTGCCCTTGCGTGCCGGGGAAACCGCCCCCAACTCCTTGCCGCCCCGCACGGCGACGCGAACCTTCGAGCCGTCCTTCTTGCGCTCGAAACGGACGCGCGTCGGCTTGCCGTCCACCACGGGAGCGACATTGCTGATGTGGAACGAGCGATCGATCTCGATCCGGCCGCCCTGAGGATTCACTCGGTTCGGCCGCATGTTCCGGACGATGCCGTCGATGCCCGAGCCCTGCACCACCACGCGGTCCTGCTTCGTGAGCACACGGGCCACGCGACCGGTGCGACCCTTGTAGTCGCCCGCCAGAATGATCACCTCGTCGCCCTTGCGAACATGTACCGGCATCTCACACCACCTCCGTCGCGAGCGACACGATCTTCATGTACCCGCGGTCGCGAAGCTCTCGCGCGACCGCACCGAAAATACGCGTTCCGACGGGGTTGCCCTCTTTATTGATGAGCACCACCGCGTTGGTGTCGAAACGCACGGAAGAACCATCGGAACGCTTCGTCGGGTACGAGGTCCGCACGACCACCGCACGCACGACATCGCCCGACTTCACATCCGCACCGGGGATCGCCTTCTTGACCGAGCAGATCACTCGATCGCCGACGCCCGCCGTCTTGCGTGTGAACTTGCCGCGGGCGGTCGAACCGCGCAGCACGCGAATCACATACGCCTCACGCGCTCCGGAGTTGTCCGCTACTTCGCAACGAGATTCCTGCTGGATCATTGCTCGCTACCTGTCTCTCGATCACGGACGCTCATGCCCGTGCAAACCACGATTCGAACTCACTTACGCCTGCGGCGCCCGCTCCACGATCCGGACCAGACGCCACGACTTTGTCTTGCTGATGGGACGGCAGGGAGCGACCTCGACGCGGTCCCCCGCGCGAGACTCGTTCTGCTCGTCGTGCACATGGAGCACCGTCCGCTGCTTCATGTACTTCCCGTACTTGGGATGCTTCGCCAGATACTGAACGACAACCTTGCGGGTCTTGTCCCGCTTGTCGGTCTCCACGGTCCCGACACGCGAACCCGTGATCTGGCTGGACTGTGCTGATTTGTCTTGAGCCACGCTCATGCTTGCTCCTCGACCCCGATCGTCCGGGGTTCATGAATCCTGATCACGCCTTCGCCGTCTTCTTGATCTGACGCGCCCGACGCTCCGTCTTCAGACGGGCGATGTCCTTGCGAACCTTGCCGAACAGACTCGGATCCTCGATCTTCTCCGTCACCACCGCACAACGAAGATCGAACAGCTTCCGCTGCAGACGATCGATCTCGATCGCGATCTCCTCGTCCTTCATTCTGTGAACTTCCGCCGCTTTCATTCGACCGTCTCCTTCACCACCGGACTCAGACCGTCAGACGACGACCTATGAACCGTGTCCGAATCGGCATCTTCATCGCGATACGAACCATCGTCCGCTTCGCGGTGTCCTCGTTCACGCCCGCGATCTCGTACAGCACCGTTCCGGGCTTCACACGAGCCGCCCAGTACTCCGTCTCCGCCTTGCCCTTGCCCATCCGCTGCTCGAGCGGCTTCTTGGACACCGGCTTGTCCGGGAACACACGGATGAACACCTTGCCCTGACGCTTGAGATAGTGCTGCGCCGCGATACGACCCGCCTCGATCTGGCGAGCCGTCAGCCACACACCCTCCAACGCCTGAAGGCCGTACTCACCGAAGGCGACATAGTTTCCCTTCGTCGCACGCCGATCCCGGGCGCGACGCTGCTCCTTGCGGAACTTGACTCGTTTGGGCATCCGTGGCATGGCTCAGTCCTTACCTCTACACCTTCAACCGGCATCGCCGGATCAATTCACTTCAATCAACGCCGTCCGCGGGCACGGGCACGACCGCCCGCGGCCGTGCTGGTTTCCTCATCATCACCCGCCTCGAACATCCCCTTGTAGATCCACACCTTGACGCCGATCGCGCCGTAGGTCGTGAACGACTCCGCGAAGCCGTAGTCGATGTTCGCCTGGAGCGTGCTCAAGGGCATCGAGCCGAGACGCGTGTCCAGACGACGGCTCATCTCGGCGCCGCCGAGACGACCCGCGAGCAGGATACGAACACCCTGGGCACCGGCCTGCATCGCCGCCTCCGCACGCATCTTCACAAGACGGCGGTACGAGGCACGCTTCTTCATCTGCTCGGCGATCGCCTCGCCGACGAGCTGAGCATTCAGGTCCGGGTTCTTGATCTCGAGGATCGAGATCGCGACCTTCCGGCCCGTCATGTACTGCAGCTCCTCCTGGAGACGATCGACCTCAGCGCCCTTCGGACCGATCACCAGGCCCGGACGAGCCGTCTTGATGATCACCTTGAGCTCTTCGCGCGTACGCTCGATGTGGATGTCCGACACCGCCGCGAACGGTGGCGTCCGATTCAGCCGCTTGTCGAGGAACTGACGAATCTTGTAGTCCTCGACGAGCAGCTCGCCGTACAGCGCCTTCGGGGCGTACCAGCGGCTCTTGTGTGCCTCGGTGATGCCCACGCGCAGTCCGAATGGATGCGTCTTCTGACCCATTAGTCCAACTCCTCAACGCCGACGACGATGTGGCTCGTCTTCTTCTGAATCGGATGCGCCCGCCCACGATCCTTCGGACGGAAACGCTTGATGATCATTCCCTCATCCACCCGCGACTCGGACACATACAGCCGGTCGATCGGAACCTCGTTCTGCTCGGCATCCGCGATCGCCGCACGCAGCGCCTTGCGGACCATCACCGCCGCACGCTTCGGATTGAAACGCAGCAGCGTGTCCGCCTCGTCGACCCGACGCCCGCGGATCAGATCCGCCAGCAGTCTGGCCTTGCGGGGGCTCGTCCGCTGGAAGCGGCTCATGCTCGTGAACCGAGCGATCTGGCCCGGCTCCACGCCCAGCACACCCGCGAGCGCAACGATGTCCTCGCGCGTCGCACGCGGGTGATCACGACCCGCGATCCAGTTCCGAACGCAACGCTGCGCCTCGCGCTCCGCCTTCGTTCGGTCCGTCTCCTTCGGGAGCGCGGCTGCCAATGCCTCGACATCGACGCCGGATTCCTTCACGAGTTGCCGAAACTTTGTGCAGTTGAGTCTCACCGCTGCACCATCATCCCTTCATCACGGCGAATGCCGCAGACCACCGGGTCATCGACCCGACTTGATGCCTTCCTTCTTGTTCGTGTGACCACGGAAAGTCCGGGTCAACGCGAACTCGCCCAGCTTGTGCCCGACCATATCCTCGGTCACGAACACATCAACGAACGCACGACCGTTATGAACCTTGAAGGTGTGACCGATGAACTCCGGAACGATCGTGCATGCACGCGCCCAAGTCTTCACCGCTTCACGCCGGTTCTGCTGATTCAACTTGTCGATCCGCGTGTAGAGCCGCTCATCAACATACGGCCCTTTCTTCAGCGATCTTGCCATCGTGCGCTCCTACCTTACGGCCTCGTTCAATTCACCGAACGATCGCCGCCATTCAATCACTTCAACTGCCCGTACCGCCGACTGCGACGCCGGCGAATGATCAGATCCTCGCTGTGCTGCTTCCGGTTGCGGGTGCTGCCGCCCTTCGCGGGGACGCCCGTCTTGCTCACCGGAGCACGGCCACTCTTGCTTCGGCCCTCGCCACCACCCAGGGGGTGCGTCGCGTGGTCCATCGCCACGCCGCGCGTCTTCGGACGACGCCCGAGGTGACGGCTCTTGCCCGCCTTGCCCAGACGACGATTCGCGTGGTCCGAGTTCCCGACCTCGCCGATGATCGCTCGGCACTCGACCGACACGCGACGAATCTCGCCCGAAGGCAGCACCAGCGTCGCGTAACGACCCTCGCGGTTCGTCAGGCGTGCCGACATCCCCGCTGCACGGCACATCTGGCCGCCCTTGCCCGGAGTCAGTTCCACGCAATGCACTTCGAGACCCGTCGGGATGTACTTCATCTTCATGGACGATCCGACGGACGGCTCGATCGCCTTGTCCGAAGCGAGAACCTTCGTCCCCGGAGTCACGACCTTGCCGCTCTCATCCGTCACGCGAGCACGGATGCCCTTGGGCGCGAGGATGTACCGCTTCACGCCGTCCTCGTACTGCACGAGGGCGATGTGGCAGGTGCGGTTGGGATCGTACTCAATCGCGATCACCTCGCCGGGGATGTCGATGCGGTCCGCGCGACGGAAGTCGATCTTCCGGTACATGCGCTTGTGACCACCGCCGCGACCCCGCACGGTGATGATGCCGTGGTGGTTCCGACCGCCGGTCTTGTTCAAAGGAACAGTCAGCGACTTCTCGGGACGGCTCTTCGTCACCTCGGCGTGAATATTCACCGAGGCGTTGCGGCGCCCGGCACTTGTCGGTCTGTAGATGCGGATTGGCATGGCTCGATCGTCCCGTCGTTCTCTTTCACTGCATCAGGCCCGGCTGGCCGTCACATTCCGTCTTGGCTCCATCCACAGTCAGAACAGTTCCAGACGGTCGTCCGGGTGTACCCGCACGATCGCCTTCTTGCTCATCTTCCCCGTCACGAGGCCGTACTTCAGCCGACGATCGGGACTCTTCCGGTTGCTCGTCGAAACACCGATCACGCGAACCTTGTACAGATCCTCCACGGCACGCTTGATCTGCGTCTTGTCCGCGCGGGTATCCACGAGGAACGCATACCGGTGGTGCTCATTGCTCGCGAAGGTGCTCTTCTCGGTCACGAGCGGACGCTTGATGACATGGATCGCTTCCATTTACGCCGCCTCCTTCTCGCTCGTGCCACGCTGCTTGGACGAGGTCCGATCCTTGCCGCCCTTGGCCGTCTGCGAGCTCGCGCCCGCGATCCACGCCTCGAGGTCCGCCTTCGAAATCAACAGATAACGATGGTTCAGCATCTCGAAGCAGGTGAGCTGCTCGCTGTTGCACACCGAAACGGTTTCGATGTTCCGGGCGCTCCGCCGCACATTCTCGTTGTCCGGCTTCACCGCGATGAGCGCCGACCGGTCGATCCCGCACGCCTTGAGAACGGCCTCGAACTCACGCGTCTTCGGGCTCGACAGCATCAGCTTGTCGAACACCTTCACCTCGTTGTCCATCAGCTTGGCGAGCAACGCGTTCCGATTCGCCTTCCGGCGCATCTTCACGGGCATGTCCAGGCGATATTCCTCGCGGACCTTGGTCTTCGCGAACGCACGACCGCCGCCGCGGCGGATGTTCGAGCGGACCTGGCCCATGCGGGCGTTGCCAGTGCCCTTCTGGCGGTAGATCTTCCGCGTCGAGCCCTCCACCATCGAACGACTCTTCGTCCGTGCGGAGCCCTGACGCTGATTCGCATGGTAGCGAACATACGCCTGCTTGATCAGGGAAGGATTGATCTCGCCGCCGAGCGACTGCTCGTCGATCTCGAGAGATCCGACTTCCTTCCCGCTCATGTTGAGGACTGCAACCTTCATCTTGGTCCCTGCCTTCGCCTCTCCGACCCCGATCTTCGGGGTTCGGATCTCGTCGCCTCGCCCGGTCGTGCCGCATTCACACATCGCGGCATTCCGGGTCCGACTCGGCGAGTCGTGTGTCTGAAATTGTCCGACGCGTGCTCACCATTTCACGCACGCGTCACAAACGCTCCGTGTGTACTCCGTTACGACGCATGCTCCGCCTGTCGACGCGTCTTGCTTCGATACAGACGCGACGGCTGACGAATCTCAACCGTTGATTTGTTGTGCCCCGGAATAGCACCCTTGACCACCAGAAGTCCCCGCTCCGCATCGATCTGCATCACCTCAACCGAACGCACCGTGACACGCTCGCTGCCCATGTGACCGGCCATCTTTTTGCCCTTCTTGGGCTTCGGGCCGGTACCGCGGTTCGTTGCGTGGCCGCCGATCGAACCCGGCGAGCGGTGCTTCCGCTCGACGCCGTGGCTCGCCTCCTGGCCGGCGAAGTTGTGACGCTTCATCACGCCCTGGAAACCCTTGCCCTTGCTCGTCCCAGAAACATCCAGGAACAGGAACGGCTTCAGCGCCTCGACCGTCAGCGTCTGACCGAGCTCGAACTGCCCGATCTCATCCTCGTGCAGACGAAACTCGCGGTGATGCTTCTTCGGACCGGTCTGCGCCTTCGCGTCATGACCGATCACCGGGATCGTGGAGGTCCGGGCCTTCGACTCGCCGTAGCCGATCTGCACGCCGTCATAGCCGTCCGTCTCGGTCGTCTTGACCTGAGTCACGACGCACGGACCGACCTGGATCACGGTCACGGGAACGCTCGCGCCCGTGTCCGTGAACACGCGTGTCATCCCAAGTTTGGTGCCAAGCAATGTCAGCGGCATCTTCAAACACTCCAGTCTCGCCGTCGCGAAAAACCGCGATCGACGCTTCCCGACAAACGATTGCTCGTCTCGGGAGGTTCTTGCCCCGCCCGCAACCCGCGAACCGGCAGAGGAACCCGTCATTCTCGAACTCGCCCCGTATGGGGCACGAAAAAGGCCGCCGCCCTGCTGGGGGCCG
>ERZ869909.1702-NODE-1702-length-17026-cov-2.872500_pt1 | contig 17026 bp, 14 predicted proteins | sample MGYA00520892_ERZ869909 | MGnify/ENA primary metagenome ERZ869909 (study PRJEB32215, sample SAMEA104723947) | bioreactor metagenome | biome: bioreactor; feature: anaerobic bioreactor; material: water | place: China | collected 2015-03-12 ...
CGGTCTATGGCGCGTTGCGGTTGCGCGCCTTCCTCTGGCCGCAGGAGATCCCGGTGCTGGGGGCCGCAGCGCAGGCGGGGCTGGCGGCGACGCTGGGGATTGCGGCGATGTTCACCTGGGCCAATCCGCATGTCTGGCTGGACACCGTGGTGCTGGTGGGCGGCCTTGCGCAGCAGCGCGGCCCCGAGGCCTGGGTTTTCGGCGCCGGGGCGATCACGGCAAGCTTCGTCTTTTTCTTCGCGCTGGGATACGGGGCGGCCTGGCTGCGCCCGGTCTTTGCCTCGCGCCGAGCCTGGCGGGTGTTGGACCTGGCGATGGCGGGGGTGATGTTCACCCTCGCGTGGAAGCTTTACAGCGGCGGTTTCACGGCCTGATGGGCGCAGGCAACGGAATGTGTTCGTCGCGGTCAGCGGGCGGCAGATCGAAAAGCCCCTGCCCCCAGCGTTCGTCACGCCAGGCCGCCTTGGCTTCCTGAATCTTCTCGCGCGAGGAGGCGACGAAATTCCACCAGATGTAGCGCGGCCCGTTCAGCGTCTCGCCACCCAAGGCCATCAGCCGCGCGCCCTGCGCCCCGGCCTGCACGGTGATCCGGTCGCCGGGGCGAAAGACCATCATGCGCCAGCTGTCAAACCACTCCCCGGCGACCCCCACCGAGCCTTCGGTGATGTAGAGGCCGCGATCCTCGTGATCGTCGGGCAAGGGAAAGCGGGCGCCGGGCGCGAGCGTCACATCGAGATAGAATGTCTGGCTGTGCAGGGTCGCGGGGGCCTTGGCCCCATAGGCGGCCCCGAGGATCAGGCGCGCCGTGATGCCGGTATCCTGGATCAGCGGCAGCGCCCCGGAGGGGTGGTGTTCGAAGTAGGGGGCATCGTCTTCGCGGTTCTCGGGCAGGGCGATCCAGGTCTGGATGCCGAAAAGCTGCGAGGGCGCCTGTCGGGCCTCTGCCGGGGTCCGCTCGGAATGGGTGACGCCGCGCCCGGCGACCATCCAGTTCAGCGCGCCGGGTTCGATGATCTGGTCGGCGCCGGTGCTGTCGCGGTGGTGAAAGGCCCCGCGATAAAGATAGGTGACCGTGCCAAGGCCGATATGCGGATGCGGGCGCACGTCGATCCCCTGCCCGGTCAGAAACTCGGCCGGCCCGGCCTGATCGAAAAAGATGAAGGGGCCGACCATCTGCCGCTTGGGCGCGGGCAGCGCGCGGCGAACCTCGAACCCGCCGATGTCACGGGCGCGGGGAATGATCAGGGTCTCTATCGCGTCGATGCCGACGGCATCGGGGCAACCGGGGTCCAGGGTGGGGTTCCAGCTCATGGCAGCGCCTCCTTACTGGCAGCCACGGTAACCAGGCGCGCGGTTGGGGCACAGGAAAAAAGCTGTTTGGAAATCGCCCCGGGGCTGTGCGCGGCTGCCCGGTGCGCGGGGTCATCGGTTCGGCTATGGTGCGTCGACAACTGCGCAGGAGCCGCCCGTGCCACCGCCCGACTCTTCTGCCCGCGCCCGAGGGCTGCATCATGTCACGCTGATCACCCGGCGGGTGCAGGCGAATGTGGATTTCTACGCAGGTTTTCTGGGCCTGCATCTGGTCAAGCAAACGGCGGGCTACGAAGACGCCGAGCAGTTGCACCTGTTCTACGGCGATGCGGCGGGCGCGCCGGGGACGCTGATCACCTTTCTGGTATGGGAGGACGGCGCGCCGGGGCGGGTCGGTTTGGGGCAGATCGCCGAGATCGCGCTGAGCGTTCCGGCAGAAGAGATCGGCACCTGGCTGATCCGGGCGCTGGCGGCCGGACTGCGCACCGAGGGGCCGATGCGCGAGTTCGGCCTGCCCGTCCTGCGGCTGAAGGACCCTGACGGTATCACGGTCAAGCTTGTCGGCGCAGGCGGCCCGGTGCGGCTGCATTCCGTGACGCTGCTGACCGACATGCCTGAGGAGACGGCGGCGGCCTGCTATCGGCTGGGTTGCACCCCCGGCCCGCAGGAAGGCGCAGTGCGGCGGGTCTGGTCCGGCGATCAGGCTCTCGATCTGCGCGATGCGCGGGGATTCGTGCCGGGCATCCCCGGGACCGGGACCATAGACCATGTCGCACTGTGGGTGGCGGACGGCGCGGCGCTTCAGTCTGCAGGGGACGCGCTGCGCGCGGCCGGGGTCGCGTTCACGCCACCGAAGGATCGACATTACTTCACCTCGCTCTATCTGCGCGAACCGGGCGGCGTCCTGTTCGAGCTGGCCACCGATGGCCCCGGCATGTGCGTGGACGAGCCACCGCAGTCGCTGGGCCGCCGCCTGATGATCCCACCCCGCGAAGGTAGCCGCGCCGCGGACCTGCGCCTGATGCTGCCCCAGTTCACCCTGCCCGGAGAGGAGCGTTTTCCGATGCGAAGCCTGTCGTTTACCCACCGTTTCCACCGTCCCGACGACCCAGACGGCCGCGTCATCCTACACCTGCACGGGACCGGCGGGAACGAGGCCGACCTGATGCCGCTCGCGCACCGGCTCAATCCGCGGGCGACGCTTCTGGGCGTGCGCGGGCGATCGACCGAGGAAGGTGTGTCGCGCTGGTTCCGTCGGCTGGACATGGCCCGGTTCGATCAGGACGATATCCGCAGCGAAGCTGAGGCTTTCGCCGATTTCGTGGCCGAGGCCACGGCCGGCTACGGGCTCGACCGGACGCGGCTGACATGGCTCGGCTATTCCAACGGGGCGAATTTCATCGGCGCGCTGATGGCGCTGCATCCCGCCCTCGTGCAGCGTGCCGTCCTCCTGCGCGCGATGCCCGCGCTCGAGGATCTGCCCGAGGTTGATCTTTCATCGGCCGAGGTTCTTCTGATCACCGGAGCGCAGGACCCCTATGCCCGCTTCGCCCCACCGCTTGAGGCCTGGCTGCGCGACCAGAACGCGCAGGTCGAGGCGCATCAGATCGATACGGGCCATGGCCTGTCTCAAATGGACCTGACGCTCGCCAAGGACTGGCTGGAGGCGAGGGGCTGATCGCGCGCGGCGGTCAGTCCAGATCGTTCACTCCCCGGCGGTCCGGCGCAGAAAGCCGTTCACATGGTCAAAGAGGACCGGCGCGCGTGTTTCGGCATTGATGAAATGCGTCCCGCCCGCGATCTCCACATAGGCGCGGTCGTCGCTGGCGAGCCGGTCGAGGATTGCCAGCGCGTCGGATCGGGTGGCGGTCGGGTCCTGCGTGCCCCGGATCAGAAGCGTCGGGCAGTCGATGGCCGACGGGTCATGGATCGGTCGTCCGTTGAAACACTCCCACAGATCGACGAGCGTGCCATTGGGCACCCGGAACGAGGGGGGATCGGTCGCATCAGCCTCTGGATCGTCGGCCAGCGAGGACGCGATCATCGCCTGCAGCACCGATTCCGAGCGCCAGTTGGCGCCGGGCGGGAGTTGCGCATCCCAGCGCGCGCGCGTCTCGGACAAATCGACGCGCCGCCAAGGGCCAAAGGGACGAAGACGGCTGCGATCCGCCGGATCGGCCAGCAGATCTATCCAGCCCGCGTTCGTCTCGGCATAGATCGGTGCGTAGAGGACCAGCGCCGAAACCCGACCGCGGCCGCGTCCGGCAACGAAAAGCGAGGTTGTGATGGTGCCCCAGGACCAGCCGACCAGCGCGACCGGGCCGCCGCCGTGGCGCGCCGCGATCCAGTCGACGGCATCGGCGATATCCTCGACCGCCTCGGTGGCGCGGGCGTAGGGGCCATCAGGGAACGCAGCGGGCTTGGAGAGGCCATAGCCGCGCACATCCACCGCGTAGCCGGAAAACCCCGCATCCGCCACGGCCTGAAGCCAGTTAACACCCGGATGCGGGATGTCGTAGAGCCGCCCCGAGAAGGTCGCACCATGCACGAAGAGGACCGGCGCGCCCTGCCCCCGTTGTCGCAGCGTCAGCTCCAGCCCGGTCTGGTGGGTGGACGCGATCCGATGCAGGGTCGAGCGGTCATGCGCGCCCCAGCCGGTCATCTCAGGCGACCTTCAGGACAATCTTGCCGATATGGGCCGAGCTTTCCATCCGGGCGTGGGCCTGCGCGGCCTCGGCCAAGGGAAATTCGCTGTCCATGATCGGACCAATGGCACCACTCTGGAGCAACGGCCAGACCTCGGCTTCAAGGGCGCGGGCGATGGTGGCCTTGGCCTCGACGGATTGGGGCCGCAGGGTGGACCCGGTGACCTTCAACCGGCGGGTCATCAACTGCATCAGATCGAGCGAGACCTTGGAGCCCTGCAGGAAGGCGATCTGTACCAGCCGCCCGTCATTGGCAAGTGCGTTGAGGTTGCGCGCGATATAATCGCCGCCCACCATGTCGAGGATCAGATCGGCGCCCCCCTCGCCGCGCATCGCTTCGACGAAATCCGCCTCGCGGTAGTTGATCGCTCGTTCGGCGCCCAGCTTCTCGCAAGCCGCGCACTTGTCTGCCGACCCCGCAGTCGCAAAGACGCGCGCGCCGCGTGCGGCGGCAAGCTGGATCGCCGTCGTGCCGATCCCGGACGAGCCGCCATGGACCAGAAACCGCTCTCCCGCCGCCAAGCCGCCGCGCATGAAGACATTGGTCCAGACGGTGAAATAGGTCTCGCAAAGGGCGGCTGCCGCATCAAGCGCCATGCCCGCCGGAACCGGGAGCGCATGGTCCGCCCAGGTGAGCGCGTATTCGGCGTAACCGCCGCCGGGCAGAAGCGCGGTGACCGCGTCGCCGACCTTCCAGCGGGTGACACCGGCACCGACGGCGGCAACATGACCCGATGCCTCCAGCCCTGGCAGCGGCGAGGCATCGGGCGGCGGGGCGTAGTTTCCGGCGCGCTGCAATGCGTCGGGGCGGTTGACACCGGCATAGGCCACGCGGATCAGAATCTGCCCCTCCCCCGGCTCGGGGACGGGCGCCGTGGCAGGGATCAATACTTCGGGCCCGCCGGGGCCGCTGATCTCGATTACGTTCATGGTGCTGGGAAGGGACATCGGCAGTCTCCAGGTCTGGATCGCAGAATGCAGTGCCCGGCCGCTGGGGCCGGGGCTTCTGGTTGGGAGTCTCGGGGCTGGTGTTGCCCCGAGGAAGCGGGATCAGGCGCGGCCGGTCATGCGCAGGAACTCGTGCAGCATCTCGCCCACGCGGCCTGAATACTGCGGGTCTTGGGCCGAGAAGTCATCGACGACTTCGAGCGAGTAGCGGCGCAGATCGGCCAGCGCATCTTCATCGAGCTGGACCAGTTCGCCGCCATGATCGTTCACGAAATCCTCCTTGCGCTGGTAGTCGCGATAGAGGAAATGCGCCGCGGCTTCGGCCGAGGTGGCGCGCGTGATCTCGGTCACGATCGCCTTGACCTCATCGCCGACCGAGTTCCAGTTATCCAGCCCCACCATCACCTCGCCGTTGAGATGACCCAGCAGGTCGGGCTCGATGATGTAGTTGCTGACTTCCTGGAAGTTCATGCCCCACGCGGTCGAGGTCGAACCCCAATGCGCCCCCTCGACGACGCCGGTCTGCATCGCCTGGTAGAGCTCGCCGCCCGGGATCGCGACGGGGGCCGCGCCCATCTTGGCCAGCACCAGTCCTGCCGCGCCGGTCGAGCGGACCGGCCATCCCGAGAAGTCGGCGGTGCTGCGCAGCGGGCGGTTCGACCACAGCGTCAGACCCGCGTAGGAGACCGGGCCGACCTGATGGATGCCCTGTTCGGCGTAGGCTTCGCGGATCACGTCCAGCGCGCCCATCTCGTAGTAGAAGATGTCCATCTCCTCGTGCCGGTCCCAGGCGCCGATATGGCCGTTCAGATGGCCGGCTACTGGGATCCGGCCTAACCAGTAGGCCGGATAGATAAAGGCGCTCTCAAGAAGCCCGCGGCGCACCGCGTTCAGCACTTCGCCGGTGGGCACGATGCCTTCGGGCTGGATCGGTTCGACGGTCAGCTCGCCCGCCGTCGCCTCGGTGATCCGGTTGCAGTACCGCACGAACACGTCGTCGTAGTACCAGTTGCCGGTCGGCCAATGCGTCTGCATCCGCCAGGTGACGCGGGACTGGGCAATCGCGGCTGGGGCTGCAAGCGTCGCGCCGGCGGCGGCGCCGGCCGATGCCGCGAAGAACCCGCGGCGTGACAATCCGCCTTTATTGGTGGTCATGGTCGTCTCCTCCTCTGGTTAGACTTGGGTCCGGGGCATCAGCGCTGCACCGGGATGTCCGTGAAGCTGGTGATCAGCCCCGGGAACAGGAAGATCGCCGCACCGACCAGCATCATCAGGCCGAAGAAAGGCAGCACCGCGACATAGATGTCGCTGATCGGGGTCTGTGGGCTGAGGCTTTTCAGATAGAACAGGTTATAGCCGAAGGGCGGCGAGATGTAGCCAATGCACAGGTTGAGCTGGAACAGGATGCAGAACCAGATCGGGTCGTAGCCCAGTTGCAGCACGATCGGAAAGAAGATCGGCAGGACAAGCAGAATGATTCCGATTGGATCGAGGAACATACCCAGCACGAGGGTGATCAGCTGCATCAGCAGGATCATCATCCACGGCTCGATGTCCATTCCCAGCAGGAAGCCCTGCATGAAGCGCGTGCCGCCCCCGCCGCCATAGATCGCGATGAAGGCGGAGGCGCCGAAGACGATCCAGATCACCATGCCGGTCATCGTGGCGGTGGCATGGCTGACGTCGCGGATGTAGCGCCAGGTCAGCTCTCGCCGGATGGCCACGGCCAGAACCACGGCAGCAGCGCCAACGGCTGCGGCTTCGGTGGGCGTGGCGATGCCGGCGAAGATCGACACCAGAACCGACAGGATAACCACCAGCGGCAGGACCACCGAGCGCAGCGCACGCACCCGTTCCCCCAGCGGCGCGCGAACCTCGGCCGGGGGCGCCAGCCGGGGGTCCAACCGGGCGCGCACCGCGACGTAGACGAGGAACATCGCCAGAAGCAGGAGACCCGCGACCAGCCCGCCCATGAAAAGCCGTCCGACCGACTGTCCGGTCTGCATGCCAATGAGGATCAGCGTGATCGATGGCGGGATCATGATTCCCAACGTGCCCGACGCCCCGATAGTGCCAAGGACGAAACGCCGGTTATAACCACGCTGGTCCATGGCGGGGATACCGACGAGGCCTGTGGTCACTGTCGAGGCCGCGCAACTGCCTGTCATTGCCGACAGCGTCGCCGCAAAACCCGAGGTGCCCAGCAGAAGCCCGCCCGGCGTCCGCCCCGACCAGAGGTAGAAGCATTGGTAAAGATCCTCGGCGATCCGCGACTTGGCCAGCGCGACCCCGATGAAGACAAACAGCGGGATCGCCGACAGCAGGATCGACCACATCGAGCCGAACATCGTGGAAACGATCGAGAACATCCCGTTCGGCCCGAAGACGAACAGCCCGAAGATCACCGCCGTGCCGCCCATCGCGAACGAGAGCGACACACCCAGAAGAATGGCCGTCAGGACAAGCCCGAACATGCCGATGGTCAGAAGTTCGGGGCTCATGCCGCATCGCTCCGCTGGACGTTGGCGCGTGGATTGACGATCAGGATCAGGCAGCGCAGCACCTCGACGATACCCTGTAGCGTGATCATCGCCGCGCCGAGAAAGAGCGCGAGTTTGGGCGGCCACATCGGGTGGCGCAGGGCGCTGTCGTCGCGTTCGTTGAACGCCCAGGCATCCTCGAAGAACCAGTAACCTTCCCAGGTCAGGACCACGCCCCAGAGGATCAGGAAGCTGAAATTGATCAGGTCCAAGAACGCCCGCCCGCGAACGCTGCGGTTCTGAAGCAGAAGATCGACGCGCACATGGTCGTTGCGGATCAGCGTGTAGGCGCCGACCAGCACGAAATAGGCGCCGAAGATGCGCTGGGTATAACCGTGCGCCCAGAGGGTCGGCTGGCCAAAAACGTAACGCGCCACGACCTCGAAACAGAGAACGACGATCCCCGCCCAGATCAGGAAACTGACGGTCTTGCCAATGGCGGTGTTGAACGCATCGACCGCGCGCAGAAGGATCATGCCATTTCCTCTCGGGAAGGGCGCGCGGTCGAGATCACCTCGATCGCGCGGGCCGCGAAGCGCTCGGCAAGGGGACCGAGCGAAGCCGCCTCGGCCGATGCCGCAGAGCCCGCACGCGCGCGATCGGCGATGCCGACAAAGATCACCGCAAAGCGGAACAGTGCGAAGGCGATGTGGAACGACTGAAGCGGGGCCGTGGGCCGGGCATGGGTGTGATACTCGGCCTCGAATGTTGCGCGATCGGAGATGCCGGCGGCGCGCCAATCGGTGCCGAGCAGTCCCCCGTATTCCTCGGGCGCGCTGTGCCAGGGGATGACGCAGAAGCCCAGATCGGCCAGCGGATGACCCAGCGTCGATAGCTCCCAATCGAGCACGGCGATCACCTGCGGCTCGGTCGGATGAAACATCAGGTTGCCGATCCGAAAGTCGCCATGCGCGATCGACACCGCGCCATCGTCTGCGGGCATGTTCACAGGCAGCCAGTCGACTAGTTGTTCCAGCGCAGCGATGCGCGGCCCGGTGGAGGCACGATACTGTTTCGTCCAGCGGCCGATCTGCCGTTCGAAATAGTTCCCCGGCTTGCCGAAATCGGCCAGCCCCACGAGTTCGGGGCGCACTGCGTGCAGGCGCGCCAGCGTTCGCGCCATGTCCAGATACATCGCTCTCCGGTCCTGGGGCGAGACGCCGGGCAATGTCGCATCGTCAAAGACCCGACCCTCAAGCCTTTCCATGACATAAAAGGGCGTGCCGAGGATCCCCGGATCCTCCTCCAGCCAGAGCGCGCGCGGCACCGGCACATCGGTGTCGGCCAAAGCCTGCAAGACGCGAAACTCGCGTTCGATCGCATGGGCACCGGGCAGGATAGGCCCCTCCGGCTTCTTGCGGAGAACCAGACGCGACGATCCCCAATCTACGAACCAGGTCGGATTCGACTGCCCGCCGCCAATACGCTGGAGCACCGGCGACCCCTCGCCGGTCAGGCGGGCGGAAAGCCATTGAGCAAGTTTGCCGATGTCCAATTCGCTCATGCGTCGGCACCCTCCGTGGCCATCTGGCGCGCGCGCTCGCGCAGCACGAACTTCTGGATCTTGCCGGTGGCGGTGCGTGGCAGGGCGCCCAGAACGAAGCGGCGCGGCCGCTTGAAGCCGGCCAGATGAGAGCGGCAGAATCTTTCGAGGGCGTCCACATCCAGCGACGCGCTTTCCCGCGCCTCGATGAAGGCCCAGGGCGTTTCGCCCCATTTCGGATGCGGGGCGGCCACGACCGCGGCAAGCAGCACATCCGGATGGCGGTGCAGCACGGTCTCCACCTCGAGGCTCGAGACATTTTCACCGCCGGTGATGATGATGTCTTTCGCACGATCACGTATTTCTATCTGCCCGTCGGGATGCATCACCGCCAGATCACCGGAGTGAAAAGCCCCGCCGCGAAAGGCCGTCTCGGTCGCCTCGGGGTGGCGGTAATAGCCGGCCATGATCGTATTTCCCGCCAAAACGATCTCGCCCATCGTCTGGCCGTCGGCAGGAACGTCCTGTCCACCCTCGTCAACCACGCGAACGCGGCCCGCGGTCACATGCCGTACGCCCTGCCGCGCCATCAGCCGGGCATGTTCATCAGCAACCAGTCTGTCGGCATCCAGCGGATCGTTGAGCGTGGCGGGGCCGTAACTTTCGGTCAGTCCGTACATGTGGATCAGATCGAAGCCGAGCGCCTTAAGCCCCGCAAGCAGCGCCGGTGTCGGGGCGGCGCCGCCGGTGGTGATGCGTACGCGCACCGGGGGCGGCTCGGTCGAATGATCGAGCAGCATGTAAAGGACGACCGGGGCGCAACTCATGTGCGTGACCGCGTGCCGTGCGATGTGATCGAGGATCAGCTTCGGCTCCACCCGGTCAAGGCAGACATGCAGTCCGCCCGCCGCGGTCACCGCCCAAGCCTGACACCATCCGTTGCAATGGAAAAGCGGCAGGGTCCAGAGATACCGGCTCTCGGCCGTCAGCTCCAGGGCCAGGACATTGCCGAGTGCGTTCAGATAGGCGCCACGATGGGTGTAGACCACGCCTTTCGGCCTCCCGGTCGTGCCCGATGTGTAGTTGAGCGAGATGGGCTGCGTTTCCTCGCGTACATTCGCCAGCAGATCGAGGGCCGGAGCGGCGCCGCTGAAGAAGTCGAGACCGTCGCCGGCCCCGGCGTCACTGCAGAGATGCACAACCGGCACCCCGAAGTCGCCAAGACCCGAGTCGGTCTCCTGCTCGCAAAATAGTAACTTGCTGCCCGCATGGTCGAGGATGTAGGCGACGTCGCCTGGGTCGAGCCGGTAGTTGATGGTATTCAGCACCGCGCCCAGTGAGGGAACCGCAAAATGCGCGGCCAGCATCTCTGGCCGGTTGGTCAGCATCACCGAAACGACATCTCCTTCCCCGACGCCCTGCCCGCGCAAGAAAGCGACCATGCGTGCTACCATCGCGCCGAATTCGGCATAGGTGAGAAGATGGTCGCGCCAGGCCACGCCCGGCCGCGCCCCGTGCAGGTCCAGCGTACGCGCCAACAGGTCGAGCGGCGTCAGCGCCTGGAAGTTCGCCTCGCGCGGGGCGAGGTGCGGTTCGGTGAACATCTCTCTGCCTCCTCCCTCTCGGCGTCGATCAGTTGTCGGCGGGTTCCCACCGCCAGAAGTCGCGCCCTTGTTCGGTCAGGTGCCGGTTGAGGACCATCTGATGCACCTCGTCCGCGCCGTCTACAAGGCGGGCCTGGCGAGCATACCGATAGATCCATTCGAGCACCGTGTCGGTCGAGTATCCACGCGCGCCGTTGATCTGGATCCCCACATCGGCGGCCTTGTGCAGCAGGTTGGCGACGTGGATCTTGGCCATCGACACCTCCTTGCGCGCAAAACTGCCCTGGTCGAGCGCCCAGGCGGCTTTCATCACCAGAAGCCGCCCCATCTCGATCCCCATCGACAGATCGCCCAGCTTGATCTGAATGCTCTCTCGGTCAGACAGGCGGACCCCAAACCCATGGCGGTTCTCGGCGTATTCCCGCGCGATCTCGGTGCAGCGCTTGGCGAGGCCGAGCCAACGCATGCAATGGGTCAGCCGCGCCGGTCCAAGTCGCATCTGCGTAACCTTCAGTCCCATCCCCTCGCCCAGGATGACCCGGTCGGCGGGCAGTTCCATATCCTCGTAGACCAGTTCACAATGGCCGCCATGCTCTTCGGGGCCCATGATCGGGATGCGGCGCTCGATGCGCCAGCCGGGTTCGTCCCGGTGATACAAGAAAGCGGTCAGACCACGGCGCGGGTCGTCCGCGGTGCGGGCGAGCAGGATGAAATGGCTGGCATCCTCGGCCCCGGTAATGAACCATTTGCGCCCACGGATGATGTAGCTGTCACCGTTTCTCTTCGCAGTGGTCAGCATCATGCCCGGATCCGACCCACCACCTGGATGCGGTTCGGTCATCACGAAGCTCGAACGCACAGCGCCCGAGACGATCGGCGCGAGCCACCGCTCCTTCTGCGCGTCAGTTGCCGCCTGTTCCAGCACCATCATGTTGCCGTCGTCCGGCGCCGCAGAATTGAAGACCACGGGGCCGAAGAGCGAGCGGTTCATCTCTTCGTAGCAGACAGCCATACCGACCTTGCCCAGGCCCTGCCCCCCGGTTTCGGGTTTCAACTGCAGGCACCAAAGACCTTCGTTCCGCGCCTTCTCGCGCAGCGGCTCCAGCCAGTCATGCGCGATATTGCCATGCGCGTCCCAAGCCTCGCGGTTCGATTCGACAGGCAGGATCTCATCCTCGACGAACCGGGCGATGCGAGCGCGAAAATCCTCGATACGGGGCGAAATGGTGAAATCCATGAACGATCCTTCAGAGCGATGAGACGAGGTGGCCGCCATCGACCACGAGTTCGGTACCGGTCATGAAACCACCGAGGTCGGAGACCAGCAGCAGCAGCGGACCATCGAGATCAGCGGGTTGGCCGAGGCGGCGCTGCGGCACGCGCTGGATCAGGGCCTGCCCCGACTCCGACGCGAAGAAGTCGCGGTTCAATTCGGTTTCGATATATCCGGGGCATAAGGCATTCACGCGGATGCCATGCCGCGCCCATTCCAGCGCCAGCGCCCGCGTCAACTGGACAAGCCCGCCCTTAGAGGCCGCATAGGCCGAAACGTGCCCCGCCACCCGCAGCCCCAGGATCGAGGCGACATTGACGATGCTGCCGGGCTTCTTCTGCGCAGCCATCGCCGCGGCCGTCACGCGGGCGACATGAAATGCGCCCTTGAGATTCGTATCGATGATCCGGTCGATCGACGCGGGGTCGTGTTCCAGCGCAGATGCCGATAGCGTGACGCCGGCATTGTTGATCACGACGTCAAAGACCAGCCCCTCGAGGGTGCGGGCGACGTCTTCGGCATTGGCGACATCAAGGCACACTGCCTGCGCCTGCCCGCCGGCATCGACAATCTCGCGGCACAGGGCTTCGACCCGGTCGACGCGCCGGGCAGCGGCGGTCACGGCGACACCGTGCCTGGCCAGAAGTCGGGCAAAGTGAGCACCCAGACCAGAGGACGCACCAGTGATCAGCGCGCGACGCCCGGCAAGCCCGGGCCATGATTCGAAGCGTTGAGACACGGCGTTCGACAAGGCCTCCCTTCCTTTTCGAGCGATCGTTCGATATATTTTTCTTAACGCCTCGACCGGGATGTGGCAACAGGTCATTCGGTGACCACAGCGACGGATTACAGGTATGTCTGACAACGCGCCGGGTATCGCTGCCGATCTCCCAACGGATGTCGTGCCCTCGACTGAAGATCTGTGCCGGTCGATACTGGAACGGCACCACGATACTATCGGCGTGCGAAAGCCCAACGTCGCCGTGCCAAATCTGCGGCGGATCATCGAAGCCGCGTTGGATCTGTCCAACCGGAAAGGGTTTCAGGCGATGTCGCTGCGTGACCTGTCGCGCGAATCTGGTCTGTCCGCAGGCGGACTCTATGCCTATTTCGACAGCAAGACGACGCTGCTGAAGATGATTCTGGGCGAAGTGACGGATGCGGTTCAACGCGTCCTGTCGCATCCACCGGCTGCGGTCATGCACGATCCGGTCATGCATCTGACTTGGCTGATCGATGCGCATCTACGGCTGACCGAGGCGATGCTGCCCTGGTTCACCTTCGCCTTCATGGAGGCCAAGAACTTTCCCCCTGCCGAACGCCGCATGGCCGTCGACAGTGAGATCCTGACCGAGAGCTTCTTTGCGAAGGTGATCGAACGCGGCATGGCCGAGGGTCGATTCCGACCTGCGACCTCGCCGCTGCTCCCAGCGCTCATCAAGCCCCTTCTGCAGGAATGGTATGTCAAACGGGCCAAGTACCGACGGCGGGGGGTAACCCTCGACAACTACAGCGCGACGGTACAGGATCTGGTCCTGCGGGCCTGCCTCGCGGAGGGCGAAAGCCCCCTCAACGGGTATCTGCCAGCCAGGAGGGACGGAAAATGACCAAGCCAGAGCGCATGCCTCTGACCAACAGCCATTGGGGCGCTTATCGGGTGACCGTCCTGAACGGCCGCGTTACTGGAATGCACCCATTCGAGGCGGATCCTGACCCCTCCCCCATCGGGCCGGCAATGGTGGATCTGCTGGACGACCCGTTGCGGATCACTGCGCCTGCCGTGCGCAAGGGCTGGCTGGAAGGCGGCCCAGATTCAAGTGGCGACCACCGGGGCAAGGACGAATTTGTCGAGGTATCCTGGGACGAGGCCACCAAGCTGGTCGCCAATGAGCTGAAGCGCGTGAAGGCGGATCACGGCAATCGAGCGATCTTCGCCGGCTCCTACGGTTGGGCCAGTGCCGGGCGTTTCCACCACGCGCAAGGTCAGCTGAAGCGCTTTCTGAATTGCATCGGAGGCTACACGAGTTCGGTCAACACCTACAGCTTCGCCGCCGCCGAGGTTGTCGTGCCGCACGTCCTGGGCGACTTTCGTAGCCTTCTGGACAGAGCCACGTCTTGGGACTCGATTGCCGGCAATTGCGACCTGTTCGTGGCTCTTGGTGGCCTGCCGTTGCGGAACGCCCAGATCAGCCAAGGTGGCACCGGCGCGCATGTTCAGCGTGCGGGCATCCTCTCGGCCCATCGCGCCGGCTGCCGGTTCGTCAATATCTCGCCGCTTCGTTCCGACATCACCGATGATGTCGGTGCCGAATGGTTGCCCCTGCGCCCCTCGACCGATGCCGCACTACTTCTGGGGCTTGCGCATGTCCTGCTGACCGAGGGGCTGCACGACCGGGCGTTCCTGGACCGCTACACCACGGGCTTCGAACGCTTCGCCGCTTATCTTCTCGGCGAAACGGATGGTGTGCCGAAAACCGCCGACTGGGCTGCGGCAATCTGCGATCTGCCTTCTGATCTGTTGCGGGCCCTGGCGCGACGGATGGCGAAGGGGCGCACGATGATCTCGGTCGCCTATTCGCTCACCCGGCAGGATCACGGCGAGCAGCCCATCTGGGCGGCCATCACGCTCGCTGCGATGCTGGGGCAGATCGGCCTGCCCGGCGCCGGCTTTGGCTTCGGCTATGCGTCGATGAACAACAACGGCCTGCAGCGCAGACTGGTCCCTTTCGCCGCACTACCGCAGGGCCAGAACCCGGTGCGCGACTTCATCCCCGTCGCGCGCATTGCCGATCTGCTCGAAAACCCGGGCGGAGGCTGCGAGTACAACGGGCGCTGGATCAAGTTCCCGGACATCCGCCTTGTCTGGTGGGCGGGGGGCAATCCGTTTCATCACCATCAGGATCTGAACCGTCTGCGCCGCGCCTGGTCCAGGCCCGAGACGGTGATCGTCAACGAATGGTGCTGGAACAGTCTGGCGCGGCATGCAGACATCGTGCTGCCCTGCACCACCGCACTGGAGCGCGCCGATATCGCGCTTTCGCCGAAGGACCCTTTCATCACCGTGATGGACGCGGTGGTGGCGCCGGCTGGCCAGGCGCGAGACGATCACGAAATCTTCCGCGCCATCGCAGCCGAGCTGGAGGTCGAGGAAGCCTTCACAGAGGGCCGTAGCGCCGCAGACTGGCTACGCCACCTCTATGATCAGTCGCGCGATGCTGCGGCGCGCGGCGGGATCGAACTGCCCGACTGGAATACCCTGCAACGCACGGGCTGGGCCCGCCTGCCCGAACCCGAGAATCCGACGATCCTTCTGGAGCATTTTCGCGCGAACCCCGAACGCCATCCGCTGAAAACACCCAGCGGCCGGATAGAGATCTTCTCGGAAACCATCGCCGGGTTCGGATATGACGACTGCCCGGGTCACCCTGTGTGGCTGGCGCCTGCGGAATGGCCGGGCAACGCCACCGAGGCCGCGCCGCTGCACATGATCTCGACCCAGCCCGCCAACAAGCTGCATTCGCAAATGGACCACGGCAAGCTCAGCCGCGACGCCAGGATCGAGGGGCGGGAGCCGGTGCTCATGCATCCCGAGGACGCCGGCGCGCGCGGGCTGCATGCAGGCCAGACGGTACGGATCTTCAATGCCCGTGGCGCCTGTCTTGCCGGCCTGCAGATCAGCGACGCGATTCGGCCCGGCGTCATCCAGATTTCGACCGGGGCCTGGTACGATCCCGATGGCGAAAGCTGCCTGCACGGCAATCCGAACACGCTGACGTTGGACAAGGGCACCTCGCGCCTCGCGCAAGGACCGACCGCGCATTCCTGCCTTGTGCAGGTGGAGGCCGCCGGCAACTCTCCGGCGCCGCGGATTCAGCACCCGCCGGTCATCGTGCGCTGAGCCTGCCCGGCAAACGCCCGGTTCCCCCTTGCGGCAAAGTGCGGCGCCGGATACTTCGCAGGTTCAGCACTCAAGAGGCTAGAGATGCGCCCGCTGCACGGCATCTTGCTCAAGATCGCTTCGGTCATGGTCTTCATCACCATGGCCTCGCTGATCAAGGCCACAGACGGCCGCATCCCGCCCGGAGAGGTGGTCTTCTTTCGCTCTATCTTTGCAGTGCCGATCATCGTGACATGGCTTGCCTGGCGCCATGAACTGGGGACCGGGTTCCGCGCGAAAGCCCCGTTGGCCCATCTCTGGCGCGGCTTCGTCGGTACGATGGCGATGGGTCTGGGGTTTGCGGGGCTGCTTTTCCTGCCGCTGCCGGAAGTGACCGCGATCGGTTATGCCGCCCCGCTTCTGACGGTGGTGTTTGCAGCCATGTTTCTGGGGGAACAGGTGCGGCTCTTCCGCATCTCGGCCGTGGCGGTCGGGATCGTCGGCGTGCTGATCGTGCTTTCACCCCGGCTGAGCGTCGGTGCCGACCTTTCCGAGACGCAGATGCTGGGCGCGTTTCTGGTTCTGGGCAGCGCGGTCTTTGCCGCCCTGGCGCAGGTCTTCGTTCGCAAGCTGGTCCATACTGAATCGACCAGCGCTATCGTCTTCTGGTTCTCGCTCACTGCCTCGGCGTTGAGCCTGATCAATCTGCCCTTCGGTTGGGTCATTCCCGGACCGGGGGATGCGGCGCTGCTGATCCTGGCCGGTTTGCTCGGGGGTGTCGGGCAGGTCCTACTGACGTCATCCTATCGACACGCCGATGCCTCGGTCATCGCGCCGTTCGAATATGTTTCGATTATCTTCGCGCTGGCCATCGGCTATTGGATCTTCGATGAGGTCCCGACCCTGACGATGCTCGGCGGCGCGGCGCTGGTCGTGGCGGCAGGGGTGCTGATCATCTGGCGGGAGCGTCAGCTGGGCCTGGAACGCAACCGCCAGCGCAAGGCCATGACGCCGCAAGGATAGCACCGAATAACCGCGCCGCACCGTCGTGCAGCAGAGAGCGGAGGGAGAGGTCAATACTGACCCTGGGCGGCTAAACGCTCCGGCGCAGGGGGCGTGCGCTAGCGCACATTACGTTATGCCACTGTATTATATCTATAAAAATCGTGATCGAGCAAAATCTTAACCCGCACAACGGTCGATTTGGCACCCACTCCGCGCCGGAAACCGATGCTATCGCGCTGCGCGGGGACGAAGTATCTGAGGGTGTCAGGCAGGGTCGCAC
>ERZ869909.1705-NODE-1705-length-17019-cov-3.473675_pt1 | contig 17019 bp, 19 predicted proteins | sample MGYA00520892_ERZ869909 | MGnify/ENA primary metagenome ERZ869909 (study PRJEB32215, sample SAMEA104723947) | bioreactor metagenome | biome: bioreactor; feature: anaerobic bioreactor; material: water | place: China | collected 2015-03-12 ...
TGGTTCCGAACTCAAGCCCGCCTGACAGAAGTGCCTCCACCCCGCTCGCGCTGGTATTGGATTCCGGGTGGAGCTCCGTGCCGTCCGGGAACACGAGGCTGAGTGCTGCGTCCGCACCGGCCTCTACGAAGAGTCCTCGCAGCGTGTCGGTGAGCACCGTCGTGGCGAGAGACAGCACGAACTGGCCCGCGCGCCGCGCGAGACTCAGCAGGAACGGTTGCGAATCGCCAGTACGCACAGACTGGACGCATGCGCGCTCGGACTCGGCCACCGAACCGTTGCCGGTGCCGGTGGAAGGCGCACACCCGGCCAGCAGCAAGCTCGCGACCAGCAGCCACACGAACAGCAGACGTGTCACGGAGCCGCGCTTTCGGATCTTCACGGCGTCATTCCCCGTCAGCTGCTGCCTCCAGTGCAGCGATGTCGATCTTCCGCATCTTGAACATCGCCTGCCGGGCGCGCTCGGCCCTTTCCGGATCGGGATCTGCGATCAGCTTGGCGAGGGCGGTCGGGTTGATTTGCCATGACACGCCGAAGCGGTCCTTGAGCCACCCGCACATGGACTCCTCGCCGCCGCCTTCGAGCAGCCGTTTCCAGTAGTGGTCGACCTGTTCCTGGTTGTCGCAGGTCACCATAAACGAAACGGCTTCAGTGAAGCTGAAGTGCGGGCCACCGTCGAAGGCGTTGAAGCGTTGGCCGCCCAGCTCGAACGCCACTCCGGGCCAATCGCCTTGGAGCAGCTTCCCGTCCGGGAAGATCGACACGTAGAACTCCGCGGCCTCGCGGGCGCCGGACTCGAACATCAGGAAGGGTGTAACTTGCTGGACCATCTTGGGCTCCTCTCGCAGGTCGCGATCGAACTTACCATTGGGCACATGAAGGACAGTAAGAGGCTGGGGGTAATATAGCCTGATGCACGCCAGGTGGGCTTGTGCCTTGGCTGTGCGATGCTCGATCGGTGCCAGGAGTCGCGTGTCATAGCGGGTGAGTCGCGCGAGCTTGTCCGCGTCCGGCCGGTCGTTCTTGCGGGTTGAACCGTCGATGAGGCGTACCTTGCGTGCGTTCGCCACGATCTCTTCATGCCCGGCTTCCTTGAGTGTCCGACTGATCCACGCGGAGTGAGTACCGACCTCCAGCGTGACCGCTGCTGGGCTCTTGCTACTGATTGCGCTAAAGTGTTGTATGGCCGCTCTCCTTCCAGGGCTACCAAGCCCAGTTCGAACACCTGTGGCAGACCCGATCATCAGCTCAGGCTGAAATCAGGGTACTGCGAGTTCGGGGCGGGCGGCCTCTTCATCCCATCTGTGATGCCGGCGCAGGCACACCCGGCTGAAGGCGCACACTGTCAGCCCGGGAGGTAGTGATCATGACCCACGACGACAGGTGTCGGCCCGGTATCGCACCGGACCGCGCAGCGAACCGGCCCCCCGAAGACCTGGACCGCGCCGCGATGGCGGGCGAGGATCGCAGGGAGTACCTGCCGCGGGAGTATCAGGACGTGCCCGAACCCCTCGACAATGGCAGCAAGTCCAGCCTCGGCAGCAGGACCGATCCGACGGCGAGCACGAACCGCCATGCCGGCCTCCGCGCACGCCGCCGGACGAGATCCCGAACAACCGTGAGGGATAGGTTGTTGCGGCCGGAACTGAGACCGGCCGCACCGACAACTCTGGAAGGCCCGAGCCTCTTGAAAACCGTGACCCTGTCCGCTTGATGTCTGGGCTATGCGAGTTTCTGCTGCGGGTTTCGCTGGCCAGCAGGCAGGTAGTAGGCGTTCTTTGGCGGCGACAGAACTGCAAACGCTCAGGCGACTTCCTGGATACGCATCTCGACGTGCAGGCCGGCAGCTGAGGCCATGTTCACGAGCGTGTCTAGGCCGAAGAGGTTGATCTTTCCACGCACGAGATCCGAGATGCGGGGCTGAGTCACTCCCAAGCGCCGCGCGGCTTCAGCCTGTGTCCACCCTTCAGAGCGAATGTGCTTCTCGAGTGCCATCATCAGGGCCGAGCGCAGACGCATGTTTTCAACTTCATCTTGCTTGTCTTCAATAGCATCCCAGACCGAATCGAACGCATGGCTGCTCATTGTCTCAGCTCCTTCCGCAGTTGCCTGTAGCGATTCGTGGCAACCGCCAGATTACGCCCAGCCGTTTGCTCCGTCTTTTTCTGAAAGCAATGCAACACGTAAACCGCGTCCGGCAGACTAGCGATATAGATGACCCGGAACGCACCTGAGCCATCTTGAAGTCGCACCTCCTGAACGCCGGGCCCGATGGTCGAAGTCGGCTTCCAATCGGTAGGCAGATGACCATGCTGGACTCGGTCAAGCTGATAGCCGGCGTTCCGCCGTACTGAGATGGGAAATGCACGCAGTTCGTCCAAGGAGTTGCCCAAGAATGACAGTGGCTTGACCACCTGTCAAGTATATACAAAAACTTGTATGGCAGGTGGAAATGGACTAACTCGCGGCTGGTGCCTCCAGGCCCTTGGCATGGGCCGCTGCGCATCACCAGGAAAGGGAATTGGACTTGGAATATGACCACCGGCAAAGTACCCGTCGATGTGCCGAGGCTTCGATGCGAGACGCCGCAGCCTCCCGCCTGGTCGCGCTGTCGGCGTCAAGAGACGGCAATGCAGTCACGCGCGACCTGAAGACACGGAGCATGTCCAGGCATGCCCATCCATCCCGACGCTGAGCTACGCGCCCTTGATCCCACCGAAAGCAGCGAAGGGTCCGTTCTTGTGCAGCACCTCCACGTACTGGAAGCCGACCCGGCGCAGCAGGTCGAGCTGGAACCCGAGCGGCTTCGGTGAATCCTCTTTCTCGATGTAGGCGAACACGTGGTCGCGGTATGCGTCGTCACGAAGCCCGCTCAGGTACTCGCCGTAGCGGGTCCAGATCACGTCCTGCAGTGCCGCTGATTCGTGCTGCACGAGGTCGCTGATCCAGAACGAACCGCCGGGCCTGAGCGACCGGTAAAGCTTGGTGAAGACCTGCTCCCACTCGGTGTCCGTGCGCAGGTGGTGAAGGGTGGCCGCCGCGACGACGATGTCGTAGGTTTCCTCCTCCAAGGTGACGCTGCGAATGTCGTCCTGGACGGTGCGAATCTTGCCGAGTGCGACATGCGCCAGCCGTTCTCGCGCCCTTTCGAGCATCGGTGCGCTCAGGTCCAGGAGGTCGACGTCAAGGCCAGGCAGGGCTTCGAGCAGCTTCAGCGTGTAGTTGCCGGCGCCGCTGCCGACGTCAAGCGATCGCGTCGCACCAGGCGTCACATTCGCCGCGGCCCGCACGATCAGGTCCAGTACGAGGGGAGCGTCGATCGTTGCGCTCTGGCCTGTTTCGAGGTTGGAGAAGCGCTCCACGTCGTTGTCGAAACGGTGTCTGATTTCCTCCGGAGTCGATTTCTGCATCGCTCCATCATGAGTGCATGGGGCCGGGAAAACAAGGCGCGATCAATCGCTGCGCCGGTTGGCCTCGTCCTCGGCCTTCATCCGCTCGCGGATGCCGCCTTCGATGGTTGTGGTGCCTGACATCGGTTCGAATATGGCGCCGCTGGTCGGGGCCATCCCATTGGCTTTCTCAACTTCCCGGTGCTGGATGTTGGCAGTTGTCCGCTCGCTCAGGTCGGGCGACAACCGGTGGATCACGAAGGAGGCGCGGGCCTTGCCGCCGACCGTCTGTTCCTCCTGCGGATTCAGGCAGGCGCGTACTATGGCTTCCACCACCAGCTCAGGATCGTCCATGGCTGCCATTCGCGGAGTGCCACCCGTGTAGTTCGCTGCGTGCGTCCACCATGGCGTGTCCACCGCCCAGGGCATGATCACACCAACATGGATGTCATCATGGCCAGCCAGGCGCAGCTCCTGGTTGAGGCCGCGACTCAGGCTCAATACGCCCGCCTTTGTGGCCGAATAGGCGGATTGGTAGGCCACCGGCACTTCGCTGTCGATCGAACCGACGTTGATGAGCGTGCCGAAGCCTTGTGTCCTGAACTGGCGAAGCGCGGCGTGAGCACCGTAGATGGTGCCCGTCAGGTTCACGTCGACCACCCTGGCCAGGTCGCGGATGGGCACGTCCCAGAAGAGCCCGAGGGCGCCGATGCCGGCGTTGTTGATCCAAACGTCGATGCGTCCGAATCGGTCGATGGCAGCCTCGGCAATCCGGGCGATGTCCTCGGGGTCGCTCACATCAGCAGGCACGGGCACGGTTTCCCCTCCGGCTGCAGCGATCTGTGACGCCAGCGCCTCGAGGGCTGCACCGCGTCTGGCAGCCAGTACGGTCTTGGCACCCTCCCCCGCCAGTTTCAGGGCGACGCCGCGGCCGAATCCGCTGCTCGCGCCGGTGATGACAACGACGGCTCCGCTCAGATCGTTCAGATGGTTGGGCATGATCCAGTTTGCTCGCATGTGGCCCCGGCGTATGCGGCGACCGCCACGGTCTCACCTGCTCACTTCAAAGAGGAACCGGCTGCATGCCCATCGAGCAGGTTCTGCGTGAACCGTTCTATATCGGCAGCCAGCTCCGGATGGGCTCGCGGGTGCGGGTCTTCCTCTCGGACCCTTTCGAGCACGGTCTCGAGCACTTCATCGATCATGCGCTCGGTGTTTGCGAGTCCCCACGACCGGCCTTCTTCGTCCAGGTGAGCACGTGTGACCTCCGAGTGGGCGTACCTCCCGGCGATCGCGAGGGCCAACTCACCGTCATTATGCTGATGGGCCTGGGGAACGATGTCATACGCGGGAGCGAGCGCCATGCTGCCGTCCTCGAAGTGAAGCATGGAGACTTTCTTCGCGTGCATGTCCAGGTTCCCGATCGCCACTGCCAGCACCACTGTCCTGAACAGAGCCTCGACATCTTGCTGCCCCGAGTACTGCAGGAGCACCCGAGCGATTCGCCACAGACTGACCTTGCCGCCAAACCGCTGACACTTCTCATCGCCGCTTGCTCCAAGCGCCTGGTTGAAGTCCTCCTGGTGCAGCCTTCCTTGTGGGGCGGAGGCGGAACGGTCGTAGCGTTCGATTACGAGCGCAGGTACGTCGGCGAACTCCTCAAGCCACGTTCGGTACGGCGTCAATCCGACGGCACGAGCCAAGCGGGCTCCGTACTCCTCATCGTAGATGACGGTGGGGAGGCTCGCAGGTGCGACTCGAGTGCCGGCTCTTTGGGTTCCCCGGGGACTTCGGGATCCCAGATTTGCAGTGCGCCGGCGACATCGCGGCCGTAGCTGCGGAGTAGGCCGATCGTGTCCCTCTCGGGCACGTTCGCTTCCTGCGCAAGTCTCGCAAGGATTCGCCCCTCAGGCAGAAGTTCCCGGAAGAAATTCTGCCGACGTCGTTTATAGGTTCGCGTAGGGACCAGAGCCAGTGGAATGGCCACTGACAGAATCGGACTGTCGAGTCCGAACCTCGTTACCGCGTCCGGCTCCAACAGAAGGTCGAAGTCCCGCCAGTCGCCTTGGAGCGTGCCGATCCGGACGCCGTAGAGTTCCAGGGTGAGCTCAGCCATGCCGTTCAGGTACGTGGACTGTTGCGGTGAGTTCGACGCCGGTTTCCTGCATCACCTTGAACAGCCGGTCCATCAGGATCGACGGCTTGCCTGCTTCGATCTCCCAGATGTAGCGCTGGGTCGTCCCCACGCGTTCCGCCAGCTCCCGCTGGGTCAACCCGTTGAGAAGGCGCGCCTGCTGCAGGATTCTGCCCAGCGACTCAACGTTAATCACATTGCCCGTGTACTCCATTGCGACCTCCCGACTACCGAATCGTAGTCATAATGGCGGACTACTGAATCGTAGTCAAGCGTGGTGACTACCAAATGGTAGTAGGGCGGCTCGCACTATTCCGCCGGGCATCAACGAGGAGATCGTGGAAGCCTTCGGGTGAGCAAGCTTCCAGTTGTATTGGGCCTTCAGGTCGTTTAGGCGCTGTAGGTACTGGCCGATCGCCGGATGTACCAGGACAAGCGCGGGAGCGATTAGCCCCGGGACCGGCTAAGGAACCCGTAACGGCGCCCCAGGTACGTTGAACCCTGAGGCAGGTGAACTCAGTGTTGAAGGGAACAGGATCCGGCCGGCGGATGGTGGAAGCAGGCAGGCGTGCCGAGGAGCAGATGCAGCACTACCTGAAGCGCGCCTTCGCGGAGGACCCGAACGTGCGTGGACTGAACGACGTACGCGTTCAGCGCTCGGGAGAGACCGCCCAGATGGACCACCTCGTGATCCACCGGTTCGGAATCGTCATCATCGAAAGCAAGAGCGTAAGCACCGCCGTGCGCGTGAACGCAAACGGCGAGTGGGAACGCAAGTTGGGTTCCGACTGGCGCGGCATGCCCTCTCCCATCCGGCAGGCCCGCAGGCAGGCCGAACTGCTCAAGCGCCTGCTGACGGATCACAAGACTGCACTCCTGGACCGGATCGTGCTGGGCATGATCCAATCCGGCTTCACGAACATGGCGCTGGACGTCGTGGTCGCCGTCTCGGACCACGGCAGCATCAGGAGGCCCCGGCCGCGTGACTACCCCGAGGTGGTCAAGGCCGACCAGGTCACTGACTGGATAAGGAAGCGCTTGGCGAAGTACCGAAAGATGACCGCGGCACTGAACCTCTCCCTGTCGGACCTGAACGAAGCACCCCGCACGTTCGGCGAACGCGAGGTCACCAGAATCGCGGCGTTCCTGCACTCGCGAGACAAGGACCCGTTCGAAACGGTCGCCGAGAAAGCCGGGCACGACGCCTTCGCCGCAACGACCGTCCCGTCAGTGAGGTGCCGGGAGTGCGACGGTGGGATCCGTTTCATCGACTACCGCCACGGCCTGCACTACCACTTCCGCTGTCGGGCTTGCGACGCGATCGAGGCGATCAAGGTCGCCTGCCCCAGGTGCGGGAAGCGCGTCCGCCTGAGTAGGAAGGGACGGGACTTCTCGATCTTATGCAATGACTGCGACGTCAGGGTGCCCTACTTCTCGGACACGCTCGACTGAGCAGGCTCGGCGTGCCACCGACCGGCGATCGCTGGCCAGTCAACTGACTCCCGCACGCAGTTTACGCGCGAGCAGCACGAACATGATGGTGTTGATCAGCACCGCCGTGGGCAACTCCGCGGTGGCGGTGCTTAGGCCCCCGACCTGCATCACATTCATCAGCGATCCGAACACCCACAAGGCGGCGACGATTATCTCGGCGATGATGGCGGTCCGATGTTGTTTCGCGTTCCGCGCGATGAGGCCGGCCGCAAGCAGCAGGATGCCGATTGAGCTTGGGATGAGCGATGTGAAGCTGGGCGCGCCCGTGCCATGCGAAATTCGGGGTACTCTTCCAGAAACTGATTCGGAGCTGCCGGAAGTTTCCGGTGTGCAGAAATCGATGCTTGCGACGCAGGCCTGGCTGTTAACATTCAGTCAGCATCAGAAAGCGCCTCCTGCCCATGAGCAGGAGGCACAACCTTGGCACCACGAGGGGGAATCGTGTGAGAAAAGTTGTACCGATCTTGGCAATCATCACCATTCTGGGGGCCTGCACGAGCACGCCCCCGCAGCCACCACCCGAGAACGAGCCCGAGGAGGCTCCAGAAGTCGAGGTTTGGACCGGCACCTCGACCAGCAGCTTTCCCGGAACGCTGAGCCTGCGCCTGGAGCTCGAGCGTGACGAAACTGGCACGCTGCTATCCGGCAAGTACCTTGCCGACGTGAGCCCCGGTACCTTGTCCGGCAGACTGGACGGCACCGAGCTGACCGCAACACTCGAAACCGGCGACGACTGCAGTTACTCACTATCCGGAACGATGACCGCCACCACGCTGGACGCGGACTTCGAGCCCGATGACTGCCCCGACGGCAGCGGCGGCACGTGGGAACTGGAGCGCACCGAATGAAGCGAAGGCTGCTGACGGCTGCAGGAGCCCTGCTCGGCACCGCCCTCCTCTGGGGCACCGCACAGATCCTGCCGGGCTTCTACATCTTCCAATCCGGCGAACCCATCCCGGCAGACGAACTGAACCACAACTTCGCACTGGTTGACTACCGTCTGAACGCAACCGACGAGAACTCGCACCAGTTGAACGACCGCGTGGACGAGCTGGCGGAGCTGGTGGCCGAGGGCGTGGTCGGCCCGGAGGGACCGCAGGGCGAGACCGGACCGGTAGGCCCCCAGGGGACAGTCGGACCGATCGGTCCCCAAGGGGAGCAGGGAGCTGCCGGTCCGCAAGGAGACATCGGGCCTGCCGGCCCCCAGGGCGCAGCCGGACCGCAGGGTGAGCAGGGACCACAGGGCGACACCGGACCCGCCGGCCCTCAGGGCGATGCTGGGCCGCAGGGCGAACCCGGAGAACCGGGGGAACAAGGGCCAGCGGGTGCTACCGGACCTGCTGGGCCACAGGGCGAACCGGGTCAACAGGGCGTACAAGGCATACAAGGCATACAAGGCATAGAAGGACCCATGGCATACTCCTCCAGTGGCAACGAGGCAGGTGCCGTGGTTGCCCGCGACGATAAAGGCAGTTTCGAAGCCCAGGACATATCCCTGGACGGAGACCTTCGTGTCGGTGGAGACATCGTCGCAGGTACCGACGATCCTGCAGGACCTCCTGGACGGCTGGTCTTCGACCAGGAGCTGGGCGCACTCAGGTCAGGATTGGTGCAGGACAGTGATCCGATTGGAATGTACTCTGTGGCTTTCGGGTCGGATAGCGCTGCAAGCGGAACGAGTAGCGCAGCTTTTGGAAATTTCACGTGGGCAGACGGAGTCAACAGCGCAGCCTTTGGGCACAGCAGCCATGCCTCTGGTGTCAGCAGCATATCGTTTGGAACGAACACACTAGCAAGTGGTTCGTCTGCTGCGGTGTTCGGGTCCAACACCAGTGCAACCGGGGCCAACAGCGCAGCATTCGGGGCGGACACTTTCGCAAGCGAGTACGCCAGTACTGCGTTCGGAGTTTACACTCTTGCAAGCGGGTACGCCAGTGCTGCGTTCGGCAGGTACAACAATGGTGATCCCAACCACCTGTTCGTCATAGGCAACGGAGCCGATTCCACAAACAGAGCAAATGCCTTCTTCATCGACTACGCCGGCAACGCGCAACTGGCCGGTACACTATCCGCCACCAACTTCCCTCCCTCCGACGAGCGCCTCAAACAGGACATCACGCCGCTGGACACCGCGTTGGACCTGCTGGCCCTAATCCAGCCGGTCACCTACCGCTTCCGCGACTCCAATGCGGCGGATATCCACATCGGCGTGCTGGCGCAGGAGGTCGAGGCTGCCTTCCCCGAACTCGTCGGGATGCGCGACGACGGGCACCTGACCGTATCCTACGACGGCCTGGCCGCCGTAGTCCTGCAGGGCGTCAACGAGCTGCAGCGGGAAAACGAGGAGCTCCGCGCCCGGCTCGAGGCCCTGGAGGCGGCAGTGTTCCAAAACATGTAGGGTCACGAGCCGAGCCCGGGCACAAGCCTGCAAGTATGCGCCTGAAGTGCGGGCCGGTGGCGCGCCCAAGGCCGAGGCGAGCAGGAACCGGCAGGATGGCCTGCGAAAGGACGAGGCCGAACAGCAGCCGCAACAGGTCCCGAGCAACAGGCAGGGCTGAGTCATGGGTGGTCGGAGGTCTTCTCCGGCCACCTATCGGCTTGGTCCAGCTAGGGCGCTTACCCGAAGCGGACTCCGGCGACCGCATCACGCGTTCCTCGCCGTCAGCAGCTGCCTCCAGCGCAGCGCTGTCCGGAATACATGAGCATCCAGGGGGTTTGCGCCAGGAGAGAGCCGAGTCGACAGAAAGAGTTCTGGATGAGTTGCGCAGCGAGTTCCAGACGGCCGCTGGGCAGCGGTTGAAGTAAAGCTGGGCGGTGCCCAACTCCAGGCGGGGATAGAATCACTGAATGACGCTGTGGCCCAGATTGATACCGATCTCGTCGGTGAGCCTGCGTTCAGGCTTGTCCTAACGGGTACTGGGCCTGTGCTGGGGGCTGACGACGGCACGGTCACCGCTCCGCTCAGCGCATTGACACAGTGAGTCCGACCGCGGAGCCGTAGCCTGCATCACTCACCCGCGCCAGCAGTTGCTTCCTGGCCCTCGTAAGTGACCCGGTAGATCACGCCGCCGGTGTCGTCTGTGAACAGCAGCGAGCCGTCCTGCAGCACGAGGAGGCCGGCGGGCCGACCGAACTGCTCTTCCCCGTTCTCCAACAGGAATCCGGTCAGGAAGTCCTCGAACCCGGTGGGTTGCCCCTCGTCGTCGAACGTCACGCGCACCAGCTTGTAACCCACGGCAGGCTGCCTGTTCCACGAGCCGCGCATGGTGATGACGGCGTCACCCGCGAACTCGTCCGGGAACATCGTGCCGGTGTAGAACGCCAGACTGATCGGTGACGAATGCGTCTGATAGGTCACGACGGGTGCCTCGGTCAGGTTGCAGTACTCCTGAAGCGTGGCGCCGGGCGGTTCCATCGGCATGGTCAGGTCCGGCTGCTGGTCCGCGTAGCAGTACGGCCATCCGTAGTCGCTCAGTAACTCGACCCTGTTCAGCTCCTCGGGAGGGCTGTTGTGACCGTGCCAGTCGCGGCCGTGATCCATCGCCCAAAGCTCAAAGGTATCCGGGTGCCAGTCGAAGCCCATGCTGTTTCGCAGGCCGGTGGCGAAGAGCACACGGTCGCTCCCGTCCAAGTTGGCTCGCTGAATCGTGGCGTCCTGGTGGTCATTGTCGACGCAGGCGTCGCAGTTCGAGCCGACGTTGATGTAGATCATGCCGTCGGGCCCGACTCGGAGGGTGCGGCTGTAGTGCTGGCCGCCCTGGGGCATGTCATCAAACAGCATGCTCAGTTCGATTGGCTCAAGGCCGCTTGGCGCTCCCATGAACAGGCTCGTGGGAGTCGCAACATAGATGCTTCCCTCGTGGATTGTTATGCCGTGCGCGCCCTCCAGGTCACTGATGACGGTTTCCATCGCCTCGGCCTGGCCGGCCTCGTTCATGGTGAATGCGTTGACATCGCCCTCGTTCTCGAGCGTGACGAAGATCGTTCCGTCATCCGCCTGCGCGAGCATGCGGGGGCGGTCGAGCCCCTCGGCGAACACGTTCACACGGAAGCCCTCGGGCAGGACCAGGGAGGCGACCAGGTCGTCGCTCGGGGTGACGTGCGCCGGGACAAGCACGCCCACGCCGTCTTCCGGTGCTGCGGAGCGCGCGCCTGACTCCTCCTGCGCGCTGATGACTCCGCATGCGATTCGCTCGCCCGCGTTGCCAGCCGGGTCCGACATGTGGTCGTCCGGATCCGCGTGGATGACGATCGCGGTGCCGTCGCCAGCAAGGATAGAGCGGCCCTCGGTGTCCTCCAGCGTAATGGCCTCATTGAGGAACTCGTACGTTGCATTTCCATCAGCGTCTATCTCTATGTTCGGCATGTCGCCCGCATGGGCTCCCATCGGGTTCTCGAGCCCGTGCTCGGCGCCGGCGGGATTGAAATGCGCGCCCGCCGCACCGAAGTCCGGTTCGCAAGCGCCCGTTTCATGCAGGTGGATCGCACGAGTGCCGCCTGCTCCCGCGGTGAAGCCTTCGAGCTCGACGCGAATCGTGACGCCGGCGTCCTGCTGCTCGAAGTTTGCCTCGCCGATGCTGTTTCCTTCGGCGTCGTACAGCTCGGCCGTTGCCTGTTGCGCGGTCACGACGCCAAACAGCAGCGCGATTGCGAGAAGTGTCGCCTTGATGTGTGTCATAGGATCCCCCTTGCAGGGCGCTGCAGTCTGGCGGCCCCGGTTGAGGAACTGTAGGCGTAGCAGCGATGCATGAATGTAGGCAGTGTCGCGCTGGACAGTTGCCTGGAAAGCTGGAGATGTCCTGGGCTTGAGCGCCACGATAGTGCGCCACGGCAAGTCCGTCGACGAACTTGACGATTGCTTTCGCACTGCGGTCACCCGTCAAAAGGTGGGATAAGTTATACTTGTGTGAAGAGTAGCCGGACTAGGAGGTACGTATGAACATCGACGATCTACCCCCGGCCGAACGGAAGTTCGCCGGCACGGTCAAGGTCGGCTCGAAGGGACAGATCGTGATCCCCAAGGGGGCGCGCGACCTGTTCGGCATCAAGCCCGGGGACACGCTGTTGCTGCTCGCCGACGCCGAACGGGGCATGACGATCATGCGTCAAGAGGTCTTCGACCGCTTCATCGCCCAGGCGATGTCAGCTACCTCGGGACCGCCAACCCCGCCGAACGAGGACGCCGAAAGCGAGGACGATAAGCCATGAGCGTAGTGACGTGTGAACGGGTCGTACGCGAGTTCGGAGACCACGCGGCCGTTAACGACGTATCGCTCCAGGTGCGGGAGGGCGAGATCTTCGGTCTCATCGGCCCGAACGGGGCCGGTAAGACGACTTTGCTGAACTGTATCGAGGGACTGGATTCGCCGACGTCGGGGAGCATCCGCGTGCTCGGTCGCCATCCGATCACGGACCGCCGCGAACTGACGTTCCTGACCGGCGTGCAGCTGCAGAGCGCGTCGCTGCTCCCGAGGATCACGGTCGCGGAAGCGATGCGGTTGTTCTCTGCGCTATATCCCGACCCGGCCCCGTGGGAGGATCTTCTGACCACGCTGGGCATCGCCGCGAAACGGGAGAGTCGCGGCGACCGCCTCTCCGGAGGCGAGCGCCAACGGGTGTTCATCGCCCTGGCCCTCCTGCATCGCCCCGAGGTCGTGTTCCTCGACGAGCTGACCACGGCGCTGGATCCACAGGCGCGCCTCGCGATGTGGGACGTGATCCAGGGCATCCGCGACCGCGGGACCACCGTCGTGCTCACGACGCACTACATGGAGGAAGCAGAGCACCTGTGCGATCGGGTCGGCATCCTGGACCACGGTCGACTCATCGCTCTGGACTCCGTGCCCGCCCTGGTCGACGACCATGCCGGAGACGCTACGCTGCACGTGACACTCACCCGACCCGCCCCCACGGAGTTGGATCTGGAGCGGCTCGACACCGTGACGGCCGCCCAGCCCGACGGGAAGCACCTGACTGTCCAAGGCAGCGGCGACTTCATTCAGGACGTTCTGTCCGAACTGACCGCGCGCGACCTGCACGTTGCCGACCTGAAGACCGCCTCGCCAGGGCTCGAGGACGTGTTCCTGAACCTGACCGGACGCGCCATGCGCGTCGAGGAGACAGCATGACCGGCTATGGCGCCCTGACCACCACCCTGTTCCGCTCCCAGCTCCGCGAACCGGTCGGCCTGTTCTTCTCGTTCGTCTTCGCGCCACTGCTGGTACTGATCCTGGGCCTCCTCTTCGACAGTGGTCCCGATCCCGCCTTCGGCGGCCGCAGCTTCATCCAGGCCACCCTGCCAGCGTTCCCTTCCCTGGTCCTGGCGATCATCGGCGTCCTGCTGGTGCCCGGCGGCCAGCTGGCGCTGCGCGAGAGCGGCGCGCTGCGGCGGCTAAGGCTCACCCCGCTGCGACCGGCGACGTTCGTGGCCGCAGACCTGACCGTGAACTTCCTGATCGGCATGGCCGGCATGATCGCCGCCTTGGCCCTGGGATGGCTGGCCTTCGACGCGACCCCCAGCGGCAACCTCGCCGCGGTGCTGGCGGCGGCGGCCCTGGGGTTGGTGGCCTTCCTCGCGCTCGGCTACACCCTCGCCGGCCTTTACCCATCATCCGGCGCAGCGACCGGGATCGGCAACGTCCTCATGATCCTGCTGATACTCTCCTCTGGCGCCTTCGTCCCGCTCGAGACGATGCCTGACGGCGTGCAGGCGATCATGAACTTCTCGCCCGTCCGGCACTTCGCCGATCTGCTCCAGGGGCTCTGGCACGGCGAGGCATGGTCCGCCCTGCTGCTGCCGACCGGGATCATGGTCGCCATGATCGTCGTGTTCGGCATCCTGGGATCCCTCCTGTTCCGCTGGGAGCGCGCGTGAGATCAACGTGCAGCGGCGCAACGACCTGTGGCAAGCAATGCATGACCCAAAGGAGCTGGCCCGCATTGAGCGTGCCAGGCCACTGGATGCCAAGGCAGATGGGGTTCCTTAACCTTCGGCTGACTGTCGCTTCCGAACGAACCAGCCGATTACGGCACCCAGATACACCACCAGCAACACGAACATGATGGTGCTGGTGAGTACCGCCGTGGGACGCTCGGACGTGCCGGCGATCAGATCTCCGATCTGCATCACGTTCATCAACGATCCGAACACCCCGAGAGCCGCCACGATCGTGGCAGCAACGATACCGTTGCGATGCTGCGTCGGGTTGCGTGCGATGAAGCCGGCGACCAGCAGCAGGACGCCCACGACGCTCGGGATGAGTGCCGTGAAGCTGGTCGCACCCGTTGCGAAGTAGGCAACGATGCCGGTGGCGGTCAGCAGGCCGCCGATAGTCAGTGTAAGTGAGCTCATTCGTTTCCTCCCGGTCCGACGCATCCCGCAGCACGTCGGTAACACAGTAACCCATGAATCCGGAGCGCCGGGCCCCAGACTATTGGCCGCTTCAGGCGTGGCCAATGTGCGGGCCGATGGTGTTGTCTGTAATGGTTCCGTCACGCAGCGTTTACTATCCTCCGGTTAATGCGAGCACCTGTGGACATTTTTCTGGTCGCCCTGAGTCAGCGTGACCATCGCTCCGGCGTGGTTCCTGCCAGCGGCGGGGTGTCCGGAGACGCGCCAGAGACCATTCAGCTGGCGGAGAAGCTCCTGACGATTCCCAACAGGATCGCCCTCAGCCCCACACGCGTCGAGTTCGTGGAAGCCGCGGCGACCGAGCTGCGCAGGTTGCTTGGAGCCAGGGTGGCGGTCATCTGGGACGGCGGTGCCGACTCCTTTGAGCAGCAGGACAGCACGCGGTTTCAGCTGGTCATCGAGGAGCAGAAGCTGCGGATGGCCACCCTGGACATCACGCGCAGCACCGCGTTCACGGTCGAGGAGCGCCGCCTCTTGACTTACCTGTCGACGAACCTGTCGTACCTGATGAGCGTCAAGGCAACAGCAGTTGAGTCGCGCCTGATGGCTGACCTCAGCAGTTCCCTGCCGGCAAGCCTCACGCTGGAAGACGCAGCACAGGTTGCTGTCGATGCGCTGCTGCACCACCTGGAGGCGCAGTCCGCCAAGCTTCTGCAGCGGACCTTCAGCGACTTCGAAACGCTTGCCACAGCTGGTGAGTGGCCCGACGGCATGGATGCGGTCGAGTTGGCCAGAGCCAACCTGAACAATCGCGGTGCCGCAGTGTGTGCTGATGGCCTGCTTGCCTGTCCTGTCCGCGGAGACGGCAACGCCAGGTACATCCTGCTACTGATGTTTCCCGACGACTCGCCGGGCGTCCAAGCCAAGTTGCCATCGGTCCAGCAAGTGGCCCGGGCTTTGGCGCCACACCTTGAGGCGCGCTGGCGCACGTTCGTGCTGGGCGAGCTCCTGAAACTGCATGAGGCGTCAGCCGAAACACCCACCGAAGTGATGTACGAACGCATCCTGAACACTGCTGTGCGGCTGGTTCCAGGCGCGGATAGCGGAAGCCTGACCACCAGGGCAAGCAGCCAGGAGCCCTTCGTATACCAGGCGGTCCAGGGATTTGATGCCGATACGCTGCTGGGCAAACTCACTACAGCGGAAGAAGCCCAGGCCTGGTACGGCCCGGACCAGGAAGGCTGGCTGCACGGACGGCCCCGCGAGATCCGCAGTGACGTGATTGACATCGCCGCTCACGGCACCGCAACCACCCCTCAACTGGACGTGGTGGTTGCGTCCTACGACATCATCCAGGCCAGCGTTTGCCTGCCCGTCCTGCACCAGGGCGAGGTGCTGGCGATGCTGAACGTCGAGAACCAGAGCGACCCGGCCGCGTTCGGTCGCGATGCCCTGGAAGTCATCCAGCTGTTCGGCGCCCCACTGGCCAGCCTGCTCCACCGCCAGCAGCTGCACGACGTGCTCACCCACGCCGCCCTGAACGACGAGCTGACCGGCCTGCCCAATCGCCGCACGCACACGACCGCCATCAACCGAGCCTTCGCACGCCATCAGCGCAACGACCGGCCGCTCAGCCTGCTGTCCATGGACCTGAAGGGATTCAAGCAGGTGAACGACACGCTGGGCCACGATGCCGGTGACGACGCCTTGAAGCTGGTGGCCCAGGTCCTGCAGCACAACCTGCGCGACGGCGACCTGCTCAGCAGGCTTGGGGGCGATGAGTTCGCGGCGCTGCTGAGCGACACGCCGGCCGGCGAAGCCGCCGCAGTCGCAGAGCGCCTGCGCGCGTCGATCGCTGATCTTGACTTCCGGGGCATGCACATCCGGATCAACATAGGCATCGCCACCGCTCCGGAGGACGGCACTTCGATTCAGGCGTTGTCAGTACGTGCAGACCGGCGGATGTATCAGGACAAACGCGGGAATGACTGAGCCGGCCAGCAGTATGTGAACGTACATAGTTGAGCCGGCGGCCTCCCATCGATGGCTTACCGATGCGTTCGGCGTCGTTGTCGAAGCGTTGCCAGATATCTTCAAGTGTTGACTTCAGCAGCTTTTCAAGCATTCGTGACAAAGAGGCTTGGAGGCAAGTCGCTACTGACTGTCAGTAATCGTCTGCCGCCGAGTAGGTGACTGGTAGCGCCGCGCGCCGAACCCCCTCGTCAAGTAGCTGAATCATGAGTCTGTCTTGCGGGACGCGTCGGTGTGCGGCAAGCTCACCGAGTCGCAGGTACAGTGACTCAGGTATGCGGACGCGCATCTCGTGTTCCCTCAGAACGGAATTCTCCGGTTCACGAGGAACTGGAAGTTCGCGGTACTCCTGCCGGTAGATATGAAGCATTCCTTCAACCGATATGGCAAGATCCGAAATCGCCCGCTCTGCCGTAGGTCCGAATCCCGATGATCCTGGAAACTCGGGACTAATCGCGATGTACTCGTCCTCCCTTGGTTCATAGAAGACTCTGCTGCTGTAGTTGGATGCCTTGCGCGCGCTTTTCATCAGACCTCCCTAGTCCCAATACCGTTCACTTAAGGATGTTGATTGCTTGAGCGGGCGGTTTGGTTGGTTGTGGCCAGTTCTTGTGCTTCTT
>ERZ869909.1706-NODE-1706-length-17017-cov-8.300413_pt1 | contig 17017 bp, 11 predicted proteins | sample MGYA00520892_ERZ869909 | MGnify/ENA primary metagenome ERZ869909 (study PRJEB32215, sample SAMEA104723947) | bioreactor metagenome | biome: bioreactor; feature: anaerobic bioreactor; material: water | place: China | collected 2015-03-12 ...
GGCTGAAGGCGGCGGTTTGCTAAATCGTTATACCCCCTAAAGGGTATCAGGGGTTCGAATCCCCTCGTCTCCGCCATAACTTATTGATAAATGACGATATTTTTTTATTGTCGACCTGATTGGTTCGTCGGCTCTCTCGCGCTACTGCTTTTGCTGTCGATCTTAGCGGAGCGATCATATATCCGCTCAAGCAGATGCGCGTCGTTCTCTCGGGCGTTTGGACGACGCTCAGAACCGCGCAACAAATGTGGCGTTGAGTCCGTGACTGGTTGCGCCATTCGCCAGCTGACCGGCGTAAAGCAGCGAAAGCTCGGCCTCCTCGGCTACGCTGGTGTCGAGACCGGCTTCAAGGATGGCCGTGTTCTGAGCTATCGGAATCCCAGCTTGAGATTCGGTGTTGCTGTTCGTCATCGCGCTACACCGCTTTCTCGCGTTCGACAAAGTCCACGTTTTCGGATGCGGGGTTGCGACATGCCCGGTCATGCCGTCAGTTGGCGGCGTCGCCAAATCGATCTAGCGACGGCAAGTGAGCATCAATGCGCTTCGACTAGCCATCTCTCGTTGGCTATAGTGACAGCCGAATGTTCTGTACGCGCCAATTCTACTAGCGAGCCAATGCGCCATGGTCTGCGAACATCTTCAACGGCTCGAGCAAGACCTAAAGCAGGCAGGTTTCAAGGAGACCTATCGAGGCCAGCCCTGGAGCACGAATTGCCGGGAGTGGATTTATTTTGATTGCCTCCTCGACCTCGTTGCTCTGCGCGCACGGTTACGGTTGCCCGAGATCGTAATCGATCACGTTCATCGCGGCACGCATGATGGCAGTGAGGCAGGGTTCGTGTGCACCTGCAGGTGGGACGCAATCATGGGAACTCATGCCGAGTATGTGGCCGAACTCACCACGTTCACATGAGCCTCCATCGTGGCGGCTGAAGATCTCGGGTAATGACTATTCGCTGACTTTACGTGCTTGGCTGAAGTTTGCCAGTAGCGGTCATGGTACCAAAGCGCAACGCATTTCCACTTTTGATCGATCAGGCTGATCTCTGCCTCTGCCGCACAACTGGGATTGCAGTCCAGCGTGGAATGGCGCCGATTGACCGTAGCAGTGTCAATCTGGACATTTAGAGCGGATTTCGTGCGCACTGCAGATGTGGTGTTAGCTGACTAACAGCGCCTCTTCGGGATGTTTCCGTAATAGCATTCTTTTGCTCGGTGAAAGCATCGATGGCCTTCACGCTATCGGTAAGATCAGCTCATGCACTTGGGTGTGTCCGTATGAGAAATATAGATTGTTGAAGGGCAACTGATCGGCGGGCGCCGCCTGTTTGATTTGTGGCGCGCCCTGTTTTCGAACGATGAGGAATTTATACATTTGAACTCTCTTGGGATGCCAAACCCTAAGGAGAGTCCTCGTCAAGCAAATCTCTTCTCGCGATCGCGACAACAAGTATGAACAAGCCCGTGGCCATCGAATAAAATGTGGGCCATCCCAAATGGGCGATGAGTTGAGTGGCTATGCCAGCCGCCACCAATCCAGCGAGATTGCCCAGTGAGAATAGAATTGCGTAGTCGGTGGCCGATGTCGGTCCAACCGACCAACGCAGAATGGCGGCGTAAATCACGGTGTAGACGCTTGCGAGCCATCCGGCCCCTACCAGCGTCGCGATAGTCCCAAGCTCCAGGTTCATGTTGGCAGCAGCGATTGCCCATGTTGCACCCGTCACAACGGCACCCGCCGCGCTGACGTACAGCACGGGCTTCGTTCCGATCATCCGCGTGCACGCAGCGGCCAGAAGTGCGCCCGCGATACTGACGATCGGCCCGACCGTGCCCACGATCCAGCCGTTGGCTTCCAGCGACATTCCGAGGTCGATGAGTGCGACGCGGTTGAGCGCGAATAGCGAAACAATGGCCGCAAACAACGAGCACGTGAGCCCTAGCTTTTTCAGAAAATTCGGGCGTCGCACTAGGGCGTGGAGGGAAAGCGCGGGTGGCCTAGTATCGGCGTGACGCTCGAAACGTCCCAGAAGCAGGGCGGCTACCAAAGCGATTGCGCCGAGCGCGACCATGCAAAAGAAAATTCCGCTCCAGCCAATCGTAGCGGTGAGCGCCACAAAGACGCCGCCGCCAAAAATGGCGCCAACACAGAACGAGGAAATTTTGCAAGCAGCCGCAATCGCGCGCTGACGCTCATTGACGGAATCGACGATGAGGGCTTCGAGTGCGATATCCATAGTCGCGACAGCGACGGTGACGACGAGACCAACAGCGAACAAGAGACCGAGCGGCCAGGATTCGCCTGTTGAAAGAACGACGAGGCCCAGAAGGGAAACGGCCTGCATCACGACAATCCACCCGCTGCGTGGTCGAAGCAACGGGGTGTGATAACGATCGATCAGAGGCGCCCATAGAAATGCGAGCCCAATCGGTACGTAGAGAAAAAACGCAACCCCGACCGTCTCCACGTCGAGTCCCTGCGCACGAAGCAGCGGTGGAAGGCCGCCTTGCACGAAGCCGAGCACAGTTCCGAACGAAATGTAGAGAAGGGTGATGGCCGCAAAAAATATCAGCGACGACGTGTTCATCTTCTGACCGGCATGCTCGGGGCTGTGCGTCGTTTCAGTCAAGGCTTCGTTGTCTCCATGTTGCGAGCGCCGCCGCGACGATACCCGTCGTGGCCATTATCGGCAGGCCGATCGCAAAGCCCACGGCATGGAAGACGTAATCCTTGTATTCGGGCGCGCCTTCGGTTCCCGGGACGACGATGAACGAGGGAGTGATCCAGCAGATCACCAGCCAGTCGATGAGCACGAGATCGACGAGGCCGAACACCAGTACGATCCCCGCGGCGTTGGCGAAGCCACTCCAGAAGCCCAGATCCGGATTTCGACGGAGCAGACGTATCGTCGATGCGATCGGAACGCCGAAGAATAGCGGCAGAAAGAGCGCAGAGTAGCCCCACGTCAGCGCGATTTCCCGATCGCTCTTGGGAGGAACGCGATCCTGAAAACTCTGCGGCATATCATGCAGCCAAATTCTCGGCTCATGCCACAGAGTGACGAAGATCACTGCCGTCAGGACGAGAGACAGCGTGAGCCCGGTCGTTACGACGCTGCGGGCAACAATCATGACGCCGCCAGCAGCTTCTTCGCAAGTGTGCGTGCCTCGTCCATTGTGCCGACGGCTTCGAACGGAAAGCTGAACTTGCGACTGTTCGATAGTGCTTCACGTTGGACGAGTTTGCGCGCGGCTTCGTCAGCGACGACGTAGATGTTACCGCGGCAAACGCTGTTGTAGCGTTCCCGATACTTTTTCATCCACTTCGCCCCTTCCTTTTTCTGCTCGGGGTCCTCGCGTGGATCCTTGAGATAGGCTTCGATATCGAGAATGGCGACGAACGGCTCACCGCGCGCGATTGCCAGCTCGAAGCCGGCGATCCAGCGGCGCATGCCATTCGGTCCGAAATCGGCGTATCCGGGCATGCGAGCGACGACGATGGGCCAAGCCGAGAAGTCATAGAGATTTGCCAGATCACTTTCGATGTAGGGGATCTCGTTGTTTGTCATGGTTCACCAGCGATAAGTCAGCGTGCCGGTGACGACGCGTCCGAGACCGTAGTTGCACCAGTTTTCGGCGGAGCACGAGATCGTCGTCTCGTCGAACAAGTTGCTTGCATTGAGAGCGACGTGATAGCCGTCGAGCACTGGTGTCGCACGCCCGAGGTCGTAGCGGATCATCGCGTCGACAAGGGTGAAGTCGCGAACCGTCCGCTCGTTCAAGGGGTCGATGTAGGTTTCGCCGAAGTATCGGGCTCCCGCTCCGAAGCCGAGCCCGGCAAAGTGCCCCGACTGGATCGTGTAATCGGCCCAAAGTGCCGCCATGTGCTTCGGCACAGCAGTGGTCTTCTTGCCGATGTGACCGACGACGGACGACTTGGTCACCTCGGAATCGAGGTAGGTGTAGGAGCCGATGACGTTGACGCCGCGCCATAGCTCGGCCTTCGCTTCAAACTCTACGCCGCGTGCGCGGATCTCGCCCTCCTGCGTCTGGCAGGGAGTTGCCCCGCAGATGCCGGCGCCAGCCGTCAATCCGTCCTCCTGCGTGGCTTCGAACACCGCGAGTGTGAACAGCGCATTGAGACCGTATGGCTCGTATTTCAAACCGCCTTCCCACTGCTCGCCTTTGATCGGATCGAAAGGCGTTCCGTCCGCTGCTGCGCCTAGCACCGGCACGAAAGAGGTTGAATAGCTCACGTACGGGGCGAAGCCATTGTCGAACACGTACGTCAGAGCAGTACGACCCGAGAAGGCTTCGTCCTTGAGCGTTTGGTCCGTCGCAAAAGGCAGCACGCCAAAGGGCGGAGGCAGCATCAGGAAGCCATCGGTGTCGTTCTTGGTCGTCGCCCAGTCGTAGCGACCGCCAAGTGTCACGATCAGACGGTCGATCTTGATCTGATCCTGCACGTAGAGGCCGAGTTGACGCTGCTCCTTCACGCCCTCCTCGAACATCATGGTGGGACCGATGACGGGGGAGCCGTAGATGGGGTTCCACACGTCGAGCGGCGAGGCGGCGCCCACTTCCTGCCTGTTCTTCCACTCGCTGTTTAGGTAGTCGACACCGAACAGCAGCGTGTGGCGTGCGAAGCCGGTGTTGAAGCGGGCTTCGAGCTGCGTGTCGGTGGTGAAGGCGCTTGTTTCCGCCTCAACGTCGAGCGTGCTGCGCATGATCGTGCTTGGCGGCACGAACGCCCCGGCAAAGAATCCGCGCGCGGCTGCATCGGTCTTGATGTAACGGCTATGGTGGCGCAGAGACCACGTCTCGTTGATCCTATGATCGAACTCGACGCCAACATGGTATTGCTCACGCTCGAAACGGTCGAACGACGGATCACCCGCGTTGAAGCTCCGGCGGAAATATCCGCCGCCTGGGAACGGCCGCGTAACACCGTCTTCCAACAGATTTCCGTAGAAGCCGCCCTCGGGGTCGTTTTGATAGCTGCCGTAGAATGTGATTGAGGTGCCTGCGACGGGCTTCAAAGTTAGCGAGGGCGCGATCGCGAAGCGTTCCTCCTCCACGAAGTCGACGGCGTTGTCGGCTTTCTTGCCTACGCCGGTCAGGCGATAAAGCGCCGTTCCCTGGTCGTTCAAAGGGCCGCTGAAGTCGAAGCCAGCCTGGATGCGGTTGTCAGTTCCGGCCTGGATCGTGATCTCGTTGAACGAGTACTCTAGTGGCCGCTTGCTTACCATGTTGATCAGACCGCCAGGCGGGTTCTGGCCATAGAGAACAGACGCGGGTCCGCGGATGACTTCAACACGTTCGAGGAAGTATGGGTCGAACTGCGGCATGCTGAGATTACCGATGCCGTATGTTGCTTTGAGGCCGTCGAGGTAGTGGGTTCCTACGTAGCCGAAGCCGCGCAATGTCTGGAAGTCGTAGCGCGCGCCATCGTTGCCGCCACCTACCTCTGCGACGATGCCGGGGACATAGCGCAAGGCTTGCCCGACGTTCTGAGCATTTTGGGTGCGTATCTGATCTGCGGTGACAACCGAGAGAGACTGCGGCGTCTCGAGGATTGCTGTATCCGACTTCGTGCCGGACGCGCTGCGCTTGGCGACATAGCCGTCGACCGGACCGCGTGCCGTTTCGCCCATCGAACCTCGGTCGCTGTCCACGGACGCGTTAGAGGTCGTCAGTTCTGTCGGCTGGGTTTGCTTTGGAACGGGGCCTCTTGCCTTGGCGTTCTTCGGCGCCACGCCTTCGACGACGATTGCCGGCAGAGCTTCGGTGCTGCCCTGCGCGTACGCCGCGCCCGCGCCAAGGAGCGCTGTGCCACCGGCAAGCACACCGCTTGCCAATTGTCCCAATCTTTTGTTTCTGCCGCGTCGTTCCCGTGTTGCCGAATGTGCACGCTTGCAATTATTCGCCGTCATATCAGCCCCCACATTCCCCACAAAATCGCAAATTCAAGGAGGCTCTCCGGCAATGGGGTACGTGAGATCGCACACCTTGAAGATGCGTGCCGAACCTAGCGGAGGCGGGACGTGAGGTGCCACGTTTCTATCTATTGTGAGTCAACAATATAGTATCGACGGAAAGCGGCGCGTCAGCGCCGCCCGGCCTCTTTGGTTGGAGGCACGCCGAACTCGCGACGATACGCGGCTGTGAACGCAGCAGCGTTCGAGAATCCAACCCGATAGCCGATCTCCGCGACGGGAATGTCGGTGTTTCGCAACATGGCTCGCGAAAGTTCGAGACGCTGTTTGCGGACGTAGGCGAAGATCGACACGCCGAACACGGCCTTGAAATTCGTTTGAAGCGTCGTAAGGCAGACGCCGACCTGTCGGGCGAGATCCAGCGATTTCGGCGGATCGGCGAGGTTTGCGTCGATCATATCGCGAGCCTGCATCACGCGGTCGTAGTGTTTGCGCCCAATGAGTGCGGACAGGCGCTCGGTTTCTTCGAGAAGCCGGGCCGTCTCGATGACGAATGCGAGCGTGTTGGCCTCTATAAACAGTTCACCTAGGCGGCCTTCGTAAGGATGCGAAAGGTTGTTTTGCGCAATATCGAGCAGCTTGGCGCTCCGTGGAAGCACAAGGGAGCTGAAGTCAGCGTTCAGGAAGTCGTACAGGCGCGACAGGCCGTCGTTGTCAACGTGTGGTCCGAGACGCTCGAAAAACTGTTCTTGCAACGTAAAGCCCGCGAACGCATTTTCCTGCCCCGCTTTCCGGCACCCCGACGAACGGACGGGCTTCCCGAAGCCTATTAGGAGCGGGCGCTCGGTGACATAGTAGATGGGCTTCTGTCCCGAAACGTAAACTGGCTCGGCCTCTCCGCCGAGCAGAATCCCGCAAACAAGTGAGGAGCCGACTTCGATTTCAACATTGAAGTCGTCGAGGTACGTTGCTCGGTGGCCGGTTGCGAACAGGCCGGGCTGGACTTCGTTCGCTAGCAGAAAACCGCTGATCGCGGGGCCCTGGACATCCTCCGCGACCTGCGAATTCGCTCGCACCTTGACCGAAGGAGCGAGCGCCGCCGAGCCGCGAGCGATATCCGCAATCGAAAACTGGCTCTCCGAGGAAGGATAGATCGCCCGCATCTGTCACCAGTCTATACAGCACATAAATTATACTTTTATAGTATACTTAAGTGAGTTGCAATCCCTCGGATGAGGAGATCGCCAGATCGGCCCGCTATGCTGAGTTTGGAATAGGCGATGACCACCGCGCACTTTCCAACCGTTACCTCGGAGACGAATGCGTGCTCTGTATCCCAGGCCTTGACGCATGCTGATGGTCAAAGCAGGAGAAGGGGAGGATGCCGCTGTCAATCGGCACCGAACGTTGACTCCTCATCGGCGTGCAGTGGTGCGGCCTGTGGGCGCCGATCGCACAGGAAAGCAACTGCGCCTGCTCTCGCAGGTCAACTGTGCGGTTCATGACGGCACATGCGTCCACCGCAAGCTTGCATCGCTATTTTGCAATGGCGGGTGCAACACGCCAAATGACCTTGCCGACATCATCGGCGACCAAAAGCGCGCCATCGCCAGCGATTTCCACGCCCACCGGCCGCCCCATCGCGTTGTTATTTGCATCGAGAAAACCTGTGAGCACGTCCACCGGCATGCCGCTTGGCTTCCCGTTTGCAAACGGCACGTAGATCACGCGATAGCCGCTGGGTTCGCGACGGTTCCATGAGCCGTGCATGCCGACAAATGCGCCGCCCTGCCATTGCGGGCCGAGCACCGGCTTCTCGTTGAAAACCAGACCGAGAGAGGCCGTGTGGCCGCCAAGCGCGTAATCGGGCGTTATCGTGCGTTCGATCGCGCCAGCAGGAATCTCATCTGACGTGAACCTATGATCGGCGCGGCCCCAATAGGCCCACGGCCAGCCATAAAATCCGCCCTCCTGCACAGAGGTCAGATAATCCGGTGGAAGATTGTCGCCGAGACCGTCACGCTCATTAACGACGGTCCAAAGCGTACTTGTGCCGGGCGCAAAGCCCATCCCATTGGGATTGCGCAGGCCAGTGGCAAAAGCCGTTACCGCGCCGGTTTTAGGATCGATGGCGTGGATCATGGCGCGCCCTTGTTCAATGTCCATGCCTTGCTCTGCGATATTGCTGATTGAGCCGACCGTCACAAACAGGCGCGAGCCATCGGGCGCGGCGATCACGTTGCGGGTCCAATGACCGTTGTCGTCAGCGCGGAAGGGCAGGGATGCCACGGTTTCAGGCGGACCGGCGGCGGTGAGGTCGCCGTCGCTGTAAGGTACCCGCACAAGCGCGTTGGTGTTGGCAATGTAAAGATAGCCGTTGAGCAGCGCCATTCCGAACGGTTGGTGAAGGCCTTCCAGGAAGATCTCTCGCAGCTCAGCGACGCCATCGCCATCGGCGTCGCGCAACAGCACGATGCGATTGGGGCTGGTCTCCTGCACCGCTCCCGCATTGCGCATCACAGGCTCCATCACCGCGCCCACTAACCCCTTGTTGGAGAGCGGCAAGCTCGAAGCTTCCGCGACCAGCACATCGCCGTTCGGCAACGTGTAGACCCAACGCGGATGAATGAACCCATCGGCAAATCGCGTAACCTCAAGCCCGTTGGCCGCGACCGGTGCGCCGTTCTTGCTCCAGCCCACGGCTTTCATCTCGTTGATGTGGGGAATGGATATCCATGGACGCTCTGGCTCCAACAGCGTCGGATTGGCGCCATAGGACGCTTCAACCGGTGGAGATTCACCTGCGCGCGCGGAAAGTGCTCGTACGGGCGCAAGGATGGCTGACTGCAATAACGCGCGCATGATGGGATCTCCTTTCATTCGCAACGCCCATCACGGCGAAGTGTTCAAAAAAAATGGCGTGTTGATCATTTTCCGCGCGGTTTTGAGCGCGTTTCGCCCCGGTTCGCGAGCGAGCTGCCGAGATTTCACTTTCGAAGTGATGTGTATAAGGATCGTTTTCTTGCGGACGTCGTTGGGTGACCCGTCGCACTCCCGGGAAGTGCTCGCCGGTTGGCTGGCGGACTACAACGGAGAACGACCCCACACGAGCCTCAGAGGTCTCACGCCTCGCGAGCAGCCACTTTGAGTGCGTCCAGGTACGCTTTGTCCATGACGGGCAACTGAGAGACTTCGCCCATCCGTATGTGATGACCGTTCTGCGCGCGGAAGCAGGCTCGTGCGTATCCCGTACGATCTGCTATATCGTTAGGTTCATTGGGAAATGGCGACCGCGCAATTTTTCTTGCGCGACAGACGGCGCATCTTGGGTGGCGGAAAGGATCGAGGGCAAATCGGTGAAGGTGTGGAGGATCGTGCAAGCGCCCGCTCTGTTCGAGAGGGGAAAATCCCTCGGTGTGTTGGTGGTGTGGCTGGCGACGCTCGCCGCTTGGCAAGCCGGTCACGCTGCCCAGGAGCCTCGGGTCGCCGTCGAGGTCGTCCGGCAGATGCCTCTCCTCTCCCGGCTCGAGCTCTCCGGGACGGTCACGGCGCGCCGCCTTTCGCAGTTATCGGCCGAGGTGCCGGGATCGGTCGCGGCCGTTCACCATGACGCGGGCGCTGAAGTTGCGGCTGGTGATGTGCTGGTTGAGCTCGATCGCAGGCTCGAGGAGATCGCCCGCGAGCAGACAGTTGCGCAGATCGCGGATGCCGAGGCGCAACTCGCGGACGCCCATCGGCGCCTCGGAATTGCGGAGGATCTGGCCAAGCGGTCGCACGGACCCCAAAACGCTGTCGACACCATCAAAACAGAGATCGCAGTCCGACGGGCCGCCGTGGAGAGGCTTAAGGCCGAGCGCCTCGCTTCCGAGGAGCGCCTCATTCGTCACCAGATCAAGGCACCGTTTTCCGGTGCAATCTCCAGAAAACTGACAGAGGTCGGCCAGTGGGTGGTGCCCGGCACCTCGGTCGCTGAGCTTGTTGAGCTTGAAGGGCTTCGCATCGATCTGCCGGTGCCGCAGCAGTATTACACGCGGATCAAGGAGGGCGTCGACATCTCGCTTGCCTTCGATGCCCTCCCGGAAGCCACGTTCCCGGCACGCGTCGATGCCATCGTACCCGTGAGCGACCCTAACGCCCGCACATTCACTCTTCGGGTCGTGCCTCTCAACGCCGGCATCGAGATCGCGCCCGGCATGTCGGCGCGCGCGACCATCAGCCTGCGCACCGGTGCGGAAGGGCTCGTGGTCAGCCGCGACGCTCTGCTACGCCAGCCGGATGGGCGCATCACGGCGTGGGTTGTCGAGCCGAACGGAGACGGCCACTTGGTTCGGGAGCGCCGTGTGGAGATCGGGCTCTCGTTCGACGGAATGACGGAGATTCGCTCCGGCCTAAAGCTGGGCGACCGCGTGGTTGTGCGCGGCAACGAAGCTCTGAGTGAGGGGCAAACGGTGGAGCTTGCAAGCTGATCCGTTCCCGCCCGGGACGAAGGAGTTGAATCGGTGTTCGAGGCTCTCATCAAGCGGGGCACACTGACGACCGTCGCGACGCTCATCATCTGCGTCGTGGGACTGGTCGCGACGCTGCGCATTCCGGTGCAGATGATTCCGGACGTCGATATCCGCACGATAACCGTCTCCACGAGCTGGTCCGGCGCCACGCCGCAGGACATTGAGAAGGAGATCATCATCGAGCAGGAGGAATATCTTCGCTCGATTCCAAGCCTCAGACGGATCATCTCCCGCGCGTCAAGCGGGAGCGCCGAGATCGAACTCGAGTTTCCCTATGACGTCGATCTCACCGAAACGCTCATCCGCGTCAACAATGCGCTGAGCCAGGTGCCCTCCTATCCGGAGAACGTCGACCAGCCCCGCATTTTTGCAAGTTCGTTCAGCGCCAACTCGTTTATCTATCTGCGCGTCTCCCCGCTCGACGGAAACCCGCACGGGCTCGACATGGACATGATGCGCGACTACGTCGACGACAACGTCCGCGCGCGCCTGGAAAGCGTTCCGAGCGTCTCTCGTGTCACCATAGGCGGCGGCGCCGAGAAGCAGGTTCAGGTGCTGATCAACGCTCCGGCGCTCGCCGAGCGCGGACTGACGTTGACCGACGTCCGCCGCGCGCTTGCTTCCAGGAACCGCGACACCTCGGGCGGCGAGATCGAAACCGGAAAACGCAGGTACCTGCTGAGGACCATTGGCCGCTTCGACAGCCTCGAAGATCTCGAAGAGCTGATCGTTGCCCGCCGCGGTGACGCGATCACCAAGCTCAAGGATGTCGCCCGGGTGAGGCTCGATCATTTCGAGATCCGCCAGCTCGCCTACGTCAACAGAAAGCCCATTATCTTCCTCTCCATCCAGCGGGAGGCCGGCTCGAACGTCATCGACATCAAGCAGGACGTGCTCCGCGAGATGGACGCCATCAACCGGACGGTGCTCAATCCCGCCGGCATGGTGCTCGAGTTGACGTCGGACGACGTGGTGTACGTCGAGGCGTCGATTGCCAACGTCTGGACGAACCTTGCCATCGGTGTGGTGCTTGCCGCCGGCATCCTGTTCCTGTTCATGCGCTCGGTGACGGGAACGATGATTGGACTGATCGGGATGCCGATCTGCACGATCGCCGCATTCCTGGGCCTCTTGTTGTTCGGGCGCACGATCAATGTCATTTCGCTTGCCGGCATTGCCTTCGCCATCGGTATGACGATCGACAACACCATTGTTGTCCTGGAAAGCATTGCGCTCGAGCGACGCCGGGGTTTGGAACGCTTCAAGGCGGCCGTGGAGGGCGTGCGCAAGGTGTGGCCGGCCGTCATCGCATCGACCATGACCACGGTTCTCGTGTTCGTTCCCATCGTGTTTATCAAGGAGGAGGCCGGACAGCTCTATTCCGACATCGCGATCGCCATCGCGGCGTCGATCCTGGCCTCGATGTTCGTCGCGATTACCGTCGTCCCGACGGCGGCCGCACGCATTGACATCTCGTCTCGGCGCTCTGCGTCCCACGCACCTAAAGGCAACCCTATAAGCGATTTGGTGTCATGGATCGTGCACACCCCTGTCCGATCGCTCGGCACGACGGCCGTTATGGTCGCGCTTGGTGCGCTCATCGTTCTCTATCTCGTGCCACCTGCCGAGTACCTGCCGGAGGGTGAGGAGCCCAAGGTGTTCGCCAGCATGAACGCGCCGCCGGGGTACAACCTGGAAACGATGGCAAGCATCGGTCGGAAGATCCAGGACGAGCTGATGGCCTATGTCAATGACGACCCGGCGCGCTTTAAACGCGGCGAAGTCCCGTTTCCGGCGATCAAGTACGTCTTCTTGAGGGTCGATCCCGATGGCCTGCGGATCATTTCCGAAACCATCGATCCGGCCGACATCGATGCCTTTATGACGGCGATCATCGCGAAGTATCGGACCTATCCCGGCATGCGGGCTTTCGCATCGCGCGGCTCCATCATCTCCAGCAACGACGGCGGCACGCGCAGCGTCAGCTTGGACATCTCCGGCCCCCGGCTCGAAGAGATCTTCTCGGTGGCGCGCGCTGCTATGAGCCGGGCCGAAGCCGTGCTCGACGGCCCGCGCATCCAGGCCGATCCGCCAACGTTGACCCTTTCGCAGCCGCTCGTGGAGATCCGCCCCAACTGGGAGCGGTCGGCCGAACTCGGCATGACGGCCGACGAGCTCGGCTTTTCCGTCGCAGCCCTCACGGACGGTGCTTTCGCAGGCTACTTCTATCAGGACGACGAGAAGATCGACATCTACTTCTACGCGCACGACCCATCCAACGTGAATGTCGACGACCTGGTCAGGTTGCCGATCTACACGCCGCAGGGAACCGTCGTTCCCCTCTCGTCTTTGGCCGAAGTGCGTGAGACGGTCGATACCAGCACGATCCGGCGTATCAACGCAAAGCGGACCGTTACGCTCAACATCATCGCCCCACGCTCTGTGGCACTCGAAACGGCCGTCGATATCGTGGAGCGTGACGTTGTCGGCTATCTTAGAAGCACCGGTTCCATCCCGCAGTCCATCAGCCTCGACATTTCCGGCGCGAGCGACCAGCTCGATCTCACGCGCGAGGCGCTATTCGGAAACTATATTGTCGCCATCGTGATCATCTACCTAGTGCTGGTCGCGGTCTTCACGCACTGGGGATATCCTCTGCTGATCATGGCGTCGATCCCGCTTGGTATCGCGAGCGGAATCGTGGGTCTCACACTTCTCAACATCGTCGGGGCATCGCTCTCGGCGATTGGCTTTGCCGGCTTCCATCAACCGTTCGACATGATCTCGATGCTCGGCTTCCTGATCCTGATTGCGACCGTTGTGAACAACCCGATCCTCGTTGTCGACCGCGCAGCCGTCAATATCCGCGAGGTGGGCATGGAGCCGCGAGCCGCCGTGATCGAAGCCGTGGAGACGCGCTTGCGCCCGATTGCCATGACGACGCTCACGACCATCTTCGGGCTCGCGCCGCTCGTGTTTATTCCCGGCGAGGGCACGGAACTCTATCGCGGCGTCGGCGCGATCGTGCTGTTCGGCATCCTCGGGAGTGCCGTGGTGGCGCTCACGTTCCTGCCGGCGCTGACGATCCTCGCCTTCACTCTTCTGAAAGGCAGGGGCACCTTCGCAAAGGACGTCGCGTTTTCCGGGACACCGACGCCCGACCCGTCGCTGCCACACGCTGACCCTCAGCCGCCGGGCACCGGAAAGACGCGCTAGCGTTCCTCCAACTCCCTTGAACGGGCGCCACCGCGAAGATGCTCCGAGTCCTTTCGGATTAAGCGAAGTCGCTTTTCTGACATCCATGCGTTGAGCCACAGCGCACGAATCGCTAGCATCTTCCCGTTCACGTTGCGTCAGATCAGCGCGTTCACGATATTCGAGAATGCGAATTCGGGAGAACTGCGGTGGTGGCGCGACCTGTCGGACGCGCGGCGCGCCTGTTTGGGGTCGCGGCGCTTTTTCTTTCTCTGCCTGCGATGGCTGACGATCGGCGGCATGTCGCTCTGTCAGACGGTATGCCGTTCAATTGGACAGGCTTTTATGCCGGTTTCCACCTCGGCGGGCTTTCCGATCTGAGCGAAGTCTCCGATCCGCGCGGTGACTCGCTGTTCGGCAATCCAATCCACGCGGCCGGCGCATTCGGTGGCGGGCAACTCGGCTACGCGTATCAATCCGGCATCGTCGTTTATGGACTGGAGGCCGATGTTTCATTTCCGCATCTTGAGGGGACGGGAACGTGCTCGGCGCTCTCCGGGTCGTTTATCAACGCGAATTGCAAAACAGATATCGACGCGTTCGGGACGCTGACTGCGCGCCTCGGTCTCGTGCTCGGAGCAAGCGGCCGCACCGTTGTTTACGGAAAGGCGGGTGCAGCTTGGTATGCGGGTGAGCTCCACCAGGCGACCAACGATTGGGATGAGGGTGCGGACGGAAATCCGTTTACCGTTGGAAACGATGATATTTCGCGCTGGGGTTGGACGCTCGGTCTCGGCGCGGACTATGCGCTGAGCCGCAAATGGTTCTTAAGCGCGGAATATGGCTACACGAACTTCGGCAATCGTTCCGTTGCGCTGTTGCCGAGCGCTGTGCTCGACAACGCGGGCACCGTCGTTGAAACGGTTCCTGGCCGAACGGGGCAAATCTCGCGCGATTTGCATACGTTCAAGTTGGGGCTCAACTATCGCTTCGGTTCGCCTTCCAGTGACGGGCCTGCACCTGCATCGCAGTTTGAAGATCTCACGCCGGCGAGACATGGCTTCGGATTGGAGTTCGGAGCGCGGTATTGGTACAGTTGGGGGCGGCATAAATACGATCTTGGGCACGAGAGACATGGGGCTGCGTCGCGCCATTCGCTCGTATCGCGCCTTACGTACGACGATGTCACCGCCAGCACAGGCGAGCTAACGGCGCGGCTGACGACACCATGGAACGTGTTCGCGGCAGGCTTCATCGGAGGCGGCTCAGTCACGGGCGGCCACATGAACGATGAGGATTTCAACATCCCCGGCGATACCGTTACGACCATTCCCTATACGAACACGCTCAGTCCCAAGCTCTCTGGCGATATTCCGGCGTATGGCACGATCGACGTCGGCTATGACTGGTGGCGTGCGGCAGGGCATCGGCTCGGAACGTATGTCGGCTACAACTATTATCGCGAAGAGATGGGAGCCCTAGGCGTCATCCAAACGGCCAATCAGTTCGGACCGGTCGGCGCGCATGTCGGCGGCGGGCTTCCTCCTGTCGGTCATCCCATCATTGCACAGGAAGCCACGTGGCATTCTCTTCGCCTCGGCGCTACGGGTGCGTTCGATCTCACGCCGCGCATAACGTTCAGTGCAGACGTCGCGTTTCTTCCGTATGTTTCTGTGAATGCGGAAGACCGACATTACTTCGGCAACACGCCGGAGATCGCGAGTATCAATCCACTGCGCGGACACGGGTACGGGACGCAACTGGAGGCGATGCTGAGCTACGCCCTAACGGATCGGCTGAATGTGGGCGTCGGCGCGCGCTATTGGTCCATGTGGACGACAGACGGAGACATGCAGCGAACGTATGATGCGTCCGGACCTGTGACGCCTACAAAGCAGAACTTGAAAATCGAGACGGAGCGCGTGGGTGTTTTCGGGCAGGTCTCATATCGGTTCGGAGATTGATCCGGCTTTTATTGATCGCTTCTGCCATTCTTGATCGGCCAGCCCGCGCTGATGAAGCGTAAGTCGTCCTGCTGAGAGCGGGCGAAGCGGACGCCGAACATGTCGTCGAGAAGTGAGGGCTCGAAGAGGCTGTCGGCTGTGCCGTCCGCCACGATCCGTCCGCCATTCATCATCACGATGCGGTCAAAATACCGAAATGCGAGATCGATGTCGTGCATGACGACAACGCAGACGCCGGTTTGTCCGTGGTTCGCGATGCGGGCGATCAAGTCGAGACGGCAGCGCGGATCGAGGCTCGCCGACGGTTCGTCGGCTAGCAGGATGGGTGGGTCGGTCGCGACGACCATCGCGAGGAGAACGCGGCTGCGTTCGCCACCGGAGAGCGTGGACCACCAGCGGTCGCGAAAGGGTTCGAGATCGTGCTCTGAAAGGCTGCGCTCTAAGGCAGATTGGACGTTCGGGAGGCGGACGCGTTCGAGCGCGATGCGCATGAGGTCACGTACGCGGATATCCCAGTGCGGATTAAAGTGCTGCGGCACGTATCCAACCACTTGGGCGCGATGTGCCGCCGGGATGTCGGACAGAGGTTTTCCGTCGAGTGTCACAGTGCCTTCTGTGGGCGTCTCAAGGCCAGCAAGCATTTTGAGCAACGTCGATTTGCCGGCGCCGTTCGGGCCGATGATTGCGATCGATCCGCTCTTGCCGGTCGCGAAGCTTATGCCGTCGAGGAGACGGCGATCCGTGCGGACGACGGTTATGCCTTCGGCGACGAGGCTCACCATTTTTTTCTGCTCCTTGCCAGGAGGAAGAGAAAGAAGGGGCCGCCTGCAACTGCCGTGACCAGCCCGAGAGGGATTTCCGCTGGCGGAAGGGCGGAGCGTGCGATGGCGTCGGCCAAGGCGACGATGCCGGCGCCAATCGCTGCGGATGCCGGGATCACGGATCGGTGGAGTGGGCCCAATCTCCAACGCGCGATGTGAGGCGCTGCGAGGCCGACGAAGCCGACCAATCCACCTACGGTGACGGAGGCGGCGACCGTTGCCGATCCCACGAGCACCGCGAGGGCGACGAAGCGGCTGACATCCATTCCGAAGGCCGTGGCCATCGTTTCTCCGAGGCCGAGCTTGTCGAGGCCGGAGGCGAGGGCGAGGCAGGCAAAGAGTGCGACGCCGGTGACGAGGGCAAGGCCGCCGACGCCCATCCATGTCGGCGTCTGCATGCCGCCCAGCACCCAGCTCAACACAACCTGGAGACTCACGGTTTCATCGGAAAGCGCGAGCATGAGGAAGGAGCGGAGCGCGCCGAGAACAGCCGACACAGCAACGCCGGAGAGCAGCAGCGTCGGTACATCGAGAGCGCCAGCAGCGCGCGAAACGCCGATGACGAGCAGCGTTGCGCCCCATGCGCCGATGAA
>ERZ869909.1707-NODE-1707-length-17005-cov-3.023866_pt1 | contig 17005 bp, 22 predicted proteins | sample MGYA00520892_ERZ869909 | MGnify/ENA primary metagenome ERZ869909 (study PRJEB32215, sample SAMEA104723947) | bioreactor metagenome | biome: bioreactor; feature: anaerobic bioreactor; material: water | place: China | collected 2015-03-12 ...
TTACACTGGTCAAAACTATGGAACAAAGCTTCCAGCTGTCAAAGAATCAAAAAAGGGGGGCGGGGTTTAAATTTTCTGGAGGCGGTTTCTTGTAACCGCTTGTCTAGGTAATTTTTTTCACTGTCAAAATTAGGCAAAAATTAATAGGAACAGTTATTTATGGCACGAGGAAGACCAAAGAAGCCGACACATCAGAAGATTCTGGAAGGTACTTATCGTAAGGACCGAGAGCCGGTGAATCCGCTTCCACTGGACTCAATGGACTCGCTTCCTAAGGCACCTTCATACCTGACAAAGACCGGTCAAAAGGTTTGGAGAGTCGTGGTTGAAAGACTCTTGAAGCTGGGTGTTTTGTATGACCTTCACCTGGAACTGTTGGCCATGTACTGCGGTGAAGTTGCCATGTACCAGGACATGAGTGCGGTGATCAAGGAGAAGCAGGAAAAGGGCCAACGCCTGTATTCCCAGGCGATTGGGAAAGATGCTAAGAAGGTCATTGAACTTCGCATGCGTGACGATGCTCTGAAGAATGCACTCATGCTTGGTGCTAAGTTCGGATTCACATTATCCGACATAAAAGGAATCGAACTTCCAGAAGATGCCTTGACACCTGGTGCAGATCCATATAACGGGGAAAGACCAAAACCATTTTTAGTAGGAAATGCAGGATATTAAGACCGGTATTGAAAAATTCGATCAGTACATTGGAGGTGTTTCATCCCGTCGGATATCGGTGTGTCGATTCGTAAAGTTGGCCATTAAAAGGCATCTCCGGGACATGAATCGATTTGATGATGACAGTTTTGAGTACTATTTCAATCCTGGTGCAGCGCTTCATGCGTTAAACTACTTCAACAATCTCCGGCACTGGAAGGGGAAATGGGCTGGACAAGTTGTAGTGCTTGAGCCCTGGCAAGTGTTCGTCGTTGGATCGCTTTTTGGGTGGCTACGGAAAGACAACAATCTCCGACGATTCAGGGAAGGTTATTTAGAGGTCCCTCGGAAAAATGGAAAGACCACAATCCTGGCTGGTATTGGTTTATACTTGATGGACTTCGATAATGAGCCTGGTGCCGAAATCTACTCAGCTGCTACTTCCAGGAATCAGAGTATGATCGTATTCAATGATGCTTATCAAATGGTTTCTCAGAGCGATAAGCTTCGTCGAGAGTTGACGCTCCGAAAATCAACCATCGTATCTAATCGCATGAAATCAAAGTTCATGCCACTTTCCAAAGAGTCTAAACGGATGGATGGACTGAATACTCATGGTGGATTATTTGATGAGCTTCATGCCTGGCCGTCCCGTGATCTCTATGATGTGATTGATACGAGTACTGGTTCCAGGGAGCAACCAATGTTGGTATCCATCAGCACGGCCGGAGATAATCGCGAAGGTATCTGCTATGAGATCCGCGATTACTTGATCAAGGTACTTGAAGATGTGATTCAAGATGAGCGTTTTTTTGGGATCATTTTCACCATTGATAAAGGTGATGAAGAAAAGTGGGACCAGCCGGAAGTAATGAAGAAAGCGAACCCCAACTTTGGGATCTCACTTTTTGAAGAAGATCTTCAGGCATTGGTAACTAAGGCTCGAGAGTCTGAGGCAAAGAAGAATGATTTCAAAACAAAACGTCTGAACATTTGGATCTCCAGCTACAGCTCCTGGATGGATATGGATTCCTGGGGAAAGAATGAATCAAGTGATTTGGATATCGAAGAATATAAGGGGAAGCCTTGCTATATAGCGTTGGATCTGAGTTCAAAGTTGGACCTTGCTAGTTATGTAATTCTATTTCGAGATGGAAAGAAATTGATACCGTTCTTCAGGCATTATCTACCTGAAATGACAATCGAGAGGAATCTCATTGGAAAGAAGTCCATTTATAAAGCCTGGCAAACAGCCGAATGGATCCGTACTTGTGCTGGAGAAGTAATCGACTATGATCAGATTCTTGAGGATATCCGTAATGATCTATCCATGTTTGATGTCCAGGCAGTTGGCTATGATCCGTTCCAGGCAGCGTACTTGGTGCAACAGCTTCAGAAGGATAAGGTGAAGACGATACAGATTGGACAAACGGTCAAGAATCTGAGCGAACCGACTAAAGAGCTTGAGGCACTTGTGAAGTCTCAAGGAATCGAGTATCAGAAAGATCCAGTCCTTAGATGGTCTGTGAGTAACGTGGTTGTCCGCTATGACAAGAAGGACAACATATTTCCCACTAAAGAGGGGAATGATAACAAAATAGATCCGGCAATTGCTCTGATAATGGGTATTGCCATGCATTTAATCAAACCAATAAAACCTACAGTCAAAAGAAAGGCGAGGGTATATGTCGCATAAATCAGCTAATAGAAAATTGAACCTGTACAAAATCCAGGATTTCGATAAACGATTTTTACAGTTAACTGGAGATAGTGCGACGTATGAAGAAGCCTATGAACGTCTGGAGCAAGAATTTTCTGAGCAATTTGGCACCAGGCGATACAAGAATTATGAGAGTTACCGGAAGACTAGGAATCGGAGAATTAAAAATTTTGTTTGATTTTTTAAAATCAGTATATGTAATCAAACAAACTAAACTAAAAAAAGATGAAAAAAATTACTGCGTTTGATGGGCTTCGAGTCGGAGCTTCAATACTATTTAGGACTGACGGTAAAAAATATGTAGAAGTAGAATTATTTGATTATTCGAAAAATTTCTGGAATGAATTGTTAGATTCATACCTGAATGGACGAGATGTTTTATATGAAGGATTCATGATTGAATATGATATAAATTACAAGCAAATAGGCATTAAAAAAGGTGTAGTATCTTGTACGGTTACAGATGTGCCTCTTCAATATGAACCTGGCAATCCAATCATGTTACTTGGAAATTCAAAACCAACATTTCATGATACAGATCAATGATTTAAAATGAGCAAAGAGTTTGAGTGTCTTGGTTTCGAGAGGTTATCAGCTGGATTATATAGAGCATCGATTAGGGTTTTAGATGATGACTCTTGGTATTACTTACGTCAAGCATCCGACAATCAAGAAGAATTTGTCATTAACTTAGATTGTACTACTGTAGATGGGACATTCTTGCAGAATCTCTGGGTCAAATGTATCATTATTTCATCTTCAAAGAATTATGAGTGGGTCCCTGTTGAATTGATAGGATATAACCATATCCCTGTGAAAAGTTTTTAAGGTGGAGCAATGTTCCATTTATAACTAAAAACTAAGAAGTGGAACATTGTTCCATTGATAGGCTATTAGGTTCATGGGTAGTTTGGACCCATGACAAGCCTAACGCAAATATTCAGCATTGATAATCCTCCTCAGGAGTTCATGAAGGTTCTCCAGGGTCCATTTTCAAATGACTCTGGGATCAATGTGAGCACAGACAACGCGCTTACTCTTAGCGCTGTTGGTCGTGCCGTTCGGGCTATAGCCAATCCAATTGCCCTGGTCTCAAAGCATATCTACAGGAAGACTGATGGCAAACGAGAAAAACAGTCTGGCCATCCAGCTCAGCAGCTTATCTCAAGGAAACCGAATCCTTACACCAAGGCATATGATTGGTTCAATAATGCCCAACTATCGGTACTTCTTTGGGGGAATTTCTACGCTCGCATAGTTCGAGATAGAGATTACAATCCAATTAAACTGATCCGCTTCCCGGATGGAGTCATCAAGCCAGTATTAATTGATGATGAATTGTTCTATGTGGATCGCAGAACGGGCAAAACCTATACTCCAGATGAAATATTTCACATCAAAGATTGGAGCAAGGATGGAATTGAAGGTATGTCTCGAGTTTCCCAGTATCGTCAAGGTATCGGACTTGGATTAGTTTCTGAGAAGTTCCAGGCCTCATTTTATGGAAATGGTGCTCATCAGGGTGGAATCGTTTATGTAGATGAAGAGGCCGGGATCGATTTCGGTGAAACTCCTGAAGAGGAAGAATCGGAAATGAATCGGATCCGCAAAATGGTCACTGATCCATATACGGGCGCAGACAATTTTCATAGGGTGATGCTCCTTCCTCCTGGTATGAAGTTCGAGCGCCTGACGATGCCGCTTAAGGATGCTGAATTTCTGATTTCCAGAAAGTTCCAGGTAATTGAAGTCGCTCGCATGTTCGATACTTCACTCTCAAAGCTTTTCGAACTCGAGAGAGCAACCAACTCCAACAACATCGAACACCAGGGAATAGAGTTTGTCCAGGAAGCGATACTCCCCTGGACAACAAACTGGGAGCAAGAAATCAATGATAAGCTTCTTCGTGAAGATCAGAAGGATGATCACTACTGCAAGTTTAACCTGGACTCGCTTGTCCGTGCAGATATGAAGACCAGGTACGAAGCTTATTCGATGTCACTTGGTCAAGGTGTTGGATTCCAGTCTACTGAAGAAGTGAGAGCGCTCGAAGATAGAGATCCAATCGATGAGGATAATCTATTCAAACCAATGAATTATAACCGACAATCTGAAAGAGCTGACAATGTTTAAGTTCAAATTTGTAAACAATGCCGATGCTGACACTACCACTATTTATGTAGATGGAACCATTGGTCGAGACTTTTGGGAGGAGTATTTCACTGGAGAGAAGTCCGAGAACACAATCAAAGAGTTTCGCAAGAAACTTGCGGCTGTTGAGACATCAAAAGTGAATGTCGTTATCAACTCATATGGTGGTGATGTAAAAGACGGGATCTCGATAATGGATGAACTTGCAAAGTTCAAAGGCGATGTGACAACTATTGTTGAGGGTATGACTGCCAGTGCTGCAACATTGATCTCTCAGGGTGCATCCCAGGGCAAAAGACAGATGAGCAAAAACGCTCTCTTCCTGGTCCATCAAGCCATGATCGGTATCTGTAGTTACCTGAATGCTAACAAGGCTCAGAGATTGGCTGCTGACATCGAGAAGATTACAGATCATGCAGCTCAGATTTATGCTAGCAGATCCGGACGTGACAAAGAGTACTTCCGAAATCTGATGAATGAGAGCGATGGAGAGGGTATTTGGTTGACGGCAGATGAGGCACTGGAGCATGGCCTCATTGATGAAGTGATTGATTATGCTTCGCAGCGTGATGATGAGGGCGAGTCCACTGCAGCAACGAACAAGGCAGGCATGAGCCTACTTCATGCCACAATCAATCTTCCGGAGATCCCGGAAGAGAAACTGGCAGCATCATTGAAGAGTGCTCGCAGCAGAGAAATCGAACTCATAAAACTAAAAGGGAAAGTATCATGAAAAAGAAACTGATGGAGAAGCGTGCTGATCTGCTTAACAAGATGCAGGCGCTCAACGAGAAAGAAGGATTTTCGAGTGATGATCAGACAACATATGATCAATACAAAAATGAAGTTGCGGATATTGATCGGCAACTTTCAAACATCGCAGCCGTTGACGCGCTTCGATCGAATCAGGCCGTAAACCACGTCGCGGACTCTGAGACTAAGGAGATCCAAAAGAACTGGAATTTTTCAGAAGCACTTCGACAGGCAAAAAACAAGAGACTTGATGGTTTCGTGCTTGAAATGCAGCAAGAAGCACAGCAAGAAGCTCGTGATTCTGGTATCAGCCTGACAGGAGCTGAAGGCACCCTTCTTATTCCTACGGCAATCCAGAATGCGAAGATCTTTCATAACACGGCAACACCTGTTGTTGTTGGTGTTCCAGCACAAGGTGGCAGGGCTGTAGAAACAGAACTACGATCTTTTGTGGATTACCTTTGGGATGCAATGGTACTAACTCAGATGGGAGCCGATTTCATACCTGGCTTGGTTGGTAATATTACATTCCCGAAAGAGAATGCTGTTGCTGAAATGTCCTGGAATACCGAAACCGGTGACAGTGATCAATCGTCTCCTACATTCTTGCTGAATGAGATGAAACCTAAGCGTGGATCAACTTTCGTAGATGTATCTAACCAAGTTTTGATTCAAACTTCGAATGCGATGCAGTCAAGAATAGCTAGACAATTGATCAATGCCGTATCTAAAGGTATTGAGAAAGCTGCTATTGTAGGTGGAGAGACCAATGGACCAGTAGGTATTCTCAGTACCGTCGGCATTGGTGACGTTGTTGGTGGAACTAATGGAGGTGCTCCGACGTGGGACAAGATTGTCGAACTTGAAACCAAAATCGCTGCTCTCAATGCTGATATCGGAAGTCTTGGATATTTGACGAATAGCAAGGTTCGAGGCAAACTTAAAACTACCTCAAAGGTTTCGGGTCAAAATGGGTTTATATGGGAGGGTGATGGAACAGTGAATGGATATCGTACTGGGGTTACGAATTTGGTACCATCGAATCTGACTAAAGGATCTGCTTCGGCTATTTGCTCCGCTCTGATCTATGGGAACTTCAAAGATCTGTTGATCGGTCAATGGGGTCCATTGGAAATCATGGCCAATCCATATACGAAAGCTAAATCAGGAATCACGGAATTCATTGTAAATATCTATGTGGATGTTTTGGTTCAAAGAGCTCAGAGCTTTGCGGCCATGAAGGATGTTCTCACAACTTGATCTACTGGTTAATACTCGGGAGGCATATGCCGCCCGAGTATTTTAATTACGAACATTAATTTTGAAGTCATGTTTATCACTTTTCGTTCATGTCCACCTGGGTACTCATACACAGCTCCTTATACATATGATGTGTCGGAAAAACTTGCTAAGAAGTTTATAGCTGATGGAGTTGCAAGTATTTCAACGCCTGTGCTCCCAAATGATTTTCCAGCTCGCAATAAATTGATTGAAGCTGGAATTGAAACTGTTGACGACATCAAGACGAATTTGATGGATATCAAAGAGATTGTTGATGATAGTGAAATGATAGCCATTAAGAAAGCCATCAAGTAATGCCACAAGTCAGACTTACAATTCCGGGTGTAGATCCAATAAGTGTTGAGGAAGTGAAAGCTCATCTTCGTAAAGATGGTTCTTCGCTTGATACACTGTTGCTGTCATACATCAAAGGGGTCGCATCTCGAGTTGAGTCTGAATTTCGCATTCAGCTAGTTCAAGCACAGTGGAAGTATACGATCAGTAAAATGGTGCAGGGTATGGATTTACCGCTTCCGGTTGTGGATCATTCGACTGTTGAGGTAAAGTATTTTGATTCTGATGACCAGGAACAAACGTTAAGTACTGGAAGCTATGAGCTTGTTAAGCACCGGTTGACATCGAAGATATACTGGAACAATGATCTGTATTTGAACTTGTCCAGGAACAAAATGTATCCGATTTCAATCACTTTTTCAGCCGGTTATCCGGTTGAAGATGGTGTTGCTCAAATTCCAGAGAGTGTGAAGATCTATCTGAAGACACTCATAGGTCATGTGTTCGTCAGTCCAGAAGGATTGGCAGATTCACGATTTGAGAATGTGATGAGCAAATACAGATCATTTCTGGGTGACCACGTGCGGAGGTATCTACCATGATTATACAATCACATCAATTTGATAAACGGGTCATTCAGAAAAGAGTGACATCCACATCAAATGTAAGTGGACAAGTTAAGCCAGTATTAGTCAACTACGATGAATTTTGGGCTCGTTTGCAGTACCGTGAAGAGAAAAGGGAAGTGAATGGCAAGGTTGAAAGCGTTGTGCAGCGGCCGGTCTTTTCAGCCAGGCGAAACGACGACATAAAAAAGACCGATATACTAGAATGTGAAGGTAAGGAGTATCGAATTGATTCGGCTATTCCAACGGACAACGGAGAATACACCATTATACGTGCATATATCGATGACACAAAGTGATTACATATTAGATGCTGGTGAGATCATAAAAGTTGACGAGGGCTTTAGTGGTATCCCATACAAGTGCCCTGCAGGTTACTTGACCATTGGATATGGTCGGAACCTCGATGCGAACCCACTTACACCATCAGAGGCTGAAATCTTGATGTATAACGACATCGAGAAGATTGATTCGGAACTTAAGAAACGACTTCCATACTTCGCCCAGCTCACTCCAGCTCGGAAGGTCGTGCTAATTAGCATGGCTTTCCAGCTGGGGCTTAATGGACTTCTTGGATTTCGAAAAACGCTAGCATATCTAGCGATTGGAAGTTTTGAGCATGCTTCCAAAGAAATGCTCAATTCTCGATGGGCAAATCAAACTCCGAAAAGAGCCAGGAGACTGGCAGAAATGATGAGGAGAGGATGATGCAGTATGTTAAAGAGTATGCTCCAAACATCATTATGCTGTTAATCATCGCAGCAATAAATGTCGGTGTATACTCTGCAAGTGTGAGTTATATGAGTGCGCAACTAGCTGAACTGAAAGCAGAGAGTAAAATCTATAATGAGCGTATTACCGCAATTCAGTTACAGATAGCTACTCAATCAGCAATGAGCGATAGAGTTACTAAGCTCGAGGCTAAAATGGATTTGGTCGAAACTGAAAATCTCCGCTTTTGGAGAGAAGATTGGCCAAAAATTGAACGAATCATAAACGAAGTGGATAGGAATAGACGATGAAATTTTTAAAAAAACTTGGTAAGCGTATCAATCTTCCGGACACAGCGGTGGGTAAAGTTCTCAAAGCTGTTGGCGGATTGATTGGTGTTGGTGGCACAGCGGCAGTTACAGTTGTGCCTGGTCTCTTGTTTGAGTTGACTGGCAATACCATTGTTGATGTGGCTATTGTGGTCGTATCCGGAGCGGTCATTTATTTGGCTGGTAAATACCCGGTCCCTGATCAGTACAAAAAGCAGGTCGAGGACTAATGGAATTCACGCTCGAGACACGGGGCATACAGGAAGCAATCAAGATCCTGCAGTCACTCAAGAAAGATGTGACTCGTTTGGATTTTGAAAGATCGGCAGAGAAAGGACTTGAAAATGTTCGTAGAGCTGCTATTGCTAATGTACGTGCCGTGACTCGACGTAGAACTGGAAGATTACAAGATGCTATCGTTATTAAGAGAATGGATGCCAGGGTTCGCAGAAGATATGGTTACTTTGCTGGCAGCTATGTTGGGGTGGATTATAAAAAAGCACCACATGGTCATCTCATAGAGTATGGTACAGGTCCGCGATTCAGAACTACAAAAAGTGGAGTTAAGTCTCGTACTGGCACACACAAGGCGACACCATTCCTACGGCCAGCATATCAAGAGAATCGTGAATTGATTTTCAGGGATGCCAGGAGTGAGCTGGGTGATCGCATTCAGCGTAAGATCAATCGTGCTGTCAGAGCTAATAGGGCAAGAGTATGAGTTATCGAAAAGATCTTGTGGCCAAACTAACTGCGACGCCAGGCATTCAGACAAAGGTGCAGGGACGTTATTTTTTTGGAGAAGCTCCAATCGAGGAGCCTTATCCGCTTATCGTGTTTTTTTCATACACGGGTCGGCCGGTATCAGCAAAAGGATCTCAAGCTAAAACAGATGATACAACGGTCCAGATAGAAGTTATTTCTAATGATCTAGATGAGGTTGAGCAGCTCTCCGCCGAATTGCTCACTGCTCTCGACCGGCAATCATTTGGAAAGTGCTACCACTGTCTTCACTTGCGAACAGTGGATGACTTTGACACAGAATCAAAGACATATCGGATCATACAAGATTATCAATTTTGGCAACGGAGGTAATATGAGTGTATCAAAAAAAGAAGTAGCTACTGTGAAATTGGCTGAGGCGATCGTGATTGAATCAGTGGATGTGCAACTGGAAATCAATGGTGATGGGTGGAAGTTGACGGGCAAGAATATTAACGATTATCGAGCTCTCAGGGCTCTGCTTACTAACTCTAAAGGAGAAGATCATGGTTGAGAATGGATCTGTTGTTTTGTTAAAAATTGGGGTCAATGCAATTGCTGCGACTCAAAATCTGTCTTTGACGATTTCGAACAATTTAATTCGAACCACGACAAAGGGGAATGATTTCCATACCTACAAGTATGGCCGGCGGCGCTGGAACGGATCTGTGAAGGGGTTGGTGGATATCACAGATACTACTGGGCAGGTTGCTTTGTTGAATGCTGCAAGAAATGGGACAGAGATCTCAATTCTGATTGGGAAAGCTACTCCGGCGTCCGGTGATCCTGTGTATGCTGGCGCGGTGCAGGTCGAAAAACACTCTGAAGGGTATAACGAGGGAAATGAATCGACACTCGATATTTCATTCAGAGGTAGTGGCCCAATCTCACAAACAATAACATCCTAATTCTAAGGCTATGAGCGATAACAAACTAGTTGATTTTGATGTTGAGTTACGAATCTCTGGATCTGTACTCAACGATATGAAAGGGTTCGGCTTTGACCTCGATGGGGAGAAGATTGATACCACAAATTTCGATCATGCAAAGTGGGAAAAGATAATTGCCGGTCACAAGAATCTGAAGATCAGTGTTAACGGAAACCTGGATAAATCATCCGCTAATAATGTTCTGGATTTGATTGCAGCATTGATCTCAGAGGAAGTGTTGCCGTATAGTATTTTTTACAAGACGGCTGCAGCCTCGCAGCGAGAATCCATTTCGGGAGTCGCTTTAATTGAGAATGCCAATTTGAATATGGATGACGGTACTGATGTTAAGTGGACTTGTTCGCTTCAAAACTCCGGTGATCCAGTGTTCACAAATAAATCAGCATAGAAATGTCAAAAGCAAAAAACTTTGTAAATATAGGTGGTCAGCTTCGACCGGTGGCATTTGATCATTGGTGTTTTTACATCTGGTCGAAGACTGTAAATAAACCTCTTGAAGCGCTTATTTATGCAGGATCATTGAACTTCTGGGAGCTCATGGAGTTGATACGATCCGGTTTGTACAACGGTACCGTTGTTGAGGGCAAGCCGATTGAGATCAGTTCACAGCAGGTGTGTAACTGGCTATCCGAGCGGCCGGAGGCACAAGGAGAGATCCTGGAGATTTTCTTTGAATCCAGCACGAGACTCTGGGGGGAACCCGATAAGGGGGAGTTGGATCCGGAGAGCGAGAAAAGCAGCCAGTAACTTTTTCCGGATTACTGGAACAGGCGGCATCTGTTGGTTTGAAGCCGGATGAGTTCTGGAGGATGACACCAGTCGAGTTCTTTGCATTTGCAAAAGGGTATACAAAATCACTCGATCGTAAATATGAGATTGAGAGCAAATTGCACGAAAACTTGATATGGTATCTGAGGCTGGCAACATATCGAATTGTTCAGATACAAGCCACCAGCGCAATTGAGCTTCAAGAGATTTGGCAAATGCCTGGTGAACAGGATCTAATTCGTAAGAGTAGGCTGACAAGAAGTCAGGCAATAAAGATAGCTGAGAACTATAAAAAAGCAGGATTAATACAGTGAGCTCTGAGCCAATTGCTAAAATGTTAATGCTTCTTGGACTGAATAATGAACAGTTCGAGAAGAATATTGAGCAGGGGATTCGATCACTGCAGCGATTCGAGCGGCAGTCGAAGCGCACTGGTAAGGAGCTTACTACCTATCTCACTGCGCCAATCATGGGGATGGGCGCTATCACTGTGATGGCTTTTAATAAGCAGGAGGCGGCTGAGGTGAAACTCAGAGCTGCATTTCGTGTAACAGGTCGAGAGATTGAAGGTAATATGCAACGTGCAAAAGCATTTGCATCTGAGTTGCAGAGGGTGACAAAAGTTGGCGATGAGACTACGTTGAAATTGCTGCAATTTGCTACGATACAAGGTCTCAGTGCTGACCAATCCGAGCGAGCTACAAGGAATGCAATCTCCATGGCTGCGGCTTTTGATATGAACGAGGAATCTGCAATCAGGATGACTGCAGCACTCGAGGCTGGGGATGCTTCAATGTTGCGGCGCTATATTCCATCATTACGTGAAGCAAAGACTCAGGCAGAAGCTGTTGCCATGGCTCACACTATCCTGGGGGGTGCTTTCGAAATAGCTAAGGATGATGCTGCTCGTTTTGAAGGTCAATTGAAGCAGATCAGTAATTCGTTGGGTGATGTAGGTGAGCAGTTTGGAGGTGTAGTTGCTGGTCGGTTGATGCCTTTCACCTCAAACGTAAAAGCAGCTGTGCACTGGCTCGATAGTTTGAATATGACAACGAAAGGTAATATTGTTACGATGTTAGGGCTCATGGCAGTGATAGGCCCCACTTATTTGGCCGTTGGTACAATGACAAGATATGTATTGCTTTTAAACACAACAATGGCTAAGAATCCAGCCATGTTGGTGGTTTCCGGTTTAGTGGCGCTGGGTACAGCCTTGATGTTTGCAGAACGCAGAACGGATAGTTATATCCGGAAGATTCGAGAACAAATTAGTGAAGAAGGTAGGCTTCAGGGGACATTGGAGGAGCGTCAAAAACTACAAGTAAGATTGAGAGAGATTGATAGTGAAATTAGGAAACTTGAAAATCAATCAAAGAATAATCCATATGCTCGTGGACAGGATGTGTACTTTAAAATCAAAGCACTCCAGGATGAAGCTGCTGCGATTAGGGTCGTACATGACGAATCTATTCAGCTCCAAAATGCAAAGAAGAAGCAGAATGAGGACTATAAAAATGAATTAGCGAACATTACAGAACTGCTCGACAAATACAAAGGCTTATCAGGTCAGATGCTTCAGTATTCTGAAGCAATAGACAAGATCATTAATACGGAAAGTGCTCTTGCATTGTCAGATTATCAGGAGCTAAATCGTTTATATGAAAAGCGAAAAGCGCTAGAGGATCTCATTAAACTTCGTCAGTTTTACGGATCACTTGGATTCGATGCTGGTGAGGGTCAGATGATCACGACCAGGGGTGTAGATGCTCAGCGTGTCACCGGGCGTAATATGTCACCAACTCATGATCAAGCAGAGTACACGAGGCGCTATGCAAGTTCGGTGGATTTTCTTGGTGCCAAGTTGACTCCAGTTACAGCCAAAACAGCGGAGTGGGGTCATCAAGTTACGATTGCTCAACAACGCATGGAGGCCATGCATATGGTCACTACTGGATGGGTAGATAATTTTGGAACCGGTATCACACATGTGTTGATGCAAACAGAGAGTTTTGGCGATGCAATACGCAATATTGGTAAACTATTCTTATCGAGTGCGATACAAAAGGGCATTGGATTGTTTATGACCGGAGGTCTTTCCGGTGCTGGATTCTTCGGTAGTGGTGGTGGTCTTCTAGGTATGTTGGGATTTGCAGACGGTGGTAAGCCACCAGTTGGTAGGGCGTCTATTGTTGGAGAGAAGGGGCCAGAAATATTCGTTCCGGACCAGGCTGGTACTATTGTACCAAACTACCGATTGAGACCAGGTAGTATAATGGGTTCCGTTGGTGGTGATCAGCATATCTATATCCACTTAACTGGGGGCTTTGAACTATCCGGTCCCAAACTTTTGACTACGATCAACAAAACTATAAAACTATATAAAGGGGCATGAAAGCTAGAGTCCGACATATCGATGATCAAGGGAATGCTCATGTATTTGAGATCCACAAAGCTGGATATGTAGGTTCCTCGCTTGAGTTGGGTGGTGATAATCTCCGAGGTTTGGGTGGATTTGAACATGAGGGGTTGGATACATCAAAACCACTAGAAAACCCGATCATTTTTGGTCGGCTTGAGTTAAATGTTTTGATTAATTCGACGGCGGATGAATCTCTTCTTAATGAAATTAAGGTAGCTCAGAATAGAGATTACATGGTAGTTTGGAAATTCAATGGTAATGTGAAGTGGAAAGGGTATCTGCTACCAGATATATCTACCTACAACGAAGATCAGTATCCGTATACAGCCACGTTTACATTCAAAGACTTTACTGTCCTGGAGGGAATTGATATTCCTTTGTTGGATGATCGGAAAACTATCATTCAAGTTTTCACTGATCTGTTGGCATACTTGAATTTTGAATTAAGTATCAAGACGGTTACAAGTATGATTGAGATGCATACTGATACTGCTCATGATTTCTTGCGACAAATTTACATCGATAATTTTGCTCTCAGGCAGTATGCTCAGGATCAAGGTCAATCTGATGTGCGGATATCAGTACTTGAGGGCCTTAAAAAACTACTCTACAATTATGGAATGATTTTAAAGCAGGATGAAGGAGTGTTTGTCCTAGACCAGATTGATGGTTATGAAAATCCGGTTGCAGTGCCGGTCAATACTTACAATTCGTCTGGTGTATTTCAATCGAGAGGGAACGAGAATCTAGTTGTTATAGGGAATGTCGGTGATTTGAGAGTTGTAGTTCCTGAGTCTTATAACGAGATCAATCCGGGTTTGAAACAAGTTACACTGCAGTATGATCATAGGACAAAAGTATCCGGAATCGTACTACCACAATTCATAGATACGCGACCTGATGGCTTTAAAAGTTACAAGCAATTTTTCCAATCTACTGGTGTCGAACGGATAAAATTGTCAGGTTTTGCATATGTAATATTCAATGAGCTAGTTCCTGAGATCCCATATGCATCTGTTGTAATCAGATCAGGTGGCCTGTACTGGAATGATCAGACAAAAAACTGGCAGGGTAGTGCATATGATAATCGATATGATATGCGTGATGCTGAGAGTCGCGAAAACTTTGGGCTCGGCCAGCGCTTTACGACTCGATTGAATATTGTGACAAGTGAGATCCCGGTTTTGAATACCGGTGAAATAGAAATCACCTTCAATCAATATCCCTATGGTGGACAATCTCACACGTACTACACGGACTCGATCTTCGAACTCGAAAATGAGGAAGAAGAAGGCTCGACATCTTTGCAGTATATCCTCAGGCAACAAGGCGATTATGATGAACGATATGCACATCCGGCGTTTTGGTATGGTGATGGTCCAACTGATTATGCCAGGTCAGCCATGCGGTTTAGTGCCAGTGCTGGAGATGTTACGAATCTGAGCTGGCAACGAAGGGGGTCGACAGATTGGAGAAGTTTTGCGGAGATCCTGGCTTCCAGGATACTCGGAATTCAAAGGGTGTACACTCGAAAACTGAATCCCGATATCACTGGTAGTTATGGAGGTCGCAGGATCTTGTTATATGATGGTGAATATCACTACTATTTAGGAGGTGCGTTCAATCTCTCTAGTGGAAAATTTACACCGGTGTTGTTCAAATTGGGGTATTCATCGGAATCATCGGATCAATTTGATTTCAGGCTGGTTCAGGCTCCGGCACTGATGACTAATCAGCTGTTAACGGCAATTGATCTGTCTCGTAACGAGACCATAGATGCCATTGGTGGCTTTGTGATGCGATTGACACTTCCGATCTCCGGAGAGGTTTCACAACTTGTCTCGAGCGATATTGTGAACAGTTCTGTCGTTGTGCTAAAAAATCAGTTTGTGAGAGTGAATCATCCGCAAACGCTCAAGAGTGTTGAGTTTGTAGTTCGGGAGAATCATGTTCCTGGATCCAATATTGTTAATGTAGTCCCAAAAGAAATTGTTGGGCAGTATCCAGCTGGATCACCTGTATATGTCAGCTCGAAATCTATTGCACTAAGTCTGGCTCTTGGTGAGATCCGAGCTGAATTTCGAGCTGAAAAGGATGCTGTGGCTGTGCTCACACAACCGGTTTCCGGCTATGTCTCTAAATTGCCTATTTATGCTTTTACATTGCTCCGAAAAGGGTCAATGATCACAATCTTTAATGAGCAGCTGGGGCAATCTTTTTACGTAAAGGTTAGACAAAATGTAACTATTGGTGATCAAGATATCGATATAGATCCAGAGATGATCATCGCTCCAGCTGGGTCGTTTATATCGCAATCTAATAGAGAGTTAGCTTCACTTTGGGCCATTGATCCAGGATCTGTATTGATAGAAGTTGAGGAATCCAAAGCTCAGGATTCAATTGGTTTAATAAATCAGTTTATTGCCTCAGGCGTTGAATATACACAGTTGCTTGTTACCCGTGTAAGTGATGAATTGCATTTTTATGATGAGCAGAAGTTATATGTCACAAGGTTGGGTAGATCCGAGTATCAGCGCCAGGGGGAATTTGTCTTGATCGATGGGGACCAGGTATTGAATAGTCCAGGTGGTTATGTAGCGATCAAGCCGAAGATCTTTGTAAATGATTATATCCGGACAATTCCGACATTCCTGGTAGATCCAGCATATAATATGAGTAGCCGGATCACTATCGAAAGAAATCGCATCAATGCCACTGTGTCGCTAATTAATGATGCATTGGATGCTCAGGCAGGATTTAATGCCCAAATTACCGATGGTATCGATGGTGTGACAGCTAGCGTCGAAGCATTGGCTTCTATCACAACCGATGGGTTTTCATCACAAGCCGGGTTTAATGCTTCTGTGAGTAGTAGTATCAATGGTATCAATGATAATTTGGATGACCTCTCAGGTGGCATTGATGATGCGACAAGTAAGCTGGGAACCATAGGAGCTCGTTCGGCCATGTTTGCCGATACTAATGGAAATCTTGCGATCATCGAGCTTCTCTCCGGAACAATATCTTCTTTTGCCAGGGTAAAAGCGGATCAGGTTGAAATAGGTGCAGAGACTACTTTTTTAAGTAATACGTATAATCCTTCGACAAAGGAGACACCTGCAGGGGCACAGTCTAAAGCTACGGCTGCTGAAAATGCAGCTAAATCACATGCTGATAGTGTCTCTGAGACGGCTCGTGTTGCCGCAATTAATCAATCGAGAAACTCAGTCGCGGCTCAATTGGGCTATGTTGATTACAATGCCATGGTTGCCGAAGCTGTTGCTGGTAAGACAGTAATCAATGGTGGTATGCTCAATACCGTTCTGCTGAATGTTGCGTGGATATTTGCTCAGAATGTAAGTGTTGATGGAATCATTACTATTGGTTCTGGTCAACTTAGATCATCATCTGGGCGGATGCGGATACGATCAAATGGAATGATGTTCCGTGGCGATGATGCCAGTCCACAAGTTGACGCTGGACTTACATGGATGAATAATGAAGAGAATCAGACACTTGGTTACATGAGATTATGGCAGGATACACAAGTTGGCAGGATGCAGTATTCTGTTGACGGTACAATGGAA
>ERZ869909.1708-NODE-1708-length-16977-cov-4.121598_pt1 | contig 16977 bp, 13 predicted proteins | sample MGYA00520892_ERZ869909 | MGnify/ENA primary metagenome ERZ869909 (study PRJEB32215, sample SAMEA104723947) | bioreactor metagenome | biome: bioreactor; feature: anaerobic bioreactor; material: water | place: China | collected 2015-03-12 ...
GCCAAGAAAGATGTTCGCCGCTGCACCAAGGCTCGCCGCGCCGGAGAGGTTCAGGATACGCCGGAAGAGGAGCGCAAAGCCGCGTACGGCAAATTCCAGCACCCGCCAGCGCCAGAGCAGGGCCGAGATCGCCGACAGCACGATCACCATGGGCAGGGCCTGAAACGCGAAGATGAAGGTGGAGGCGTTGGCGTCCGGGTTGATGAGGAAGGGGGCTTCTCCACCGCCGACATAGCCGAAGACGAAGCTCGTCCCCATGGTGGTCGCGGCCTGCAGCACCTCCACCACGCCGGTCAGCGAGGCAAGGAAGGCGCGCGTGGGCGCAAAGCTGTAGAGGGCAAAGGCGATGGCGAACTGCACGATCACCGCGCCAAGGATCAGCACCCAGGGGGGCATCTTGCGCGGACCCAGCGCCCAGGCGATGGCGACAAAGGCGAACACGCCCAGAAGGCTGCGCAGCTGCAGGCCCATATCTTCCATGAATGTCCCCCGGACGGCAGGCGTGATGCGAGAAAGCGCGGGTGCTAGCCCGCCAAGTGTTAACGCACAATAGGCAGGGTGCAGACAAAGGGGAAGCGCTTGCAGGCTAGAGGGTGCAGGCCTTATGTGAGGGCCATGAACGCACCCATCTGGTCACCCTGCATCAAGGTCTGTTTTGTCGATCCGCGCGAAGGGATTTGCGTCGGCTGTTTCCGCACCATGGAAGAGCTTGGCCGCTGGACGAAGATGAGCGACTCCGAGCGCGAGGCGGTCAAACCTGTCCTTGATCAGCGCCGTGCGGCCTATGAGGCGAAGGTGCGTTAGAAGAGGGTTAGTGCCGCATCCCCGCAACCCTCTTCGTCGTTCCCGCGCAGGCGGGAACCCAGAGCTGCTTGGCTAAGCCTCGGCAATGGAACTGGATCCCGGGTTCCCCGTTTTCACGGGGACAGGCAAGCCCGGAAACCCGGTTGAGAGTCATGAGCGAAAGCACCGGGGTCCCGGTCCCCGAGCCGGGACCCATAGCGACTTGCTATGCTTTCGCCCCTTGATCTCTGGATTCCCGCCTGCGCGGGAATGACGAGGGTAGGGGTGAAATTCAAAATCCCTCCACCACACCCGCAATCCACTCCGCGCAAGCTTGCGGGTTTTCCATCGGGGCGAGGTGGGAATGGCCGGGCAGGGGCGTGATCACCGCGCCAGCGCGCGTCAGCCCCGCCACATCGCGCACGGTGGAGGCCTTTTCGGCCTTGAGCACCGCGATGGGAGCACCGGCTCTTCTGGCGGCCCGGACAGGATCATGGCGGTGTGAGGCATAGTTGGCCGCTTCCCAGCGCGGGTCGCAGGCGAGGGCGAAGCCGCCTTCAACGGATTTCAGTCCGCCAGCCAGATAGTCGTCCAGCACCCCCGTCGCCCAGTAGGAAAACGGCGGACGGCTGGCATAGCGGGCCTTCACTGCTTGCACCTCGGGCCAGAAATTGCCCCGCCGCAGCGCACCCTGCACCAGCGGGAAGCGCCGCCATGTGAGGTGCCAGAGCGGAGTGTGATTGAAGGCGTAGAAGCCGCCGGGCAGGATCACCGGATCGATGAGGGCAAGACCCAGCGGCTTGGTCTCAAGCTTTTCCGCCGTCAGCAGGGCGATCACTCCGCCCATGGAGTGGCCTGCCAGCACGAAGGGGCGGTCATCCAGCTGATCCAGCATGGCCTTCATATCGCGGGTGTAGACATACCAGTCACGATGACGCGCCGGGTCAGCGGGCAGGGTGGTGGCACCATGGCCACGAAGGTCCGGCGCGATGATCTCGTAGTGGTCTGCCAGCCTCTCCAGCAGCTTCTTCCCCGAGAGTGCGTTGAAGCCATTGCCGTGCAGGAAGATGATCCGGGTGGCGCCGGGCTTGGACCAGACGAGAGCGTTTATCTCGCCATCCGGCAAGGTGAAGCGGCGTGTCTCAGGCGCAGTATCGGCCATGGCGTGGCCCCTTGAACATTGTTGCATCTGCGAAGATGCGCCTGTTTGCCTGCCGATCAAGACGCGGGTGCAGCCTAGCGCGCATCGCGCTCTATATCGCAGACCAGTGCGGCAAGGGTGCTGTCCGTTTTCAGCAATCGCCCGTCCAGCATGGCGGCGGGCACTGCGCCCAGCGTGGCATTGGTCACGATGATTGCTTCAGCCGAGGCGAATGATTCCTGGCGGAAATGGTCTTCCTCCACGTGCAGTCCGCGCCGGGCAAAACCATCAAGGATGGCCGCCCGCGTTGTGCCGTTAAGGGCGCCGGTGTCCAGCGAGGGCGTGTAGATCGTCCGGCCCGTGACCCAGAACAGATTGGCACTGTCGGCGCAGGCGATATGCCCTTCCGGTGACAGCATCACGGCCATGTCGCCGCCGCGCGCCTTTGCCATCCGCCGGGCAAGGATATTGTCGCCATAGCCGATCATCTTGTAATGCGCGGCGAGGGTGAGCGGCGCGCGGCGCGGCGCGTCGAGCGTTATCAGGCGCAAACTGTCAGGGCGCGGGGGCAACGCGCTGGCCGTTATCGCGACAGTCGGTGCCGCCTCATCCGCTTCCAGCCCGCGCCCGCCTTCACCCCGCGTGACGGTCAGGCGGATGGTGGCGGCGTCCAGCGCGTTGCGCCGGGCGAGATCCGCGGCGATGCCGGGTATGTCCAGCCCGGCATCAAATGGAATATCCAGCGCCGCAAGGCCTTCGGTCAGCCGGGCCAGATGCCGGTCCCAGCGGCGCAAGCTGCCCGCTTCAAGCCGCATGGTCTCAAACAGGCCGTCGCCCAGCAGAAATCCCCGGTCGGCAATGCCGATGCGGGCCTGCCCGGCCTCCATGATGGAGCCGTTCAGCCAGATCATGGCCGCCCCGCCGTTTCGATGGCCTGTTTCAGCATCGCGATCTTGGCATGCGTCTCGGCAAGCTCCGCCTCCGGCTGGCTGTCGACCGTAATGGCACCGCCGGAGCGCGCCTCGACCGTCCATTCATCGCCGTGCGCCACAAATCCGGCGGTACGGATCATGACATTGAACATTGCGCTGCCATCGGGGGACATCAGACCGGCTGCGCCGCAATAAGGCCCTCTCGCCTCTCCTTCAAGCTCGGCAATGATCTCCATCGCCCGCACCTTGGGCGCGCCGGTGATGGAGCCTGGCGGGAAGCTGGCGGCAAGCAGATCGAAAACGTCCTTGTCCGGCGCCATTTGGCCTGTCACCGCCGAGACCAGATGGTGGACATTGGCAAAGCTCTCGACGGCGAACAGTTCCGGCACGCTTACACTACCGGCCACGCATACGCGCGACAGGTCATTGCGCATGAGATCGACAATCATCAGGTTTTCTGCCCGGTCTTTGAGCGATGCTGCGAGTTCGGCGGCCAGTGCCGCATCGCTTTCCCGATTGCTCCCGCGTGGCCGGGTACCCTTGATCGGGCGTGTTTCGACCTGCCCATCGCTGCCCAGTGACCAGAAGCGTTCGGGCGAGTTGGAAATCACCACCCGCTCCTCATCAAGGCGCACATAGACGGCAAATGGCGCCGGACTTGTCGCGGCAAGCGCTTTCAGGACGGCCAGTGGCGCCTGCGTGCCTTTGATCCGGGCGGTGAAGCGGTGGGACAGATTGACCTGGAAGACATCGCCTGCTCGGACATAGCCAAGTGCCGCGTTCGCAGCGTCCAGATAGCGCTCCTCGTGCCATACCGGCTGCAGAGGCGCCACTAGCTGCGCGCTGGCGGGTGTTGCGGGCGCGGAGATGAGTGCCGCATGCAGGCGCGCGGCTGCGGCAGGTTCCCCTCTTACGGCCGCGCTGCCTGCCTGATGGTCAAAGACGGCCACGGCTTCATATACGCCCATCGCCATTACCGGCCATGGGGTCAGCGGAGCGGGCGGTGATGGCAGTGCCTCGAACCGGGCCGCGAGATCATAGCTCAGAAGGCCGCCAATCCACGCATCCGGATAGCGTAGACGGGCCGCCTTTAAAGGCTGCAGCGGATCGCCCTGAGCCGGAGATTGCATCATGTCCGCTGCAAACGCTGTCAGATAGCTGAAGCGCCCGCGCGGCGTCCCGTCTCCGCCTGAAAGCAGCAGAGCGCCGGGCTGATCGGCGATCGCCGCAAGATAGTCCGCTGGCGCCCGCCAGGCGAGCGGCAGGTCAGGCCCTGATGAGGCGGCCGGTTCAGCCATGATGCATTATCCGGTGAGGGTCTCGCGCAGGCGTTCGATGACAGCGTCTTCCAGCCCCAGCGCATCGCGCAGATAGGCGCGCTGATCGCCGATCGCCTCCATCGCGGCGTCGTAATAGACCGGGTCCACACCCAGGAAGGCGCGCAGCTCCTCATGGCCGGTTTTCTTGCCAAGTGTCTCTTCCAGCCGCTTGCCGACAGCCGGTACCAGGCGGTCGAAATCAACCGCCGTATTGGTCATCAGATAGTCTTCGCGCACCATTTCCTCATCGACGCCCAGCGCGGTCAGCAACAAGGCGCAGAACAGGCCGGTGCGGTCCTTGCCGGCGGCACAATGCACGATGAAACCGTCGTCGGGCTTGCTGTCGGCGAGCTGGCGCAGCCCGTTGGCGAAGACCCACTGATTGCCCGGATCGAAGGGCAGGCGGCGATAGGTTTGCGTCATGAAGCCACGAATGGAGTCCAGCGACATGTCGCTTTCGCGCAGGAAGACCAGATGGGGCGGCTCGTCCGACCCGGCATGATCGCTGGCCAGCACGACAACCCCTTCGCGCTGCGGCCAGTGTGACGGTTCCGCCTCGCGTTCGCGCGGGCGGCGCAGATCAGCCACGACACGAACGGACAGACCATCCATGGTTTCGATATCGGCAGGGGTGGCCCGGGAAAATTGGCCAGACCTGTAAAGCCCGTCACGCACCTTGCCGCCTGTTACAAGGTCGTATGCACCAAACTTCCGGAAATTATGGACGCCCTCAAGGCGCAGGACACGATCGCTCATGCACCTGACCTAGCCCGCCCGCATTCGGCCAGCAAGGCTTGCGCACGCCTGAACAAGGAAATTTAACCTATGCAACCTATCAAATCCTCAAAACATATAAGAATGCACCATTAGGTGGGGTTGTCCGATGCGCGTGTTCACTTGCCTCTTTACGGAGCATAACCTCTGGTTTGTGCTGCTCGCGGCCATCATGTGCGTGGTTGGGGCTAGCGTCACTATCCGTCTTTACAGGCAGGTGACGCAGGCAGAGGGGTTGGCCCGCATTGGCTGGGCTTTTTTGGCGGCGATCTGCGCGGGATCGGCGATCTGGACTACGCATTTCATCGCGATGCTCGGCTACCAGCCCGGCACGGCCGTGACGCTCGATGCCTGGCTGACGATTGCCTCCGGTCTCATCGCCATTGCCGGATCGGGCGTGGCGTTTCTCGTGGCGACCAACCGCCATCTTAAGTTTGCGCCGCTGTTTGGTGGCGCTCTGCTCGGCCTCACGATAAGCGCGATGCACTTTACCGGCATGTTTGCCTACCGCGTCGATGGCATCGTCACCTGGGACGGCGGATATATTGCGGCGGCCATTGTGCTGGCCGTCGTGTTCAGTGCCGCCGCGCTTCACCTGACCATACGCTGGCAGGGCGGCTGGCGCTGCATGGTGCCAGCGCTGACGCTGGTCACTGGCATCGTGCTCCTGCATTTCACCGGCATGGCTGCCTTCATGGTCGAGCCGATCCTTGGCTACCAGCCGGGCGCCAGCTCCGAGGCCTTCACCGTGATGGCGGTGGCGGTGGCGATTGCCGGCGTGCTGATCCTCGGCACCGGTCTAGCCACCTTCTATATCGAGAAGCGCATGCGTGAGACTCAGGACGCTCAGCTGCGCCATATGGCGCTGCACGATCCGCTGACCGGCCTGCCCAACCGCACCAGCTTCTATGCGCGCCTTGATGCGCGTCTGGCCGGTCAGTATTCGGGGAGCACTGCCGTCGCGGCGATTGATCTGAACCGCTTCAAGGAAATCAATGATGGCTGGGGCCACGCCGCCGGCGATCATGTGCTGTGCGAGCTGGCCGAACGCCTGCGCAAGTTCGACGGTGCGCGTCATTTCGCGGCCCGTCTGGGCGGTGACGAGTTCTGTGTCATCCTGAAGACGGGTGACGAGCTGGAGCTGCAAAAGCTTGTCCAGCAGCTTGAGGCGCTGCTGTCTGAGTCCATTGCCTATGGCGCGCTGGAAACCTCTACCGGCGGCAGTATCGGTGTAGCGGTCTACCCGCGCGACGGTAAGGACCGCGACGCTCTGGTGCGCAATGCCGACCTCGCCATGTACCGGGCCAAATCCGATCCGCTCATCAATGTGTGTTTCTACGATTCAGAACTGGGCGACATCGTGCGCGAACGCCGCCAGCTCGCCAATGATCTGCGCCACGCCATCGATAATGACGAGCTGGCCCTGCACTATCAGGTCCAGACGGCCATCGGCACGGGCGAGGTGCGCGGCTATGAAGCCCTGCTGCGCTGGACGCATCCGGCAAAGGGCCCGATCTCCCCGGCAGACTTCATTCCGCTGGCTGAAGCCAACGGGCTGATCCTGCCCCTGGGTGACTGGGTGCTGCGCAAGGCGTGCGTGGATGCTGTCTCATGGCCGCATCCGCACAAGGTGGCGGTGAATCTCTCGGCTATTCAGCTGACCCATATCGGCCTGCCCCAGCAGATCCATCAGGTGCTGATCGAGACGGGCCTGCCGCCTTCGCGCCTGGAGATCGAGCTGACCGAGACGGCGCTCATCAAGGACAAGGTCCAGTCGTTGCACATCATGCGGCAGATCAAGGCGCTGGGCGTGTCGATTGCGCTTGACGATTTTGGCACCGGCTATTCCTCGCTCGACACGCTGCGCACCTTCCCGTTTGACAAGATCAAGCTGGACAAATCCTTCACTGACGAGCTGAAGACCGACCAGCGTTCGCTGGCGGTCGTGCGCGCCGTGCTGGCACTGGCCAAGAGCCTGTCCATTCCCGTGCTGGCTGAAGGCATCGAGACGCAGGAACAGCTGGATCTTCTGCATCTGGAAAGCTGCGATGAGGGGCAAGGCTTCCTGCTCGGCCGCCCGGCACCCATTGATGTTGTGGCCCAGCTCGGCACACGCATCCGCATTAGCGGTGCGAACGCCATGGAGCCGTTTCCGGCAAAGCCTTCAAAGCGCGCCTAGCGCTTCGGCGGCGTCCAGTCCTTCGGCTCCGGCTTCGATTTGCGCAGCCTGAGCGCCAGCCCGATGCCAACACCGGCCCCGACCGCTACCGCCAGGTCGACGAAGATGGTCAATAGCAGTGTGAGCACCAGCAGGGCCAGATCGGCCCGTGGCAGCTTCGCATACTCGCGCCATTTGTGCGGCTCGCTCATGTTCCACGCGGTCAGCATGAGCAGGGCGGCCAGCGCCGGCAGAACCAGATAACCGGCAAGGCTCGAGGCAAACAGCAGGATCAGCAACAGGGCCAGCGCGTGGACGATGCCAGCGACGGGTGTGCGTCCGCCTGCCTTGATGTTGGTCGCAGTGCGCGCGATGGCACCTGTGACCGGCATGCCGCCAAACAGGGCCGAAGCCAGATTGGCCGTGCCCTGCGCCGCCACCTCCGCGTTGGGCCGGTGGCGTGTCTCGATCATCTTGTCGGCAACGAGCGCCGAGAGAAGCGACTCCACCGCGGCGAGAAACGCGATAATGAGGGCCGATGGCAGGAGGGCAAGCAGGCGCTCCACCGAGACATCCGGCACTGAAGGCGCTGGAAAACCGCCGGGCAATTCGCCAAAGCGCCCGGCAATCGTGTCCACGGGCAGGCCGAAGCTGACAACCAGCACCGAGGCGGCGGCCATCACCAGCAAGAGGCCGGGAAAGCGCGGGAACATCCAGCGCAGCAAGGCGATGACAGCCAGGCTGCTGGCGGCGATGCCTGCCGCCCAGGGATTAAAGCTGCCGCGCGCGCTCCAGAGCGCAGCGAGCTTTTCCACAAACTCGGCTGGCACCATGGCGAGTTCCAGCCCGAAGAAGTCCTTTAACTGGCTGGTGGCAATGATAATGGCGATGCCGATGGTGAAGCCGTTGATGACGGCCTCAGGCACGTAGGCAATGAGATTGCCGACCCGCAACCACCCAGCGGCCAGAAGGATAAGGCCTGCCATCAGGGTCGCCAGAACCAGCCCGTCATAGCCGTGCTGCGCAATAATGCCGAACACCACGACGATAAACGCGCCGGTCGGCCCGCCAATCTGGACCCGGCTGCCGCCCAGCAGCGAGACGAAAAACCCGCCTACAATCGCGGTGACAAGTCCCTTGGCCGGTTCCGCACCTGACGCAATCGCAATGGCAAGGCTGAGCGGCAGCGCGATGAGTGCCACCGTTATCCCGGCCATCACATCGGCGGAAAACTGCTTCCAGCTATAGTCCCGCAGCGTGGTCAGTATCTTGGGCTGCATGACATTCACCAGAAAAATGAGCCGTTATTGTTATCGGAACGGCGGCTCGTCAAAACTTCTAAGCTTGCGTGAGTGCAGGGCTTCGGAGCCCGCCTCTTTCAGGATGTGAACCGTTTCTATCCCGGCAAGCAGGTGTTCTGACACCGACTTGTTGTAGAAGCGGTTGGCGGCGCCCGGCAGTTTCAGCTCGCCATGCAGCGGCTTGTCAGAGACGCACAGCAGCGTTCCGTAAGGCACGCGCAGGCGGAAGCCGTTGGCGGCAATCGTGGCGCTTTCCATGTCGACAGCGATGGAGCGCGACTGGTTGATGCGCCGGGCTTCCTGCAGATAGCGCAGCTCCCAGTTGCGGTCGGCATGGGTGACGACGGTGCCGGTGCGCAGGCGGCGTTTGAGCGCCTCACCCTTGTCGCCGCTGACACGCTTGACCGCGTCCTGCAGGGCGATCTGGATCTCGGCAATCGGGGGGATCGGAATTTCCACCGGCAGGTCGCGGTCCAGCACCGCATCATAGCGCAGATAGGCGTGCGCCAGCACATAGTCGCCGAGCCGCTGGGAGTGGCGAAGCCCGCCGCAATGGCCGATCATCAGCCAGCATTCCGGCCGCAGCACCGCCAGATGGTCGGTAATGTTCTTCGCGTTGGACGGGCCGACCCCGATATTGACCAGCGTGATACCGCGCCGTCCGGGTGCTTTCAGGTGATAGGCCGGCATCTGGAAGCGCCGCCAGGGCGCGCTTTCCACCACGCCAAGCGGATCATCCGTGTTGGCATCGACATGGACAAATCCCGCCGCTGACAGGGATTCGTACTCGTTGTCGCCTTTGAGCTGCTCGGCCGCCCAGGCCACAAACGCGTCGACATAGCGGTGATAGTTGGTGAACAGGATGAAGTCCTGAACATCCTCGAACGGCGTGCCGGTATAGTGCTTGATGCGCTGGAGCGAGTAATCGGTGCGGGCGCCGTCAAACAGGGAGAGCGGGCGCGGCGTACCCGGGATGGAGGGCCGCTCGCCATTAGGCAGGGCATCATCAATGCGCGACAGGTCGGCATAGGGAAAATGGCGCACCAGCTCGGCTGGCGCCGCGCCGTCCATGTCCAGGTCCTCGGCGCCGTCCAGCACGTAGGAGAACGGAATTTCCTGGGTGGAAATCCCGGTTTCCACCAGCACATCATACTCGCCCTGAAGCAGGCCGATCTGCGTCGTGAGGTAATCGCGGAACAGTTCCGGGTGCGTAATCGTCTGGGTGTAGACACCGCTTTCGGAAAACTTGCCGAAGGCCCGGCTCAAGGGGGGTACAGGCCCGTCCGGCCTGTAGGTGATGCGGAGCTCGGGATAGGCAAATAGCCCGCAAGCCCGGTCTGCACCGCCCGGTGGCAGCCCGCCACCCAGATAGGTTTTCAGCGCCGCGCGCAGGGATGCGACCGAGCGGGCATAAAGCGCGCTCAGCCGGTCGACGGCCTCTCCTGCGGTGGTGGCAGGCTCGAATGTGTCGGCAACGGCTTCTGGCCGGACGGGGCTGGCAGGCAGCAAGGTGTGGCCTGCCTTCCTATTCTTCGCGCTTGGTGAAGGTCACGGTGAATACCGGCTCGCCGCCAAACTCGTCGCTGGTCGAGCCGTCATCATTGATGCGCTGGAACACGGTCGGCTCGATACGGCCTTCCATGCGGTAGCCCCGCTCGGACATCCGGCCGCGGTGAAACTCAAGCGCCGCAGCGGAAAAGGTCGACGCGATAAAGGTGATGCGATGTGGCGCGTTGGACATGCCGGGCTTCCTTCCGTGTGGCAAACAGACTCGTTCCTCCTTCGATAGCCTGTCGCACGGGCAAGGCCAAGCCGGGAGGTGGGAAAGCTGGTTGCGCCCGCGACACTACTCCAGCTCGCAGCGCCCGCCCGTCAGGGCGGACACCACGGCCGGATCGCCGGCCGTGTCGGCAGGTTCGAGGTCCAGAATGCACGCGATCAGCAGATAGACATTGATGTTCTCAAACAGGCCCGGACGCGTGCCTTCGGGGAAGGCTGGACCAGCGGCAACAAAGCCTGCGTGCATGAGCGGGTCGATGCTGTCGTGCCCGTGCACGCCCAGAGAACGCCACGGACTGCCCAGCGGCAGATCGCGTGCGCTCATCGTCCAGCCCGGATCGGCCAGCACGAACAGGTCCGGACCGCGCGTGGGATGGTCAAAGCGGAAATGGTCCGGCATCTCCCCGCGCTTCCACGCCCGCATGTGCGGGTGTGCGCCCTGAAGGGCCTGATGGGCGGCATCAATCGCGTCCGGCTCGCCATAGACGTTCAGGAAGGGGCGGAAGCCATTGCCGCCGCGCCCCTCGATTTCGGGGATATAGACCGTATCGAGATCGATCCACTGATCGAAATGGATCACCTGGTCTTCCGGGTTGGTGGCCATGCCGTGGTCGGACACGATGATGATATTGGTGCGCTCCAGAAGGCCGCGCGCTTCCAGCCCGGCCACCAGATCGCCGATATGGCGATCGACAGTCGCAACCGCCTCGCCAACTTCGGGCGTGTTGGCGCCGGTACGGTGCCCGATCGTGTCGACAAGGTCGAAATAGACGGCGGCAAAGCGCGGGCGCTCGGCCTGCGGCCCGTCGAACCAGGCCAGCACCTCTTCCACGCGTTCTTCGTAGGGCTTGTTGTGCTCGTAGGGCGTCCAGCGGGTCGGGCGATCTCCGGCGAACTCCACCTCGCTGCCCAGCCAGAACATGATCGAGGTGGGCAGCCGCTGCCGCTCTGCCGTGATCCAGATCGGCTCGCCCGCCCACCAGCGGCTGTCCTGCGCGCTCATCGGATTGACGAAGCCTTCGTTCAGCTCCCGGTCGAACGGCGCATTGTTGATCATGCCGTGATCTTCCGGGTAGAGCCCGGTGGCGATGGAGTAGAAATTGGTGAAGGTGACGCTCGGCATAACCGAAATCATGCCTTCGGGGCGGATGCCGCGATTGGCGAGCGCCTGCATGTTCGGTGCCTCGAACAGGTCCAGCGCATCAGCCGTCAGCCCGTCCACGCCGATCATCAGCACGATCGGCTCATCTGACGGTGCAGACGCGGCCTCGCGGAGCGTGTCCGTGCTGGCGCATGCGGTCAGCCCGGCGAAGGTGGCGAGGATGAGCAGGTTGCGGAACGGCGTCACCATGTTTTTACCTCTTGCAGGCCGGAGTTGGTGCCTGCGCGATAGCGCGGCTGCGTGTCACTGGCATGACGCCGGGTGAAGTGCAAATACCTCTGCCCGTTGCGCAGCGCAGCATAAGCGGTAAAGGAAGGGGTTTGTGTCCGCGTCCTGCGGACGGTCGAACCAAGGCAGAGCCCATGACGGCGCGTTCCCTTATCGTGATGAAGTTTGGCGGCACCTCTGTGGCCCGCCCGAAAAACTGGGAAATCATTGCGCGTCTGGCCCGAAAACGCCTGGCCGATGGTGAGCGCGTGCTTATCGTGCATTCGGCCCTGTCAGGCATTTCCAACCTGCTCGAAGCGCTTCCCGGTCTGGCGCTGGCAGGCGAGGGCGAAGCGGCAGCTGCGGCGATCCGCCAGCGTCATCTCGATTTTGCGCAGGAGGCAGGGCTGGACGGTGCGGCGATACTGGCCCCGTGGTTCACCCGTCTTGACGCGCTGACCGCCGGCATGGCGCTGGTGGGCGAGGCGAGCGCGCGCGTGCGCGCCGAGACCATGGCGCTGGGCGAACTCATGGTGTCCGCGCTTGGCCTTGCGCTCCTGAAGAAGCTGGGCGTCGAGGCTGAAGGTCTGGACGCCCGCGACGTGCTGACCGGCACCAACACGCACGACGAGACGCGCAGCTGGCTGGACAATGGCGTCAGCGAGGAGCGCGACGAGACGCTGATTGCCCGTCTTGCGCCCCATGACGTGATCCTGACCCAAGGCTTTATCGCCTCGCGTGCTGGCGGCGGCACGGTGCTGTTGGGCCGGGGCGGATCGGATACGTCGGCGGCCTATTTCGCGGCGCGGGCCGGTGCGGCGCGCGTGGAAATCTGGACCGATGTGCCAGGCCTCTTCAGCGCTGATCCGCGTCTGACAGACGGCGCGCGCATGCTGACCGCGCTCAGCTATGAGGAAGCCCAGGAAATCGCCACGATGGGCGGCAAGGTGCTCCATCCGCGCTCTGTCGGCCCGGCCCGGCGCGCGGGCATTCCCATGCTGGTGAAGGACACGTTCCGCCCGGACCTGCCCGGCACCCGCATCACCGGCGAGCCCGGCGATGATGCCCCGCGCCTGAAGGCCGTGTCGGTGAAGACCGGCGTGCGTCTGGTGGTGATGGAAGGTTCTGGCATGTGGCGTCAGGCCGGTTTCCTCGCCGACATTTTTGCCGCCTTCAAGCATTGCGGGATTTCCGTCGATCAGGTCTCGACCTCGGAGACCAATGTCACCGTCTCGCTGGACCCGGATCCCGGTCTGGATGCGGCGCGCCTCGACATGCTGCGCGCCGCGCTCGCTCCGCTCTGCCGGGTGCGCATTGAGGAGGGCAAGGCCGCCGTCTCGATGGTGGGCTATGGCATACGCCGCATCCTCCATCAGCTTGCGCCCGCCTTTGAAGCCTTCCAGCAAAAGCCGGTGCATCTGGTCAGCCAGGCCGCCAACGACCTCAATTTCACTGTGGTGGTCGACGAGGCCGATGGCGCGGCGCTCGCCAAGAGCCTGCATGAAAGCCTGATCGGGCAGATGCCGGAAGACCGCGTGTTCGGACCCAGCTGGGCCGAGATCAATGCCCCCGCCGGCAAGGCGGCCGTGCCGGCGCGTCCTGCGCCGTGGTGGGAGACGCGCCGCGAGGAGCTGCTGGCGCAGGCGCCGGAGACGGGCGGACTTTATGTCTATGACCTGGCCACGGTCGATGCGCGCGCGCGCGCCGTCGCGGGCCTTCAAAGTGTTGATGCGGCGTGGTTTGCCATGAAGGCCAACCCGCACGCGGATGTGCTGCGCACGGTGGAAACCTCCGGCATCGGGTTTGAGTGCGTGTCGATGGGCGAGGTCGCGCGCGTGCGCGAAACCCTGCCCGATCTGCCCGCCGCCCGCATCCTCTTCACGCCGAACTTTGCCCCGCGCAGCGAATACGAAGCCGCATTGGCGCTTGGCACGCATCTGACGATTGACGGGCTTCACCCGCTTCGCGAATGGCCGGACCTGTTTGCGGGCAAGGACATCATTCTGCGCGTCAATCCTGACCGTCCGCGCGGCCATCACGAGCATGTACGCACCGCGGGCCCGAAGGCGAAGTTCGGCATCCCGCTGGAACAGCTCGGCCATGCTGCAGAGCTGGCGAAAGCCGCAGGCGCCAATGTGAAGGGCCTGCACGCCCATGCCGGTTCGGGTATCACCGAGGCCGGGCACTGGCGCGAGATCGGCCGCATTCTGGGCGAGGCCGCATCCAGCATAGGCGGCGTCAGCATCATCAATGTCGGCGGCGGGCTGGGCGTGCCTGACAGTCCCGACGCGCCCATTCTCGATCTTGCCGAAGTGGATCGCGAGCTGGCGGGCGTGAAACGCGCGCTGGACGGCGTTGAGCTCTGGATGGAGCCGGGCCGCTATCTGGTGGCCGAGGCAGGCGTGCTGCTGGCACGTGTCACGCAGGTGAAGATGAGCTTCGGCACCCGCTTTATCGGTATCAGCACCGGCATGAATTCGCTCATCCGCCCGGCGCTCTATGGTGCGCGCCATGAGATTGTGAATCTCACCCGGCTGGGCGAGGCCCCGGCGGGTCTTGCCTCCATAGTCGGCCCGATCTGCGAGAGCGCAGATCTTCTGGGCGCCGACCGGCTGATGCCGGAGACGCGAGAGGGCGATGTCATCCTGATCGCGGAGGCGGGCGCCTATGGCGCCGTGATGAGCTCGCGCTACAATCTGCGCGATCCGGCGGACGAGGCGGTGATATAGGCGTTCGCCTATATCCCGTTAAGTGCGATCAGGCCGGAGCCGCGAAGGCCGGTAATGACAAACTCTACCGCCAGCGCAGCCAGGATGATCCCCATGATGCGGATGGAGACGGTGCGCGCGCTGTGTGAGACCATCCGGTCAAGGAAGGGCGCGACCAGCAGGGCGGCCAGCAGCAGGCCGACCACGATCAGCACAACGGCTGCGAACATCCCCATCTTCACCGGGCTGGTGGAAGCCTGCTCGGAGAAAATGATCAGCGTGGTGATCGTGCCGGGGCCGACCGTCATCGGGATGGTGAAGGGATAGATCGCAGGGTTATCGATATTCTCCTGCAGGGCGCGCTCCTTATCGGTGCCCGCGCTGGAGGTGTGACGCGCGCCGGAGATCATCGTCAGCGCGATGGTGAAGAGCAGTATGCCGCCGGCAATGCGGAAGCTGTCGATGGCAATGCCAAAGAGGCCCAGCACGAACTTCCCGGCAATAGCGATGGCGAAACAGGCGATCACCGTGGCAATCGCTGCCTGAATGGCCATTTTGCGCTGTGCCTGCGGGGTGTTTCCAGCCGTCAGGGACAGAAAGACCGGCATGGCGGCAAGCGGGTTTATCATCGCGAAAAGCGCGGCGATAAACCGGCTGAAGAATTCGATTTCCATGGCCCTGGCGGCGTCCGTGACTGGGGGTGTTCCAATGCGCCTGCCACTACGCGCTCACGCCGGTCCATGCAAGGACAGCCTCACCATCATCACCGCATTGCCGCTATGTGAAAAAGCGGGAGGAGGGGCTGCTGGCAGATTGCCGGGGCGGTCAGCCACGGTTATTCGGTAACGCCAAGCAACAAGGCTCAGCCCATGCAAACTGACCCGATCCGCCTGGAGGTGCGCGGCGCGACCGCCCACCTCATCCTCAACCGGCCAGACAAGCGCAATGCGCTCAATGGGGCGATGTGGGGCTCGATCCCCGTCCTGCTGGAGCGGGCGCTCACTCATCACGACGTCCGTCTTCTCGTCGTCAGCGGTACGGGCGGAAGCTTCGCGGCCGGGGCAGACATCTCCGAGTTTGAAGAGGTTTACGCCACGCCGGAGCGGGCAGAAGCCTATTCGCGCAGCATCGCGAAGGCGCTGGACACTCTGGCCGCCTTTCCACGTCCCACCCTTGCCATGATCGAGGGCGCCTGTGTGGGCGGCGGATGCGGTCTGGCACTCGCCTGTGACCTGCGGTTCGCCGCCGAAGGCTCGCGCTTTGGTATCACGCCGGGCAAGCTGGGCCTCGTCTATACGCTCAATGACACGGCGCGCCTGATCCGCGCAGTCGGTGTGCCGGTGGCCAAGGATATGTTGTTCTCAGGGCGGCTTCTGGATGCCGGGGAGGCGCTCTCAATTGGCCTTATCAACCGTCTGGTGCCGGCGGACAGGCTCAGCGGGGAAGTAGAGGCCTATGCCAGCCTGCTCAAGGCCACATCACCCAACTCGGCAAAAATCACCAAACAACTCATCGCACTCGTCGAAGCCGGTCAGGCTGAGGACGACGACGCGACGCGCGCGCTCTTCCTGGAGGCGTTCTCAAGCGCCGATTTTCAGGAAGGCTACCGGGCCTTTCTGGAAAAGCGTACGCCGGAATTTGGCAAGGGGTAGGGGAGGGGGCTTCCCTTCCCTGTTGCATTGCAGCAAGAAAAGCGCTTCGCTTCGCCGGAGAAAAAAGGCGGGGTACACCTGCCGCAAAATAACCGCTCCGGTGTTACCGGAGCCAAAGCTGCAAATACAATCAGGGGAACACGTAATATGAGCGATATCCGGTTTGACGGCCGTGTGGCCATTATCACGGGCGCCGGGGCAGGGCTTGGCCGCTCTCACGCGCTGGCGCTGGCCGCGCGCGGGGCAAAAGTCGTGGTCAATGATCTGGGCGGCGCGGTCGATGGCACGGGTGGCTCGATCAGCGCTGCGCAGGCTGTCGTCAACGAGATCACGGCCAAGGGCGGTGAAGCCATCGCGCATGGCGCGAATGTCACCAAGGCCGATGAAGTCGCCGACATGGTCGACAGCACCATGAAAAAATGGGGCCGGGTCGATATCCTTGTGAACAATGCCGGAATCCTGCGCGACAAGAGCTTCGCCAAGATGAGCCTGGAGGATTTCCGGGCAGTTCTCGATGTCCACGTCATGGGCGCGGCGACCTGCACCAAGGCGGTATGGGAGATCATGCGTGAGGCCAATTATGGCCGCGTGGTGATGACCAGTTCGTCGTCGGGCATTTACGGCAATTTCGGCCAGTCCAACTATGGCGCGGCGAAGATGGGCCTGGTTGGCTTCATGAACGTGCTGCATCTGGAAGGGGCGAAGAACAATATCCGCGTCAACGCGCTCTCCCCGACCGCTCGCACCCGCATGACCGAGGGTCTGATCCCGGAAGAGGCGCTCAAGCTGATGACGGTGGAGAGTGTCACGGCGGGTCTGGTCTATCTCGTCAGCGAAGACGCGCCGAGCCGCACGGTGCTGTGCGCCGGGGCTGGCGGGTATGCCGCCACGCGCATCTACGAGACAGACGGCATCTTCCTGCCGCCTGCTGAGCAGACGCCGGAAAATGTCGCAAAGCATTTTGCGCAAATCCTCGACCCGAAAGGTCAGGAGCCCTATGAACAGGGCGGACAGCAGACCATGAAATTCATTGCCAAGGCGGCTGAAGCTGCCGGCGTAAA
>ERZ869909.1709-NODE-1709-length-16977-cov-3.906213_pt1 | contig 16977 bp, 16 predicted proteins | sample MGYA00520892_ERZ869909 | MGnify/ENA primary metagenome ERZ869909 (study PRJEB32215, sample SAMEA104723947) | bioreactor metagenome | biome: bioreactor; feature: anaerobic bioreactor; material: water | place: China | collected 2015-03-12 ...
GGGTTTGAGCCGACCAGCCGCGAAGCCTTCATTGGAGCGAACAATCTGCTTCTCGCGGCGGCTTCGGGCGTGGTGCTGGTCGGCACGCTCTACCCGCTGTTTGTGGAGATGCTGGGCGGTGCGCCGGTTTCGGTTGGCCCGCCCTATTTTGATGCGGCCGCGACACCCCTGCTTGTCTTGACGCTCCTTCTGATGCCCCTGGCGCCCTTCCTGCCATGGTCGAACGGCGGCGCGAAACCGGCGCTGAAACAGATCCGTGCTGCGCTGCTGCTCGTGCCGGCGGCGCTGGCGGGTATCGCTCTGGTCTGGTTTGGCGCGCCGGTTCTGGCGGTGATTGGCGGGGCGCTGGGCGTCTGGGCGATGGCCGGGGCCGTGATGGACATCGCGAAGGCCTTCCCGCTGGCACAGACGCGCGCGCTGAAATTTGCCGCTGCCGGACGGGCCATGGCGCATGCCGGGGTCGGCTTCATCGCGCTGGGCGCGGCAGCCGATGCCTCGCGCCCGCCGGATGTAAACAGCGCGCTCGGCCGCGGTGAAAGCATAGAGATTGCCGGACATACGCTGACCCTCACCGATGTGCGCCGCGCCGATGGCCCGAACTATCTGGCGGATCGCGCCACGCTTGCCGTGTCGGACGGGCGCACAATCAGCCCGGAGCGGCGTTTCTACTGGGCGGCTGACCAGCATACCCGCGAAGTGGGGCTGGGCTCGTCCATCACTGGCGACATTTATGTCTCCATCGGCGAGGCGCGTCCGCGCGAGGATGGCAGTGCGGCTTACGAAATCCGCGCCGCCTTCCACCCTCTGGTCTGGATGCTGGGCCTTGGCGCGACGCTGATCGTGTTGGGCGGGTTATCGGCACTGACAGCGCAGGTGCTTACCCGCCGCCAACGCGCGGTGCTGCCATGATTGCCGCGCTCCTGATGGCCCTGGCCCTGCAGGCCGCGCCCGAACTGGCACCGGCTGACGAGGCGCGCGCGCAAGGCCTGATGCGTGAAGTGCGCTGCATGGTGTGTGCGGGCGAGTCGGTGCTGGATTCCAGTGCGCCGATGGCGGGCGATATGCGCCGCTTCATCCGCGAGGAGATTGCCGCAGGGCGCGAAGACGAAGCCGTGCGCACCGCGCTGGTGGCGCGCTTTGGCCATGAAGTGCTGATGCGCCCGCCCGTGGAGCCGCGCACTCTGCCGCTCTGGCTGGCGCCTTTGATCTTTCTGGCACTGGGCGGTGCGCTCCTGTTCACCAGCATGCGCCGCAAGGCCGCCAAGGACCGCTTGTAAGGGCAAGCTGCTTGCCGGACACTCCTGCCGTCAAGGCAAAGCAGGAGTGGTGAGATGCGGTCGGAAAAGCTGGAATTTGAGGGCAGCCAGGGCGAGACGCTGGCGGCAAGGCTGGACCGGCCCAAGGCGCCGCCGCGCGGCTATGCGCTGTTTGCGCATTGTTTCTCCTGCTCCAAAGACACGCTGGCGGCCGCACGGGTGGCGCGCGAACTGGCCGCTCACGGCATTGCGGTCCTGCGCTTTGACTTTACCGGGCTCGGGCAGTCGGACGGCGAGTTCGCCAATACGAATTTCTCCTCCAATATCGAAGATCTGGTGCACGCTGCCGATCATTTACGCCAGCACTATGAGGCGCCATCTATCCTGATCGGGCATTCGCTTGGCGGCGCGGCGGTGCTGGTCGCGGCGGGCAGAATTCCTGGGATCAAGGCGGTCGTGACCATCGGCGCACCCGCCGATGCGGCTCATGTGGAGAAGCAGTTCGCCGATGATGTGGACACGATCCGCCAGACCGGCGAGGCGCGCGTCCAGCTGGCGGGCCGCCCCTTCACCATCCGCAAGCAGTTCCTTGACGACATTGCCGGACAGAACGTGCTGGACGCTGCCAAGGGGCTGAAAGCGGCCCTGCTCGTCGCGCACGCGCCGCGCGATGAGATTGTCGGTATCGATAATGCGACGCGGCTGTTCGTTGCTGCGAAACACCCCAAGAGCTTTCTCAGTCTTGATGATGGCGATCATTTGCTGACCGGCGCCGCGCATGCGGGCCACGCAGCCAAGGTCATCGCAGCCTGGGCGGAGCGCTACGCGCTGAACGATCCGCTGCCTGCCGCGCCCGCCTCGCCGCCGGGCCATAACTCGGCCCTGGTGCAGGAGACTGGCAAGGGCGCTTACTTGAGCTGGGCATCGACGGGCGAAGCGCGCTTTCTGGTCGACGAGCCGGAGGAGCTTGGCGGGTTTGATGCCGGTCCGGCTCCCTATCAGCTTCTCTCAACCGCGCTCGCCGCCTGCACCACCATCACCTTGCGGATGTATACAGACCGGAAGAACTTGGCGCTGGGGCGTATCTCGACCCAGGTGACCCATGCCAGAAGCGACGCCGAAGAGGGCCAGCCGCCGCGCGATGTGTTTACCCGTACGATTTCGGTTGAGGGCGGGCTGAGCCCAGAGCAGTCAGACAAGCTCGTCGAGATTGCGAACAAGTGTCCGGTCCACCGCACGCTGGAACGCAGCTCCCATATCGACACCGCCTATGCGGGTGACGAGACCTGACCCCCTTTATCATTACAGCTTCGTCACCATTTGGTAATAGAGCGTAGAGCCTGACCCGTTCATGAACGCGGTCAGGGACGATCTGGCTCCGCCCTTGCAAGCGGGGTCAAACCACACCCAACCGCCAGAGGATTTCTCATGATGTCACCGCGCGCCTTCCGTTCGCTTCTGATCCCCGCCCTGCTTGCGGGCAGTGTCTGCCTGATGCCGATGGAGCTTTCTCCGGGCGCATCGGCCCAGACCGCCAGAAGCGCGGCTTCCATGCCGCCCGGCACGCCGATGTCGTTTGCCGACCTGATCGAGCGGGTCAGCCCGGCTGTTGTATCCATTGAAGCGGCGGGCAGCGTCGATCCGCGCGGCGTCCCGGACCTCTCCGATATTCCGCCCCAGTTCCGCGAGTTCTTCGAGCGCTTTGGCGGGCAGGGCGCCCCGGCCCAGCCGCGCGAGCGCCGGTCGCAAGGGTCAGGCTTCTTCATCTCCGCTGACGGCCTGCTTGTAACCAACGAACACGTCATTGCCGGGTCGAGCGAGATCACGGTGACGCTGTCAGATGGCTCCGAGTTTCCGGCGGAAGTGGTAGGCCGGGATGCGGCGACGGACATTGCCCTTTTGCGGGTGAACGGCTCGGGCAGGGAATTTGCCCATGTCAGCCTGGACCGCACCCCCTCCATCCGTGTGGGTGACTGGGTCGTGGCAGTCGGCAACCCGTTCGGCCTTGGCGGCACGGCAACGGCCGGTATCGTCTCCGCGATTGGCCGCCCTCTGGGCAATACCCAGCTCTACACGAACTTCCTGCAGATCGACGCCCCCATCAACCGGGGCAATTCCGGCGGGCCGGCCTTTGATCTCAATGGCAATGTGGTGGGCGTGAACTCTGCGATCTTCTCGCCTACGGGCGGCAATGTCGGCATCGGCTTTGCCATTCCTTCAGATCTGGCGGCATCGGTTGTCGACCAGCTTATCCAGGGCGGTGAAGTGCGCCGCGGCTATCTGGGCATTGCGCCGCAATCGCTGACCGCTGATCTCGCCGAGAGCCTTGGCCTGCCGCGTGACCGGCGCGGCGTGCTGGTTGCTGAAGTCATCGCCGGAACCCCGGCCGCCCAAGCCGGACTGCAGAACGGCGACGTCATCATCCGCATTGACGGCCAGACCGTGAACGAGCAGCGCGAACTGTTCCAGCGCATCGGTTCGGTGCCGCCCGGTGAGCGGGTTGAGCTGCGCGTGATCCGTGACGGCCGTGAACGCACCATCCGCGTGCGCCTGTCGGAGCGCCCGGATGCCGGTACGCCGTCATCCACGCCTGAAGTCCAGCCTTCGCGCAACGAAGTGTTCGGCATGAGCCTCGCTCCGGCGGACGATGCTGCGCGCGAGCGTGTAGGTGCCAGTGGAACGCGCGGCCTTCTGGTAAGTGGTGTGCGCTCAGATTCCGAAGCCTCGCGCCGCGATATCCGCACCGGCGATGTCATTCTGGAAGCAGGTGGCCGCGATGTCAGCAGCGTCGAGGATTTGCGGGCCGCAGTGGCGGCTGCGCGCGAGAGCAACCGCAACGCGGTGCTTGTTCTGGTAGCCCGGCAGCAGGGCGGGGTGCGCTATGTCGCCCTCCGGCTGGACGCTGAATAGGGCGGCATAATCACTATCTGGATCGGGAGTTCCGGGCATGCGCGTTCTCATCATGGAAGACGACAAGCAGGTAGCGGCCTTCATGTGCCGGGGCCTGCGCGAGGCGGGGCATGTCTGCGACGCAGCCCATGACGGCGAGGAGGGCCTGGATATGGCCCGTGACGGCCAGTATGACGTGCTGGTCGTTGACCGGATGATGCCCCGGCGTGACGGGCTGTCCGTGATCGAGACGCTGCGTGCCGAAGGCATGGCAACCCCGATCCTCATCCTCTCCGCTCTGGGCGAGGTGGATGACCGGGTGGACGGGCTTAAATCCGGCGCTGACGATTATCTGGTCAAGCCTTATGCCTTTGCTGAACTACTCGCCCGTGTTGAGGTGCTGGCGCGCCGGCGTGATCCGGGCTCGGTCCAGACCCAGCTTGCCGTGGGTGATCTGGAGATGGATCTCCTGGCGCGTACGGTTAAGCGCGGCGGGGAGGATGTGCTCCTGCAGCCGCGCGAGTTCCGTCTGCTGGAGTTCCTGATGCGCCATGCCGGGCAGGTGGTGACGCGTACCATGCTGCTGGAAAAGGTCTGGGACTATCATTTTGACCCCCAGACCAATGTTATCGATGTCCACATTTCCCGGCTCCGCTCCAAGATCGACAAACCGTTCGGGTCGACCATGCTGCACACGGTACGCGGGGCCGGTTACCGGCTGCAGGCGTGAGCGACGCGCCGTTGTCCACTCCGGGGACGGGTGGCAGGTTCATCCTGCCCTCCTTCACCCGTACGACGGCCTTCCGGCTGACCCTGCTGTCGGCGGCGCTGTTTGCGTTTTCCAGCTTCGTGATTCTGGCGCTGGTGTATGCGGCGACTGTTACCGCGGGCGTGCGCCGCGCCGACAATGCCATCGCGCAGGAAAGCGTTGCCATTGAGGCGCGCTTCCGGGCTGAAGGAGCCGCGGCGGCCAATCGCTATATCGTCCAGCGTTCTGTGGCAGGCGGGGAGTTTCTTTATCTCCTCAACCAGCCATCCGGGCGGCGGCTGTCGGGCAATATCTCCAACCTTCCTGCCATCGCGCCGGACGATCAGGGGCGTGTGCGTTTCACTTATGAGCGTGCGCCGCTTGGCGGGCAGACGGCGGCAGAGCCCAGCCGGGCGGCGCGCGGCCTGATCAGCGAGCTGGAAGGCGGATACACGCTTTTCGTCGGCCTTGATGTCGAGGACGAGGCGCGTTTCGTCACCTATATCCTCAACGCAGTGCTGATTGCGTCGGGCCTCGCCGTGGCGATGGGCATTGTTTCAGGCGCGGTGGTCAGCCGGCGCTTCTCGCGCCGTCTCGACGACATCAATGCAGCGGCCCGTGAAGTGATGGCGGGACGGCTGCAGAGCCGTGCGCCGCGCAATTTCTCCGGCGACGAGCTTGATGACCTCGCTTCCAACTTCAACGACATGCTGGACCGCGTGGAGCGCCTCATGCAGCGCATGCGCTCGGCGGGCGATTCCATCGCTCATGACCTGCGCCTGCCGCTGACGCGCATGCGCGGGCGGCTGGAAGCGGCGCTCGTGACCGAAGGCGATCTGGCCGACCGTGAGGCCGCGCTGGCGCAGGCCATCTCCGATTCTGACGAACTGCTCAAAACCTTCAACGCGGTACTGTCTCTCTCACGCCTGCAGACCGGCGAGCGGCGGCGCGCGTTTGAAACGCTCGATCCGGCCGAAATCATTGCCGACGTGGCCGAGCTCTACGAGCCGGTATGCGAGGAAACCGGCCATGATTTCGCAATGGATACGCATCCGGGCCTGACCATTCTGGGTGATCGCGAGCTTGTAGCGCAGGCGATTGCCAACCTTGTGGACAACGCCATCAAGTACACGCCCGAGGGCGGCGCCATCATGCTGCGGGTTCGATCCACCTCCCGTGGAGAAGTGGAATTGTCTGTCACGGACACAGGGCCGGGCATCGCCGCAGAGGACCGTCCGCGCGTGCTGGAGCGGTTCGTGCGTCTGGAGGCCAGCCGGAACCTGCCCGGTGTGGGGCTCGGCCTGTCACTGGTCCACGCAATTGCCGAGGTCCACGGCGCCGAGCTGACACTCGATGATGGTCCCGGCTCATCCAGCGGTGAGGGGACAGGGCTGCGCATCGCCTTGCGTTTCCCGGCCTATCGCGAGTGAGGCGCTTGCCTTGAGGGTCAGACGCGGGCCAGTTTGCGACCCATGATCGCCCCTGTCTCCCAACGCATCACTACAGCGCTTCCTGTCCGCGACGCTGACGCTGCCCTTCAGCGGCGCGCCAATATTCCGTCAGCTGCACTGTCCGCCTGGCCGCCGGAGTTTCTTGATGCGGTGATGTCGGCCTCGCCCTATCTGGCCCGGCTGATGGAGCGGCGCGCCGACACCCTGCTGGCGCTGGCCACGGATAGCCCGGAATCGGTGTGCGAGGCGGTTATTGCCAGCGCGCGCCCGGCAGGCGCATGTGACACCGAGGCTGACCTTATGCGGGGCTTGCGCGAGGCCAAGATGGATATCCATCTGGCCACGGCGCTGGCCGATCTGTCTGGCGCATGGCCGCTGGAACAGACAACGGCCACCATCTCCGCCTTCGCTGATGCTGCCCTGCAGGGCGCGCTGGGTTTTGCGGCGCGGGAGATGGGGCTGGCGGGCGACGATGGTGCGGTGGCCGGATTTGCCGTGCTGGCGCTCGGCAAGCTGGGCACGCAGAGCCTCAACTACTCCTCCGATATTGATCTGGTTGTTGTCTGGGAGGCCGAGCGCTTCCTTGTGCCCGAAGGCAAGGAGCCGCAAAAGCTGGCTACGCGCCTCACCCAGCGCCTTGTGCGCCTGATGAGTGAGATGACGCCTCAGGGCTATGTCTTCCGCACCGATCTGCGCCTGCGCCCCGACCCGTCCTCGACACCGCTGGCGGTCAATGGCGACATGGCGCGTCACTATTTCGAGGCGGTAGGCCAGAACTGGGAACGGGCCGCCTATGCGAAGGCGCGCGCGGTGGCCGGTGATATCGAAGCCGGTAACGCCTTCATAGCCGATCTGGAACCCTTCATCTGGCGGCGTACGCTAGATTTCGCGGCCGTGGAGGACATCCGGGCGCTGGCCAAGCAGATACAGGCCGTCGGCAATCGCGCAGAGCTGAATGTCGCCGGACATGACGTGAAGCTGGGACTTGGCGGCATACGCGAGGTGGAGTTCTACGCCCAGGTGCTGCAGCTGGTGTTTGGCGGGCGAAAGCCGGAGCTGCGCGTGGCGGGTACGTTGTCAGCCCTCAAGGCCTTGCGCGAGGCAGAGCTGATCGAGGCTGATACGGCGCGCGTGCTGGCTGACAGCTACACCTTCCTGCGCCATGTCGAGCACCGCATCCAGATGCTGGACGATGAGCAGACACAGACGCTTCCCCGAAATGATGCCGACCGGGCGCGTGTTGCCGCCCTTGCCGGCTATGCCGAGCTCGAGGCGTTTGACGCGCGTGTGGCCGATACGCTGCGCGCCGTACACAACGCCTTCACCGAGCAGTTCGAGGAGGGGGAGAGCCTCGCCACCCACGAAGGCAGCCTGGTGCTGACCGGGGTGGAGCCGACGCCTGACACGCTCGAAACACTCTCCCGGCTGGGGTTTTCCGATCCGGTGCGCATCTGGCATCAGCTATCGGGCTGGGCGGCGGGCAGGGCGCGGGCCGCGCGCACTGAGCGGGCCCGCAGGCTGTTCTCGCGCCTGGCGCCGCGTCTGGTGGAAGCCATTGGCGCGACCGGGGATGCGGATGCCGCCTTTGCCCGGTTTGCGGCCTTCTTTGAGGGGCTGCCTTCGGGCGTCCAGCCGCTATCGCTCCTGACCGCGCATCCGGCGCTGGCGGACGAGCTGATCGCCATTCTGGGCCTCGCACCGAGCCTTGCCGACGAGATCGGCAAGCGCCCGGCACTTCTGGATGTGATGCTGGAGCCTGCGTTTGCGGCACCGCTGTCGGAGACCGGTCCAGCCAGCCAGGAAGTGCTGACCGAGCGTCTGGCGCGCGGGGAGACCTTCGAGGACGCCATGAACACCGCGCGCCGCTTCGTGCGTGAGGAGCGCCTGCGCATAGGCGCGCAGCTCCTACGGGGCCGCGCCGGAGCCAGCGAGGCGGCCCACGCCTATTCCATCCTCGCCCGCCATAGCGTGATGGCCATGTCCGGGGCCGCTGAGCGCGAGATGGGGCGGCGTCACGGAGCCGCGCCCGGCAGGTGGCATGTGCTGGGCATGGGCAAGCTGGGCGGCGGGGAGCTGTCGGCTGATTCCGATCTTGATCTGATTGTCGTGTACCAACCGCAAGCCGAGCAGTCCGACGGCAATCAGCCGCTCGAAGCGCCGGTCTGGTTTACGCGGTTCACCCAGCGCCTTGTGTCAGCGCTCTCTGCGCCGACCGAGGAAGGGGCGCTCTACCCGGTTGATCTGGCCTTGCGTCCGTCGGGTTCTGCGGGGCCTGTAGCGGTCTCGCTGCAGCGCTTCGCGACCTATTACCGCGAGGAGGCGTGGGTGTGGGAGCGCATGGCGATGACACGCGCGAGCCTTGTCGCATCGAATGGTGACAATGGCGCCATCGCCCGCGCCATCGCCGATGCGGTCAATGCGCACACGCTGAGCGAGGGAGAGGTGTGCAAGGCCGCCAGCGACATGCGCGCCCGTCTGGAGCGCGACAAGCCTGCGGCCTCATCGTGGGACCTCAAGCTGCGTCAGGGCGGTCTCATGGACATCGAGTTCGTGGCGCAGGCAGGGCTGGTGGCGGGGCGTCTAGGCTGCGAGCCCTCAACGCGCAAGGCGCTGGAAAGACTGGCAGGTGAAGGCTGGCTGGAGGCGGCGGACGCTCACACCCTGCTGGAGGCGCATGCGCTTTATGAGGCGGTGACGCAGCTGACCCGGCTGGCCCATGGCAGCGGATTTGATCCGCAAGATGCCAGCGAACCCTTCGCCCGGCGCCTGGCCCAGGCGGCAGGCTGCGCCAATCTCGAAGCGCTAAGAGCGCGGGTAGAGGTGCTCGCGGACCAGACAAGAGCCATATTTATCAAGACGGTAGAAGAAAGAGCATCGGCGCGCGACGGATAGGAGCGCCGCACTTCGTTTGAATGGGTGCAGAGGGACAACTGCTCACCGAAGCAATCGGAGTTACGACGCAATGAAAACCTCCCTGAAATTTGCCGCAGCCGCTCTGGCGCTCGGCTTTACCTCCGTGCCGGTCATGTCTGTCAGCGCTGTTGCCGCTGAAGCGGCCGTGCAGGAATCGGAAGCCGGCGAACGCGGTGAACGCCGCGGCCATCGCTGGGGCCATCGCGGCCCGCGCGGCAATCCTGAAGCTTTTGCCGAACGTCTCGCCGACATTGATGCTGACGGCGATGGCGTTATCACCCGCGCCGAGTTTCTGGCCCATCACAACACCATGTTTGACCGCATGGACGCCAATAATGACGGCGTCATCAACGCGGACGACCGTGAGCTGATGCGCGAGCGCTGGGCTGAACGCCGGGCCGAGCGTGGTTCCGAAGGTGGCGAGCGCCGCCGTCAATGGGGCCAGCGTGACGGCGAGCGCAGCGAACGTGCCGATCGCGAGATCACCCGCGCTGATTTCGAGGCGCGCGGTAATGCTATGTTTGACCGCTGGGCTGGTGAAGGTAATGATTCCGTCACCGTCGCCGCTGTGCAGGAACGTATGGCGGAAATGCGCGCTCAGCGCGGTGAACGGGGTGAGCGCGGTGAACGCCGCCAGCGCCGCAGCCGCGACTAGAGCGACTGAAGGTCAGCTTGTCAGGGAGGCGTCCATCCGGCCGGTTCTGCAGGTCATTACCGGCTCGGGAAAAGGCGCCGTCCCTGACAGCGACGCCGCGCTGGCGCGTGCGCTCGCCCGGGGCGATAGCGTTGCCATGCAGGCGTTCATTACCCGGACACTGCCGAAGATCACAGGCGTTGCCTGGCGCCTGCTGGGCGATAACAGCGAAGCCGAAGACGTGGCCCAGGAGACCTATCTGAAGGTCTGGCGCCATGCACACAAATGGAAGCCCGGCACGGCGCGTTTCGATAGCTGGGTGATGAGAATTGCGGTCAATCTTTGTTATGACCGCCTGAGAAAACGCCGCGAAACCAGCATGCCCGAAAACTATGAGCGGGCAGATGGCGAGGCGGATGCCGACAGCGTACTCGCGGGCAAGGACAGTCAGGAGGCCGTACGCGCCGCTGTTGCTGCCTTGCCCGAACGCCAGCGCCTTGCGCTTGAACTTTGTCATTTTCAGGAGCTGGGCAATATCGAGGCGGCAGAGATAATGGAGGTCAGTGTGGAAGCGATGGAATCCCTGCTGTCACGAGCGCGGCGCAGCCTGCGCGAGCAGCTGGCAGACAACGCTGCCGACCTCATTAACACGCTGGCTCATGGGCGTGGCGATCAGAGCCAGGGGGACCCGATATGATGGACGAGACACGATTTTCCACACTTCTCTCTGCGTATGGTGCTGACCTGAAGCGCTGGCCGCAGGCAGAGCGCCCCGGCGCGCTGGCCTTCATGGAAAGCCATCGCGGGATAGCCTCCAGCCTGATGGCGGAGGCCGGCGAGCTTGACGGGCTGCTGGAAGCGGCGCGGGCCAAACCGCCCTCTGCCGGTCTTGCAGGGCGCATACTCGCCGCCGGGCAGGCTCAGGCGCGCTTTGCCCCTGAATGGGCGCGGCTGGCGGCAGTGCTCGCGCTCAGTGCCGGGCTGGGGCTTGGCTGGGGCGGTGCAAGCCTTGGCGGTGCCGGCCAGAGCGATGCGGCCTATGCCATGGCATTCTCCAGCTTTGCAGACCCCGCCTATGAAGAGCTGGTCGATTTCATTGATGGTGAGGTGCGCAGATGAGTTGGTTTGAGGGGCGGCGCTTCTGGATTGCACTTCTTGTCGTGTCGCTGGGCGCCAATGGTGTGCTGGCGGGGATACTTGCCCAGCGCGCGCTGACGCCGGCGGGCGCTGTCCATGAAGCGGGCGGGCACATGCCCGGCAGTGGCGGCTTCAATCCGCGCGCCTTTATTGCCGCGCTGCCCGAGGAGCGCCGCGAGGCGGCCCGCGCCGAGTTGCGCGAGGGTCTGCGTGAGCTGCGTCCCCTGTTCGGCGCGATGATTGCACGCCGCCGCGAGATGAACGCGCTTCTGCGCGCCGAGGCGTTCGATGAGACAGCCATGCTGGCGCTGACAGCGGACATCCGCGCCTTGCGCTCGCAGCTGGATGCAGCGGGTGAAGAGGTAATCCTCGGTATCGTTTCGGACCTCGAGCCGGAGGCCCGCCGGGCCGCGCTGGAGGCGGCCTACGCGCCGCGCGGGCGGGGCATGAGGCGAGGTGGTGAAAGGCCGGGCGAAGAACGCCGTCACCATCACGGTGGCGAACGGCCCGAATAGACTATTCTGCGGCCTCGTTGACGGCGCTGGTATCGCCGCTGCCATTGCCGCCCGGCTGATTTTGATGCCGGGGAATGGTGAAAGAGATCGTGGTGCCCTTGCCCAGCACCGAGTCGATACGCAGCTCGCCGCCATGCAGCTCCACCAGCGATTTCGACAGGGCCAGACCAAGGCCTGAGCCCTGATAGCTCTTGGAATGCTGGCTCTCGATCTGCTCGAACGGCCGGCCGAGCCGGGGCAAATCTTCTTCCGCGATGCCAATGCCGGTATCGGCAACCTGCAGCACAATGCCGTCAGCGGCCTCGAACCCGCGCACCACGACGCGCCCGCCCTCCGGCGTGAACTTCACTGCGTTTGACATCAAGTTCAGCAATATCTGCTTGAGCGCGCGCGGGTCGGCATCAATCTCTGGCAGATCACCGCATTCGGCGCGTACCTGCAGGCTCTTTTCCTGCGCGCGTGCGCCGATCAGGCGGATGCACTGATCGATAACGGCAGCCGGATCGAGCGGTTCGGTCTGCAGGCTCATCTTGCCCGCCTCGATCTTCGACATATCGAGGATGTCGTTGATGAGCGAGAGCAGCAGGCCACCCGAATTGTGGATGTCGCCGGCATACTCGATGTAACGGTCATGGCCGAGCGGGCCGAAAATCTGCTTCTGCATCATCTCGCTGAAGCCGATAATGGCGTTCAGCGGCGTGCGCAGCTCATGACTCATGTTGGCCAGGAATTCAGACTTGGACCTGTTGGCCTCTTCGGCGCGCAGCTTTTCCTCGTGATGGCTCCTGGCGAGCTCCCTGATCTGCTGGGATGAGGTTTCGAGCTCGTTATAGGACTGACGCAGCCTCTCCTGGTTATCGCGCAGCTCGCCCTGCTGCTGCTTGAGAAGCGTGATGTCCGCGCCCACGCTGACCAGGCCGCCATCGGCGGTCTGACGTTCCGAATAATGCAGCCAGCGCCCGTCATTCAGCTCCATCTGGTAGGATTCGCCGTCATTCTCGCTGGCGTGGACATTGGCTATAGAGCCGGACGCCGCTGCCTCTACAGCCTCATACGCCATGCCCGCACGCAGAGAGCCTTCAGGCAGGTTGAAGAAATCGCGGAATTTGCGGTTCCACAGCACCAGGCGGCGGCGCGAATCCCACAAGGCAAAGCTTTCCGTCATGGACTCTAGCGCGGCCCGCAGCCGGGTCTCGGCGGCGAGTACGCGCTTTTGCGCGCCTTTACGCTCGGTCACATCAATCGCGACGCCGACGAGCCGGCGTCCCGGTCCGGCCCCGTCAGTGGCCAGAGGGCGGCCGCGCATCTGCACCCAGACGGCCAGGTTTTGCGCGCGAACCTCCAGATCCACCTCTTCGGCTCTGGAAGCGGCGCGGATGGCTGTGCGCAGGCGGGAGCGGTCCTCGTTTGACAACAGCTGGAGAAACTCGGCGCCGGACAGGCTGGCTGCATCATCCAGCCCCAGCATGCGGGCAAAGGAGTCGGTGATGAAGACGGCGTCGGTTTCCAGATCCCAGTCCCAGACGCCGCAGCGCGCGCCTTCGATGGCCAGCCGGAAGCGGCGCTCGGAATCACGCAGGCGCGCTTCAGCCTTTTTCAGCGCCCCGGTCTGCATCAGCAGCACGACGTAAAACGCGATGGCGGTAAACAGCGGCCCGAAGAACAGAAGAGCATGGAAAATGAGCGTCATGTTCCAGGCCATGGCGTCGAGCCCTGCCGGGCCAACGGCGTAGACGTACAAGGGGGCGTCACGCAGCCGGGCCACCCCCAGCACCTGCTCGGTCTCGCCGAGGCGCGCGCCCGTCATGGCGCCGCCGCCGGAATCGCCCAGCGCCCGGACGTCAGAACTCTGCAGCCCGAACCGCTCGGCTGCCAGCGGAGCCCCGGAAACCGGCGCTTCCGGGAATAGCGCGAGCGTGCGGCCCACGCTGTCAGTCAGCACGGCAATACGGGCTGCGCGGTCCGCGCTTATCAGTTCGGACGGGCTGGCGAATGCCAGCAGCGTGCCCACGCGCCGGTCCGGCAGTGGAACCGGCGCTGCCAGGACGACATGGGCAGTGTCGCCCGCAATACCGGCTACCCATTGCGGCCCGCCAAGCGCTGCATCGGCTGCTGCAGCCAGATCAGCGGGCACGCTTCCAGCTGTCAGTGGCGTGCTGTCGGGCAGCCAGAGCGCCGCCCCCGACACGTAAGACGAGCTAGTAACGGCCTCTACAATGGCAAGCTGGCCCTCGTCGTCACCCGGCCGGGCCAGGCTGGCGGCAGCAAAGCTCAAGGCGCCGCGTATCTCGGACAAGCGCCCGGAGACGCTTTCCGCGATGAAGGCAGCGCTGCGGGCCTGGCGGTTTTCCGCCTCTGCGCGTGCAGAGGTCCATTCCATCTGCAGCTTGGCCCAGATGACGGCACCGAAAACGCCAGCAAATATGATCAGGAAAACGAGCACGAGCCGGGACAGGCGCGCACGGCCGCTGGCAGGCCCGTTCATGGCCAGCCGACCGGCCTGACGCCGTGTGTCGGCGTTGCGCGCTTTCCGGGCTCGAATCATACCCGCCAGAATAGGGTTGCAGGCCGGTAAACGTCCAGCGTCCGTGAGGTATTATTCGGCGGCCTGGCGGGCCGCGTTCCCCGGCTCGCCCGGCCTTGCCCGCACGGTGCGGACGGTCTCTGACATCTGGCGGGCCAGGCCCACCAGTTCGGGGCCGCATTCCGGGTTGTCGGCAACGGCGCGCGCCATCGCTTCAGCAAGGGCCAGGAGGCGCGGCGCCTGCGCGATCAGGCGCGCTTGCGTCTCGATGCGGTGCGGATCGCGGTCATATTCAGCGCCCGGCGTGCGCCAGCCGCCCCAGTTCTGCTGGTCGGTTACGACTACCGGATAGGTGCCGGGGAAGGGATGGTGGGCGCATTCCTCCGGCGTCTGCCATTTATTGGCTGCGCGCAGTATGCGCCAGTTGCTGCCGGTGTTCTCGCCGCCGCTATCCTCTACGGACAGCTCGTGTGCCTGAAAATCCCGGCCCAGCCCGCAATCATAGAAGACCTTTACCGGCTCCTCGACGTCGCGGACCCATTGCGGCTTGACCTTCTCTACCAGCGCCCATGTGCCCACCGGATGGACGAATACGCGCTGGTGCTTGTGAAAGATGGCCTTGGCCATGACAGGCTCCGCTGCTTCTCACCCGATGAGGCGAAATCGCAGGCACGATACGCCAGCCGGTTTAGAACGGCGTTAAGGAGCGTGGTTAACGCGCCGTTGCCGTTCACCGGCAACGGCGCAGGTCCGGTTATGGGCTATGATGGCTTCGCTGCGGCCTTGCCGCGCTTGCGCCGCGCCAGCAGCCAGCGGATCAGGAACACCGCCGGAATGATGAGGATCAGCCAGGGCAGGATCACGGCGATGAACACGATTACCGCTGCCACGCCCTCGGAGAGCGTATCTGTAAAGTCTTCCAGTGCCTGCATGATCGGGTTGAAACGCACTGGCGAAGTCTGGCTGACGATGGGCTGGTAGTGCAGCGTCAGGCGGGATGTCTCGACGCGCGTGCGCAGCGCCGCGATCACGCTCGCTCGCGCATCGATGTCGGACTGGACACGGGCCAGTTCCCGCTCGACGGCCAGTATATCAGTCATAGGCCCTTCATTGGTCTCCAGCAGGGCTTGCAGCCGGTCACGCAGGGCCGTCTGGGCGCGAAGGCGTGCTTCGCCGTCGACAATCTGGGTGGTCAGATCATCGACGCTGGTGTTTTCGCTCTGGATGTTGCCGCCGGCCTCATCGACCTCGCCTGCCAGGCGTTCGCGGAAGCTGGCGATCCAGTCCGGCCGGGCGCGTATCTCAAGTGCGCCGGAGGGACGCTCGCCATCAGGATCATTGATCGTCGCGCTGACGACGCGGCAGACATTGCCACCGGCTGCAGCGCAGGCCTGCTGGTGGGCGGTGTGAACATCGGCCAGCACGCGGGCTGGCAGGCGCAGGCCATAATTGTGCGCATAGGCAAGCAGAGCCGCCTGTTCCTCCTGCGCGCCTGCTTGTGGCGGCGGAGGCGGAGCGGGGCTGGCCTGCCTTGAGGCCAGCGCCATCTCATACATTTGCGGCGAAGAGGCGGCGTCTACTGCCGCATCGCCGCGATCGCGAAAGCCGCCGTCCTGACCGCCATTGCCGCACGCTGCCAGTGTAAGCGCAGCCAGCACTGCAGCGCCCGTTATCACGCGAACTGTCATCACGCATTCCTCCCCGTTGCCGCCAGATGATGGCGTATCCGGGGTGAAGTGTGCGCGGTCAATTATGGCAACGGCAAGACGGGCTGGCCCGGCTGACGGCGAATGTCAGACCAGTTCGCCGGTCAGTCTCTGCCGCTCCAGCGCGAGGGCGCCGCGGATAAGGATCACGGTCAGCACCACTGCGCCGATACCGGCGAGGACTTCACCGATCTCGATCGCCAGCATGGGCAGATGCAGGGTCATGCCCAGCGCCCAGATCACGGCCGCGACGGTCAGAAAGCCGGTAACGGTGATGAAGAGCGAGCCGGTCACAGCGGCGATGATGGCATACAGGGTAAGCCGCGCCGGTGACGCGGCGGTCTCGGTGGTCATGGGGAACTCCAGACAAAAGAACGCTCAAAAAATATTGCGCGCGGGCCGCAAGGGTGTCCGCCGCGCATCGATATATTTGGCAATCAACGGGGGCGCCGAAAAGAGGGTATGTGCGTAAATGCCAGCGGGCAGGGAATCGGCTAGAACTGCCGACTGCAGGCCGCTTTTCGGCGGTTCCCATGTCCCGGCTGGAAAGGGTTGAAACAATGAGTGATGCACCGCTTGGCTCGAAGGCCAATCCCTCGCAGTTCGACTGCCTGCCCGATCTTGCCGACGATGAGCCCTATTTTGTGATCCGCGCTCACGATCCGCTGTCCAACGCACTCGTTGAGCTGCACGCCTATATCGGGGCCGGGCAGGCGGGCGCTGCCCACAACAAGCTGGCCGAGATCATGGCGCTGACATCGGAGCGCCCGCCTCGTCCGTCAGGTTCGCCCAAATACCGGGAAACGTTCGCTATTTCCGGCGCCATGGAGCGGTGGCGGCGCGATAACGCTTAAACAGGGTAAACGGATGTTTAACCTTTCTTAACCGGCGCAATGGCGTCTGGACCAACACGTAACGCCAGCGGGAGCCTGACAGAATGACGGGCGCAGAAGTGCTTGATGTTGGCCGGGAAGCCATCTGGACCATGCTTGCCATGGCCGCGCCCATCATGATTGTCGGGCTGGCTGTCGGCGTCATCATCGCACTATTTCAGGCATTGACGCAGGTGCAGGAGATGACGCTGGTCTTCGTGCCGAAGATTTTCGCGATCTTTCTGGCGCTGATTGTCTTCATGCCGCTGATGGGCGCGGTGCTGGGCGCATTCATGACCAATATCGCGGACAGAATCGCGGCAGGCTGAAGC
>ERZ869909.1710-NODE-1710-length-16976-cov-8.849636_pt1 | contig 16976 bp, 14 predicted proteins | sample MGYA00520892_ERZ869909 | MGnify/ENA primary metagenome ERZ869909 (study PRJEB32215, sample SAMEA104723947) | bioreactor metagenome | biome: bioreactor; feature: anaerobic bioreactor; material: water | place: China | collected 2015-03-12 ...
ACAGCAGCAGCGGGTCGCGCGCGAGGACGCGGATCTCGCGGAGGGCGGAGCGCATGGGATGCGGCGAGCGCGGGCCGCCGGCCCACGAGGACCGGCGGCCGCATGGCGTCGGGACTCAGGCCCGACGCACGCTCATTGCCCGAGGACCTCTTCGACCCAGCGGTCGACCAGGCGTTCGCGCTGCGACGACGCGAAAGCCGGGTCGTAGCTCACGAGCGTGATCTCGTCGAGCGAGGGGATGCCCTCGCCGGCGGAGACGTCGCCGCGGATCGGCAGGAAGTACGTCTTGACCTCCGCCAGCATGCTCTGGCCGCGCTCGCTCGTCATCCAGTCGACCAACGCCTGGGCCTGCTCGAGGTTCGTGGCGCCCGCGAGGATCGACATGGCGGCCACTTCGTAGCCGACGCCCTCGGACGGGAACACGACCTCGACCGGGAAGCCCTCGTCGACGAGCTTGAGGAAGCCGGGCGAGAACTGCAGGGCGATGACGGTCTCGCCGAGGCCCAGGGCGCCCGAGGGGGCCGTGCCCGACTGCGTGTAGGTCTGCACGTTGGCGTTGAGCTCGGCCATGTAGGCGTACGCCTCGTCCTCGCCCATGATCTCGATCAGCGTGAAGATCACGGCGCGCGCCGTGCCCGACGCCTGCGGCGAGGGCATCTGGATCAGGCCGCGGTAGCCCGGGTTCAGGAGGTCGGCCCAGCTGGTGGGCACCGGCAGGTCGCGCTGCGCGAGCACGTCGGCACGCACGCCGAGCGCGAGGGGGTTCGTGTAGATCGCGTGCCAGTAGCCCTCGGCGTCCTTGAACTCGGCGATCAGCGCGTCCGCGTTGGCGGACACGTACGGTTGGGTGAGCCCGCGACCCTTCGCGTCGATGTGGTTCTCGCTCGGGGCGCCGAACCAGACGTCGGCCTGCGGGCGGGCCTGCTCGGCCTCGATGCGCGACAGCGCGGGGCCGGACGACAGGAACACCATCTGGACCTGGATGCCGGTGTCCGCGGTGAAGGCGGAGAGGATGCGGTTCGCGTTCTCCTCGTCGACGCTCGAGTAGATCACCAGCGTCTGGGCGGCGGCGAACGACAGGACGAGGGCGGCGGCGAGCGCTGCCAGGCGGCGGACGGTCATGGATGCCTCCTTCCGGGAGGCGCTTCGCGGGCCCCGGCCCGTGCGAACGCGTCTCCTCGGTGCCCCAGCATCGTACCCGCTGACATGACGGTCCCATGACCCGCGGACCCCGCGCGGCCTGGGCCGCGCGGACCGCGTGGTTCAGCCGACCTCCCAGAACCGCACCACGTCGAGGTGGGTGGCGATGCCCAACAGCCGGTCGTCGGCGCCGCCGCCGTCCGTGATCAGGACGGCCTCGAGTTCCGGCGCGTCGACGAAGCGGGCGAGCACCCGCTCCGCGGCCTCGCCGCCGTCGGCCAACGCCCAGGTGGCCCGGTCCCCCTCCGCTCCGACGGCGTCCTGCACGGTCGCCGCGCGAAGGGCGCGCGCGAGGTCGGCGCCCCAGCCGACGGGTCGCTTCGGGTCGAGGTCGGACACGCGAGCGGCCCACCAACGCGCGATCGCGCGGTCGGTCAGCAGCCCGACGACGCGGCCGTCGCCCGCGAGCAACGGGAACTGGGAGTAGCCGGTGCGCCGTGCGGTCCGCAGGGCATCGGCGAGCGCGGTGTCGGCGGCCAGCGTCTCGACGCGCCGCCGGAACGCTTCGTCCGCGCGCGGGATCCCGGCCAACCGATCGCGCAGCGCCTCGATCTGCGCCACCACCGTGGCGCTGGGCACGGCGAGCCAGCCGTTCGGCGTGAGCGTCTCGTGGACCAGCAGGTTGCGCAGCTCGGCGAACTCGCTGAGCCTGTCGGCGCCCCGCCCGTGGCCACCGCGCTGGAACCGCCGCAGGATGGTGCGGAAGGGAACGCCGTGGTCCTCGATGCCGGTGCGTTCGCGGAGAGCGCGGTCGACCGCGTTGAACGCCGCGAGGAAGCGCTCGACCCGCTGCCGCTCGTCGGACTCGCCGCGATCGTCGGCCATGGCTCAGGGTAACGCGCCGGCGACCCGACGCTCCGCCCGCGTGCGCGTGGTCCGGGGCCGCCGCAGCGACGCGGGGGCGCCGGCGGCCGCCGTCAGCGGTCGTCCATGCGGCGGCGCACCCACGCCGCGGCGGTCTCCGCCACGTAGGCCTCCTGGCCGACGGTCTCGACGGCCCGCGGCTGCACGGAGCGCACGCGCGCGATCGCCTCGCCCGGCGCGACGCCGAGGGCGACGAGCACCATGGCGACGAGCGTGCCGGAGCGCCCCTGGCCGGCGCGGCAGTGCACCACGACGGAGCGGCCGTCCCGCAGGCGCCGAAGCAGCGTCCGCAGGAGCTCCATCACGTCGTCGGCCTGCTGCGGCGCCGGGACGCCGCCGTCGCGAACGGCGAGGCGGAGCGACTCGATACCGTGCACGTCGAGGGCATCGGCCAGGCCGGCGATGCCGAGGTCGCGCAGCTCGTCGTCCGTGAGGAGGGTGACCAGGACCTGGACGCGATGCAGGTGGCGGAGGCGCCGGAGGTCCGCGTGCAAGTCGCGCCACCAGACGGCCGCGGCCGTCCGGTCGTGGCGGCCCGGCGCCATCCCGATGCCGATGCGGCCCGGCACGCCGTCGGCCTCGATCCACCCGACGGCGTACGGATCGGTGTCGGACGTCCGCGCCCCGCGCGCCGGGAAGGTACCGGCCTCCGCGAGGGTGGACATGCCCTCGCGGCTGGCGACGGGGCGCAGACCGACGTCCGGGAGACGATCGCTGTCCGACATCGTGACTGCATGGTAGTCGATGCGCCCCGGCGCCGCGGCCGGATGCCCCTCAACCGGCGAGGGCCGCCGGAGCGGCCCTCGCTTCGATGTCGGTCGCGCGTTCAGCGTGGCGGACGGTAGGCGGCCGCGTAGCGGGTGAGCGTGCGCAGGTAGTTGGCGCGCTCGAAGGCCGCCGGGTCGGGCGCGGCCCGCTGCGACAGCGCGCCGCGGAGGTCGGCGACGTCGTCGTAGTCGTGATCGGCCATCCAGGCGCGCAGCCCGGCGAGCAGGGTCCCCACGTACTCCGGACCGTGCTCGAGCAACGCGCTGGCCGTCGTGACGACGTCGGCGCCGACGAGCAGCAGCTTCACGACGTCGGCCGCGTCGTGCACCCCGCTCGAGGCCGCCAGGTCGATCGCGGTGCGCCCGTGCAGGATCGCGATCCAGCGCAGCGCGAGGCGAACCTCCTCGGAGGTCGACAGGACCAGCCGGGGCGCGACCTCGAGGTTCTCCAGGTCGACGTCGGGTTGGTAGAAGCGGTTGAAGAGGGTCACGCCCTGGGCGCCGGCGTCGCCCAGACGCCGGACCAGGTTCGGAACGGAGGAGTACCAGGGGCCGATCTTGACGGCGACCGGCACCTGCACGTCGCGGCACACCGCGGCGACCGTCTCCACCGTGCGGTCCTCGACGTCGGCGCCGCTCTCCGATGCCTCGGTCGCGAGGAAGTACACGTTGAGCTCGATCGCGTCGGCGCCGGCGTCCTGCATGAGCTTGGCGTGATGCGTCCAGCCGCCGGGCCGGTGGCCGTTCAGGCTCGCGATGACGGGCACGCTCAGGGCACCCTTGGCCGCCTCGAGGCGCCGCAGGTAGCCGCCGGGGCCGACCTCGACCCCGGTGAAGGGATCGAGGTAACCGCTGGCCTCGGGCGAGATCTCGGTGCCCACGTGGCTGAGCTCGTTCAGGGCGAGCTCGTCGTGCTCGATCTGCTCCTCGAACAGCGAGGGGAGCACGACGGCGCCGATGCCCGCCTCGTCGAGGCGGCGGAGCGTGTCGAGCCGGCCCGTCACCGGCGAGGCGGCGGCCACCAGCGGGTTCCGCAGGTCGAGACCCAGGTAGCGGGTCGCCAAGGAGACCTGGTCAGCGCTCACGTTCACTCCTCCCCCTCGGCGGCCTTGCCGGCCTTGGCCAGGGCGCGGGCGGCCTCGCCCGCCGCCTTGTCGGGCATCTCGCGGTGCATGCCGGCGAGCTGCTCGTAGTGGAGCCGGCGCGCCTTGGCATCGGTCTCCGCAAGCTTCATGAGGGCCTCGGCCCGCTCGGGGTTGCTGCGCGAGAGCACCGCGAAGCGTCCCTCCTTGGCGGCCCAAGCCGACAGCGACTCGCGCGGCGGACGGGAGTCGAGCACCATCGGCCCCTCACCGCCTTCGGTCAACGCCCGCGCGGGGTCGTAGCGGTACAGCGTGAGGTAGCCGGCGCGCACCGCGTCGCGCTGGTGGGTCATCTGCGTGCTCATGTCGATGCCGTGGGCGATGCAGGGGCTGTACGCGATCACCAGGCTCGGGCCGGGCCACGCGGCCGCCTCGCGCAGCACCTCGACCGACTGCTTCGGGCTGGCGCCGAGCGAGATCTGCGCGACGTAGACGTCGCCGTAGGCCATCGCGATCTGGCCGAGGTCCTTCTTGCCGACGGACTTGCCGCTGGCGGCGAACTTCGCGACCGCCCCGCGCGGCGTCGACTTCGACGCCTGACCGCCGGTGTTGCTGTAGACCTCGGTGTCGAGCACCAGGATGTTGACGTCGCGACCGGAGGCGAGCACGTGGTCGAGACCGCCGAAGCCGATGTCGTACGCCCATCCGTCGCCGCCGACGGCCCACACCTGGCGGGGGACCAGGGCCTCGGCGACGGCTTCGAGCCGGGTGGCGGCGTCGCGGTCGCCCTCGGAAGCGGCCGGATCCGCGAGGATGCGCGCGATCTCGGCACGCAGACGCGCCACGCGTTCGCGCTGGGCGGCGATGGCGGCCTCGTCGCGGCCGCGCTGCGTGAGCAGGCCGTTGGTCAGGTCATCGCCCAACTGCGGGCGCAGCTTCTCCACCAGGAGCGCGGCCAGGTCGGCCCGGGCGTCGATCGCGAGCCGCATCCCGAAGGCGAACTCGGCGTTGTCCTCGAACAGCGAGTTCGACCACACGGGACCGCGACCGGCCTCGTCCTGCGCCCACGGCGTGGTCGGCAGGTTGCCGCCGTAGATCGAGCTGCAGCCGGTGGCGTTCGCGACGACGAGGTGGTCGCCGTACAGCTGGCTGAGGAGCTTGACGTAGCCGGTCTCGCCGCAGCCGGCGCAGGCGCCGGAGAACTCGAAGTACGGCTTGCGCAGCTGCGAGGCCTTGATCGGGTCGAGCGCGTCGAAGTCCGGACGCGGGAAGGGCAGCTCGTCGAAGAACGCCCACCAGGCGCGCTCCTCCTCGAGCACCTGCATCTTGGGCGTCATGTTGATCGCCTTGCGCTTGAGCTCGCGCTTGTCGCGCGCCGGGCAGACGTCGACGCAGACGCCGCAGCCGGTGCAGTCGTCGGGGGCGAGCTGGACGATGAAGCGGTGGCCGGCGAGCGCCTCGTCCTTGCCCTTCCAGGGCGCCGACTTGAAGCCCTCGGGCGCGCCCGCGAGCGCCGCCTCGGGCACGGCGTTGACGCGGATCGCCGCGTGCGGGCAGGCGAGGGCGCAGAGGTGGCACTGGGTGCAGATGTCGCTCTCCCACACCGGGACCTCGTGGGCGATCGAGCGCTTCTCCCACTTGGCCGTGTCCGTCGGGAAGGTGCCGTCGACGGGCAGCGCCGACACCGGCAGCAGGTCGCCGTAACCTTCGATGATGCGGGCGGTGACGCGCTGCATGAAGTCCGGGGCCGCCTGGGGCACGGCCGGGCGGCGGCGCAGCGCGCCTTCGCCCTCGGCCGGGACGGGCGCCTCGTGGAGGTGCTCCAGCGCGGCGTCGACGGCGGCGTGGTTGCGCGCGAGGACGGTGCCGCCACGCTTGCCGTAGGTCTTGTCGATGGCGCGCTTGATCTCGTCGATCGCCTCGTCGCGCGGGAGGACGCCCGCCAGCGCGAAGAAGCAGGTCTGCATGATCGTGTTGATGCGGCCGCCCATGCCGACGTCGTGGGCGACCTTGTCGCCGTCGATCGTGTAGAGCTTCAGCCCGCGTTCGCGCACGATGCGCTGGCACTCGACCGGCAGCTTGTCGAACAGCTCGGCGGGCGCGTGGGGCGCGTTGAACAGCACGGTCGCGCCGGGGGCCGCCAGACCCAACACGTCGCGTTCGTACACCAGGTCGAAGCGGTGCACGCCGACGAAGCCGGCGGACTCGATCAGGTACGGGCTGGTGACCGGGGCCGGGCCGAAGCGCAGGTGCGAGACCGTCACGGCGCCCGACTTCTTCGAGTCGAACACGAAGTAGCCCTGGGCGTCGAGCCTGGTGTTCTCGCCGATGATCTTGACGCTGTTCCTGTTGGCGCCGACGGTGCCGTCGCTGCCCATGCCGTAGAACACGGCGCGGTTGACGTCTGGCCGCTCGGTCGTGAAGGTCTCGTCGAGCGGCAGCGAGAGGTTGGTGACGTCGTCGTAGATGCCGAGCGTGAACGAACGCGGCGTCTTGGGGTCGAGCAGGCCGTCGAGCGCTGCCTTGACGGCGCGCGGGAAGAACTCCTTGCTGCCCAGACCGTAGCGGCCGCCGAGGACCTTGGGCCGGCTGGCCGCGTCCTCCCACTGCTCGGAGAGCGCCGTGACCACGTCCAGGTACAGGGGCTCGCCCGTGGCGCCGATCTCCTTGGTGCGGTCGAGCACGGCGACGGAGCGCGTGGTCGCGGGCAACGCCCGCACGAACCCGGCGGCGTCGAACGGCCGGTACAGGCGCACGGCCACGAGCGCCACCTTCTCGCCGGCGGCGTTCATGGCGGCCACGGCCTCGCGGGCCGCGCCGACGCCCGAACCCATCAGCACCACGACGCGCTCGGCGTCGGGCGCGCCGAAGGTCTCGAAGGCGTGGTAGCGGCGTCCGGTGTGGGCGGCGAACTCCTCGAACACCTCGTCGAGGATCCCGGGGACCGCGCGGTAGTAGGGGTTGCGCGCCTCGCGGCCCTGGAAGAACACGTCGGGGTTCTGCGCCGTCCCGCGCATGACGGGTCGATCGGGGTCGAGCGCGCGGGCGCGGTGGGCGGCGATGAGTTCCTCGGGCATGAGGGCCCGCATCGTGTCGTGGTCCAGCGCCTCGATGACCGCCACCTCGTGGCTGGTGCGGAAGCCGTCGAACGCGTGGATCATCGGCACCCGGGTGCGCAGCGTCGTCGCCTGCGCGATGAGCGCCATGTCGTGCGCCTCCTGCACGTCGTTGGCGAAGAGCATCCCCCAGCCCGCCGCACGGACGGCCATGACGTCGGAGTGGTCGCCGAAGATCGACAGGGCGTGCGTCGCCACGGCGCGCGCGGCGACGTGGATCACCGCCGGCGTCAGCTCGCCCGCGATCTTGAACATGTTGGGGTACTTGAGCAGCAGGCCCTGGGAGGCGGTGAAGGTGGTCGACAGCGCCCCCGCCTGCAGCGCCCCGTGCAACGCGCCGGCGGCGCCGGCCTCGCTCTGCAGCTGCACGACCTCGGGAACCTGTCCCCAGACGTTGGGCCGCCGGGCCGCGGAGTAGGCGTCCGCGTACTCGCCCATGCCCGAGGAGGGCGTGATCGGGTAGATCGCGATGACCTCGTTGGTCGCGTGGGCGACGAGGGCTACGGCCTCGTTACCCTCGACCACGATGCGTCGTCCAGCCATGTGTGTACCCCTTCCCAGGGCGGCGGCCCGGGGGCCCGCGGGGCCGCCGGTTCCGGACGCCATGTCTGTCCCCAGGTTAGGCCCCGGAGGCAGGGCATCGCGTCCCGGTGCCCCCGGGCCGCATACGCTGGGGGCATGGCCCACGACGCGGACACCGTCCATGCCGCCGCTACCGTGCTCGATCCCGGGCGCGCCGAGGCGGCGGCCGCCCTCGCCGATCGTTCGACCGCGACCCTCGCGACCGTCCTGCGTCACGCGAGCATCCGCCGCTACGCAGCGGAGTCCCTGCCCGACGATGTGCTCGACGCCCTGCGCGCCGCGCTCGTCCGCGGTCCTACCTCGTCGGCGCTGCACAGCTACACCCACGTGCTGGTGAGGGATCCGGACCTGCGGACCGAGCTCGCGCGCCTCGCGGGCGACCAGCCGTGGGTCGCCGGTGCGCCCTTGGTGATCGTGGGGTGCGCGGACCTGCGCCGCGCGCGGCTCGCCACCCACGGCCAGGGCTACCGCTACACCGCGCACGACCTGCGCATGCTGCTGTCCGCCACCTCGGACCTCACCGTGGGCATCCAGAACGCCTCGCTGGTCGCCCAATCGTTGGGGTACGGCACCGTCATGCTCGGCGGCGTGATGAACGGCGCACGCGAGATCGCCGACCTGCTCGGCCTACCATCGCGCGTGTTCCCGCTGCTGGGGCTGGCCGTCGGCCGGCCGCAGGGCCCCTGGCCGGACCCGCGTCCGCGGCTGCCGCGGCAGCTGCTGTTGCACGACGAGCGCTGGTCGCTCGACGAAACCACCGAGCGCGCGCTGCTCGAGGAGCACGACGCCGAGACGCGCGAACGGGGGACCTACGAGGGCCGCCGCATCCCGTGGTCGGCGATGGGCCGGGGCGGCGACGACCCCGTGCCGCCCGGCGCGTACGGCGCGCTGGAGCACATGGGCCGCAAGCAGGGGCGCGCGACCTGGGGGCCGCAGGGACGCAAGCTGGACGCCGACCTCGCGGCGCTGGGGGTGCGCGCGGCGGCCACCGGCGAGGTGGACCCGGCGACCGAACCCTGACGGCTGCGCCGTTCGCCGCGTGGGCGGCCGGCTCGGCCGTGGGCTAGGCCCAGTGCCGCCGGACGGCCTCGGCCACCGCGCGACCGAACGCCGCGTGCCCCGCGGGCGTCCAATGGATGCCGTCGACCGGGCTCGAGCGCACGTGCGCGCCGGCGTCGAGGAAGGGCACGCCACGCACGCGCGCGACGCGGGCGTACTGGACGGCGAACGCCTGCGACCGCGCGACGGCGCCGTCCCACCCCTGCTCGAACCCCTCGTAGGCGCCGGGATCGCGCGTCGCCCAGCCATCCACGTCGGCGATCGGTGGCGGTGCCACGAGGAGGACGCCCGGCGCGCCGCCGCCCGGACCGGCCAGGCTCGCGCGCACGCGATCGACGAGCACCCCGGCGCCCTCCGCGATCTCGTAGGCGCTGGCGGCCATGCGCGTCTTCAGGTCGTTCGTGCCGAGGGCGATGACCACCACGTCGACGGGGGCGGCGCTCTCGAGCACCGGCCCGAGGTGGCGGACGCCGGCCTTGTCGCCGAGGGGGTCCTCGAAGACGGTGGTCCGCCCGTTCAACCCGGCCTCGACGACCTGCCAGCCGTCGCCCAACGCCGTGCCTGCCACGCCCGGCCAACGCACGGAGCGCGGGTAGCGCGCCATCGTGCCGGGTTCGAAGCCCCAGGTGTTCGAGTCGCCGAAGCAGAGCAGGGTGCGGGGGTCCGTCATGGCTTCAGCCTACGGTGGCAGGCACCCGCCATGCGGCTGCCTGCCACCCAGAGTGTGCGACGTATCGGCGCCATGCGCCGCGGGTAGCCGGGCCTCAGGTGATGGACTGCCGGATCCGTGCCGACACGGCCTCGCTGATCATCACGAGCGCAATGATGAGGAGGAAGATCATACTGGCCCGGTCCCACATCAACCGGTTGATCGCGCTGTTGAGCTGGAACCCGATGCCGCCGGCACCCACGAGCCCCAGCACGGTCGCTTCGCGGATGTTGATGTCCCACCGGAACACGGAGACCCCGACGAAGGTCGGGCGGATCTGCGGGAGGATCGCGTACACGATGACCTGCATCCGCGACGCACCCGTCGCGAGCATCGCCTCCACCTGCTCCGGGTTGATCTCCTCCACGGCCTCGTAGAGCAGCTTGGCGATGAAGCCGACCGCTCGCAGCGAGATCGCGACGATGCCCGCCAGGACGCCGGGCCCGATGAGCGCCACGATGATGAGCGCCCAGATCAGGGAGTTGACCGAGCGCGACACGACGATGACCAACAGGGCGAGGAGCCGGAACACGGGGTGGGGGGTCGTGTTCCTGGCAGCCAGGAACGTGATCGGCACCGATAGCACCACCGCGATCAACGTCCCCAACGTGGCGATGTTGACCGTCTCCCACAGGGGCTGCCAGAGCCGGGGCGTGTACGCCCACTGCGGCGGCAGCATGCGGTCGAAGAGGTCGCCGATCTGCCGACCCGAGTCGACGACGAAAGCCCATACCGTCAGGCTCGAGATGTACTGCATGGACACGGCGAACGCGGCCACGACCACGAAGCGTCCCAGCCACTGCAGCAGGGCACCGCGACGGTCGCGCAAGGCCCACGTCCGGCGACCGTTCGACGACAGCACCGGCATTACCGCAACCTCCCACGGATCAAGCCCGAGGAGTACTCGGCCAACAGCACCAACGCCACGATCGTGATCAGGATGGCCCCGGCGACCGAGTAGTCGTAGCGCGACATGGCGGTCGTCAACACGGCGCCGATCCCACCGGCCCCGACGATGCCGATGACCGCCGAGTTGCGGAAGTTCTGGTCGAGTCGGTACACCAGGAGACCCACGAAGCGCGGCAGCACCTGCGGCACGACCCCGTACGCGATGACCTGGAGCCAGGTGGCACCCGTCGCCCGCATCGCCTCGATCTGCGTCGGATCGGTGTTCTCGATCGCTTCCGCCAGCAGCTTCGCCAGGAAGCCGACCGTGGCCAGCGACAAGGTCAGCATCCCCGCCAACGGCCCGAAGCCGACCATCACGACGAAGAAGATGGCGATGATCACCTCCTGGAAGCTGCGCGCGAGGACGATCACGACCCGGCAGAACGCGTACACGACCGGCGTGGACACGTTGCGGGCCGCCCCCAGGCCGAACGGAACGCACAGGATGCCCCCGATCAGCGTCGAGGACACGGCCATCGCGAGGCTCTCCAGGATCCCCTTCTGGATGTGCGACCAGCGGCTCACGAAGTCCGGGCGCAGGAACTCGGCGATCAGGCGCTGCGACCGTTCGAGGCCGCGCGCGACGCGGGTCCAGTTCACCTGGATCGAGGTCGTCGCGAGGACCAGGTAGGCGATGGCCGCGACGACGACCGCCCAGCGCAGCACGGGGTTGGCGATCATGGGCGGCGGCGACCAGCGCCGGCGTGCGCCCGCAGCGTTCGTCACGGCGTCACCGCCCCTCGCCGACTCGCTCGCCCCGCGCCGCGGTCTTCGGGCCTTCCACCTCGAACCGCTCGCCCACGGCACGATCGCGCGTCACGGCGGACCCGGAGCCGTCCGCCTCGTCGTGGGACGAACCGGTCTTGGTCCAGTCCTCCTCGCCGTAGATGCGCGTCAGGACGTCGTGATCGAGCTCCGCGGGCGGTCCGTCGAAGACCACCGCGCCGTCCTTGAGGCCCACGATGCGGCTGACGAACAACGACGCCAACTGAACGTCGTGGATGTTGATGATCGCGGCGAGACGACGTTCGGTCGCCACCTCCAGGATCAGGCGCATGATCTGGCGCGACGTCTTCGGATCGAGACCCGACGTCGGCTCGTCGATGAGCAGGATGTCGGGGTTCTGGAGGAGCGCGCGGGCGATGCCGACGCGCTGCCTCTGGCCACCGGAGAGCTGATCGGCCCGCTTGTCGACCTGATCCACGATGCCGACGCGCTCGAGCAGCTCGAAGGCATGGTCGATCGTGGCCTGCGGGAACCGGCGAAGCCAACTGCGCCAGAAACCGACGTACCCCAGTTGGCCGGAGAGCACGTTCTCCATGACCGTGAGCCTGTCGATGAGGGCGTACTCCTGGAAGATCATGCCCATCTTGCGTCTTGCCTCGCGCAGGCCACGCGGCCGCAGCGAGGGGATGCTGACGCCGTTGAGGACCACGTCGCCCGACGTCGGCTCGACGAGGCGGTTGATGCAGCGGATGAGGGTGCTCTTGCCGGCGCCCGATGGACCGATGAGCGCCAGCACCTGCCCGTCGTCGATGGTCATGTCGATGCCGCGGAGCACGGGCTCCCCACGGCCGTAGCGTTTGACGAGTTCGCGGATCTCCAGCATGGCGTCCTTCTCGCGTTCCCGATCCGGAGCGGTTCGGTCGAGGACAGAGCGCGGCCGGGAGCCTGCGCGCCAGTCTTCCAGGGCTCCCGGCCGTCTCGTGGCGCGCCCTACGCTGGCCTCAGCGTCGGGCGTCGCCCAGGGTGGGTTGGGGCGTCAGTCGCCGATCGCGTCGCTGGCGTCGCGAATGACGCGGAGGATCTCCCAGTGCTCCTGGTACGTGATCGGCATGAAGTGCGTGCGGGGCGCGAACTCGCGCGCGAGGGACTCGTCCCACTCGTAGCTGTAGAAGGCTTCGACGATGGTCTGGGCCAGCTCGGGCTTCAGGTTGTAGATGTAGCCGAACGACGAGGTCGGGAAGGTCTCGGAGCGATAGACGATACGGAACTTGTCCTCCGTCACCAGCTCGCGGCGCACCATCCGCTCGAGGATGTCGCCTGCGATCGCAGCGACCTCGTAGTCCTCGTTGTAGACGCCGAAGATCGAGTTGTCGTGGGTACCCGAGAAGACGGCGCCGTAGTCGACGTCGGGCTTCATGCCGAGCTCGCTGAACAGCAGCGCCGTGGGGGCCACGTAGCCGGAGTTCGAGGCAGGCGAGACGAACGCGACGTCACGACCGCGCAGGTCCTCCAGGGTGTGGATGTCGCTGTCGACGTGGGTGATGATCAGCATCTGGTAGCCGAAGACGTCGTCGGGCTGGACCATGATCGAGAACGGCACGAAGCCTGCCATGTTGACGGCGTTGATCGTGTTGCCCGCACCGAAGCCGGCGATGTGGAGTCGCTCGGCGCGCATGGCCTCCAACTGCGCCGAGAAGCTCGTCACCGGGAAGTAGCGGACCTCCTTGCCGGTGGCCGCGGCCAGATGCTCGAGGAAGCCCTCGAAGGCCTCTTCGTAGATGGCCGGGTCCTCGACCGGCGTGTACGTGAAGATGAGGGTATCGGGATCGAGCCACTGGCCGGGATCCGTGGGCGCATCGGCGACCATGTCCCCGGTTCGATCGCAGAAGCGGGCGTCGAGCTCGCTCGGGAAGCAATCCTGGTTGGCGGCCGCCGCGCCGAGCATCAGCGCGAAGGAGAGCGCCGCAACGAGCCCGAGGTGCCAGCGAGTACGTGGTGCGTTCATTCGGACGTGACCTCCTGTGCCGCGCGACGACCGCAGCCGCCGGCGGGATGATGGGACGATGCGGTGCCATGACCGAGGGCGCGCGTCCTCGACCTGCAGCGACCGCGTTGTTCCTGAACCAAGGGTACGGGCGGGCAGACACCGCCGAAGAGAGGCAAACGCCCTACGGCCCAACAGCGTTCAGCACGCACGTAGCGCCATGCGCGCGCGCACACGGAACGCAAACACGAGACCCGTACGTTGGCGGGAGATGACCACACCCGCAGCCACCCCTTCCGTCCTCCGCGACCGCCGGCGAGCGCAGCGCCGCCTGCGGCGCCGCCGCCTCGTGTCCACCCTGGTCGTGGCTTCGCTCGCCGCCGCCGCGGGCGGCGCCTGGTGGTGGTTCGAGGGCCGTCCCCGGACGGCCGAGGCCGTCGCCGGCCCCACCTACCTGACCGTGACGCCGCGCCCCTACGCCGCCACCGTGCCGGCGCCCGGGACCCTGCGCGCCGCCACCACCGCCGAGGTCCGCGTCCAGGGCGGTGGCAACGTTGTCTGGACCGCGGCGCTCGGCGCGCGCGTGGCGGCCGGCGACGTCGTCGCCCGGCTCGACACGGTCGACCTCGAGCGCGACGCGCGCGACGCGGAACTGGCGCTCGAACGCGCCCAGCGCGCGTTGACCGCATCGCGCAGCGACCGAGCGGACGTCGAACGCAGCCTGGCCCTCGCCCTCGAAGACGCCGAGCGCAGGCTCGCCCGCGCGCGCGACGGCGCCACCGACGCCGCCGCCAAGCTCGACCTCACCCGCCGCCTGGCCGCCCTCGGCAGCGCCTCGGCGCGCGAGCTCGGCGACGCCGAGACCGCGGCCGCCTCGGCCCTCGAGGAGGTCGCGACCGCGGAGCGCGCCGTGGCGACCGCCCACAGCGACCTCGCGACCCGTGTGGCGCGCGCCGAGCGTGACCTCGCCGACGCCGTGGCGGCGGTGGAACAGGCGGTGGTCAAGCTCGACCGGGCGCGCGAGGCATTGGCCGCGGCCGAACTGCGGGCGCCGATCGCCGGCGTCGTGGCCGAGGTGCGGATCGCCGCCGGCGGCTTCGTGGGCAGCAACGGCGCCGTCCTCACCGTGGCGGACGACCGCAGCCTCGAGCTGCTCGCCCAGGTCGACGAGACCGAGATCTCCCAGATCGCCGTCGGGCAGACCGCCCGCGTCACCGTCCTGGCCGTGGGGGAACGCTCGTTCCCAGCCCGCGTGGCGAACGTGTCGCCGGTGGCGCGCACGAGCCAGAACATCCCGGTCTTCGAGATCGTGCTCGCGATCGACAACGCCGACGGCACCTTGCGCCCGGGCATGACCGGCGAGGCGGAGGTCGTGGTGCGCCAGGAAGAGGACACCGTGACGCTTCCCGCCGCCGCGGTGACCCGCAACCCGCGCGGCGACGGCGTCGTCACGGTACGCATCGACGACGAGACGACCGAGCGGCGTCAGGTGCAGGTCCTGGCCACCGTGGGCGCGAGCCTGGTGGTGCGCGGCGACCTGCCCGCGGGCACGCAGGTCGAAGTGCCGGCCGCGACCGCGGCCGCGACGTCCACGGCTCCGAACGCCACACTCGTGCCTGGCGCCCCGCCGAGCGGCCTGCCCGCCGGCCTGATCCCCGGCGCGAACCCTGGAGGGAGCGGCGGCGGCGCGGGCCGTATGGGCGGCGGCGGTGGCGGACAGTGACCCCGCCCTCCCTCGCCGTCGAGCACCTGAGCAAGGTCTACCCGCTCGCCGAGGAGGACTTCTACGCCCTGCGGGACGTGAGCTTCGAGGTGCCCGTCGGCGAGTACGTCGCGCTCATGGGGCCGTCGGGCTCCGGCAAGTCGACGCTGATGAACCTGATCGGCCTGCTCGACACGCCGACCGAGGGGCGCACGTGGCTCGCCGGACAGGACGCCGGCGACCTCGACCCGGAGGAGGCGGCAGCGATGCGCAACCAACACGTCGGGTTCGTGTTCCAGTCGTTCCACCTCCTGCCGCGCCTGTCCGTGCGTGAGAACGTCGAGGTGCCGCTCACCTACGCCGGCTACCGGCCGGCCGTCCGCCGCCGGCGGGCGCTCGAGGTCCTGGACCGCGTCGGTCTTGGCGACCGCGTGAACCACCACCCGTCGCAGCTGTCCGGCGGCCAACGGCAGCGGGTGGCGATCGCCCGCGCCCTCGCCATGAACCCCTCGCTGCTGCTGGCGGACGAGCCGACCGGCAACCTCGACACCGAGACGGGCATGGACATCCTCGCCCTGTTCGACGACCTGCACCGCCAGGGATCGACCATCGTCATGGTCACCCACGAGCGCGACGTCGCGGCCCGCTGCCAGCGGGTGCTGCGCCTGCGCGACGGTCGCCTCGAGTCCGACAGCGCCGGGCGCGCGGCGCCGGCGGCGGCATGACCCGCGCGGTCACGGTCGCCGCCCCACCGGCGCCGGCGCCACCGGACGAGCCACGCCGGCCCGCGCCCGCCGACCCCGACGTGTCCGACGACTGGTTCGCGCTCGAGGAACCCAGCGGCGCCACCGACGCCTGGGCGATCCTCGGCATCGCGTGGCGCTCGATCCGCGGCAACGCCAGCCGCAGCCTGTTGACCGCGCTCGGGGTGATCATCGGCGTGGCGGCGGTAGTGGCGCTCACGGCCATCGGTGCCGGCGTCACGCGCAACGTCACGCAGAACCTGGAGCGGCTGGGAACGAACCTGCTCACGGTCGGCGCCGCCGTGACGCGCGCCACCGGCGGCATCGTCCGCAGCGGCGACGCCAGCAGCATCACCGTCGGCGACGCCGAGGCGCTGCGCGACCTGCAGCTCGCCGACGCACGCGTCCTGGGCGTCGCGCCATCGGTCACCTCGACGGTGCAGGTGCGCGCGGGCGGGCTCAACACGACGGCCCAGGTCCTGGGCACCTGGCCCGACTACGGCGTCGTGCGCGACCTCGAGCCGGCGGCGGGCGCGTGGTGGAGCGACGTCGACGTCGAGGGCAGGGCCCGGGTGGCCGTGATCGGCCACGACATCGCCGGCGAGCTGTTCCCCGGGACCGACGCGCTGGGCCAGAGCCTCACGCTCGGCACCCACACCTTCACGGTCGTCGCCGTCTTGCCCGACAAGGGCGCCGGCTTCGGCAGCCCCAACCGGCAGGTCCTGGTGCCGCTGTCGACCTACCTGCAGCGCCTCGCCCGCAGCCAGGTGGCCGGCGGCGCGTCCGCGCAAGCGCTCAGCCAGGTGTTCGTGCGCGCCACCGACGCACGCCACCTCGAGGCCCTGCAGGCCGACGTCACCGCGCTGCTGGCGGATCGCCGCGGGGAGTTCGACCTGTCGGCCCTGAGCTTCCAGGTGCAGAACCAGGCGGATACGCTCGAGTCGCTCACCTCGGTGAGCCGTACCCTCACCCTCTTCCTCGGCGCCATCGCCGGGATCAGCCTGCTGGTCGGAGGCATCGGCATCATGAACATCATGCTCGTGTCCGTCACCGAGCGCACCCGCGAGATCGGCATCCGCAAGGCGCTCGGCGCGCGACCGCAGGACATCCGCCTGCAGTTCCTCATCGAGGCCGTGGTCCTCGCCGCCGGCGGTGGCGCCATCGGCCTGGCGCTGGGGGCGATCGGGGCGGGATCGGTCAGCGACCTCCTCGGCGTCGCGGCCGTCCTCACGCTCCCGCCGATGGCGATCGCCTTCGGCGTGGCGCTGGCGGTCGGCGTGGCGTTCGGCCTCTACCCCGCGCAACGTGCCGCGCGCCTCGACCCCGTCGCGTCGCTGCGCCATGAGTGAGCGCCGCGCCGTTCGCGGCACCCGATCGGCGGGCCTCGCCGCCCGCTCGCCGCGCGCCTGGATCGCCGCGCTCCTCCTCGCCGCGCTGACGGGGTCGGCCGTGGCCGCCGCGCCGGGGGTCGACCTGCGCGCGCTGGCGACCCTA